>Ga0137401_10000384_pt1 | contig 16923 bp, 13 predicted proteins | sample CZOMad1_1_16fung_FD_108286 | JGI IMG/M metagenome (GOLD analysis project Ga0137401, IMG submission 108286) | Vadose zone soil fungal communities from Angelo Coast Range Reserve, California, USA - CZOMad1_1_16fungal (Illumina Assembly) | ecosystem: Environmental > Terrestrial > Soil > Vadose...
CGTCTTCATCGAACGCCGTTCCTTTATTCCAGATTGGCGTATCCAGCAGATCCATCCCACGCAGTCCGGCGGGAACCTTAATTTTCCTCGAAAGTGGCATAGTGGACTTTCTTTGATTGAATTGTTGGCTAGCAGATAAGGAAAAGCGCTCTTTCATGCCGTCATTCGACCAACGGTCATTGTCTCAGCATTTGGCAGAATAACACAGGTGGGGAAGGCTACCGCGCTGCGACGCAATGTTAATGTGAGAGGCTAAACGTTTCCATCGGCGAAAAGAACGTCTTATTTCCTACTCGAACGAGCTACACGAGAGCCGTTGACCTTCTGCATCGAAAACCTACGGTAGTCCGAGACTTTCTTCGTATGGATAGTACCCAACCGGACAACCGAAAGGCAACTACGTTTCCATTTCGATTAGCCGCAATCGACCTCGATGGCACGCTGCTTGGGCCGGATAAGATGATCAGCGATCAGAACGCCGCTGCCGTTCGCCGGCTACGGGAAAATCGAGTAACGGTCATTATCGCATCTGGCCGCCGCCACCAGAATAGCGTTCGCTTCCAGCGACAGCTTCAACTGACCGGACCGATTATTGCCTGTCAGGGTGGCCTGATCCGAGACGGTGAAAGCGGCAATGTGATCGAGGCACATTTTCTACCGCAGAGTGTGACCCGCCAGATTATTAGCGAAGCTGAGAGTCGCGATATTCAGATCATCTATTATCATCTCGATCACTTGTACGTAGCGGAGAGAAATAATAAGTGGCTTGAACTTTATGAGACGCGGGTCGGCGAGAGGGCCGAGGTAATTGCCAATTTGGAGCAGCTCGATGGTCGTCGCGCGCTCAAGCTTGTCTGGTACGGAGACCCGGAAAACCTTACCAAGACTCGGCCGGAGATGTCCGCGCATTACAGCGAAAAGGTCGATATTCTTTCAACGGAACGGGAAAACCTTGAATTCATGCCGCGCGGAATTAGTAAGGCGACCGCTTTAGCGAAAGTTGCCGCGGAATACGGCGTACCGGCGGAACAGGTCTTGGCCTTTGGCGATGGCGAGAATGATGTGCAGATGCTGGCCTGGGCTGGAATGGGCGTAGCCATGAGCCACGGAAGTCAAGCAGCCATAAGCGTAGCTAGACTGGTCAGCCCGAAGGGTCCACCCGAAACTGCGTTCGCGCGCGCGGTGGATGCTTTGTTCGAAGATCCAATGGGCACGGCGACGAAGCGTTAACTACAATGCATAATCTCCCCAGTATCGCTGAATTTCCAAGGTTCGAAGCACTCGGCCGCATTCCTCTAGAGCCTCCCCGGTTCCCTGGTAACGATTTGCCAGGTCCAGCATCTGCAAAGGAATTTCCAACTTCTGATCGGACAAGATTCGGCTGTCGCGGATCTGTTTGATTGCCTGATCCATTTCGGCCAAAGCGCCCTGGACGGACGGCAGCTGGCGCTGGCAATCGCCTTGGCGAAAGCACTCGGCAAAGGCGTCCAGCATCTGCTTAAACTCAATCTCTAACCGCTCAAACTGCGGTTGCAGGATCGGTCCCGTGATTTCTGGCAAAATATTTCGATGCGAAACGAGCTCGGTAATTCGAGTCACGAGTGCTTGCAGGGCTCGAACGAAAGTGGTGATCTTGGCCTTTTCCTGTTCGGAACATCCCGGTATCCCAATCTGCTGAGTGGCTTGGAGGGCCTCTACCGGCAGAATCGCCAACTGCGTTTGAATTTTCTCTCGATGGGGATCTCCGCTCAACAACGCTTTGGTCTGGGAGAAAAGGGCGAGCAAATTATCTCGCAGCACCCTTTGTGGCAAGACCGGCCAGATTAGCCTTCCGACTACGGTCGCAATCCCCATTCCGATGATTATGCCAAGAAAGGTGTCGATGATCGTCTGCGACGGTACCGGTTGTTGCGGATTGAGCCCGACAAAGGCGCTCATAGTTATCAATGCGACTTGCATCCAAAAGTTAACGCCGGGGACCGGGGCGGTGAGGAAACCAAATCCAAAAAAAATAAAGAACAACGCCAGATTCATGACCGCGTAGTTCGCGAGAAATGGTGTAGTCAACAAAAGGAGTGCCGCGCAGATGGCAAGACCGATAGCCGCAAGGAACGCGTTTTGAAAAGCTCGTAGATCGCCGGACCCGCCGGCACGCAGGAATGGTCGTCCTAAGATACTGAGAGTCCAGGCCATGAGCGGAATTGAAGCTGGCCCAGGAGGATTGATCCAATTGAGAAGAAGGACCGAAACCACCGCAGCCAAACCACCCTTTAGTCCGACCTTCACCCAAAACCAGTCGATTGTCGGGAGAAAGTCCCAGTGAGGCTTGGCTTCGGGCGGCGGCTGCCCGAAGCGCGGCAGAGCCTCCGTCGTACTGCGAATATTGTTCAGGTTGTCAACAAAAGAGCGCAGAGCGCCGAAATGCCCAGCAAACTTCATCGCTATCTCGGTTGACGCAGCGACCAGAACACCCTGATCCCGAATCTCATTCACCCTTTTCTCAAAGGCTGCAAGCGCTTCATTCAGATTACTTGAGCGCAGCTTTTCCCCTGGAAATTGGGGTGCCGTCAGGATGCCAAGCTCCTCAGAAATCGTCGCTTCCAGCAATTCATGCTCACGCCGCAGGTGTTCAAGTACGGAAGTCTCTCCTTGACGCCACTGGTCCAGGTGGAGTGCGGCATGAAACAGGTTGATCAAAGACACCAAGAAAGAATTGTAATGTGAAAGGCGAGCGGAAAAGACGGTGCTCTCCCGGGATCCCGCCTGCAGCAGATTCCTAAGAACGGATAACTGCTTACCGAAAGCTTGATGAATTTGTTCCACCTCGGCCCGAGAGTTGGTTCGGCGGATGTCAGTCTGCATCGCGAAGAGTTCACTCACCGTTTTGAGAGCATCACGCCCCGCTGCAACAAACTCTTCTCGTGCGTAGCGAGGCCACACCATGGTCGTTACCAGCAGCGAGCTCCCAGCCCCAACCAAAATCTCCAACGTCCGATTGAGGCCGATCTGCCAGACCTGAGCCGGATCGGCAACTCCATAAGTTACGACTGCGATCGTGGTGAGACCGACCAGGAAATAAGCATAGGGGACCTGACTGGCTGGGAATTGCCCGAACTTATACGTGGCGAAGGCAACCACAAAGAAAAGGACAGTGAGGAAGATTGCTGGTGTCGAAGCATAGTTCCCTACCAACCAGACGCCCACGATCGCTCCACCGATTGTACCCAATACCCGCATGATGGCTTTCACGGCGATCGAACCGACGTACTGTGAGCTCATCATCACCAGCACGGTGAGGATTGCCCAACTGGAATGCTCCAGGCGCAATATCTGTGTCGAAAACAGTGCGAGCACTGCCGCCAGACCAAGTTTGATCCCGTACCGTGCTCTCAAGTCATCAAAAAAATCCTGAAGCGGCCAATGCCACTTCGCGGGAAAGGAGGCGGCTTCGGTCTGAGCACCCATATTCACGGTTGCGCGGCGGCGTTCTTTTTGGGTATTTCAGTAGGCCCGACTTCGCGCGTCATGGCGGCCGAAACGGTTTGGCCAATCCGCAATGGCACCGGTGGTTTTCCCAAAACCTGGATGCGGACCGGGAAACGCTGCGGGAGGCGAACCCAATCCACGGTCTGATTAATCGATGGCAACAGGCCCGTCGTATCGCTGCCCGAGCCATCCTGAACATAGATGCCCCAGCCAACGCTCCGGACAATACCCTGGAACGGTTGGTTATTGTAGCCCATGATCGTGAGGTTGGCCTTCTGTCCAAGACTGATGTGGGGCAATTGGGTTTCTTTGAAATAGGCCGCGATCCAAAATGAACCCGTATCGACCAAGGCAATCAGCTGCTTGCCGGCGATCACATAAGTTCCCTCGCTGGTGTTCATGTTGGTGACGTACCCGTCCACCGGAGCGAAAACCTTGGTGTAGGCGAGGTTTAGCTTGGCTAGTTCGAGATTTGCTTTCGCCGAGATAAGCTGGGCCTGAGCGGCTGCGAAGCTATCCTGGGCGTTTTGAAAATCCTGTTGGGCGGTCACGTGGTTCTTATAAAGATTGGTTTGCCGATCAAGATTTTGCTGCTGTTGTTTCAAGGTCGCTTCGTCATTCTGGACCTGGCCATCGGCGACGTCGACCTGGGCCTGAAAATCGGTGGGATCGATCTCAAAGAGCAGATCCCCTTTCTGCACCTCCTGATTGTCATGGACCGCTACCTGGACGATCGGTCCGGAAACCCGAGGGGCGATGCCTACGACATTCGCGCGCACCTGGCAATCCCGCGTCCACGGATTTTGGATATACTGCTGGTAAAGAGAGACAGCGGCCCAGGCGGCCAAAGCGACTATCACCAGTGTGATGAGGTAATGGAGCAGCCTTGCCTTCATGGTAGGAACGCTAATCCGAACACAGAGCTGAATAGAACGACCAGTGCCAGAAAAAAAAGTGGCAGATGCCAGACATACCGCGATAGGCCGGTGCGCTCCATGATCGCGACGACCAGCCAGGCCGCCAGGAAGCCTAGTAGACCGATCACTACGATCCAGGGGATGAGGAGCTCGGTAAACCTGAGTTCCGGTCGATTGAGCGACACCGCAAAAAAGCGCATCTCAGCTAGTGTATGTCTTATGCCGAGATTAGATCAATCGCGGAGAAGTTTGTTGGCGATCCCTGGACGGAAGCGGTAGCGATTCCGCGATCGCGCATGCGCGTCAACCGCGTTAAAATAGGGTGAAGGGACATGGGTCGTGGGCCGGTCTCAGGTCGCAAAGGCCCGCGATCGCAAGTTCGTCGACAAGCGGCTCAGCTATGAGCTCCTATCGAAACAAATTGGTCTTCGCCAAATCGATGATCTCATCGCCCCGACCGCTCAACACGGCCTTAGCCATGTACAGGCTAAAGCCTACTGCCTGCTTCAATTCAATGGTAGGAGGCATCGCCAGCTCCTCCCGGGCAGTAACGACGTCAATTAAGGCTGGTCCGTCGTATTCAAGAGCTCTTTTCACCGACTCCTGAAGTTCTCCGGGATCCTCCACTCGCACACCAAACAGGCCAGCGGCTCGGGCAATATCGGCGAAGTTTGGGTTCTGCAGTTCCGTAGCGTAGTCCAGAATGCCCGCCGCCTTCATTTCGAGTTCAACAAACGCCAGCGAACTATTGTTAAAAACAACGAGTTTGACCGGAAGATTCAGTTGTTTCAAAGAGAGCAAATCTCCCATCAACATCGCTAGCCCGCCATCCCCGGAAAACGTAATTACCTGACGGCCCGGAAACGCTGCTTGGGCACCGATCGCTTGGGGTAGTGCGTTCGCCATCGATCCATGGCTAAATGATCCCAACAGCCGGCGCTTACCGTTCATTGTCAGATATCGCGCCGCCCAGATGGTCGGAGTGCCGACGTCACAAGTAAAAACGGTATCCTCTGCGGCCAGCTGATCAACGACTTTGGCAACGTATTGTGGATGAATTGCCTTCTTTCCGGGGACACCAGTGGCCAGATCATCCAGCCCTTTGCGCGCCTTCTGATAGTGCTCGAGACATTGGTCGAGGTGATTTCTATTTTGCTTGGGCGTCAGTTGCGGCGTAAGTGCCTGCAATGTTGCCTGCACATCGCCGACCAATCCGATATCGACCTTGGTGCGGCGGCCAATCTGCTCCGGTCGATTATCGATCTGGATAGTCGTCGCATGCTCGGGAAAGAATTGTTGATAGGGAAAATCCGTGCCGAGCATCAGGAGCGTATTGCAATTCATCATCGCGTAATAGCCGGACGAAAATCCGAGAAGGCCAGTCATGCCGACATCGAACGGATTGTCGTACTCAATGTATTCCTTCCCCCGCATGGCGTGGACGATCGGAGCCTTGAGCTGATCGGCTACCCCGATTAGCTCACCATGTGCGCCGGCGCATCCAGCTCCGGCTAAGATGGTGACCTTCTCGGCCGAATCGAGCGTATTCACTAGACCGGACAGATCGCTGTCTGAAGGGCGAAGCAGTGGACGAGTGGGTTTAAATTTTAGACGCGGCAAATGCGTCGTTGCTTCCTTAAGCGCGATATCGCCGGGCAAGACTACCACCGCTACTCCTTGACGCGAGATGGCGGTCTGCATCGCAATCTCGAGTGTGCGTGGCATTTGTGCGGCCTGCGAGACCAGCTCACAATAGTGACTACAATCGAGAAATAGTCTTTCTGGATGTGTTTCCTGGAAATAATTGCTGCCGATCTCATTGCTAGGAATATGGGCGGCAATGGCCAGGACCGGCACACGGCTTCGATGACAGTCATACAAACCGTTGATCAGGTGCAGATTACCTGGACCGCAACTCCCGGCGCATACTGCTAAGGATCCGGTAAGATGCGCTTCGGCACCAGCCGCGAAGGCGCCGACCTCTTCATGTCGCATTGGAATCCAAGTGATGTCTTTGCGCGTACGAATGGTGTCGGTGATCCCATTGAGAGAGTCCCCCGCAACACCAAAAATCCGTTTTACGCCGGCTAAAACCAGCGTCTCGACTAGCAATTGTGCAACGGTTTTCGTGGCCATAAATATCTATCCTGGTATTGCTTGTTACCTTCAATGCGGCCGTGGAAACACAAGGGCAAACGAATTGTGCTTCCTTCCTCACTTCCGTTCTTTGGCTTCTATTTACTGACGAAATTAGCACTGGGCTCTCCTTGTCGCTAATAACAGAAAGAGTGTTGTGTCCCTAGCCGAATGGGTCATCCTTTCCAGGTGGTACGGATGTTCCGCGGCTACCAGAGCGCAATCGTATGCCCCTCAAAAATAGCTGAGATGATTGAGGCCATCCTGAAGCTCGACGTCGACCGGGGCAGATGGGTCGCCGCTTAAGAGAAAGACCAGCTGCATCGGACTGGCCTCTTTGGGGACCTTTCGAGGAGATGGGATCTCGTTGTCTACGATCCATTCGCTATCGTCAGGTAAACGATACCTAACAAAGACATGGCTGCCGGTGATGGGCGTATTTCGGATATGCCATCGGTAGAAGATAAGCTGGCCGTGAATTCCGTTAGCAGCTAGTTTTGAGGAAACCGCGATCGCGTAGTCCAAACATTCACCATCTTTCCCTTTTCCTTTGATAGTCGGGTCATAAGCGGTAGCGTATGATAGCGGTTCGCTTAACGCGAAAGAGGTCAATAGGAAGTAACCAAACGCGGCTCCGAGTACAATTGACACCGAACAAAAACTCTTCCTCATGACTCACCTCGACGGCGAATTTGTCCGGGACACCGTTTCGACCTACTTTGCGCGGCAGTGAAAGGGTTCACTGGATGTTCTCGGCTCGTGACCGGTCAGCTCGCCAAAAACTCTTCCGGCGCTCCTTGCGGAGACGGCGTAGCTCTGAACGGCGGAGGATCTCGCCGATCAAAAGAGGATAGTCTGAAAGCGTCTTCGTTCTCATTGGTGTTGATTCGTTGCTCTCATGGCCTTTCTCGCCTTGATCGGAAGGGCGGGACTGGTCGACGGCGTGGGACTTGCACTGGATGTCGGCATTGCCTCCGGCTGTCCCGACATTTGGCTCACTCCGGTGGTTTCTGTCGGAATTAGACCAGAGTTTTCCGGATTTTCGATAACGCCGTAAGGATCCTCAATCGGACGTTTGCTGAGAAATCTTGTGTACGTCCATAGGTCTCTGGTAATTCCTCCCAAACGAATCTGCGACATACCCGTGGCAGCGTCATCCTGAACCACCTGGACTAGAGTTCCAGGAATGAGGTAGTAAGCCTGCAGGTTCTCGATCATCTGCAGTTCTACCGCGTCGGTACGGTGACCGGTGATTCGCTGGACATCCTGTTCAGAGTCACAAGCGAATGGTCCATCAATGGTGATCCAACGGTATCCTTGTGTCACCAAATCACTATAGTTGGTGGCGAAAGCGGCGCAGGTCAGACCAAAGCTGATCGCGGTAAAAACTAATATCCGTAGCTTCATAATTCTCCTGACGTTCAGTGAGATAAAAAGGAATTTATCTACGGCGCTGAGATTAACATTGAAGCGGCCTGTTTCGCTATTGGCGGAACGAGCGGTTTATTCCTACTCGAACGGGTTATTCTCTTTCGGCTCGAAGCTCGAGGTTTGGCAACCGCTGCGGTTCATTCCCACGCAGACGACCGCGGTGCGTGATCGGCTAAGCAGAGCGTAGCTAACGGCCTTTCAGACCGCTCATTGTTTCGCTCTTAGTCCCGTGTCCTCGGTGCCTCTTAACGCAGTAGCGGACCAATCGAGCTCGCAGCCTTGATTCGGAAATCTCCAATTGCGCCACGCGTGATCAGCAAACTTGCAAGCAAAACGGTACGACTCGGAGAACAGAGAATAACAAACCTCGAGTTCCTCTTCATCTCTTGGCGTATACAGCACCGATGCGCTTACCGGCATTAAACCGTAAGACCGAAGATAGTGTGGCTCCGTCCAGCCGCGGAACACTGCCCAATGAGCGGCTTCGAAAGGCAAAGCCAAATATATTGTTGGGGCTCTAAGCAGCACCCGAGCGAACTCTCTGCCGATAATAAATGCGGAGGGATCGCCTGCGGCCGCTGCCTCCTTTAGTCGGATAGAAACTGTCTTCTGACGATCACCAAGCGAGGGAGCAGACTCGATCTGAGGCCATGTTAGAACTTCATCGATTAGTTGATTCAGGTATCTTGGATCACCGTGCCCGTTACACTGAATATGCAACGGTCCGCGGAGCGTTCTGGGCTTGGCTCCCCTTCTTTGCGGAAGACCGGTGGATCCAATAGGAGCTACTATCATATGTTCTCTCGGGGCAAGAATCACTAGGTGTTCATTTAGTTAGGGCGCCGGTCGAAGGATAGGTTTGATTCCGACTGTTCCATGTCGCCATGTCCTTTACCTCAATCCTTCGACCGGGCTTCCCCCCAATGTGCGAATCGGCACGGACGACCCGTAACCCTAGTTGCCGCCACCGACTTGTAACTAATGGGACGAGAATAACATACGGGGGCCACGCATCGCTATTGGCAAAACGAGTGTTTTGTTCCTACCCAAAAAGATTATGCTGTTATTACCCGAAGGCCGCACCCCATGGAATAATGGAATGGTGGTAGCGGCGACTTGCCTGTCCGACATAGTCCGGTGAGTTTCCGAGCGGATGGGTTTACTCTTGGGACGAATTCGGATCCCAATGGGCTCGTGACTCTACCCGGTCGAAGAAAATATCACCGAAGCGAATAGCATAGCACGACCAAGAACTGTAGCCCCAGATCATTGTCCGCTTGATGGAGTTGGACCGCGTGTTGAGATCGGGTCGGGCAAATCGCTCCGGTTCGAGACATTCGGCAGCTAAAGCTAGGAGCGTAGCCGGACGGTCGCAGCTACCGGATCACTCACTCGACCTCAGACGTCATCCGCCGTAGCTCTTTCCAAGCCATCGGTCGGGGCGAGAAGTTTATCAAGCGTGATTGGAAAATCGCGCACACGCCGTCCGGTCGCGTTATAAACGGCGTTAGCAATTGCTGCCGGAATTCCGGTTACACCAATTTCGCCGGCCCCACGAGCTCCAATTGAATTGAAAATCGTGTCCGGCTTTCCGATAAAATGAACATCGATGTACGGCACGTCGGCGTTAGTAGCTACCAGGTAGTCAGCAAAATTGGCGTTCGCATAACGTGCAGTCGTTTCCTCCAGGTGTGAACCTTCCAAGAGAGCCATTCCAATGCCGAACACAATTCCACCGATCACCTGGCTCCGTGCGGTCTTAGGATTTACCACCGTGCCGATGTCCATGACCGTTGTTACTCGCTTGACCCTTATCTCGAAAGTCCATCGATTGACTGCGACTTCGCAGAACTGCGCTCCGAAAGAGTAAAATGCATATTTTTCTTGCTCGTCGCCAGACGCAGCAGTCTCTGTCGCTTCCACTGATCCGCGGCCAATGGCATTCAAAACCGTACCAAAGTCTGCTCGCTTTCCTCCTCCGACGAGTTGCCCGTTTTCGTACGAAACATCCTTCATTCCGCTGAAAGGCGACTTCTTGTCCCGAACTGCCAGCTGAATCAGGTTCGTTTTTGCCGATTCGGCGGCTTTCTGGATTGCTGGACCGACACTGGCAGTGGACTGCGAACCGCCGGCAACCGGTGCCGGAGGAAGGGCTGAGTCACCTATTTCCGGACGAACTCTTTCTATCGGCAGGCCCAGACTCTGCGCGCCGATGATAGCTACCACCGTCCACATCCCGGTCCCAAGGTCCTCCGTCGCCAAGGACACTTGAGCCGTTCCATCTGCCTGAAGCCTGACTTTGGCCGACGACCTGCTGCGGTGACCCGGATAAACTGCCGTCGCCATTCCCATTCCAACCAGCCAGTCACCATCGCTGACTGAACCGGATTTTGGGTTTCGCCTCGACCAGCCGAATCTTTCCGCTCCAAGCCGGTAAGATTCCGCCAAAGTTTTCGATGAATACGGAACGTTCCTGCCTGGATAAACCTCTGCGTAGTTTTTCATGCGCAGGTCAATCGGATCCATCCCCAGCATCACGGCGAGCTCATCCATTGCGCACTCGAGAGCAAACATCCCTGGGCTTTCGCCCGGTGCTCGCATGGAAGTAGGTGCTCCTACATTGAGTGGCACCAATGTCTGACTCACTTGGATGTTCGGCGACTTGTAAACGAAACGAGAAGTTCGTTGGGCAGCGGCCTCGACGTACACGCCGGCAAAACCTACGGTTGAATGCACATCATGTTTAACCGCTTGGAGAACACCATCCCTGCTTGCGGCCAAAGACATACGCTGAATGAGGGCGGGACGATGGCCAGTCAACGTGAACATTTGTTCGCGAGTAAGAATCGTCTTTAGGGGCCGGTTGAGAGCACGCGCTGCTGCCGCGGTGAGTGGCGAATGCGTCCAGACGGCCTGTTTACTACCGAACCCGCCCCCAATGAACGGACAGATAACACGAACGTTATCTTCATTCACCCCAAGAATCGCCGCAACATTTCGTTGCTGTCCGGGCACAAATTGAGTCGCATCATACGTTGTTAGTCGGTCGCCATCCCACACCACGGTGGTCGCATGCGGCTCCATCGGATTGTGGTGATAGATCGGTTCCGTATAGGTGGCCTCAAGTACAACTTCGGTTCCTTGAATAACATCGTCGATCGACGATACCCCGTCGGCGAGAATTGTTACGGTGGGCTTCTGGCCGTCTACTGCAGCCGGAGGAAATGCCTGCGTCAGTCCTGTCTCCCAACTGGCCACCGGGTGCTCCTCTTTGTAATCCACCTTTACGCGAGCCGCGGCATCACGGGCCTGTTCGAATGAATCGGCAACCACTAGTGCAATGATCTGACCGTAGTATCGAATTTTGTTATCCTGGAGCGGCGGATCGATCTCGCCACTGTTGGCTCCTTCCGCTTGAGTTAGACCGTTATAGAGCTTTAGCGAATGAAATGGGGTGTAGACGGCCACCACACCAGGCGACTTCTCTGTCTCAGAAACGTCCATCGCCCGGATCTCGCCTCGCCCGATAGTGCTGGTCACAAGATAGCCATAGGCGACGTTTTCGATCGGCTGATCACCCGAATACCGCACGCCTCCGGTGACTTTCAACCGACCCTCCATCCGATCGTGCGGCTTACCTAAAACATCTGTGCTCACGCTAAGCCTCCCAGGTTCATCAGCGCTCGAACAATGGTTCTCTGAACCAGCTCAACCTTGAATGCATTGTGTCTTAATGGCTTGGCACCCTCGGTCGCGAGCTTCGCCGCGGCTTCGAAAGTCTGTTGGTTCAACGGCCTTCCGATTAACGCGTCCCGCACTTTCGGAAGATTCCACGGTTTTGTTCCCACCCCTCCAACGGCGACTCGAGCATCTCGAACATTGTTTGCGTCCACTTGGAGCGCCATCGCAACGGAAGTCAGGGCAAACTCGTACGATTCACGGTCCCGGATCTTCAGGTAGGCGGACCTTCGTGCCCAGGGTAGTCGCGGAACCCGAATCTCCGTGATCAACTCGCCCGGGTTGAGTTGATTCTCCCTGTCTGGGGTATCACCTGGAACGCGATAAAAATCATCCAGTTTCACGAGTCGATCGTTGTTCCCGCTTTGTAGGAGAATAGAAGCGTCCAGAGCTACCAATGCCACTGCTAAGTCGCTCGGATGAGTAGCGACACAGGATGAGCTGGTGCCAAGAATTGCGTGCGTCCGGTTCCAGCCGTCGATCGCGGGACAACCGCTCCCCGGCTGACGCTTATTGCACGGTGTGCTCACATCTCGGAAATATCCACACCGAGTCCGTTGCAGAAGATTTCCTCCCATGCTGGCCATGTTGCGAAGCTGCGCGGAGGCACTTTTAAGCAACGCTTGGGAAATGACTGGATAGTTGGCTACTACCTCCTGGTTCTCTGCTACATCACTCATTTTTTCCAGTGCGCCAATCCGTAGCCCATCCGATGCCAACTCGATCCCGCGCATTGGTAACCGATTGATGTCTACCAGTTGCGAGGGCGTCATTACTTCGAGCTTCATCAGATCTATCAGCGTCGTTCCACCAGCAAGAAAGTCCGAACTCTGACCGAAATCAGATGTAGCTTGCCGAATGCTGGAAGGAACCTTGTAAGTAAAAGTTCGCATCGTTACCTTCCTGCTTTCATCTGTTCTGCCGCTATTTTGATCGCATCAACGATATTTGGATACGCACCACACCGGCATAGATTTCCGGACATAAATTCTTGAATCTCCGTGTCCGATCTGATGTGGCCTTCGTTGATACAGCCCACCGCGGACATGATTTGACCAGGGGTGCAATATCCGCATTGAAAACCGTCACAACCAATGAAGGCGGCTTGTACCGGATGTAACTCATCACCCTTGGCTAAACCCTCAATCGTGGTGATCTCTTCGCCTTGTGTCATTAGCGCGAGGGTCAAACAAGAGAGCACTCGTCTTCCGTTCATATGAACCGTACAAGCGCCGCAAGCACCGCGATCACAGCCTTTCTTCGTTCCGGTCAAACCCAAACGATCCCGGATAGCGTCCAGTAGGGTGACTCGGGGATCTACCTCAAGTTTTTGATGACGACCGTTCACTTTGAAGTTGATCTCAACCAAGTCCTCCTCTGTGCCCTTTTTCGGGGATTTGCCCTCTAAAGCGTTTCCTTCCGTGGTAGTAGCAGAGCGGGCAAGTGGCGCTGCCACGGATAGGCCGGCGGAGATTGCTGCGAGGCGACTAATGAATTGTCTTCGAGATGAGCCAGCCTGGGCATCTGGAGGCAGATCAGAAGAAGAGGAATCATTAAGGTTTCGGCTCATGAGGCGATGATATGGATGTTAACTCTGAATGCCAGGCGGACCGGACAGCTCCGATTCTTCTAGTGCAACCGGCTTGTGCGCTGTTGACTACTTCGGCAATAGGTCGCACACCTGTCTAGCTACTTCTATCGTCAGAAAGAACGCTTTTTGTTCGCTCCAAAGAGTTATCATTGACACAAAAACGACTGATTGGATTCGCCGAGAGAGTCGATACGCCGATAGCCCTAAGTCTTGCCGGCGTGGCGACTGCGCCGTTTGGTTTGGCCAGTCGTTGGGAGCTTGCCGATAGGCTCAATTCAATCTATTGAGCAGCAACATCAAAGCGCGTCCTTGGACTTGCGGGATTTACTCAGACGCGAAAACCCGCACACCGCTACCGATGGCAATACTCCAGCAGCTGCGCTTCTCTCTTTCTGCCTGCTGATAGCTCGATCGAGTCATACAGAAGAGCCCTTTGGAACCATAGAGTGAAATTACGATCCGTAATAACTTTCCTCAGAGGAAATGAATGATGAAAAAGCGTGAAGTGGCCGTTTCGGGACGAACCTTGAAGGCGGAAGATAGCTACGGATTAAGCAAGTTGTGCTTCGCTACTGCGATGGGTCTCGCGGCGGCCATAGCGGCCGTGTTTACGACGATGTTGCCATTATCTTCCGGTTGGCGATATTTCTGGCTAGCAGTTTGTGTTGCTAGCTTTGTTCTGGCGATGATGGGGGTGATTTTCTTTTCCCAGCGCCCAACTCCGGAATCTGTCGCGACTTCTGGTACGTGAGAGCCAGCATTGACAAATGCCCTTACCGGTTCGCGCATCCTCACCACCGGAGACAGGCCGGGACCAAAGGCGGGCCATCACTTCATCGTTGTCAGAGGAATGGAGTAGTGGAAAAGGTAGGGCGAAAGAGTCAGCCTGCAGTAAATGGCGTTACCGCTTTCAACTAGAGGATGAATCGGAAAGACAATGAAATATCGAACATTAGGAAAATCTGGAATTGAGGCTTCGGTTGTAGGTTTCGGGGCCTGGGCAATTGGAGGATGGATGTGGGGTGGCACCAAGAGGAACGACCCGGAAGGGGCAATTCGGGCAGCTATTGATCACGGGATCAACCTGATTGATACCGCTCCCATGTACGGTTACGGACGGTCGGAGGAATTGGTTGGCGAGGCGCTGAAGGGCGTACGCGACGAGGTCGTACTCGCAACCAAGTGCGGCATGGTCTGGTACAAAAAAGAAGGCGAGAAGTTTTTCGACGCGAACGAGGAGGGTCGGGCGAAAAGCGAAGAGGACAAAAGCTATGAAGTTTATATCAACCTTCGCCCGGCGATGATCCGGTATGAGATTGAAGAAAGTTTGCGTCGCCTTAGGACCGACCACATCGACCTTTACCAGACACATTGGCAGGACTCGACCACTAAGACCGAAGATGTAGTGGCGGAGCTAATGAAGCTGAAGCAGGAGGGTAAGATTCGAGCCATCGGCTGTTCTAACGCCACGATCGATCAGATGAAGCGGTATCAAGCCGTTGGCCAACTCGACACTGACCAAGAGCAATATTCGATGCTGCAGCGGCAACACGAGGCGGATAATCTGCCGTTCTGTCGCGACAAGAATATCGCGTTCCTCGCCTACTCGCCGATGGCTCTCGGCATTCTCAGCGGTAAGATCGGCCCCGATCACGAGTTCGGCGAAGGTGATGTCCGTCGGGACAATCCTTGGTATCAGAAAGAAACCCGGTCCAAGGTGGATGCACTCCTGAATGTCATTCGCTCCGTCGCGGAAGAAAAAGGAATCACCATCGCTCAAACGGTTATAGCTTGGACTCTAGAACAGCCGGGCTGCTCGCACGCTTTGGTCGGTGCTCGCAATCCCGACCAAGCAATCGCCAACGCGAAAGCCGGTGAGGTTGAGTTGACCGAGGAAGAGATCGGAACCATTCGCAAAGCAGTCGACCAGACTAAACTCTAAATCGGCCGAAGGTAGGGCGAAACAGATCCGCCAAAGGCAGGATCTGTGAGCCAAGCTTGTGATTCCCTGATGCGGTGATTGTTGGCCAATTGAGCCGTCTACCTGGCACGCGTAGTCGCTTATGCCAATCCGCTCGCCCGAGTGGTTGTCGGACAATCGCAGGCTGGAATGCCTATCTTATCTGCCAATTCGGTCCTGCTTAAACCGGCACAATAACCGGTTTGTTCTTCGGAATTGCGTCCAGGGTTTCTTGGTCGATTCCCAAGTGCTCCATGATTAGTTCTGGGGGCGAATTTCTCATCCATTCGGAAAGGGCGAGATCCATATAGCGGTTCGCCTTGAACATCTCCAGAAAGACCAAGTCGGTACTGCCAGTGTTCTCAACATAATGTCCAAAGGTTCTGGGAACTAAGCCGACGTCACCAGCAGCGAAGTCCGCGGTACGCGCTTTTCCTCCGTTGAAGAACACGGTCATTCGGCCTTGCCCTTTTATATAGTACTGCCATTCCTCGGCGTTCTGATGCCAGTGGAGCTCGCGCATTCCGCCGGGTTTCACGATCACGTGCGCAGCCGCAATCGTTGTTGATACTGGAAAATTTTGCGAATCGATGATCCGGACCTCACCTGATTTGGTCCGGAACGTTGGAGGCATCTGGTGCATAGGAAAACTGAACGCGACCGAAGAAGCGCCTGTCCATCCCGCGGCCGCAGCTTGGTTTTCCGCCAGCGGAGGCGGGACCGGCTGTTGGAAAATATAGTGGCCTTGCGGCGGCACGGAATACACTCCGTCCAATGCACTCTCCGGTACACCCCAATTCTTCGCGAGCACTTCTCGAGGTGTATGTCGAGCCCAGTCCGAGATGAGTGTGGTGTTGCCTTCGGAAAACTTTCCGTCATCAAAAACCAAGAGGAACTCGCAGCCATCCGGCGCCAGGCCTTGAATCGAATGAGGATTACCACTTGGAAAATACCAGAGATCGCCCTCCTGCACGTCTTGGACAAAACTCTTTCCCTCGTTGTCAAGCGCGGTGATCCGCGCCGCGCCAGTGAGCATGACCGCCCATTCTCCGGCATCGTGCCAATGAAGTTCGCGAATACCGCCTGCGGTCAGGCGCATATTCACTCCGGCGATATCCTTGGAGACTGGAAAGTCTGCTACCGTCACTTGTCGGGACCAGCCACCTGGTTGAACGCGACGATGTTGGACTGAGAACGAATTCCAGAATGATGGAACCTCTCCCTGATCGGTGGGAGGGGGTAAGAGGCTATTCGGGCTGGCTTGACGCAAGAGCTCGTTTTCGGGTCCTGGATCGCTCGCGCTCTGCCCATGTTGAGCTTCGGTAACTTTCTGAATATCTTGCGCAGCGGCTTGACGAGAGCTGAGAGCTACGGCGGCCAACACTGCAGAGGCACCGGCAATAAACCGGCGACGATCACAGGCCTCCGGCCGGCCACCTGGGATCGGGATTAAAACCTCTGAAACCTTGTCGTTGTCGCTCATAGATTCTGCTCCTCTGGCGTTCACCTGTCTGGAATAGATCGATTTTGTTAGTTGTCTTTCAACTATGGCGGTTCACCAGGCTAACATCGGGCGTTTGCCCTCACCATCAGCAGAAGGAGTGTTTTATTCCTATCCGAAAGGACCATTTTCTCCTTACCGAAGAGGAGATGACCAGTAGCCA
>Ga0137401_10000385_pt1 | contig 16921 bp, 18 predicted proteins | sample CZOMad1_1_16fung_FD_108286 | JGI IMG/M metagenome (GOLD analysis project Ga0137401, IMG submission 108286) | Vadose zone soil fungal communities from Angelo Coast Range Reserve, California, USA - CZOMad1_1_16fungal (Illumina Assembly) | ecosystem: Environmental > Terrestrial > Soil > Vadose...
AAAAATGAGAGACAGGTCCATGGGTTGGATGAGAGAGACAGACCGATTGTAATTTTCAACTGCCCGAACGGGTGATCCTAAGCTGGTCCTAGTGTGCCGTCTCACATAATGGTGACGTCGTTGCGTTCAAAATGGGCTGCCGGTAAGGCGGTCCGAGCCGGACGACGTCATCACCATCGGTGAGAAGGCATACTAGTCGCGCTGACAATGGCCGAGCCGCGTGCGAGACCAAAGGCTGAGCGTTTCTATCGTCCCTCTGGCGTAAGGCGAGCAAGCGGGGGACGACTCCTCTCGGCGCAAATCTCGCCACCTTATATTAAAGACGCAGGCCGCTGAAATCTAGCGACCTTTAGCCTTCGGGATTGAGAAGCAGTAATCCTTCCGGAGAGGGAATAAAACACTCTTTCCGCCAATAGCGACGGAAAGCGCCAACTGTTATCGTCCGATGGATAGGCTCTCCGAGTTCGAATTAGAGTTTCTCAATGAGTAACCACATCCTGATCTTCTCAGACAATAAAGGCAACGAGCGCTTCTACCTTCGGCGCCGCGCAACGACCGCGGACATGCAACGCTGGCTCGCGCGCTGCGCCGTTTGGGTCGGAGAAGGGGCAGCATGGGCTAGCCTCAAATGGGAGGAGGTGCTGTGAACGAACCCCACCCGCATCGGCGGCATTTTGGTGATATCTCTAAGTTACCAAAGATATGAAGGCGAGTCAGATCGACTGGACGATCCTTAAAATATTCGCTCTCGTGACGATCTCTTACGCTATGCTTTGGGCGGCATTTTCAATGATTGTCCAAATGGGCACTGAAATGGACGCATTAGAAGTGAGTGCTTCAATTGCAGGACGGCAACGACCGATAGACCGCGAGGCTCCATCGTCGCCTACGCATGACCGTCGAGAAGCAGGATTCGAAGGCTATGTCGGGCAGGCCACCTTCGCACGCTACAGTGCCCGTTAGCTGCGACGTAGCGCTTCGCCGTCGCCAAAACTAGGGCGGGACAAGTTTCGTCGAGTCGGAGCTGCGATCCCTCCCGCGGGATTAAATCTCTCGTTTGGTGCGACCGGCAGGAAGAAAATTGGCCGAAAATGCGGTCGAATTTTTCGAAAGACTTTAATGACGAGAATGATCGGCAGTTTCCGGATATGGCTCCTTCGGCGCAGCCTACGATCACTCGCTAGTGGGATTGCTCCAGCAAAGAGTGAATTTTAGATTTAACGAGAAATGAACAACCTGGGGATTATGCCAAAAAGCAAAAAAAGGGCGACGGAGTCGTTTGCGTCCAATGCCCTTCCGGTCAGAAAAGGGGCGAGACCTAAAACAATCATTGGTCCGTTGCATATTCAATGTAACGGACATGGGGATCCAAAATATCTGAAACAGTTGGTCGACGACGTGTTAACCTGGCCCCACGTCGAGTATACGCCGCCAATGGCGAGCCCTCCGGATACTATTTTTATACGATTAGAAGAAATGGCTACTAGCAGCGACTCCTCAGCATTTATCAGTGCGAGGGAGTTTGCTCGAGTGCTCCTCGGAGCACCGACAATCTATTTGGCGTTGCCCTTGGTATCTGCTCACTGGGCAATCCTCCGGGGGTGGGCCGAGCCCCACTACCTTCGGTCTTTCGGGTTGATGCCGGCAGGCGCCGTGCTGGTGTATACACCCAAGAATCGAGAGGAACTGGCGGTCTGCTATTCCCTCTTCGCGGAAGCCTACTATTTTGCCTGTAAGTTCGGCAAGGATTAGAGCTCGCGACAAGGGAATCCGGACATTCGCCGCGCGCTCTTCATTTTGATCCGGCAACTCCGACCCGATTCAAAAAACGTCTGGCGCGAGGTTCTTCTCTAGAATCCGCTTAATCTCGCGGACAGTGGTTTCGTTTGAAAATAGCGTGTGGCCGGCGGGCACGATCTTTTCGGACTCCGCTCCAGCCAAATGTGAACTGCTGTACGCCACGACGCCGTCGGAACTGCGCGTTCCGCCGTCAAGCCCGCGATCACCAATGATGCTGTGATACGGGACTCTAATCGGCAAGGAAGCCAATCGATCCAACAGTGGATTCGGGGCCAGCGAGAATAAACTGGTCGGGCCGCCTCGCACGTTCACTCGGGCGAAATAGCGATTCAAAACTCCAGGGTTTTCCGCAGCTAATTCCTTTACCGCTTCGGCTGCAGCCTTGGAGTGGCGGATCACCCGGTTGCCGATGCTCCCGACAATGCCGGCCGCCAACCGGCTTCCGCGATGTGGTACCGCGAGAAAAATCACGCGATCGACACAGGGTTGATGACGAAAAAAGAAATAGCCTGAGATTAAATGCTTTTCGCCAGCCGAAAGGGATAAACTATTTAATGGTTTATTGGCGAACCCGTTCCAGAGTGCGTCGCTGCTGTCCGACACTAAGGTGTGAGCGAGCAGACCTCCCATGCTATGTGCGATGACAACGACGTGATGCGATGCCAGAGCGGTGCCTTCGGGATCGAATAATCTTTGGGTTGCTTGCAGACTCTCCCGAAGCTGCTCGGCGCTCTCCAGCAACGGTTGTCCAGTCGGATACAGAAAAAACCAGGGCTGGTAATGTTCGAGTATTTTTGGGTCCGAGCAAAGGTCATTAGTGAGGTTTTGCCACGAAATCGGCGAAGAGATCAGACCGTGAACGAACAGGATCGGAATCTTGTTGGGATCGTACGGTTGAATGAGATAAATGCCGGTGGCAAATCTCGGGTTATCCGGCCGGAGGAATGATCCAGCCGCACTACCAGCTACTTTTCGGGCATGCGAATTGAGCACCGCCAAGGTGGCGGTGTAATTAGCTGCTATCGGATGCGAGCTGTAGCTGGACCGGACCACGCTAGGGTCGAACGCGTCATAAAGCTTGAGCAGCGGTACCTGACCCCGGCGCTCTTCCTTGACCGCGGTTAAGCCGAGAGTAATACCGGTCGATGGATAGTGTTTTTCCTGTGGTAAGATTTCAGGATTCTTGGCGTAGACAACTAACGGGGTGCCTTTCCCTGCGATCTTATATTCATGGCGAAGACCTCGTTGACGGATCGAGTTGGCTAGTATGAGCTGATCGTACTTAAGCAAGTATTTGAGCCGTTCACCCCGAAGTGAGGGTGTCAACACCACTTTCACACGTTCTCCCTTCCACGTGCAGAACGGTTGATCGAATGCCGGATGAATGACCGCTTCGGGCCGGTAAGAAACCTTGACCAGATGCGAACAGCCGGAAAGCAGAGCGTAAAGAAGAATGAGCCGGCTTAGTTTTTCCACTCTTCCTCGCGAAAGGTTTTGTTTACACGAATATACGTTCGGGTTTCCGGCGGGTCTTCCCCGAGGTGGAGACTTATTGCCCGATCGATCACCTCTTTTTCGGCTTTCGTAATACGCTCGAAATGAAGCAAGTATTGGCACCAGGATGGCATCATTATCTCAGCATGGAAGTGGTTGGGCCGGGCAGGATCCGCCAATCGCTGGCCAGCTGTAAGCTCCATTTCGCAAATGAACCAGTAGCCAGGACCTACAGAGTTTTTCCCAATTCTCGCAGTGGACGTCCTGCGCGCAGATCGCTTTCGATCCGCTCGAGGGGCACTCCCTTGGTTTCAGGAACGAAGCGAAAGCAGAACCAGAGGCCAGCCAACGAAAGGACTGCATACAACAGAAACGTCGAAACACTGCCCAGTCGATTCAGCAAGCTGAGAAACGTGAGTGACACCAGAAAATTGCTCAGCCAGTTAGCCATGGTTGCGACGCTGGCCGCCTGACCCCGGATCTGGAGTGGGAAAATTTCTGAAATCAACAGCCAGAAAACCGGCCCGAGTCCGATAGCAAAAGACGCGATGTAGACGGCCAGGCTAATCACTCCAATCCATTGCAATGCGGTTCCGCCGACCGCGAACCCCAGACCGAGTGCGACCAGGGACAAAGACATCCCGCCCAAGCTCGCTAACAGCAGAGGCCGGCGACCTACCCGATCGAGCAAACGAATTGAAATCACGGTCATGAACACATTCACCAGTCCGACCCCGGCGGTGGCGATGATGGAGCCTTCGGCGGACTGAAAGCCGGCTTGTTGAAAGATCGTCGGAGCATAATAAATAACCGTGTTGATTCCTGTGATTTGCTGAATGATGGCTAGTGCGATGCCACAGAAGAGCACCCGCACTACAACCGGCGAAAGCAAATCGGCCAGCTTACCGTGGCCGGATTCAGCGTGCTCGAGAATATCGTTTACTTCCGGCGTGACTTCCTTGGGCTCGCGGATCCGAGCCAGGACTTTGAGCGCCTCTTCTTTGTGCCGGTGCAACAACAACCAACGGGGACTTTCCGGCAGCATGGCAATTCCCAGACCCAGTGCCAACGCTGGGAAAACGCCAAAGCCAAACATCAACCGCCAATTCCCATTGGAAGCGAACGCGGCGTCTACCATATAGGCAACTAATATGCCGACGGTAATAGCAAGTTGGTTCAGAGTGACAAGTCCGCCACGCAGCTTAGGCGGTGCCATTTCACCGATGTAGAGTGGAGCAGTATAGGAAGCGACGCCAATCGCCACACCGATCGCGATTCGCCCCGCGAGCAGTACCCCGGTGCTCGTGGCGATTGCGCACAGAATTGATCCGACGGCAAAAATGCCTGCCGTGATGAGGATCGCGCGTTTGCGTCCAATCAAGTCGGTGAGTCGCCCGCTCAGGATCGAGCCGCAAACGGCTCCAATCAGAGCCGCGCTTACCAGGAGTTCTTCCGCAAATGGCGTCAATCTGAATTCTCCCTTGATGAAGAGAATTGCACCAGAGATAACTCCGGTATCAAAGCCAAACAGAAGCCCGGCGAGCGCGGCGGTCGCCGCCACGATCTTAACAAAATGGCCGGTGCGTTTTGCCCCTGACGAGGTAGCAATCTGAGCTATTGAATCCATAGACAAGTTGGAAGAGCGACTAGCAAGAGCGGCTTTGCTGCCCAAATTTGACTGCCGTCCTATGCAGGAGGTGAAACCGACGAAATGCCGGTTTGGTTCAAGACAAAACGCTCAATTGCGTGCGCGAATCCTTCTTCTTCGTTTGAGTCAGTAACAAAGTTGGCTTCCGCTTGTACTTCCGGACTAGCGTTACCCATCGCAATGCTCATCCCGCTTTTGTTGAACATCAGCACGTCATTGGGCATATCGCCAATCGTGGCCATGCTGCTTTTTGGTATAAGGTAAACGCAGGCCAGGAAATCGACTACGCTCCCTTTGTTAGCGGCCGGATGGGTAACATCTAGATAATACGGCTGCGATCGCGCCGCCGAAACATGGTCACTCAGCTCGTGACGGACCTTTTTTTCGCATTCTGCCACGGCCTCGAGGTCATCGCTGACACCGACAATTTTGGCTGCTTGCGCCAGATAGCTCGAATAATCCGAAGTTATCTCCGGCCCGAACCCGACGGTCTTACTCTCTCTATCGACATGGGGTCCTTTTGGATCTTGGACGTACCAGGCGGTATCGGTGTAAAGCCATGCGACCAGCCCGTGTTCCTCGATTAACTCAATCGTCCGAGCGGCAGCGTCCTTCGGGAGGTCACGCATCACGATTGGATCCAGTCTGGGAGTGATGAATACCCCTCCGTTGAATCCCGCTACCACGGTCGTGATATTGAGATCGCTGATCAAGGTTTGCATGCCGCGCGGCGGCCGTCCGCTGGTAATAGCAAATGCGATTCCCGCTTCGGCCAACTTAGCAACTGCCTGCCGCGCCTGAGCAGTGAGCACCTTCTCCTGGGTCACGAGTGTTCCGTCCACATCAGCTAGGACGAGCCGGATGGGATCTGCGTTTTTGTATGGTTTCATGATTAGTGAATATTCTTCTTTCCCAAGAGTTCCCTTGCCACCGATACCACGTGGTCAGGCTCAAAGCCGAATTTCTTCCGTAACTCTTTAAGCTTCTTCGTTGGTCAAAAAAATTGGTTTCCCGGCTGCTATTTTTCTATTCCCAGCGTTCTATTGAGCAACCGACTCCGGGGCCGACGAATCGTTTATCGGCTCATCCGCAAGAACGAGGTCTAAGAGCGCCAGAGTGCCAATCAGTTGGCCCTCACCGTTTTCGACAGCGAATTGGCGGTCGGCGGTTTGAGCAAAACGGAGCAGGACCTGATCCACCAACTCATCCGCTTTGACGCTGATAAAGGGAACTATCAACAACTCGTGCACAGCCGATTTGGCGCCAACCTTTCCCTGGTGCAACAGGTCAAAGACAAACTCGAGGCGCAACCATCCTTTGCACATTTGATCTTCATTCACGACCGGCAGCATCGATGCTGCCGTCTGCTTGAATGTTTTCAGCGCTAACCTCACCGAATCAGTCTCATGAATCACGGCCGGATTGGGGCGCATGAAATCCGCCACCCGTTTCTGGCGGATTTCTGGAGAAACTTGATTCACCAGTGCTTTACGTTCATCCAGCGTCAGGTATTGGACTGCACTTCGGTTTAAGAGGTAGCCCAGCGTCAGACTATTTTGAGCCAAAGCGTCAAAAGTGGCTTTGTCTAGGGCGAGCAGCGTCGTGGGCTCAAGCGCCGTCGCATTAAACTGTCGCTTCAGCTTTTGCAGGAGTTCCCTTTCGCCGAAATGATGGCCGTGCGTCAGTGTGCGAACCGGTCCGTTTTCGTCGAAAAGCTCTACCAGTCCTTTTTCGATGACATAAAAAGAGAAAGCTGGATCGCCGATATGATAGACCGGATCGCCTTTCTCTAAATGAACGCGACCGACCACCTCGGTCATTTTGATATCCAGAAGACTGATGTCGCGAGGGAACAACAGTTCCAGGTTCCACTCGATTAACACTTTCAGTTTCCGCTCCAAGCCCGGCAGCTTGGAGAGGTATACGGCTCGCCACATCAGCCAACCTAAGAAACCGGAAACTTTAAATCCGAAAACCTTGCCGACCGCGTTCAGATGCCCAAGAGAAGCCATTTCTCCTAGTGCTTTGAAGCCGAAAGGCTGCAGAGCCCGCTTGCTTTTCAGAGCGATAATATTCTTTCCCAGGACGGTACCCTGCCGGATCGCGAATTGCGCCGTCGCCGGTGAGACGCTTCCATCGGTCAGTGGCACCGCGGCGCAATCTCCAGCCGCCCAGAGGTTTTCGTGCCCTTTTACCTGCATCGTCGGTTCGGTAATCAGTCGTCCTTTCGAGTTGGCTAATTGATATCGATCGATCATTTTCTTGATCACCGGGTGCGTCGCATTTCCAACCGTTGTGATCACCGTGTTCGTTTCAATCACATCGCCATTGTTCAGAATGGCTCGCTCCGCGGTGATGGCGGTTACCAGAGCATTCAGACGCACCTCAATCCCACGTTTTTCCAGGTGCTCACCGCAATAACGCCCCAGTTCCTCACCGATTTGCGGCAATAGATAGGGACCGCTTTGAACCAAGACTAAGCGGAATTCTTTGCGATCGAGTCGCGGATAGAATTTGCGCACATCCCGCAGCAGGTCGTAAATTTGGCCAGCGGTCTCCACCCCGGAATATCCGCCGCCAACGACGACGAATGTGAGCAGTCTCCGCCGTACCGCCTCAGTCTTGCTCACGCTCGCTTCTTCCAACCGCTGAATCACCTCCGCACGCAGCCGAATCGCGTCACCGACGGTTTTCATCAGGTAGCCATGCTCAGGCATTCCCGGAACGCGGCTCACGTCCACCACGCTTCCAATGGCTAACACGAGATGTTCAAACTTCAGGATGGCATCGTGAACATAGGGTCCGGGAGAAAAGCGAACGGTTTGGGCATCAAGATCAACTTCATCCACGGATCCCATGAAAATGGAGCTGCCCCGGCAGAATTGGCGAAGTGGATTGACCACATGAAGTGGCGAAATCGACGATCCACTGACCTCGGCCAACATCGGATGGAACAGCATCGCGTTTTGGTCCGCCACAAGCGCCACGCTTTCGGCCGCATCATGCAGGCCGGCGGTCAACGCCCGCGCGCAGTAAGTACCGGCGAATCCACCACCCAGGATTACGACCGGAAAAGAATAAGTCTCGGTAGCGATTCCGCCCGGCATGCCGGTTTCATCTTGTGATCTCATTTTAGTTGTCCTGCCGCTGCACGATCGGCGAGCACCAACGCCCTCTCCTGATTTATCCGTCCGGCTGGAATTGACGGATCACCTTCCCGGAGGCGGGCAAGCATTCCCACCTTCTCGCTTCCGGTGACCAGCCAAAGGACGCGTCGAGCGCGATTGACGATTGGGTAGGTCAGAGTCATCCGACGCCTCCCCTGATAGATTCCGGTCACCGCAACGTCGGCGTCCTTAACCTCAAGGACTGCGTCGCCGGACACCAATGAAGCAGTGTGCCCATCCGGCCCAAGTCCCAGGTGGACAAGATCGAGCACCGGCGGCGAGCCGGCAATCTTCGCGAGCGTAGCCGCGTACTGTTTCGCGGCCGATTCCAAATCGACCGATTCCACCGGCATTGCGTAGATTTGATCCAGAGGTAACGGGGCATGCTCCAGCAGGCTTTCCTGTAAATGAGTGAGGTTGCGGTCGGGGTGTCCGGGCGGAGCCACCCGTTCGTCGACTTGTGCCAAGTGGACTTTATCCCAGGGGACTTCCTCTCTAGTCAGATTACGGAGCATGACCCACGGGGTATGTCCGCCACTGACCGCCATGATAAAGCGCCCGCGCTCAGCGACTGCCGCCCGAGCCGCTACGGCGATCAGTGAGGCGCCCTCTCGAGCCACGGAATCGGCATCTGCAAATATTTCAATCTTCATAATAACGTCTCCGGCCCGGATTTGGCTGTTACGTCAGATGAACTCGAAAGCCTATCGCCAATCAGTATTACCTCAATTGGTCCAAAGGTCGGTTTTTTTTCGTGACTTTATGGTGTATTCCAAAACTGCTCTATCGGGTAGTTGAGATTCCCACCTCGGAGGGCCATGGCGATGTTCGCGCAGCCGGGTGGATCCAATAATCCACCCCTCCACCGACGTCAGACACTTGCCGTCCAATGGAACGTTTTCCGAATCGCTCGGGAATGCGCCAGCACTAGTGAGACGGTACACTAGCCATTGAGCAACGACGAATAGACTCGAAACTAATTTCAGCGGATTAGCTCGTGTTTCAGAGGTTCCTCCCAAAGCCGGAAACCTCCGACAAATGCGTTAGCGTTCTTGCCTGCTCGACAACCAGGAGGTAGCTCTTTGAGATATTTAACGTTTCCTCCACCAAGAACGACGTCCTCGGCGACGAAGGCTTCGATGAATCGAGCGACAACGTCGGCGACGCATTGCCTCCATTCCTTCTTTCCTAGCCGCACCAATCCGCGGGTGCCCACGTAGTCTTCGTAGTTACCCTTCTTGTAAGGAAGAGTGCACAGCTCCAACGGTACAACGATACCTTCAACAACCAAAGCGGAACCGAGACCCGTTCCCAATCCCAGAAAAAGCATCTTTCCGCCCCGGTAACTTCCCAGAGCTTGCATGGCCGCATCATTGATCATCCTGACCGGACATCCGAACGCCGCTTCCCAGTCGAACCCGACCCAACCCGATCCCAGATTATGCGGCTCTGCGGCGGGCCGACCCTGGCGAATCGGGCCTGGATAGCCGATTGATACCACATCATACTTCCAATCCCCAGCGAGATCCTTGGCTCCTGGGACCATTAATTGGGGTGTCAGGGCGGCTCCGGACGGAAGCTTCCGGGGCTCGTCCTGTCCGGTTACCAGGATTTTGACGTTATGACCGCCTACGTCGCAGACCAGCACGTTCATGGCAAAGTTCCTATCGAAAAAAAGACTTTGAGCCGATTTTTATTTCTTGAGCAGCGGAATGACTGAGCCATTTTGAAAGCTCCAGGCGGTTCGAGAATTTACTTTCGAATTTTGATCGAAAAAGCCATGAGTCTGGAGCGGTCAGTACGTTAGCAGTTAACTTGTGCTCGGTAATGCGCAGCTTTTGTCCTCCCGATACAATCTGTAATGGCTACAATCATAGTCTCTTGCCTCCGAGTCCTGCTCGACCGATTCATCGATTATGCTGTTATGTTCCCGTCGGCAGGGTCGTCTTGTGACGTAGCAATCGCCAATTATAAAAGATACTGCAAGGAAGAACACGTCTGGATATTGCGCTGGCTAGTGATTCCTGCCGCAGAGCTGGAGCATGTACCGCCGGACCTGTACGGATCGTTGGGACTCTTATAAGCATGATAGACAGGACACACGATCCCGCGTTGCGGAGTTGGGTGGACTCGGCGAATCGGACCGAATGCGATTTCCCGATCCAGAATTTACCGGTGGGAGTATTCCAACCCCCGAGAGAGAGCAGGTCGCGATTGGGCATAGCCATTGGAGACTTCATCCTCGACGCCGGCGAATGGCTCACTGGAGACACGCTAAACGGATACCTGGTGCTCCCGGCAACGCAGCGCAGAGACTTAAGGCAGCAATGGAGCAAGGCGTTGGAAGCAGGAGCGGCCGAGCGGCTGCTCTATCCCCAAGCCGAGTGTGTGATGCGGTTGCCGGCAATCGTCGGGGATTACACCGATTTCTACGCTTCGATTCATCACGCAACCAATGTAGGCAGAATATTCCGCCCGGATAATCCATTAACGCCTAACTACAAGCACCTACCGGTTGCTTATCATGGACGGTGCTCTTCACTGGTGATAAGCGGGAGGCCAGTGCGCCGTCCCTCCGGACAACTCGGAGAGGGAATGTTTGGTCCGACTCGCGAACTGGACTATGAAGTTGAGTTGGGCGCGTTCCTCGGTCCGGGAAATACGCAGGGTGATCCAATTCCGGTGCGAGAAGCCCAACAACACATCGCGGGTGTCTGTCTATTGAATGACTGGTCGGCACGAGATATTCAGCGGTGGGAGTATCAGCCATTGGGTCCATTCCTCTCAAAGAATTTTGCGACTTCGCTGTCGCCGTGGATCATCACGATGGAGGCACTCGCACCGTTCCGAACGGAGGCGCCCATTCACGATGTTCCGTTGCTGCCTTATTTAGAGGAAGCAGGTCGAGGTGGGCTCGATATTACACTGGAAGCGTGGCTGCGGACGCCAGCAATGTCAAAACCGCTGCGGCTGAGCCGAGCTTCATTTAAAGAATCGTATTGGACGTTGGGCCAGATGGTGACTCATCACACATCGAATGGTTGTCCGATCCGGCCAGGTGACTTGGTGGCAAGTGGTACGATTTCGGGGCCGGCGAAAGAGAACCGCGGCTGCCTTCTTGAGTTAACCTGGAAGGGAACTGAGCCGGTCCGATTGCCCAATGGTGAGCAACGAACCTTTCTGCAAGACGGCGATGAACTGACTCTGACCGGATACTGTGTCCGCGACGGGTTCAAGCGGATTGGAATGGGCATTTGCCGAGGAACTATTCTCCCAGCCGGCGAATCGGAAGCAAAGTAACCGATGCTTCGAGCGTAATCTATGCGGACCTAAACTCTACTTGCTATCTGCTATTTTGCTATTTGTCATTTACTTCTATGTCAACCCGTCCACCGTTGCCTCCCTTCACTCACGAGACTGCCACGCTTAAAGTTCGCTTGGCCGAAGATGGCTGGAATTCTCGTGATCCCGAAAAAGTAGCTCTCGCCTACACGGTAGACTCCCGCTGGAGAAATCGCTCGGAGTTTGTGAACGGAAGAAACGAAATCGTTGCATTTCTCACCCGCAAATGGGCGAGGGAACTAGACTATCGTCTGATCAAAGAGCTTTGGACCTTTGCTGGCTACCGAATCGCCGTGCGCTTCGCCTATGAATGGCACGATGACTCGGGAAATTGGTTCCGCTCATATGGCAATGAGAATTGGGAATTCGATAATGACGGGCTAATGCGTCTGAGGCTGGCGAGTATCAACGATCTTCCAATTAAAGAAACCGAGCGTAAGTATCATTGGCCGCTCGGCCGTCGCCCGGATGAGCATCTCGGATTAACCGAGCTCGGTTTTTAGCTGCTGCTCGGCCCGAATATACCGTCGCAACGGGCAGTAACAAAAAAACGCATAGCATAAAAGCTTAATCGGCTGAATCGAATGCTCGAAGTATAAAACAAAGAAAAAAAGAGTTGTATCATGTAGGGATTTATGCGAAACATCTGCTCGCATGAATAAAAACACATTATCTCTTTGTGCTTTAGTCCTCTCACTCGGCGCGGTCACCATTGCTCCTTCCTACGGGCAGGACTCGGGCACCGTGCAAACTGTTCCAAGTTCGGTTCTTCAGAATGATTCGCAGACTGGCAGCAAGAAACGCCATGCTTCCCCCGATGCGATCAAGAAACGCCAGCTCAGCGTCTTGAAAAAAGAAGCTACGCTGACGGCCGACCAGGAATCGAAGGTGACGCCAATCATCAGTAAATACGTCGATGATGTGGTCGCGTTGAAAAATGATAGCTCGCTAGTCGGCGCGGCCAAAAGAGAGAAGCGAAAGACCCTGCACAGTCAGTACGTGAACGACATCAACGGGGTCTTGACGCCCGATCAACAAAAGAGTTGGGCGGCTGCCAATGCCGCGCGGGTGGAGCGCTTGCGCGCCGCGCGAGCAGGGGCCAAACCGAGCGCGTCTGCTGGCGAGAACGAGTAGAATAATGGCGGTGAGTCCTGGGGGGGAGGGCGCACCGCCGGTCAGAGATGGTTTACCGGAAACCTAGTGCATCAGGTTCGAGCATTTGGCAAAGTTGGATCCCCGTGCGCCGCGGATCGCGAGCATCCGCCGTCGCCGTATCGATTCCGGGATGAACCATCGCCGATGAGCTATGGCGGACAGGCTGCGGTCCCTCGCCGATCCGCGTGGCGGGCCTTCACCTATGGGTTTGAGCTAGTTTAGCCTTGTAACTTGGCGTCTTGCCGTCTTTGCGTGAGAGTGCCTTTTTCTAACTAAACCATGCGACTTAAAGGTAAATCGGCGGTTGTGACCGGCTCTGCTACCGGTATCGGAAAAGCGATTGCGGAGGGATTTGCCAGGGAAGGGGCGCTCGTGGCGATTGCTGATCTGAATTTGGAGGGAGCGACATCGGTTGCTCGCGAAATCCAATCCCAAAAAGCAGTTGCAATCCCGGTGCAGATGGATGTTTCCAGCGAAAAGTCTGTCGAGTCTTCCTTTGCGATGATCGTCAGAGAATTCGGCTCGATTGATATCCTACTGAGCAACGCTGGCATCCAGATAATTCATCCGATCGTCGATTTTCCGTTCGCCGATTGGCAAAAGATTATCGCGGTTCACCTTCATGGCGCGTTCTTGACTACTCGGGCAGCGATGCGATCGATGATCGCGGCGGGTCGCGGCGGGTGTATCTTGTTCACTGGATCAATCCACTCCCATATTGCCTCTCCAAACAAGAGCGCTTATGTGGCGGCAAAACACGCGCTTAGCGGACTGACGAAGTCGGTGGCAAAAGAAGGGGCGAAACACCAGATACGCGCGAATCTCATTTCGCCCGGTTTTGTTCGCACCGCCTTGGTTGAAAAACAGATCCCCGAACAGGCCAAGCAACTGGGCATCACCGAAGAAGAAGTGGTGAAGAATGTCATGTTGGGAGCGACTGTCGATGGTGAGTTCACGTCGCTTGAGGATTTGTCAGAAACAGCGATTTTTCTGGCTACGTTTCCGAGCCTGGCGTTGACCGGCCAGTCGATTGTTGTCAGCCATGGCCATTTTATGCACTAGGCAATGACAAAAACTTGATTGTCAGGAACGGATGTTTACGGCATGAATTCTAAATTCATCGTTGCCCCCGCTTATGCTTATTCCTTTATCCCCAGTTCGGGACCAGCATGGAGGATGTCCTGTCGTCCTTCCATGGAAGTCGTTCCTTGCGACTCTATTGATGGCTAAAGTAAAATTCTCGTTTGCTGACCAGGGAGGCGCGTCCCGATGAGCTTACCAGCCGTTGGTTCCGCAGAAACTGCCAATCATCGCGGGATGTTGGTGAAAGCGGTCATCGCCAGTACGGTCGGTACCGCCATTGAGTGGTACGATTTTTTTCTCTACAGCACGATCACGCCGCTCGTGTTTGCGAAATTGTTCTTCCCGAATTCCGACCCGTTGGTTGGTACTCTGCAGGCGTTCCTCGTTTACTTCGTGGGCTTTCTGGCGCGCCCAGTTGGTGCGTTTATTTTTGGTCATTTCGGTGACCGAGCCGGGCGTAAGGCAGCATTAATCTCGACACTGCTGCTGATGGGAATCGCTACGTTGCTGGTTGCCTTTGTGCCGGGCTATAACGTGATTGGCATTTGGGGAGCCGTTATCCTGACCATTCTTCGATTTTGCCAAGGGGTCGGGGTTGGAGGCGAATGGGGAGGGTCGGTTCTCTTGGCGATGGAATGGACCAAGAGTTTCGGAAACCGCGGATTCGTTGCTTCCTGGCCCCAGTTTGGCGTGCCGGTTGGATTATTTCTGGCGAATCTCGCCGTACTTGGTTTTAGCGCATTTTTACCTCAAGATCAGTTTTTGAGCTGGGGTTGGCGAGTCCCTTTCTTATTAAGCGCATTGCTGGTGCTCGTCGGGCTATGGATACGGCTGGGAATTTTGGAAACTCCGACATTCGCTCGCTTGCTCGAAGAGAACAAAATAGAGAAGGCTCCGGCGTTAGAGGTTGTTCGACGTCAGCCGAAGCCCATCCTTCTTTCCCCATTGGTTCGGTTGGCGGAACAGGCGCCGTTCTATCTCTTTACCGCGTTTGTTTTCACTTATGGCACACAGCTAAAAATAAGTCGGGATATCTTGCTCCAGGCGGTAATGATCTTTGCGGTGGTTGAGTTTTTCACAATCCCGCTGGCCGGATTTGTTTCTGACCGGATCGGACGCAAACGAACTTACCTGATTGGCACCGGTGTGGTCTTCATCGTCGGATTTCTTTTTGTTGCGTTGGTGAATACCAAGAGTCCGCCATTGGTCGTGCTGGGTATCGTCCTTGGCGCGATTCCGCATTCTATGCTGTACGGACCTCAGGCCGCTTTGATCGCTGAACAGTTCACTCCACGGATGCGCTACAGCGGTGCTTCCATCGGCTATCAGCTCGCGTCGATCATTGCCGGTGGTCCGGCCCCATTAATTGCAACCTGGCTGTTAGCGACATTCGCTACGGGAGCGGCCATCTCTTGGTACATTGCGCTCTGCGCGGTTATTTCGTTTATCGCAACTCTCTTCATGACGGAATACTCCCGACGCGAGATTGACGAGGAGTACGAACACGTCGGAGGAACGGGAAAGGCTTAGGCGACCTTGTCTTTGATAGCGGCGTGTCGCGTATTCTGCCCTTCCTGCTTTGTCTGCCTGACAAGCCCCCAGCACTACGACGACTTCCAAGCCGTAATATCGGCTGATGCCACATAGTCATCGAGTTTGCTGTCAATGTCGCTTCGAATGAATTCACTACTCTTCCTTTTGATGTGAACATCAACGTGTTCGAAACCCGCTGCAGCGAGCCATTCTTTCACCTCTTCGACTGAAGCCGCTCCAGAAATGCAACCCGTATAGGCCGCCATATCCTCTTTGAGAGTCTCGGGTAGCGGCGCGAGCGTGATCATATCGGCGACCGCGAAACGCCCCCCATTTTTCAAGACCCGAAACGCTTCGCCATAAACCCGGCGCTTATCCGTTGAAAGATTGATCACGCAATTCGAGATCACCACGTCTGCTGTATGATCGGCTACCGGCAGATTTTCGATCTCACCGAGACGGAACTCGACGTTGGTGTATCCACCCAAATCAGCATTCTTTCTCGCTTTTGCTAGCATTTGGGGAGTCATATCAACACCGATAACCGACCCAGTTGGACCTACCTCCTTGGACGCCAGAAAGCAGTCAACTCCTCCTCCGCTGCCGAGATCAACGACGACTTCTCCCGGCCGCAGTTTGGCGAAAGATATGGGATTCCCACATCCTAATCCCATTTCCGCTTGCTCTGGAAGCGAAGCAAGATCTTGCGCGCAATAGCCGAGCTTTTGCGATATGTTCTCCTCTCCACAACCGGAGTTTGCCCCTGGGCAGCAGCTCGTCTTGCCTTCGGCTACGCTGGCATAATGCTCCCGCACCTTCTCTCGAATATTGGTTTCGTTCATAGAAGTATTTCTATAATTGAAGACGCCACTTGCTGGAAAAGGACGCAGAGAAACCTCACTCGCATGGCAGCCAATCACCTCGTCGACGGCAATCGATAAAATTACCGTACAACGTCCGTGTCGACCTCACAACAGGCATCGATCAAAACGCGCAACCTGGTTCGGGCACGCTGAACTCTGGATTTTGCTGCTGAAATCGTTAAACCGAAGCGCTTCGCCAGTTCGACTTGAGAAATGCCTTCGAAATCGACTAGTTCCAATGCAGTTCGGTAATGGTCCGGAAGTGATTCGGCAAAAGCATGAATGCACCGTAGCAGGTGAGCTTTGCGACTTTCCTGCTCCTGGGTGAACAATGCGATGTCTGGTCTGATGGCAGAGTCATCATTCGAGCTGAAGATCACAAACTTTTTGGCATTCCTGAAGTGGTCCGTAATCAAATTCCGGGCGATCGGAAACATCCATCCTTCCACTTTTGACGAATCCTTGAGAGAGGGTCCCGCTTGTTGCGCCTTTACTAGTACCTCTTGCGTTAGATCATCAACGGTCGCTGCATCAGTAATGCGAGCCCGGATGAAATTGTGAATAGCCTTTTGTCGATTTGCGATCTCTTCCGGCGAAGCCGATCTGCTTGGAACGATGTTCTGAAATATCAATTCCGATCTCGTTCATGACCCTAATCGCAAGCGGGTGAACTTGGCCGGTCGGTGCCGAACCCGCACTTTCGATTCTAATAATTTCACCCGCAAAAGCTCGAAGAACTCCCTCGGCCATCTGACTTCGCACGAATTACCGGTACACAGAATTAACACGAGCGGTTTCAGTTTGGTGGACATGTTTCTGAAGCGTCACGCGGTTGC
>Ga0137401_10000386_pt1 | contig 16912 bp, 14 predicted proteins | sample CZOMad1_1_16fung_FD_108286 | JGI IMG/M metagenome (GOLD analysis project Ga0137401, IMG submission 108286) | Vadose zone soil fungal communities from Angelo Coast Range Reserve, California, USA - CZOMad1_1_16fungal (Illumina Assembly) | ecosystem: Environmental > Terrestrial > Soil > Vadose...
CCGGGGCTTCATGAGAGGGGTGCCGGTTCTCGCATCCGACTCGGGCTATTATCCGCGCTCTGGCATGCTACCCCTCGCGCGAAGCTCCAGGCATTCAAATTTACGCGCTCAATTTGCCGAAATAATGCCCGGAATTCTATGGCTATAACGGATGGTTTTTCACTACTCGATAGAGCCGTGTCGAATTACCTCAAGGGACTCAAAGAAGAACCGTTGCCGGCTTAGCTGTGGAGAGCCGGGCGAACATTAAGTATGTCGTACCGCACACAATGATAGAAGCGTTGCGCTTCATGTCGCTGACCCGTTTGGCACGGAACATTCGCGGCAGAAGCGTCACTGTTTCGCTCTTATCGCCTTTTTTATCACCTTGGTTCGGCGGGCATACGGCACCTGCAGATCCGCCGTACCGGCCGTGCTCGCATTAACTCCACGCACTTCGCAGTTGGCCGCGGCGGCCAGCTGATATTGGCCGGGAGCCAGCCCAGGCCGGGTCTGAATATCCCAGCTCAGCGGCACCGACCGTCCTGGAGGGATTACGGGCACATCGACGGCCTGAGCCGGCGTCACAGTCCATCCGGCGGGCGCGCTCAAGCTTACTTTGACCTTCTCGGCTGACCTGCTACCCGCATTGGTGACAGTACCGGATACCTGCACGGTGTGTCCGCCGAAAATTACAGACTTATCGACTGCCAGAGAGACAGCCAAATTGTTGAAGAGTCCCGGCGTGCCCCAGATGCCGCTCCATCCTGACGCATTGACCGGCGTGATCGGCACTCCGCCCCCATAGGCGCCGTACTGGTACAGGCTAACCGCACCCAACCCAGCAGAAGCACCATCTTCGCCCCACACCGCGATCGCCAAGGTATTCGTTCCGTTCGGATTCAAGATTCCGGTCGGCAGAGAGAAGATGTGCTGCGGACCGAGGTCGTTTCCGTAGATGCCGAGCATCCAGCCATTGAGAAAAATCAGCGCCCGGTAATGTCGAGCAGGGTCGTCACTCACTTTCAGACCGATTGGCACGTCGCTGCGCGGCGGGAGGTGGAGACTAAATTCCGTGCGATACCAACCGATGCCAGCCGGCAACCCGACAGCGCTCCATTGGTGTGGCAGCGACACCTTGGTCCAGCTGTGGTCTGGATATCCGGAAAGAAACCAACCGTGCCGTTCTCCGTACAAACCGCCGATGTTCATGGGCCCACGCACTGGATCGATCAGATTCTCGCCTCCAGCGCTCCCCTGGATCTTCCATTGAACGGCGGTACTTGCACCGACCATCGTCGCCGTTCGAATGCCGCGGGGCGATTTATAGCGATCATTTGGTGAATAGTCTTCTTCGTGCCCGACGTTCATGACCAAGATAGCTATCACGTTGTCTCGACCCGGCTGAAGTACGCCGGCAGGAAAGGTGAAAGTATTGGATCCGCTCGGCTGCGTACCAAGCAAGGCTCCATTAAACCAAACCGAGTAAATGCCTTTACTACCACCTTCCCCATCAATGGTAATTCCCGACTCATTTCCGGTCGCAACAAAGTGTCCACGGTACCAAACATTGCCGTGGTGAAACCCGTAATCGTCCTCGTAAAGAACCGGCAAGCTGCTCGGCGGATTCGGGTTATTGGTGGTCGCGTGATCGGCAACCGTCCAATCGGAGTCGTCAAAGACCGGATTGCGCTCCGGTGACTCAAATTGGAATTTCCACTGCTTCAGTACAGGAAGCTCAACGTCAGGTTGGCTGTTCAGTGAACCTTGCCAGGCAGTGTGGTGAATCGATTCCGGGAATAAAGCAGAAAGTTGCGTCGGACCGTTGGTATCGCCCGACAGCAACAAAGTGTCGCCCGCCAATTCGGCAGCGCGAATCAAATAGGCGCCACGCACGAGTACCGGCCGTCCCTGCACCTGGAGCGGCCATAACTGTTCAGCGGTTGTGGTGTCCGCCAGGAAAAGGAACAGCGCTCTACTACCATTGCGAATTAGCACTCGAGCTAATCCGTTATGCACATAATTGAGACGAAGATCGCTGCGACTCTCGTCCCAGTCCGTACTGACATCTCCTTCCAGCACCTGTACCTGCGGTTTGCTCGGGTAGCGAAACACCGTTTCGCCGTCGTTACCTTGGTTGTCATACAATACGGCGAAATCAGAATTGTGATCACTGCCATTGGTCATCAACTGTGAGGTCGAGTAGATTAACCGCTCAGTTCCGAACGCGTAATTGGCCAAAAGCAATTTCGCGTCGCGACCGTTTACCGTAACGGCGGTGTTCGGTTTTTGCGGAACCGTTCGGTAGAAGTTGGTTGGTGTGCTCGATGAAAGATCAAAAGCATCGATACTAATGAACGAGCCGCTTGCTGCCGGGTTCTGCCGGCCGCTTACCGTCACGGTCAAAGTGTGACTAGCTGCGGATAAGCCGTACACATTGTTCAGAACAGTTTGGTATTGTTTGCCGGGAGTATAGGTGTCGATTGAACCAACCAGGGCGCCATCCAGATAAACGTCTGCGATACCATGATTGGTATCTTTGGAAGTGACCCATCGCACCGCGGTTCCAGTGAAGATCAGTGATACCGAATCGCCCACAGTGTTGCTAAACGATTCGGTACCGTCGAAGTCCCCTACCGTATAATTTTGATTCGCTGCGTGCGTCCAGGTTCCCCGGTAGGTTAAAGCCGAAGAAGAGTCGTCGTAGGTGAAGCCTGTCTTGGCTGAGAGATCGATGGTGATATGAGTCTGTTCGGTGGTTGCAGAAGTCGTATCGCTGTGCAGCAGCAAATAAAGTTCGGTCTGATCATCGGGATTGAATCGCTCGGTCAGCGAAAGCTGCGGGTTGGTTGGCGGATTGGGCGATGCCGCCGCAGTCTTATCCAGGGAGCTGACTGCCTGAGTGAACGACGCGATTAACTTTTGTTGCCTGTATTTACCAGTGAGCTGGCGCGCTTCATCGATGGCCGAGCCGTAGTCATAAGAGGAATACACTCCGGGGAACGGAAGCCAACCCCAACTAGTGCCTCCATACGTCATGTAATAACTAAGCATCGTCGCTCCCTGGCCGATGAGCGACTTATAGAAGACGTTCTCGAAATCGGGCCCAGTCAGCGTATAACAGGCTGCATAGCCCGGACCTCCCCAGGGATCAAAGGAACCATTCTGAAACTCCGGAAAATAGAGAGGCTTATCAGGGGGAAGCCTTTGATGAACACCGTCCAGCCATTCCGGAACAGGATTCCATTTCAACGGATTTGAAGCGTCAAATCCCTGTGGGTAACTGTCGAACCCAGGAATGTCAGTCGCACCTAAACCGGTTAAAAACGTGGCATTATGGTTGCCGGTCAGAGGGACGGTGATACCGTCGGATCGCATTTTGTTTTCCAAGTCCTGCATGTACTGCTGACCAACCGAGGAATTATCGTAGAATTCGTTCTCGACCTGGCAGGCGATAACACTCCCGGTTCCATTGGTTAATTGATGCCGAGCAATGATCGGATCTACTTGGCCCAACCATTCGTACGCTCCGGCCAAATAATCGGTGTCGGTTGATCGGGCTCGACCTTTGATCGTCGTAAGCCATCCCGGAAACCCTCCGCTATCGGTCTCGGCATTAATATATGGCCCCGGTCGAACAATGACGTACAACCCGACCTGCGCAGCCAGTCTCAGGAATTTGTCCAGGTCACGAATCCCGTCGAAATCGTAGAGACCAGCTTTGGGCGAATGATAACCCCAATCGAAATAACAGCAGATCGTATTGAAGCCGCCGGCTTTCATCTTTTCGAACACGTCACGCCAAAGATCCGGGCTGGGCAGACGAAACGGATGAAATTCGCCGGAGTAGATGAAGACGCGCTTACCATCGATCATTAACGAGTAATGATCGTAAGTGATCGCGTGTGGTTGGCCGGCAGGCTGAGCGTGCGCGGCGATCGGGGCGAGACTGGTGCAAGACAAGAAAACGCAAAACCAGGCTTTCTGGATCGGGGCGATCGTCGACGGGAACGCATTTTTGGCCGAAGACGCGACAGCAGAAAGATTCGGAAAGGATCCGGCGATCGGAGGGAACATAGATACAATCCTCGGTAAGGTCAAAATCGGATCCGTGAGCGTTCACAGACTGCTAATTCTTAATCATGCGAGCAAGCAAAAAGGGGTGGCCGGCCAGCATCCCGTTACATTCCTCGCGGGGTGAGGTCTGTTAGGGGCACACCCCACCATTTCAAACGTTGCTCGGGATTGGTCAGCGCCTCAAAGATCCGTTCGGCTGGAGCCTTGATTGCGATTTCTTTGACGATTGTGTCGCGTGCATCGGTCGGATTCATCGATTCTCCTCAACATAAGTTTTGAGACTACGCAGATTCTCGTTCCAAAAGGCTTCATACTCCTGGAGCCAATCATTGATCGCTCGTAGCGGTTTGGCGTTCAGTTCGCAAATACGTGTAGTGCCATTCTGGTCGGTGATGACTAAGCCCGCGGATCGAAGCAAGCGGAGGTGTTTCGAGATCGCTGGGCGGCTGGTAGAAAAATTGCCAGCGATCACGCAGCAGAGCTAGGATCTTTCGGCGGGTAGGGTCGGCAATCGCCCGAAACACCGCATCACGCTGCTGGCGTCGCTACCGCAAGTCGTCCGGTACGTCGGACGGAATGTCGGCCAACGTCGGCACGTCCGAATTCTTTGCCTGACGGATGATTTCCTCTCCATCGTCGCGCGTGAGGTAGCGTTGAAGCACCAGCCTGCGCGTTGTGTTGACAACGTCATCGACGTATTGCTCGTGGCTGTCGTACAGCGGTTTCAGATGTTGTCCATCGAAGGGATGCACATAGCCGAGGAGGAAGTTAAGTCCGGACCCGGGGCTGCTGGCAAACCACTGCGCGGTGGGCACGTCCAAGTAGGGCGAACGTACGCCGCCGGTGTAATTGCCAAACTGATCGAGAACCGGCGCGCCATTCTGAAAATTGATCGGGGCGCCTGGCGGCGGGGGCACGTTTTTTCGCACCCAGAGATCGAGATTGGCGAATGCCGCATTTTGGAAAATTCCGAGATTAAGAGGACTGCGTGGGCCGAATCCGGCGGTTAGGGGTGGCATGGATGCGCCTGCGGCGAGGATATCTGCATAAGCTGGCCCGAAGTCGAGTTCACTCTGAGAGGCGTGGGCAGCGCCGGCAATTTCATATTCGCGAAATCGGTCCTGTGGCTGGTCGCTATCGGCGCGTCTGCCCGCTTGCACACTCGCAAGGAGAATCTCGCTGTTCGACGCCATCCGGATGATCGGCACACCAGCGTTCTTTATCTGCCCGGCCCCAGAGCCGGAAGGCGGTGGAGAGCATTGATTGACGGAGCAGGACTGTTAAATCCTGCCACAATCAGAAACCCGTCAAATATCGGATTTCCATTTGCCTGTTTCGCCAGCGGATGTACCGCGTCGATGTAAGTCTGCAGATCAAAACCCGATTGAGAGTATCCGTAGCCATAGACACACTGGGTACGGTCAATTGGTTTGATAATATCGTTACTCCTGGCCCAAGCCGCGATTTGGCTGAAGATGTCCCAGATCAGTCCGTTCTCGGTCGTGCGCGAACTGTCGCCTTGAATAATGGAAACTAAGCTTGTGCAATTTTCCGGATCGCTCAACGGCCGCGGATTTGCCCAATTAAGCGACGCATAGCGCGCGGGATTGAACTTCTGCAAAGCGGCAGCGGTCACTGGCTTGCTGGTAACCCAATCCACACGTCTCCGGTGCGAACGATGTAGTCCTTCGACAAGGCCCACCCGATTTCCAAGTCGACCAGATTGGTGGCGTTCAATATTTCCACGATCACATTGCCGCTGAGTCGTTCTTTTCGTATGGGACGCCTTACCAGCATTCGGGTGGTGTAAGGCGCATTGGCCACTTCAACCGTGGCGGCTCCGGGAGGCGCCCAATCGTAGACGTTGGCTGTACCGCTGACGAAGTACTCCTCCTCTAAGTAGCCGACCTGGCTGAGATCTTCCGGCACGTTTAAGTGATCAGCGGCACCCAAAGGATAAGAATCGCGTGTTACCGGCACTAGCATAGTCGGTGGAACCGGGACCGGGGAAGCGAGAGATCGAACCTCGGCATGACCTGGGGCAAGCGCAATCAACGACTGCGACAAGATAATAGGCAGAAGTCCTTTTTTCATAATGAAGTAAGGGGGAATCCTTTCTTAGTTTAGAGGATGGCTAGGGATTAATCGCGCGGGAGGCGACCTTACCTTTTCAAAAAAAGGGGGGAACCGGGAGATGGCATTGGGGGGCAAATCTCCTTAACGCTTCAGGCGATTAAATAACGGCTGAAGAATAGAATGCACGTTTAATCATGGCAAGCGCACATTTGTTCACTCGCCGATTAACTAAAGGTAATTTTAGTCTACTTCATTTTCGGATCTGACCGCTGACGGCGCGCGACATTTGGCTGACCTCACTGTTTGCTGCATCGGAGGCGATGCCGTTAAACGGCGCTATTTCGCTCATTAGAGAACTGACACTCAGCCATCTTTCTAGCGATCTAGACAAGGGATCCGGCAACTGAAACAAAAAAAACCGATCCGGGATAGTGGGCTCTAGTGTACCAGCCGAGAGGGTGCAGCGGAATCCCGCTAAACGCTTCACCGAGTTCTCAAAGGTGTATAATATTATGAAAATAGGCTTTATTTGTCCGAATATACCGGGTCACCTCAATCCGATAACGGCGCTGGCGCGTCATCTCCAGGCGCGAAACCATGAGGTTGCAGTAAATCGCAGAACCGCTCTACCCTGTTAAATATCGGCATGAAGCCAATTACACTGCTCGCTAGCATTTGCTACGGGGTTGCCCTGACAAGCCTCCAGATCCACGGCGCGCAGGAACCGTTCTTTGAAGGACTGGGCTCATACACCCGCACAATCACCACCACCTCTCCCGAAGCCCAGAAATACTTCAACCAAGGACTTAACTTCCTTTTCGGCTTCAACCACGGCGCCGCGATTCGGGCATTCCAAGCGGCAGAAACGATTGATCCTGGCTGCGCCATGGCCCATTGGGGTGTAGCACTCGCATGCGGACCGCACATCAACTTTCCGGTGGTACCTCCGCCAGCGGCCGAGCTCGCATGGAAGGAACTCGCGCTTGCCCAAGAGCACGTGGCCCACACGTCAGCGGTAGAACAGGCACTGATCGAGGCACTCAGCCATCGCTATGCCGATCCGCAGCCGGAGGATCGCGGCCCGCTCGATCAAGCCTATGCCGACGCAATGCGTTCGGCTTGGAAGGCGCACTCGGATGATCCCGATGTTGGCGCCCTTTTTGCCGAGGCCATGATGGACCTACGTCCCTGGGACCAATGGACTCACGAAGGCCAACCGCAATCCGGCACCGACGAGATTCTGGCGACACTCGAGCAGGTAATGAAGCTCAATCTGAATCACCCGTTTGCCAACCATCTCTATATTCATGCCTTGGAAGCGTCACCGCATCCTGAGCGGGCATTGGCCGCTGCTGACCGCATGCGTGATCTCCAACCGGGACTCGCGCACAATGTACATATGCCATCGCATATCGATATTCGTATCGGCCACTGGTATGAGGCTATCACCGCGAACTTGAAAGCCGTCGAGGCCGATCGCCGCTACCGAGCGATCGTTGGTGAGCCGAAGGGTCTCATCGTTTTCTATGCGGCGCATAATCAGCACATGCTGGCCTATGCCGCGATGATGACCGGCCAACGCGATCTCGCCGTCGAACAAATTCGCGCAATGGTCAAGGGAATGCCGGAGGATGAGTTGAAAAAGTACGCGATGCTGACGGAGGCGTTTGTGGCCATGCCTTATGAAGTGCTCATCCGTTTTGGGCTATGGGATGAAATTCTGGCCGAGCCCGATCATCCGGAGTTTATGGTATTTACCCGTGCGTTTCGCCATGCGGCACGCGGCATAGCGTATGCAGCAAATGGCGACGTCAAGTCGGCGCGGGTAGAACAAACGGCTTTTCTTGAGGCGAGTAAGCTTGTGCCGGCCGAAGATGCCTTCGGCACCAACAGCTGCCAAGCTCTCCTGGCGATCGCGACCCCAATGCTCGACGGCGAGATATTGATCCGCGAAGGGAAGCTCGATGAGGGCTTAAACCAACTGCGCACTGCGGTGTCCGCGGAAGATACGCTGCGTTACGACGAGCCGCCGGGATGGATTTTGCCGGTCCGGCACTCGCTCGGAGCGAACCTGATGCAAGCTGGCCGGTTCGCTGAAGCGGAACAGGTTTATCGCGACGATCTGGCGCGCTTGCCTGAGAACGGCTGGTCGCTTTTTGGCCTGGCCCGCAGTTTAGAGCTGCAACAGAAGGGCGATGAAGCCGCGGTCGTGGAAGCGCGCTATCACAAAATCTGGTCCAATGCCGATGTGCAAATTACCAGCTCCTGCCTCTGCCAGCCAGGTAGATAGAATCCTCTTCCGGTTGACCGCGCACCCAGCGGGCATCGGCGCTACACGCAAACAGCGCTTGATTGGATCATCTTGATCAGGGTGCTCCGAAAGGCCGGACTCGGCATTTCCGAGATTCGCCGCTATCGTCACCTCCGGCAGAAAGACGATACGACGTTTCCACAACGTTTGCTGATGATTGAGGCGGGCTGGCCGCCGTGAACTCTTTAATTGAAGAGTTGAACGAAACCCGGAGATATCTTGAGCAAAAGAGGCAATTTTATCGCGATCACCTCTTCCGAGCTAGAGCAAGCCCGACTCCGGCTCCGATGAGTAGGCTGCCGGACAGTCGGTTTCGTAGTCGTCCGCGTGTTGCCAGGACACCTCGTAAACGCCCAGTCAGCGTCGCCCAGGCTCCATCGATCACGATGGCGATGAGAAGGAAGGTCGCCGCCAGCAGCATCACTTGCCCATCCGGCCTTTCATTTGCTGTAATAAATTGAGGGAAAAACGCTCCGTAGAAAAGCAACGTCTTTGGATTAGTCAGTGAGACCAGGAAACCACGAGCAAAAATTGCTCTGGCAGACCGTGGCTGTGGTTTGATTTGGGTGAGATCAGTTGGTTTGGCCAACCATTGCCTGACTCCGAGATAGACAAGGTAAGCAACTCCGATCCATCGAATCCACTCGAACCAAACGCCCAGCGTCCCAAGTAGTGCGGTCATACCGAATACTGTGAACGCGAGTTGAACGATCATCGCGGAACTTGTCCCCGCCATGGTCACGAGGCCATAACAAGTCCCGTAGGCAACGCTGTTGGCCACGATGAGGGCCACGTTAGGACCAGGAATCAACATCAGAATACACGTCGCCAAGACAAACGCCAGGTAGAGCTGGACATGAATCGATAGCATCATCCGAATGATAGCGGATCCTCGACCAACGTGAAGATCTAAGACGGAGTCGGGCTCGGTGTACTTGCAAAACCGGCCCCCAAAGTGGTCAAGGACTGCCAAGATCGGGGCGGCCGCCTGACGCGGATGTCCAGCAATCGTCGACTCTTTATCTTTTTGCTTGTACAGCAATTAAGCCGGGACATTCCCGGGTTCCGCCATGCAACCGATAAAGAGAGCGACCAGGAAACTTGTCATCGCGAGCTTGTTCGATAACGGCCCCCGGGAAAATCCAGCCATCCCGTCCCAAGCTGTATATTACTGCCTTCAGCGATTGCAGGGATTCATGCCAATCAGCCGGAGTCGGATTCGGCGCCCCAAAATCTCTATGAAGAAGAACTTTATACGGCATGAAGCTGTTTCTATGACAGAGGTCCTCCTTTTTGAAAATACGTAAAACGACGTATGCAGCGCGACTCGAGCGCGCGCTTGAGACCGCCAAACCAATCAGCGACTCATAAGAAAGGCTAAGCTACTCATAGATCCGGGGCATCACGATTCCGCAACGAGAGGGAACGGCCGAAATAGCGATGCCTCACCCACTTCCCGGAATTTGCATGCTTCCTCCAGCGAAATCACGCCGGACGCAGCTTCGCGTACCGCTCTTTCGAACAGGCCAGCTTCTCCTTTGGCCTCCAATATTCGACGAAGTTGAAGGGCGGGTGCTTGCTCCTGGATGGCAATCTTCACTTCGTCATCGACAATAAGGGCTTCAAAGATTGCTTTGCGGCCGCTGACACCAGTCTGCCGGCAAAAATCACATTTACGTCCGCGACGGAGACCGTTTACCCCGTGCAACCAATTTGGGTGAATTCCTAATCGGATAAGGCGTTCCTCGGATGGAACTGGTTCTTCGATGTAGCAACGTGGACAAACTTTTTTCACCAAGCGTTGAGAAATTGCCATTTTCAGGCTGTCAGCCACCATGAACGGTTGAGCTCGGAAAAGGAAGAAACGGTTTGGCACTTCACAGACCGAATTGGTGTGTAAGGTGGAAATGGCCCGATGACCGGATGAAGAAAGGCGCATGAGCGCATCGACACTTTCCTCGTCACGGATCTCTCCCATCATCACGATATCGGGCGCCTGGCGCAGAATTCCGCGTGCCCACATTGCGTAGCTGTATGGACCGTCGTCATCGATTTGAGTTTGACTGATATTCTCGAGCAGCACCTCGATCGGCGACTCAGCGGTTAACACATTATTCTTTAGCGCGTCAATTGATCGCAGAATGCTGTAGATCGTCGTTGTTTTGCCGGAGCCGGTCGGCCCGCATAAAATGAGCAGCCCATTGTCACCGTTCATCAGGTCGTCGACCGCCTCAACATAGCGAGAAGGCATTCCCAATTCCGGCAAAGCCTTGACGTGCCGTTGATCGCGCTGTAACCGCAGCACGGCCTGTTCTCCCTGAGATTGGTAAGAAGTATTTACGCGAAAATCGTAGCGTTGATCATCGATCTTAATGGGAAAAGTGCCGTCTTGCGGCAGCCGCGTATACTGGATTTCAAGACCGGAGATCACTTTGATTCGAGAAATCACTTGCTTGGCAATTCGGCCAGGGAATTCGCCATTCTCGTCGAACCAGTCGCCGTCGACCTTGTATCTTACCCGAAGCTTTTGGGGAAACTCTTGAAACATGATGTCGCTCGCTCCGAGATCCACTCCCTTGTAGAGGATGGAATGGACAAACTTAATAACCGCTTGCTCATCGACCTCAGATCGGACCCTCGATTCTTGAAGCTTGTCCGCCTGGATAATCTCGAGCGGGTCAGCTTCGCGCGTCTGGCCATCAAGCCCGATCATCGCACGCACAATGCCAGCAGTGTTGATGGCCTTGCTTTCCGAGGCCGTAATGAAACGCTGGAGCGGAATCGGGTCGGCAAAGACCTGTTGCACCGAGAAGCGGTGTCGAAGAACTCCTTCTATTTCCGCTTTGGTCAACGGATCGAGCGGCTTCGCGACCGCCAACGTGATGAGTCGCTTCCCACAATAAATCGGGCAAGCTTGGTACCTTCTTTGAAGAACCGGACTGAACCAATGGTTGATTTTTTCCGCTGGCGTCACCCCATCTAAATCAATCCAAGGAATAGCTCCATTCTCGATTTCACCATCAAGGCGCCGGTCAGCGGGTCGCGAATCAATGCCGTTAACGAACTTCTTTATCGTCTCTCGCAAAGGTCCGGGTTCGGACCAGACCACACCAATCCGCCGGACTCCCCAGAATTGGTTGAGCAATTCGAACTCGCGTCGGTCCAACAATGCTTCCATTCCGGGAACCCATGAAGTCAGGGTGAGTTCCGAATCTCGCCGAGAAACCGGCACCAGCGGAACAGTTAGCGGTGGAATCTGGACGTTTTTCGGAGAAGCTCCCAGGAGGCCCGAATCGAAAGGTATAACCGGGTAGTCTCTAACGATTTTGCCGAGAAGGACATTCAGAGGCAGATCGGTCTTTTCAGCGTACCATTCTAAGAATGATCCCCGTTGCCACCGAACCATTGGTTCGAGGCTATTCTCGAACATAAAGAAGTCAGAGATGATCGAAATATCGTTCCTCGATCCACTGAGTCCAAGCAGCTTCACGAGATGATCCAGGATAACGATGTTCAGCGCATCGTAGCCTTGGGACGGCACTATTGATCTCACGATCATGCAGGCATACGAAGACGAGTTCAGGGCGGACCCAACGAATCGTTTGCCCAATTGGCGGATTGGGTCTGAACATCTTGTGCGGTGATGATCGAACAGGGAAAGGCGCCACCAACCGCGTTGAAATCTCCGGCTATCACTATTGGATGTGGAGTGACGATCGATAAGGGACCGTTTACTATTTGTGCTCCTCGGATTAGAACGATCGCATTGGTTGCGGGTTTACCGGTGCCATCTTGTGCGACCAAGTAAACCGATGTGAAGTTTCTCGGGAGCTTTTTGTAGTCCAAGGCTAGCAGTATTTGCCCGGGATTCTCTTTATTTCGGTAAGCAGCGAGAGGTACGGATTCTTTAGGACGGCCTTGTCCCGGGTAAAGTGTGCCGTACGATACTCCGTTTCTCCCGGTTGCTACCATTTGGTATCCAGTCTTTTCGTTGAACGCGCTCCCAACATAAGCGACGACGATTAGATCACATTGCTTCTGGAGTAAGTCGAAGTTCAATCCTCGGCTGGAACTCGTGTCGTATATCAGGTCTACCGGAGCGCACTCAATCGGCAGTACATCATTGGTAATCAGCTTCGAATCAAAACGAGTTCGGGCGTATGCCAAGAAATCATGCTGCGAACCCGGAGTCGGGCCAGCCATTTCAGTATTCATTGACACTCCGATCAGACCATTTGGGCTGTCGACATCGCTAATTTCCAGGGAACCCGAATTAAAAGTGACTTGATCCTTTGAAATCACCGGAAAACCAGAAAAGAAACTAGCAGCGATGCTGATGCTCGATTGGGAAAAGACTCTTCCTACATTGGTCCCGAATGGGGTCGGCGCCATGACGAATGGATCACCAGCCGAATAGACGGTAAACTGCGAGACCGGAATTTCTCGAACCGCAATCTGGGGTGTCACCGTGAGCTGAACATCGGGAAGCCGTTGTCTCTCGTCTAGTACCCTTTTCGAGAGTACTGTGACATCGAGCAATTGCACTCGAGCCAACGCCGCTGCAAACGGGTCACTATTAACAAGGGAGGTGAGATTTGCCCTATCTTGTAATCGTACGATGGGTGCGACGGTCAGAGAAGGGGTGTCGCTATGACCCGCCAGTGTATTCGTGAACGAAAGCGACTGGTTTGCATTCACGGTGCCAAGACCTGCAGATCCAGAGCTGATGAGCTGCTGGCGAACTTGTTCTTCTATTTCCAGGATGCCTTGCTCCGCTGTTATTTCCCTTTGGTCTTGATCGAGTGTCCTGGCCGCTTGTTCGCGAAAGTTATCGGTAAAGATCAAATATGAGACAGCGATCAGCGTGGCAACGACGACGGCAGCTAGCACTAAAACCAGCGTTGAACCAGATTTCCGGCAATCGTTCCATCGCATAGAAATCTCCCGTCGAGACATCTACCGCATTGGGAGCGGAAGTCCATACACGCTAAACGGGACCAGATCGATCGAAGTGGTCACGTTCCAGTGGGCTTGGATGATGCCAAGGTTTGCATCGAATAGTGATGCGGCACCCATCGTAGTTGCGTGGTCGAAATATCTCTTTCGCGGACTCCCGCTATCGAGTCGGGTATAACTGATCTGGTTTTCGGCAAAGCCGAATTCCTCGACTAAACCTGGCCGCTCGCAGACTAAGAAATTTCCCTCCGGTTCACCTGGTGCCAGCGATGATCCAAACTTGATGCCAGGATCCACTGCATAGATCTGGAAGACGGTCGCGCTCTTTATCGAGACGGCCATCGTTTCGGCCAGACTTTCGTGTTGTGCTTCCAGAGCATTTGCGCCAAGCACCTTAAATTGCCGAATTGCTGCCGTAAGCATAAACCCGGTAGCCGCTCCCATGACTACAACCGCAGCAAGCAACGCGGCCAGCATTTCTATCAACGTGAAGCCGAGCTCAGTTTTTCTGCATGCCACAATACTCATGGAGTTGGCAATGGATTCAGCGCGACAGTTTTCATGAAAGTTTGGGCAGCCTCATTACTATACCCTGGAACGGTATACGTGAGCGTTAGCTTACCGCCCTCGATCGAGGGGCTTATCGAATACTGAATCAGGTCGTCATATTGTGGATTGCTGTGCGAACTGTTGCCTTTCAAAGGATGATACAGAAATCCATTAAGCGGATCTTGAGGAGCATAGCCTCCGGGCAATGTAACATCGGTCAACGGTTTGGCGCTCTTGGGAGCAAATGTTTGAAGCTCGTAGTATTCTCGTAGGACCCGGTCGGCCCGGTGATCTAGTCGGGCGAGCAATGCCTTGTAGTCAGCCAGTCGCCAGACCGCGGTAATACCGATTGCGGCTACCGACAGCACCACGCAGGAAGCTAAGACCTCGACTAGTGAAAACCCTCGTGAATGGCGACAGTTATTCATCGTCTTCCTGCACGGATTTTTGGAGTCGTATCTCTTTTCCGGTAGTACCCACGGCCATAGGAGGTTCTCCTGGAAGATCAGAGGAATCCTCAAGAATTCGCCTTTCGCCTCGGCCTAACCGGTCCCGGCGCTGATTAATTGCCGGTATAATTGTCGGCGACACGATGACGATTAGATTAGTGCGCTGATTCAAATGTGATTTTGTGCGAAATGCATAGCCGAGCACCGGTATTTTAGAAAGGCCCGGAACTCCATTCTGATTAAACGTGGCGCTATCCTGCAGGATTCCCCCAATCACCGCGGCCTGCCCGCTTTTTATTGTAATGTTTGCGGTGGTGCTTCGGGTAGAAACGATTGGGATTTGCGTGGTTGTCCCCGGTTGAGCGGCACTCGTTCCCGCGATCGTCGACAGCGTTGGATTCAGATTCATGTCGACCAGACCGCCTTCTAAAATACGAGCCACGACATCAATGGTTAAGCCGGTAGTAAATGTATAGGGGGTAGTGCTCGGTCCATAGTTTTGGGTGCCGGGAGTCTGTAGGAATATAGTCTGTTTGGTGTCGGACCGGATTGTAACTGGCATGCCGCTCTTTGCCACGGTCATTGGGGAGTTATTGCTACGGATTCGCCCTTTGGCTTGCAGCGCTTGAACTACCACTTGCACATCCGAAAGGTTCAATACGAGGCCGTTCGAAAAAAAAGATCCCGGGGCGAGAAGCTTTCCCGTCACCGTTTGAAGATTGCCGGCCGGAGGTATGCCTGCGTTGCCAGTCAAAGAAAACTTAGCTCCTTGCCCGCTTTGTAGGCCAAGCGTTTGACTCCAATCAATCCCACCGCCGATAGAGTTGTTTTCATTTACCTCGATCACATAGGTCTTGATGAGGATCTGTTGCTCGCGACGATCCAGTCGCTGAAGTTCTGCATTGACGAGTTCCTGCTGATCCGGCGTAGTTCGAACCACAAGTGAGTTACTGCTGCGCTCGACAAAAACTGAGCTCTGCCCATTTTTTTGGAATCCACCGGTGGAGAGCGGGGCATCGAACGGAGAGCCGGGTTCGTAGCGCGGACGACTCTGGTCAGATCCGGTACCGCTCGAGATGGCCAGCGCGTCTGGCGTCACGTTGGTGTTCTCGGGTTTGGGGTAAGCCGGAAAATTGGGAGCCGCCTGACTCACCTTAATTCCGAGAAAATTGGCGATAGGTTGCAGAAGAAATTCGGCCGGCTGGTTTCGAATCACATAGCGCTTGGTGACGTAGAAGCTCGGACTATCAATATCGGATCGACGTAAGGTGTACTGTTGGCCATCAGTGACGACCTGGAATCCACGGGATTGAGCGATCTGATAAAACGCTTGGATGGGTGTCAGATTGGTCAGCGTAACTGAGATTCGCTCGTCCACAGGAATATTAGGTTCGATATAGTTCACACCAGCTTGCTCAGCGAGAATCCTGAACACTCGAGCGATGGGCTGATTGGTGTACCGGTGAGTTCTCGGTTTGTCGGGTGGCATCTGCGCCGCCGCTGCCGCTTCGGAATTCTCACGTTCGCGCAGGAGTCTTTCTATTTGGTCAACAACCGTGTCGTTTGATTGATTCCCCTCGCCAGGAGTTGCCTGAATATCGACGTTCCCGCCCGGAGCCGCTGTCGGGCTCGTGTCAGGTAAACCCTGACCAAACGCGAGCGGTGGTAGCAAAGCGGCAAGAAAGAGGATTCTATTCATCGTGTTCCACCGAAGGTTTTCTGCGTTCTAGCTGGATGCGTTCTGGAAAGTAATCACCACGGTAAGGAAGTTTGCAGAGTGTCGACTTGAATCCTGGAAGGAGAAGCGTGACGCCAGTGCTTTGAATTGCGCCTACCTCAACAAAAATGCTCCCTTTTCTTCCGCCGGTTTTTTCCAGGGGCAGTCCATAAGTTTTGGCGAGTTCTTCCAATTGCAAAAGTTCGTTTTGATCGATGGAGAGAGGAATTTTCTCTCCTTGATTAAATGGAATACCGTTAATTAGTGCGACACCCCGAGTCGCCGTATCACCGGTGCTAACTCCCTCAACGAAGAGTTCGTTTTTGATTGCTTGGATAATTGTGTCCAAGTACTGCTGCGCAGCTTTCGTTGTGAATGACGCTCCCAGATCGGTTCGACCACCGACCAAAGTTTCCTTGGCGTCAGCACTAATAAAGGGATCGCGGCCTTGAGGCAGATACCGAAAGATATACAAATCGGGTAACCTTGGAAGGACAACGTCGGCCGAACTTGCCGATTCCAAAGAGGCGACCAAAACGACTATCAGAAGTGTGAAATAGGATTTCATTTTCCGCTCAGCAATCGCAATGTAAATCGACCATCAAGGTACGTCGGAGCGGTCGAGAAAGCGGGAACAGCGGAAGGCCGGTTCAGCGCGACTTTATCGAAGTAGAGAAATGCATTTGAGTTTTCCAGCTCTGCGATTAGCGAAACGACTCTACTGAACTCGAGAGTCGAAGCTCCGGCGAGGTAGATTGCCGCGGTCTCCCCATTGGGAACGCGAGCCGGCTGAGTAAC
>Ga0137401_10000393_pt1 | contig 16795 bp, 11 predicted proteins | sample CZOMad1_1_16fung_FD_108286 | JGI IMG/M metagenome (GOLD analysis project Ga0137401, IMG submission 108286) | Vadose zone soil fungal communities from Angelo Coast Range Reserve, California, USA - CZOMad1_1_16fungal (Illumina Assembly) | ecosystem: Environmental > Terrestrial > Soil > Vadose...
AAACCGGTTCCAGACCAAGCTGGGAGATGGCCTCCGCCACCTGGCTCGGGGTTCGATTATCATCGATAGCGAATTGCGGTTCCGCGCCATTCGAGCCGATCTCGGCTTCGCTGAACCTGCCGCGTACGGTGTAATGGAGAGAGGTCTGCCCCTGTCCGGTGTAACCACCGGGAGCAGTGCAGCTGCCGGCGCTCATCGTGGTCACGCCGAGATTCATGAGTAGATCGCGGAGTGCGGCAGGCTCCCTTGTACTCAGAACGATCCCGATTTGGGGGAAACTAATTCGGAACGCGCAAAGAAGCTGGATGAGATCGCGGTCGGATAATTTCACTTTGGGAGTGAATCCGCCGGCCGCTGGCCGTAACCGCGGGAGGGCGATCGTAATCTGAGCTCGCCAGCAACGGCGCAGCAAATACTCGACGTGCTCGGCCAATCTGAGCGCCTCCTGTCTCCAATCCGACAAACCGAACAACGCGCCAATGCCAAGGCGTCGAAAACCGGCATCGTACCCGCGTTCCGGACATTCGACGCGCCAATCAAAGTCACGCTTTGGCCCAGCGGTGTGCAGCGTCGCATAGACGTCGCGATCGTAGGTCTCTTGATAAACGACAAGCGCTTCGGCTCCCGCTTGAACCAGTGGGCGATAATCCTCGGTCTCAAGCGGCGCGATCTCAAGGCCGATCGATGGAACGATTTGGCTCACTCGCTGAATAACCTCTTCCACATAGTGATTTGGGATAAATTTCGGATGTTCGCCCGACACCAAAAGCAAACTACGGAATCCGCGTTCCGCCAGATAGCGGGCTTCTTGCTCGACCTGATCGAGGGTTAGAGTCACGCGGAGAATGCGATTATCTCGCGAAAATCCGCAGTACACGCAGTTGTTGATGCATTCGTTTGAGAAATAAAGCGGCGCGAAAAGACGCATTGTCCGGCCGAAAAATCGGCGGCTGATCGACTGGGACTGCCGAGCCATGTCGGACAAACCGGCGTCGTCGATGGGTTCCAGCCGGCGGGAAAACTCGGTGAGGATCCGGCTTACGCGACGAGAGGGATTTTTCAGCAGGGTGGCAAAAGTCATGACCGACAACATCAAGAACCCGACGCACCAGTCGGTGCTTCCCGAGTTAGGTTAAATTAGCTGGGTTAGGCCGCTGCACAAGACCGACCTATGGGTCCGATATGCCCCCTGTTTTTGATCGGACCTATCCGAATTATCCTGCGGCGGGACTCTTCGCTTGATAATTGGGAAAACGCGATTTTAACTCCGACAACGTTTTGCTCGCCTGGTCTTGGTTGCCCGCCTGCTGGAAGGCATGATAAGCCTTTTCCAGAGCTCTTGGAGTCACCTCTGGATCTTCGTACAAAACGGCAACGCTGAGATATGATTTGGCGGCATTCTCGTAATTGCCTCGAGCAAATTCAATCTCCCCGATACCCATACGCGCCTCTGCGTTGAGCCGACCTTCTGGTTGCAGATTCAACGCTTGTTCGGCGGCCTTGGTTGCATCGTCGAACTGCTTCGCTCCAAGCTGAGCCAAAGATAAGGCGATAAAGCCTCGCGCCCGATCGGCCGGATCGGTGGCCTGTTCCAAATAGGTTTTCGCGGCGGGAATCGCTTCGGAGAAAACCTGCAACTGGTTCTCTGAAATAGCCAGCGTTAGCCAGACCACCTTGTCAAATGCCGTCTTGTCTAAATTCTTTGCGATCAGGCTGAGATATTTGGCGGCGCCGTCGTATTGTTTGGCGTCATAGAATATGCCGCCCAACCAGCGACATGCGTCGGCCACCAGGGAGATTCTTTTGGGATCATTTTTTAAGAAATTATCGACTTCTCTGGCCGCATCGGAAGACCGGTTCAGCGTCTGATAACAATAGATTAGCCGCAAAGAGACCTTCTCGTCGTACTCGGTGGGATTGCGTTTCCGCGCATCAATCAACGGAGCGATGGCGTCGGCATACCGTTTTTGGTCAAACGCGGTCCATCCAATCCAGTAGCTAGCCTGGGCGGCGCCGGAACTGTTGGGGAACTCTTTGAGCAACTGCTGGAACGTGTCATTCATCCCTGCGTACTCGCCCTGTTGCCCCAGGGTAAGAGCTTTCTGGAGTAAAGCTGTTTCTCGTTCTTCCGAATTGCCGTTACTCTGAATGATGGTTGAAAAATCTTTCAGCGCCGCACTGTAGTTTTTCGTTTCCTGGTAAAGGAGCGCTCGTTTCAATAGTGCTTTTGAGACGTTCTTGTAGTTTGGAAAATGATCGATTAGCCCGGAAAAAGCTTGGATCGATCGCTCCTTGTCTTGAATCTGGCTAAGGGCGTAGCCAGCCGCATAGTAACAATCCGCTTTGTAAGCGTCCGGCAGCGAGGAGTTGACCAGCTCTAGATAAAGCTTTGCGGCCAAGGCGAAATCGTTCTGTTGGACCAGTGCCTGCGCCTTCAGTAATTTGGCTTTGTCGGTGCGATCTCGAGCGGGGCCGGTGGCGAGGTAAGTGTCTACTTCTTTCACCAGACTTGGATCGCGCAGTTGGTCGAGCGATAGCAATCGCTGATATCGTGCATCGATTGCTTCAGGGGTGGCGGAATACTGGCGGATAAGTTGATTATAGATTTCCAGCGCTTTCTGGTGTTTGCCCATTTCGCGATAAGAATTGGCCACAATCAACAAAACACCCGGTTTGGTATCATCGCCTAAGGCATTGAGATTCTTGGCGTACGAATCAAGAATCTGAGAAAACTTATCGCTATCGTACTCTAGCCGCATCAGTTCGAGTTGTGCGATCTGCTTCCATTTGCCTTCCGCATTGAGCGCGATCGTGGATTTAAAAAGTTGCTCGGCCCGATCGCGCTTCTTCAAATCCTCTGCGAGAATTCCCGCCCGGGTCATCGCCTCCGCTTTCACCACTGGCTTAACCGCATCGCTGGCAAGATTCTCAAAGAGGTTGAAAGCCTGTTCTTTCTGGTTGGTCTCGAGAGCAAAGTAGGCAACCGAGAGACGCGCGGCATCACGATATGGATTATTCTCTCTAGTCCGCGCTACCTCTTCGTACGCTGCCTTGGCATCGTTTTTCTTATTCGTCAGCTCCAGGCATTTCCCTTGGTAATAACGGGCAGTGATCTTTATCTCCGGCGATTTCGCATTCTCATAGGCTTTTGCATAAAGCGAAGCGGCGGTTGGAAATTCCTTTTGATCGAAAGCACGAGAAGCGAGTCGAAAAGCGGCGCTACCGACGAATTCTCCGGCCCCGATTTCCGAAATCAGCATTCGGTAAGTGTTTATGGCCGGAGCATCTTGCCCCAATCTTGAATAGCAATCGGCTAACCGATACATGGCAGAGGGCCGAGAAGAATCGCCAGGATACTGGCCCAGATACTTTTCGTACTCGGGTGCCGCCAGGTCGTACAGTTTACGTACGTATAGACCGTCGGCGATGGCGAGCTGTGCTTTGGCCGGATCCGTCGCATTCTCTCCCTCTGGATTGCCACTCGGAGCAAGGCGAATTTCATCGTTGGCTACCCGGCTCTTAGTGTTCTCATCCGGCTCAGCTGCGCTTCCCGATGAAGCTGAATCGCGCTTACTTTCGGCCGATGATTGAGTCGGGATTTTTTGATTCAGAATCGATTGCTGGCTCAGCGTTGGCTGGGGAGTAGCCGGATTGACCGGTAACGCGCGCGGCGCATTGAACGGGTTGGGAGTCGGTGTAGCGGGAATTGCGCGTCGGACCTCCTGCGCGAGCGAAGTCGCTAACGTGCTCATGAATATGGCGCACACTATCGGAAAGCGGATCTTCATTGCTCGGGCTTTCCCGTCGCAAAGGCTACGTTCCAAATATCTGCTTGCCGACAAATATCCAGCACCTCGACGATGTGTTTATAGTCTACCGCTTCGTCCCCACGAACGATTACGGCCTGATCGGGATAAAGCTGAGAAAGCTTCCTCAGTTGATCCAAAAGCTCCGGGCCGGTCTTCGCTTGCCGATTCACGACGATTGCGCCGTCCGATTTCACGTTAATCACGACCTGTCCGACGTAAGGTTGAGGCTCGTTCGCTTTGGCCGCACTCGGCACCCGGACGTCTAGTTCGTTTTCGGCCAGCGCGAAATTCCAGGTAACGATAAAAAACACGAGGACGACCAGCAGAATGTCGACCATCGGGGCGATCATGAAACCGAAAGCTTGGGGTGGTTCAGCCTGACGACGAAATTTCATCGGACTCAAAGATCATCATTTTCCAAAACGCTCGAAGGTTCATTCCGGCGAGCGCGTTGAGTGCCGATGATGTTGAGGATGTGGGTAGTGGCGGCTTCTAAATCGGAAATCATCGAAGACACCCTCCCTCGGAATAGAGAATAGAATGCCATAGCGGTGATACCAATGATCAAACCGGCGGCAGTGGTCACCAGCGCCTGGGCGACGCCCCCGGCCAACAGCATTTGTCGCGGCTGAGTGGTGTTGCTGGCCAGAACGCCAAACGAGTTGATGATGCCAACCACCGTCCCGAGCAGACCCAACATGGGGGAGAGCGTAGCGATATCTGCAAGATAGATAATACGTTGATTGAGGCTGCCGGCGACCCGTCCACCTTCGGTCTCAGCAACATCGCGAATGGCCGAGGGAGGTGCAGAAGGATGTTTGGTGGCAAAGTCGAGAGTGCGTGAAATGATCCTGGCAATCGCCGTCGAGTGGCGATTGGAGACCGCAATGAGCCCGAGGTAGTCCTTTTTTCTAAGGAGTGCTTCCGCGGTTTCCATAAACCTGTGGGTAACGACACTGCTCCGGCGCAGACTAATCATACATGCGAGAATCAGAGCGAGGGTGAGGACCGAGGCAAGAACCAGGGGGATCATCACCCAACCGCCGGCCTGCAGCAGCTTCAAAACGGTTTCCTGAGTGACACCTGGGCTCGGGGTCGCCTGCGCTTCCTGAGCGAGAAATGGTGGACACAGAAAAAGAAGGCAATTCATTTCGATCGCGATTATTTAAACGCACGAACAGGTGAAGTGCAAACCGGATCGGTGCAAGACAGCCCAGGTGCGCCGTGAACTTGTCCAACTGAGTCGGCTTAGACTTTCGCGCCTGGACAGGTTATTTTTGCGACGATGGAATCGGTCTTCCTCCAGGAAAAGCCGGACATAAACCTCAAACTCCGAGATGTGCCTCACAAACCGGGCGTATATCTCATGAAGGATCGGATCAAGCGGGTGATCTATGTCGGCAAAGCGCGTGATCTGCGTAAGCGCCTGAGCCAATATTTCATGCCGTCGCGGAAACTGACGGCCGATCTCAAGACGCGAGCCCTGCTCGATAGTGTCTGGGATTTTGAAGTTCACGAGGTGCGCAGCGAACCGGAAGCGCTGCTGCTCGAAGGCAAATTGATCAAAGAATTTCGACCTAAATACAACATCAGTTTTCGGGATGATAAGCGGTTCCTGTTGGTCAAGGTAAATCTTAATGATCCGATTCCCCGATTCCAGCTGACGCGGCTAAAGAAAGAGGACGGGTGCCGCTACTTCGGTCCCTTTGCCCATGCCGGTGCTCTTCGTTCGACTCTCGGCTGGATGCGTAAACGTTTTGGAATTAGGTCGTGTCGGGTGTTTGAACCGGGCGAGCCTGACTATCGACGCTGTCTCGATCACATCATCAAAAACTGCTCCGCGCCCTGTATTCGAAAGGTTTCCTTAGAAGAATATCGAGGGCGAGTAGCCCAAGCTTGTGAGTTCCTGGAAGGTCAAAACCAGGAGTTGCTCAAACAACTCGAAGCCGAGATGAAGAAAGCGGCGGAGAAACTCGACTTTGAGCGGGCGGCTGAAATTCGAAACATGCTCGACGATCTCCGCAGAACGACCCGGCCGGCCCGGCGGTTCACCCGTGGATCACTACCTTCGACGATTGATCCGGCAGCAGATCTCGCGGCACTGGCCGATGCGCTGCTCCTACCCGGTCCGCCAACCGTTATGGAGTGTTTCGATATTTCGAACATTTCAACTACCCACGTCGTCGCGTCCATGGTCAGTTTCCGTAATGGCGTGCCGGATAAGGCAAACTATCGCAGGTACCGTATCCGAAGCGTTTCCGGCCAGGACGATTTTGCCAGTATGGCTGAAGTGGTGAGGCGGCGATACTCCAGAGTGTTGCTGGAAGGCAGAGAGATCGCTCCCGAATTAGCGGAGTTCAACCAGGAGCCGGTCGACGAGGCATTGAAAAGGGTAGAGCAGATTCGGCCCGAACGGCTGGTCCGATTACCGGATTTGATCATCGTTGACGGAGGGAAGGGGCAGCTCAGTTCAGCATGTCGAGAACTGCAACGGCTTGGACTGGCCAGCGTGCCGATCATAGGTCTAGCCAAAGAATTCGAAGAGATCTATCGCCCGGGACGACCGCTTCCACTCTCACTGCCGGAAGATTCTGGGGCACTGCGATTGCTTCAGCGAATCCGAGATGAAGCGCACCGATTTGCCAATAGCTACCACCAACTATTACTGAAAAAGCGGATAGCCGAGAGCGTCCTCGATGAATGTCCTGGCATCAGCGAAAATCGGAAGCAGGCTTTGCTGAAAAAATTCGGTTCGGTTGAGCGCTTACGGAAATCTTCAGCCGAAGAGATAGCGACTATTGCAGGAATCAGCGACAAATTAGCCGAGACAATTCTACGCTTTTTGAATCGCTGAAAACCGCTAGGGAAAAGATTTGCGCCGAACCGTGACCGGTGTTGTCTTAGTCGCTCCATGATGCTGCGACTGTCCCGTTGGGCTTGGTTCCTAAGCCTTGCTTCCCTATCTAACGCCCAAGAACCGAGCGCCAGCCCGAGTGCGTCTTCCGTCATAAAACCAAGCTGGGAAACGCAGCGGCAGGCCGCTGCGTACTTGTTGACCATTCCGGCCCCGCGCGGGTTGATCACTGACCGGAATGGATTGCCACTCGCCCAAACTCGCGTCAGCTACAATCTCAGTATTGTTTTCCCAACTCCTTTGGAGTTCACCGATCAACAAGTTGTCGATTTTGCCGGGCGCGAGGCGAACCTGGCGAAGAGTCTAACGCAGCGGCCGCTAAATTATACGGCTGACTCGGTGATCCAGCACTATCGCAATCGTGGATTGATCCCGTTTGATATCGCGTCCGATTTGCCGGCGAGCGAAGTAGAAAAAATTAAGGATCATCTGCCTGAGGGCCTCACCCTGCGAGCCATATATCTTCGGACATATCCCCAGGGATCGCTCGCCGGGCACATCGTCGGCTATACCGGCCGGACCAGCGGCGGCCAAACCAAGGCATTGCAGAATAATGATCTGCTTTGGCCGGATAGCGAGGGGCGAGAAGGTCTCGAACAGACTTTCGACGACCAGCTCCGGGGCAAGGCGGGTGAGCTGAACCTGGTATTCGATAAAGAGGGGAAACTCACCGGGCAGCGCATCGCGTCTCCGCCGCAACCCGGGTACAATGTCGTAACGACGTTGGATGGCGAGATCCAGCGATTGGCGGAACAGATACTCAAGAAACGTTGTAAAAAGGGAGCGATGGTGGTCATGGATCCGCACACCGGAGAAATTCTGGCGTTAGCCTCCTGGCCAATGATCGATCCGAACGATTTTGTGCCGGGTATCTCTGAGCAGAAATTCCAAAAACTAAACACTGATCCGAATATTCCGCTGCTCCCGCGCGCCTACCGTTCGGCCTATCCGGCAGGCTCAACGTTCAAAGTGATTATGGGCGTGGCCGGATTCGAAAGCCATACGATCGAGCCGGATGATGAGTTTGATTGCCCTTCTGCGCTATCGATCGGCAACTTGGTATTTCATAACTGGAAGCGGAACGATGCTGGTGATTTGAATTTTCGCGATGCGTTGACTCAGTCATGCAACACCTGGTTTTACCAACTTGGTATTAAGTTAGGAGCTTCGAAGATGATCACCTGGGCCCAGCGGCTGGGACTTGGGAAACGAACTGGAATCCCGCTCAACGGAGAGGCGGAGGGCCGCATTCCAACTGAGGATTACATGCAAGCCACTTACCAACGACATTTCTCATCAGGCGATCTGGCTAACTTCGCTATTGGCCAAGGGGATATTTTGATCACCCCGCTGCAAATGGCGCAAGTAATGGCGACTATCGCCAACGGGGGGACCTTATATCAAACCCACATTGTCCGGCAGGTCCAAACGCTCAACAGCCAGGTGGTGTACAGCTACAGCCCTCGCCCAAGAGACATTCTCGGTCTGAGCGCGGTAACTCGAGAAGAATTGCGCCAAGCTATGCTAGGAGTGGTGAATAGCAGTAACGGAACGGCCGGTTCCGCCGCCGTAAACGGCGTGAAGGTCGCCGGGAAAACCGGAACTGCCCAATGGGGACCGAAAAGCAAGGAACGCACGGCCGCCTGGTTTGCCGGCTTTGCTCCAGCTGATAACCCGCAATATGCTTACGCAGCCTTGTACGAAGGGGCTCCGGGCGAATATGCGCACGGCGGTACCAAAGCGGCGCCAATGATTGGCGATCTCCTCCGTGTCCTCTTCAAAGATCAGGCGAAGAACGGAGAAAAGCAAAAGACCGACCAGGACGAAGAACCGCAGGACAATGAAGATCGGCAGGTGGATCAAAGCAATTAAGGCTCTAATTTTGCGCACGTGCTTTGGTTTTTTGGTTGCTGTCTCTTTTTTGCTTGCAATGTGTTAGTAAAATCCGGTTGCAGGCGTTTAGCTTTGCGGTGAGGCTCGCCGGATGCTTATTATGAAACGCACACGAATTATTCTTGCGGTCCTGGCAGTTTCGACGGCTGCTGCTTACGCCGCGGACGATAAGCCCAGTCCGTCTCCTGCCGGTTCCCCCGGAGCTGCAAGTTCGGCGTTAAAGGACGATAAGGATAAGCTGAGCTACGCTATCGGCACAGATATCGGCCGTACGCTTCTTCGCTTGCAGGTTGAATTCAGTCAGGGTGCACTGACCCAAGGGATCCTGGACATCCTAAACAAGAAGCCGACTGCTATGACCGAAGAGGAACTCACTCAAACAATGCAAGGCTTCCAGCAGAACCTGGCGCAAAAACAGGAACAGGAGATGGCTAAGAAGCAAGCGGACATGAAAACAGCAGCCGAGAAGAACAAAACCACCGGCAAACAATTTCTCGACGACAATGGAAAGAAACAAGACGTAACCACGTTGGCAGACGGCTTGCAATATAAGGTCGTGAAGAATGGAACTGGAGACAAACCGAAGGACACCGACACTGTCGAAGTCAATTATAAGGGCACCTTTATCGACGGAAAAGAATTTGATAGCTCCCAAAAGAACGGCGGCCCGGTTAGTTTTCCAGTGAATGAAGTGATCAAGGGTTGGTCGGAGGCGCTCAAGCTGATGCCGGTCGGCTCCAAATGGCAGCTTTTTATCCCTTCTGAACTCGCTTACGGAGATGAAGGCGAGGGAGAGGACATTGCCCCAGGTTCGACCTTGATTTTTGATGTCGAGCTTTTGAACATCAAGAAGGAGAATACCGCGGCTCAACCGAGCGTCAGTCCGGCTAAATAGAGGAGTATGTAAGTTTCCCGATGAACTGGAAGGCGGCCTTAAGGGCCGCCTTTTTTGTTGCTGACTGAGCGCGTGAGATTTTGGATCCACATTTTCGGAAAGATCAACCCGAACGACATCGCTAAGATGATGAGGATGGCCGTCGTCCCATCGGCGACGACTTGGACGAAGAGCTCCTGAGGTGCCTTTGTGCCGAGCGCGACCAGGTCGACCATTCCGCTGGCCATTCGGAACAGAAACACACCGGGAATCAGTGACACCACCGAAGCGAATGCGAGCCCGGCAAAAGGGAGCCGCATCCGGTCGGCGATCGGCGTTATTATAACTCCGACCACGAGACACGCGACAAGCGCTCCAGTCTCTGCGCTAGCCCCCGCCACGGAGATTGCTTCCCAGCGAGAGGCGTGCGCGAGCATCCCAATCAGAATGGGAATGGGCAGCATCCGCCATGGCATGGCGAAGAATGTGCCGTAGGCAGCAACGGCGATACCTGCCGCAATGATGTCATACCCGAGCGGCGCTGAGTGGGAAGGGCCCGAAGCAGGAAGGCTCACGCCACCCAGTGCGAGCCCCAGGAGCAGGCCAGCGCAGATCATGGCGGTAATCAGGATCGCGTAGGTGATGCGCGCGGCTCCCAGCGTGATGCGCGCCCGGGCTAGATCGATCATGCCATTCAGAAAATGCGGGCCCGGGACCAGCACCATACACGGGCAGACGGCGACGAGCCGGAGAACCGAACTGAGCTGCAGCCGAACGGCGATCGCACCGACGACACCCGCAAGCAACGCAGCGCAGAAGGGTTGCACGAACAGGTTGCGGCTCATCCCGGCCAACCACCGACGGAGGCAGGCGCCCGCGCCGGCGCTGAACGCGATCAGGACCAGGCTGAGAAGATGAGCCGCGCCGAAGATCACGCCAAGCGCCGCCGCTCCGGCCGCCGCGAACAAGGCGAAGCGCGCGATCGACACGGGTGGAAACCGGGTGATCGCCTCCAGTGCCGATCGCACCTGCGCGGCATCCATACGGCCGTCGCAAACTTTATCGATCGCGGCCATTGTCGCGGTGACTTTGTTCATGTCCATGCCCGCGGGTTCCGCGGCAACGATCTCGTAACGTGAGCCGGCGTCGTCCTCGATTCGCAACACCAGCTCACCCCAGCGTGGAAAGAGGGTGGCTCGAGCGCCCAGCGCTTCAGCAAGTTGCTCCGACGCCGCAACCATTCGTTCCGTGGTCTGCCCGTTCTCGAACAGGAGCCTGGCACCGATCGATATCAGATCGAGCGCTGCCGTCGGGTCCAGCCGTTTTCCCGGTCGGATGGTAGGCAACGGCCGGTCCCCGGACAGGGGCGAGCGGCGTTGCTCAGCATCGGCGTCATTCATGATTTCGCGTGCTTCGCGCAATCGTCTCGATTGCCGCTACCGGGCGGTGGCGACGTAGGGTTTGACCATCTTCGCCGGATCGACGACGCGATCGAACTCAGCCTCCGTCACGAAGCCAAGTTGCAACGCGGCGGCCTTCAGCGTGAGATCGTTGTCCATCGCGTGGTGCGCGATCTTCGACGCCTTGTCGTAGCCAATGACCGGCGCGAGCGCCGTCACGAGCATTAGGGAACGATCCACGTACTCCTTGATCTTCTTTAAATTCGGTTTCGTGCCCTCGACCAGGAACTTGCCGAAGTTCGTACACCCGTCCGTCATGATCGTGATGGAGTGAGTGATGTTGAAGATGATCAGCGGCTTGTAAACGTTCATCTCGAGATAACCCCCGGCGCCGCCGAAACCCACCGCTACGTCATTTGCCATCACCTGCACGGCGATCATTGTCAGCGCCTCGGCTTGGGTCGGATTTACCTTGCCCGGCATGATTGAGGAGCCCGGCTCGTTCTCCGGGATTATCAGCTCGGCGAAGCCAGCCCGCGGGCCGCAAGACATCAGCCGGATATCGTTGCCGATCTTGTAGAGCGACACGGCCAGCGTGCGCAACGTGCCGGAGAGTTGGACCAGAGCGTCGTGAGCCCCCTGCACTGTGAACTTGTTCGGTGCACTGACAAAAGGTAAACCCGTGAGCTTGGCGATCTCGGCTGCGGCTGCCTCGGCAAAGCCGGGCGCCGAGTTGATGCCGGTGCCTACCGCGGTGCCGCCCAGTGCGAGGCGATAGACGCCCTCCAGCGCATCCTCGATCCGCTCGAGATTTTCTGTGAGCATGCCCGCATAGCCCGACCATTCCTGCCCGAGCGTGAGTGGGGTTGCGTCCTGCATATGGGTTCGCCCAATTTTGATGACGTCTTTCCACTGCTCAGCCTTTGCCTCGATTTGATCCTGCAACGTCTTGACTGCTGGAATCAACCGCTGCTTCACGTTGACCGCTGCCGCGATGTACATCGCGGAAGGAAACGAGTCGTTGGACGACTGGGCCATGTTGACATGGTCGTTAGGGTGAACCGGCGTCTTGCTCGCCAGCGGCGTTCCGGCGAGTTGGCAGCAGCGGTTGGAGATCACCTCGTTCACGTTCATGTTGAACTGAGTGCCACTCCCTGTCATCCACACATGCAGTGGGAACATGTCGTGATGCTGGCCGGCGAGGATCTCGTCACAGACCTGAACGATCAGCTGATGGGGCTGGTCCTCGAGCCGCTTGCTGGAATGGTTCGTGTTGGCGGCGGCTTTCTTCAGAATCGCGTACGCGATAATCATCTCACGCGGGATCAGGTCCTTGCCGATGCTGAAGTGCTCAAGGGAGCGTTGGGTCTGAGCGCCCCATAGTTTGTCGGCAGGGACCTTGACCTCGCCAAGGCTGTCAGTTTCGGTGCGATATTCAGCCATAACAATCAATGGAGTTAGAGTTTAGGCTCGAGAAAGGTAATCATCTGGTGGAGATACATCTGCGTCGTTGTCGATCGTTGCCTCGACTAATGCCGGTCGGTCAGCGATCCGCCAGGCCGCCTCAAGAGCAGGACGCACTTCCTCCGGCCGCGTGCAGGCGAAACCGACCCCTCCGCACGCTTCAGCAAAGCGCACAAAGTCAATCGGTTGCAGCTCGGTTCCGAACGGGGGAATACCTAATGCCTTATCCTCACTCACGATTCGTGAGTAGTGATCGTTCTTTAGCACAATCACCTTTATTGGGAGCTTGTATTTCACTGCTGTTGCAAACTCGCCCATTAGCATGGTGAAGCCGCCGTCACCCACGAAGGCGACGCACTGCCGGTTCGGATAAGCGAACTGTGCCGCAATGACAAAAGGGAGTCCGCACGCCATCGTGGAAAGATTTCCGCCAACAGCAAGTTTCTGCGTGGGTACCATGGAGATATGGCGTGCAGCAAAGAAAGTGTTGGATCCGCAATCGAATGCAACCAAGGCATCGGGAGCGAGAAGCTCCGAAACCTGCCGGGCAACAACTTGCGGTTGGAGGGGCAATTTTGAACTCGTCTCGATACGGTGCAGCGCTCGATTCCATTCGCCCATTTTGTTTTGGATCTGTTCAAAAAAAGTGCGATCAACTTGCGGTTCGAGGAGTGGCAGTAAGTCCGTCAAGGTACGACGCACATCGCCGACGATCGCTACATCGACCGCGACGCGCAAGCCGAGGTGCGTTGGGTCACGGTCGATCTGGACAATGCGAGCCTGTCCCGGCTTGGGATAATAGTGCAGCCAAGGCATCGTTGAACCGGCGATGAGCAAAGTGTCGCAGCCTCGCATTGCTGCTGAGGAGGCCGTTGTTCCAAACTCTCCGATGCCACCAGTGCTGTACGCAGAGGTATCGGCGATGACCGTCTTGCCCAGGAACGCTTTGATCACTGGCGCAGCACGGCGCTGCGCGACGCTTTCCACCTCGAGTGTCGCCCCGAGTGCACCCTGACCGACTAGAAGCGCGGTGCGCCGCCCGGCGTTAAGCAAATCGGCAGCAGCGCGGACCGCGTCGGGTGAAGGCACTTCGATTTGCGGCATCCAACTAGACGCCGTGCCGTGCTGAACATCGGCGCCAAGAGATTCGTCGTCATCGGCGAGCGGCTTTGCTTGCACGTCGATAGGAAAACTGAGATGAGCGACCCCTCGACGCGCGAGGGCTGCGCGACGGGCAACGTCGGCGACGGAAAGCAAATGGTAGGGACCGGTGATGAGCTCGTTGTAGACTCCGCTCGCCACGTCGTCATACAGCCGGATCGTATCAACCCCTTGAGTAAATCGGGTACCCAGCAAGGCGCGGGACGGCGAGCCCGTGACTGCCAAAACCGGGACCCCATCGAACTTTGCATCATAAAGCCCGTTGAGCAGGTGCACTGCTCCCGGACCCGCCGTGCTGAGGCAAACGCCCAGCTTACCAGTAAACTTCGCGTAACCGCTGGCCATAAAAGCAGCACCCTCTTCGTGACGAACTAGGACGAATCGGATCTTGTCTTGGCGCCGGCGTAGTGCGTCCATGATTAGCGCGACCTTATCTCCAGGAAGCCCGAAAACCACCGACACACCCCATTCCACAAGCTTCTCCACCAGAAGATCAGCGGTTGTCGCGCTAGCAGTTGAGGACGGATTCCGAGGTAAATCGTTGGTTTGGGATTCTGCCTGGTTTTCGGCCGTGCGAAGCTCGTTTCCAAGGACTGTCGTCGCGGCGAGTAGAGCTCCGCCACCGATCGTCCGACCCAGAAATTCGCGGCGGCTGCTACTCCTGGAGCGAGCGGAATGATCATTTTCAGAGGAAAGTTCGCCAGAATTCATAGCTCTTTATTTGATGAAAGCCGTGGACCCGAGAGGCCAAGTAATCCGGAGTGGAGCACAGCTGACCAACTTCGGTTGATTCTCCTCCATCATTTGTGTTCCTGTCTTTAGGCGGTTTGTTTGATTTCGGCGGGTCCTCAGGGCCGGTCGGACGGAGCGCGAGTCAATAGCCAGGTCCTGGGATCACCGGCACATCGAGCGGCTTTAGTGCTCTCACTGCTCGGACATTACGCGTGCGGCCGCTTTCAGAAGACCTTGCCGGCTTTGCTTTGGCCGTAGGCGCTCCACCCGAAGTCTTCTGCAAGATTTCGCAAAATTTTTCTCCGGCGGGTGTGACGTCACCCTTTGTGGCGCGGGCGATGCCAATGGACACCGATTCCGTCATTCCGGTAACCGGGCGGTAAAGCAGACGCTTGCCAGTCACAAGCTTGAAAATCGGTATGGACAGTGCGATGCCGCGTCCGGCTTCCACTTCAATGAGGAGCGAATTACCACTGTCGCATTCCACGGCGATGCGTGGTTTGGCGCCGAGGGGAGCGAAAATGCGGTTGAGGTTACGATAATACTCTGGAAAATGCTTGCGGTGGAGTCCGACGAGTGGTTCGGCAGCGACCTTCTCCAAGGGGATGGATTTCAGTCGAGCAAAAGGGTGCGCAGGATTCACCGCGACACACAACGGGTAGGTGCGTAGCAATTCGAACTCGATGTCTGCGGCCTGCTCGCCGGTGGGCTGGAGTGTGATCGCGAGTTCCAGCGTGGCATTTCGTAATCCGGTGATGAGTTCATCGCATGAGAGATTATACAGCGACACCTTCGCATGCGGCACGGATTTGTGAAACGCTGCGAGCCCTGGCGGCAATATTTCCACCGTGTGAGTTGGCAGGTAGCCGACGTGCAACTCGCCATATTCATCACCCGCCAGCGCGCGGACTTTTTCCACCGACTCACCGGTGCGCTTTAGTAGTTCGCGAACTTCTTCCAGAAAAAGTTTTCCCTCCGCCGTGAGGGTCACGCCGCGCGGACTGCGGCGCAGAAGATCCACGCCGATTTCATCCTCCAAGTCCTGCACCTGCCGGCTTAACGCGGGTTGTGCGACTCGAAGTCGCGCAGCTGCCTTGGTGAAGCTCAATGCTTCACCTACTGCTAGAAAATAGCGCAGGTGTCGGAGTTCCATTGTAGCTTTCCATTATGGCGAAAAGGCATGCTCGAGACACCAAGGGAGGCCGCGGATCACGGCCTTTTCTTTAATCTCCGCTGTTACCGGCGCGTATCTCCCAGACCATGCGCCAGAGTCGATCAACCTCCCCTCGCTCAAGCACCTGGAGCGGGGTCGAGCCACCGAAATTCGGAGCCGGGCGTTCCCACCATGCTCCTAGTTTTTCCGGCTTAATCACTTTACAAAGAGCCTCAAGCAAGCGCCGGAATTCATAAATGCGCACACGATTGAGACGCCCAGGCTCTTCGCCGGCTAGCCACATGCCAACGGAGCGTCGCGATACGCTCAGGGCTCTTGCCAGCATTTCGTAAGACATCCCTGCTCTTCGAACAAGCTCAGGGAGTTGCTCACTGAGATGGTCATGTCCAACCGTCTTCATATCACACAATCTCCTCCATACGAGCCACACAATCTCCTCCATACGAGCAATATTGCAAGCAATTCTGCTAGCCTGGGAGCTCATCACCATGAGTCACACCAAAAGATACTTCTCGGACGGATACTGTCTGGAAAAATCGCGATATTCAGCCCGGTCCGGACCGAGGAGCCGGTGATGAGCGCCTCTCCAAATTGTGCCACCGCCCGCCCGAATGCTTGAGTGGCAGTCTCTGTTATGCCGGAAAAGTATCGCTGGCGCAAGGAAAGCGGTATTGGCTGCATTCTCGCTGTTGAGCTGAAGTTGCCTCCGGATAGTCCAAACAGTCAACGCCCAACGAAAGGCAAAGCAAAAATCATGAGCGAGAAGATAATCAAAAGGTTGTCAGGTAGAGGCGCCTTGGTCACCGGCGGCTCGCCTTCGCCTTTGCGACGGTGGTTCCGCCGCCTGATAAGCGACCGCTTTTGATGTTCTCGCACGAATTTTGTCATACCTGAACCGGCCCAAGGATCGCTTCAATGCCCAGCGAAGAATCGAAACTCGCGTCGCTCGACAAACCTTTAATCCCCGAAGCACCGCCGAAACCAACAGCCAGACCTGCGCGTAGGCGTCGCCGCTGGCCGATCGTAATTGGTATATTGGTGGGCGCACTGGTGCTCTTCATCGGGGTCCCGCGACTACTTCACGCGTTGAATACTGTCTCAACCGATGACGCGTATGTGAACGGTTACGTGACCTTCGTCGCGCCCCGCGTGATCGGTCAGGTGGCTCGCGTAGTGGTCGACGACAATAACCGCGTCAAAACAGGCGACGTCCTCGTAGAACTCGATCCCGAGCCGTATCAAGTGCAGGTCGCGATCAACCAAGCGACTGTCAATTCCGCTCGAGCCAACCTAGTCGAGACACAGGCTACCGTGCGAGGTTTGGCGGGGCAACTGCGGAGCCAGCGCTTCAAGTTGGCCCGTGCGATCGAAGAC
>Ga0137401_10000394_pt1 | contig 16794 bp, 11 predicted proteins | sample CZOMad1_1_16fung_FD_108286 | JGI IMG/M metagenome (GOLD analysis project Ga0137401, IMG submission 108286) | Vadose zone soil fungal communities from Angelo Coast Range Reserve, California, USA - CZOMad1_1_16fungal (Illumina Assembly) | ecosystem: Environmental > Terrestrial > Soil > Vadose...
ATAATCGAATCCGTCAGGATGCCGCAGCATTTCCTTCGGAACGGCTGCGACCAGCGCGGCATGAAGCTCGTCATAAAATGTGCGCGCAACCTTTAGCGAATCCATCTTCAGCCGCTCGCCGGCCTCCGCCACAGCCTTCAACCCTGCAAGTGTCCACACCGTGTTGGTGAATTCGGAGCGCACACCGCCAATCCCGCCATCGGCGAATCCGGGGGCTAGCAGGCCATAACGCCCGTTGGTGCTGTTGCCGGTGCGTGCGCTGTCGCGCTGCTGCACCAGGAATTGGATGGCACGCAAAACGTTGGGCTCAAGCTCTTTGAAGAATCTCCAGTCCTGCTTCAGTTCACATTGCCGAACCAGGGTGAACATAGCGATGGCCGTGTCCTTCCAGTGTTCCCCGCCACCTCCCGCCACCACCTGGCCGGAAGGCAACTGCTTGGCCCACTCCGCGAGCAGACCGTCATCGGCTTCCTTGTCATAACCGAAGTAGCGCGCGGCCTCCAGCAGGAAATTGCCGTCCACAATCCAGAGACCGCGATAGACGGTTGGGCCGACTTGAAATACCAGCCGGCCATCCTTTGTTTCCCTGGCCTGCTGAATATTGCGCGCGCAAGCCACCAGAAATTCGCCCTCTTTTCCCGGCAGCCTCCACGACGTGTTTCCGAACGGTTTCCAGTTTTTCCAGTACTCACGAGCTTCCTCGGCTAACTCGTCAGGATGCTGCAACATGTCCTGCAAGATCTCGACGCCCTGCCCTTCCTGAGGAAAGCGAATGAAGTACTGCAGTGGCTTGTCGTGCACAGCTTCTCCATGGGGCAGGTAGAGGGTATAACCAGCTTCCTCCCACCATGTTGCAAAATCGAGAACTGCGGCGCCCAACTTGCAAGCCAGGAGAAACGGCGAGTTCGAGTTCGACTCCCTCACCACGATCGTCGGCGGACCGGAACTCTGCTTGAGTTGCTCGCAGGTCCGTACATGAATGCGCGGAATCGCTGCGACCGTTCCTTTCTTCGCCACAATGCTCAGCAACACATTGTCGACTCTGCCCTCGTTGCCATGCCGAGTCGCGAAGGCAGTCAACTCCAGCGTAGCCGTCGGCCTTTCGATCAACGTGTGCACGATGGGAATGTGGGGCGCCTCGACCCATTGCCGCACCACGCGTTCATCCTGCATTCCGGCCAGCGAAAATGAGTACACGGTGGCGAAGTCTTCCATGCCAACCAGCAGGCCTTTCGCGAATCCGTATCTGAGATCGCCTAGCTGGCCCACGAGAGTCTTTTTCGGATCGTCCGGAAAGCAGATGGTCGCCTGCGACAGGCGAGGCCCATAGCGAAAGTCCACCGCTCCATCAGCTTCGTTTCGCGTTTCCGATTTCGATTTGACCGGCCGCGGTACAGCCACCGATTCTGCGGTAGCAGAAGCCGCGGCCGCGCTCGAAACCACCAACCCTTCCAGAAATCTTCTTCTGCTGAATGGCGGCATTCACTTACCCCACGCCTCTTGAATCTGCTCCAGCGTTCGACCTTTCGTTTCCGGAACCATCTTCCACACGTACAGCAAGCACACGAATGACAGAGCTCCGTAGATTGCAAAGGTTCCCTGGAGCTTGACTGTGTTTACGAGACTCAGAAAAGTGAACGTTACCAGCAACGTTCCCGACCAAAGAGTGGACGTCGCAATTGAAGCAGCGCGCCCCCTCACCTTGGTCGGAAATATTTCGGAAATAATCAGCCAGGGGACGGGCCCCATTCCGAGCGCAAAGAAGGCAACATACAAGAGGATGCTGGCCAGCATCAGAACAGGCGGTATGTTTCTTACGTTCAGACCAATCGCAAGCAGAGTCAGGGCCAAGCCCATTCCGGCGCTGGCCGTCATCAGAATTACCCGGCGGCCCCACCGATCGAGAAAGATCATGGCGACCACCGTGAAGATCAAATTCACCACGCCGATGATGACGTTGGCGGCCAGCGCCATGCCCTCCGACTGCCCCGGAAAATGGTCCTTCACGATGATGGAACCGTAGTAAAGAACCGCGTTGATGCCCGTGATCTGCTGGAACAACGCCAAGGCCATCCCAACGCCGAGCCGCTTGCGCATGCTGCTGGAAAACACTTCGTGCCAGGACCCTTCTTCATTGGCCGCGGCTTTCTCGACCTCACGTAGTTGTTCTTCCGCCGCCTTAGCGCCGACGATTCGTGCCAGGATGCCCTCGCCCTCACTTCGCCGTCCTCGGCTGATCAACCAGCGCGGGCTCTCTGGAACGCCTCCGAGCCCTGCAAGAAACGCAACTGACGGAATCGCAGCCACCGCCAGCATCCACCGCCAGCTTCCTTCTCCCAATCGCGACAATTGCCAGTTGGAAAAATAAGCCACTAAAATGCCGATCACCACCGCCAGTTGATTGATCGACACCAGTGTTCCCCGATTCTCCGGAGGGGAGATTTCAGCGATGTAGACGGGCGTAAGTACCGAACCGAGTCCAATCGCGAGCCCACCCAGAAGCCGCGTTGCCGCAAAGAGTGTGACCGTATTTGCCACCGCAGCGCCCAGAGCAGAAGCGGCAAAGAGAACGGCACAGAAGACCAGCGACTTCCTGCGCCCGTACCGATCTCCGATCGCGCTCGCCCCCGCCGCTCCCAGCAGGCACCCTAACAACAGCGCACTCGCTGCAACCTCGGTCTGCAGATCGGACAACATAAACTGCCGCCGGAGAAGAAGCAGGACTCCGTTAATCACCGCAGTATCAAAGCCAAAAAGAAATCCCGAAATTGCCGTGGTCGTGGCCAGCAAAACGACATACCTGAGAGAGTGCGCCTTCACATCAACACTCGTCGACTTGTCGCTCATGACCATACGAGTAGAGATTCCATCGGACCACTACGTCGAAAAACATCCTTGCGGCGAATCGTAAAGTCTTATTTGGGAACGTCGAGCACCACAACTTGCGGCCGATAGAGTTCCATATTGTTCATCACCTTCTCCAGCAAATTGGAATTACAGGCATAGGTGAGCACGATCCTCGAGTCGTCAAACTCAGTGTGCTCTTTGGTCGCGTAGCAGAACGTGTCTTTGTCATAGCCAGGGTTGCTGGGTTTCATCTCAGGGAATTCAAAGATGTCCTGCGGTTTCGACCATGGTCCAATGGCTGAGTCGGCCGTCCTCGCAACAACCCGCTTCGTCGGAAATTCCGGGCCGGGCGAGATGGCGATCCACTTCTTAGTCGACGGATGGTAACGCACGCTCATCTCGCTGATGGCCTGATCGATCACCCGCTGAGCGTCGCCGTGAGGAGTTCCAGCGAGCCACTTCCCGTCCGTTGCCTGATACTCCCAACTTGCCGCCGGATCTTCCAGTTTCTTCACCGGCACGCGCAACACAGTCATATATCCCTTGCCTTCGCCCGCTGACACCTGCGTATACAGAAGCACGAACTGCCCATCACGAACGATCGAGGTCCCCGGCCACAAATCCCCCTTGCTGAGATCCTTGATGGAAACTTTCCACTGGTCCGGCGCTGCTTTGGGGTTCGTGATCTTGGCCCATCGTGTCCCCACGATCTCAAAGCCAAACGGATCAGTAGGGCCTGCGCCAGGACGATTCCGGACGACCAACAGAGAGACGTAGAGGCTATCGCGGTCGAGACAGCCGTCCATCGGCCAGTACCATTCCTCTTCTTTCCCGGTATCAAAAAACGAAAGCGGCTTGCCGGCTTGCGGCTTCAGCCAGTAATACTGGATCGTGCATTCCTTTTCGGGAGCACACGTGGTGATACCGACGCTATTGCGCACCATCGTCGACTTGTTTCGCGGGGTTGTGCTGGCGTCGCCCACGAAGGTATCGCCAAACAGCCAGATGCTCTTCCCTTCGGCAAACGGAATCGAGTACGCGTCATCCGCGCCCAGCCATCCCTGGGAGTAAGGAAAATGTAATTGCGACGCAATCCCGTTGGCGTCAACATTCTCGCTCTTTGTTGTAGGTGCGCTGGCCGCGAAACAAACCCCTGCCAGCAAAGCAACGATCGGAAATATTTTGTTATATGCGTTCATGACGAATAACTTTTGATGGTCCTTGGCAATTTCTAGCGAGAAATAGCCTCGACGATCTGTTGTTGGACGACGCGCAGCACTGCCGACAAACGCTCATCCCAGTACTGCCAGGTATGCGCGCCCGGATATTCGTGATACTCGTACGCGAAGTTCCGTTGGCTCAGAAGGGACACGAACCTGCGGTTTGGTTCCAGAAACGAAGAATCCTGATTCCCGCAATCGATGTAGAGATACGCTGTCGACTGCGGCCTTGCGCTGGCGGCAAGTGAAAAAAGGTCGTTTTGCTCGCGAGTCTTGCTATGTGCCTCGTCAAAGGCTTTCATCAGACTGGGCTGAAGGTCCGAACGGGAATTTCCTAGCTCCGGCGAGGCAGCGTTAAAAGCCCCGCTGATGCTGGCAGCTGCTTGAAATATATCCGGATATTTCAGCGCAAACTTCACCGCCCCGTATCCGCCCATTGAGAGCCCAGCGATCGCGCGCCGGCGCGAGGACCGCAGTGTTCGCCAATGCTGGTCGACTTCTTCGATCAAGTCGTCGATGATGTACTGCTCGAACTTGTCTTGAGCGGACGTCGCAGAGTCGACGTACCAGGAATCCCCGGCATCAGGCATGATGACGATCAGGGGCAGGGATTCAGCGTAATACGCCAGCTTGGTCAGCGTGCTCCAGTTCTGATACTCGCCATGCCAGCCATGCAGCAGGTACAGGACGGGATAACTCCTGCTTGTCTCAAAGTAATCTTTTGGCAGCAGGATTCGATATTTCATCGCACGCCGCAGGGACTCGCTCTGAAACACCCGATCCTGCAGTCGCGACTTCGTCGCTGTAGTGTCTTGTTGCTGCGCGAGCAAGACGGCAGTGAGGCCTACGACCACCCTCGCAACTAGGGCAACGCTGAGAACTCTTGCTTTCACCCCGTTCTCCTCACAGTCCGGCGCGGGACAGCACAATCACGGCAAGTACCAAGATCCCCGCTCCCGTCATCTGCACACGCAGCGGAGTCTTGCCCGTATCTTTCCATTCGCCAGTGACGATTCCCAGAACACTCGCCGTGATCACGATCAGCGACATAAAGAGCGGCCATCCCAGCACCGTCCCCAGCTCTCCCAGCTTCCAGCTGGCCACTCCGTACATGAGCGTACTGGCGAACCACAGCAGTGCCATCAGCCCCGCTAAAGGCCAATACGTACTTGTGCCCGCAATAGAAAAGTACTTGGAAGTCTTGTTCTTGCGCATGAGGTAAATGCAATAGAAGAGGCTGGGAATCGCTCCCGCGACCATCAGCGGGAGCCAGACCGCATTGATGCTCCACACAGGACTGGCTCCTTCTCCTTCCGCCGCGCGCGTCAGCGCGCCTCCAAAAGCAACACCGAAATTCATGGCGGCTGCGCAGATCCCGCTCAAGATCGCGCAGGCCAGCCCGGCCGAAAACGACATTTTGTGTTCTTCCACCTTTCCGAGTACCCGTTCGCGTTTCCGCCCCGCAACCGCGCAAACCGAAACGCCGACGATCACCAGCACGAGGCCGCTGATGGCCGCCAGGCCGGCGGGAGTGAAAATCTTCTCGGGATGCAATCGAATCAGCGGAATCAGACTTCCAATCGCCGCCGAGAGGCCGAGCACAATGGCGAAGCCCAGGGCGATTCCAATCGCGTTCACGGCCAGCCCAAAGAGCACTTGCGCGACTCCCCACGCAAATCCGGAGAGCACGACCAGAATTACGTTGTCCGCGCCCGCTTTCGCATAGACCGTCCCCAGGTTTGAAATTGTCAAGAAGGCTGCCAGGGAAGGCAGGATCAACAGCGCGAATACGGTCCACACCGTCCAGGTGTTTTCCCAGGCCCATTTCTTCGTGAACTTCATCGGCAGGGTAAAGCTCGCGTTCATGATGCCTGCGGCCACCAACAACGTCAGGCCCGCGGTAGCATCCTGCATCGATTCCTCCTTCGAGAGTCCGACTATGCTCCAGAGTTACTACGGTTGACGTTTGCACCATTGGACCATGTGCTCTCACATCTTTGGTGCTGCTTCCGCAGGAACTGTCTCCAGCCGGAGCGTGACCGTCTGAAACGGCTGCAGCGTAATTTCAACCCGTCCATCTTCGACAGCGATTGGCGACAACTCGTCTTCGAGAGCCGAAGCCATCCAGGCGCGAACGAACTTGAAGAAGCCGCTCCCAATTCGCAGCTGCGAAGCATGGCCCGCCGTCTCCTGCAGTCGCACCACCGAACCCTTCCCGTCGTCGGCAATCTTCCAAGTCGACAAATTCACATTCGGATTGTCGAGTTCGAAGAGTGATGCTTGGGCGGTCGGGAGTTGGGATTTCCCCGTACCTTGGGCAACCTGCGTCGTCTCCAGCGGTGTCATCGCTTCGGTCCCCAACCGGTTCGCTTCTGCGGCATCGACGGCCGTTCCACTCGTCAGGAAATACCGGAACGTATAATCTCCCCCTTGCCATGCCGGAAAGTTCGTTCCCCAATAGTTGTTCATTAACCACGAAAAGACCGCGCTGCTCTTGGGCTTGAAGTCGGTGGGCCAGTTCCCCCGAACAATGTCACCGAAAGCCACCAGGGGCGCATCGATTGGAACGATCGTGACCGCAGTGTTGCTCCCCTCGACCGCCGTCCAGTGCCTGACGACATACCACTCGCGACTGCCGCCCGCAAGCTCGTCTTTCGCAGGATTCACCCATCCAATCTGGTTGCCGTAAGTGAAAGTCGGATTTGCGACATTCAAGGGGAATGCGATATACACCGACTCCCGCTTCAGTACGCGTTCTTTATGAAGGTCGTAGCGAAGTTCAATCTTTTTCTCCTGGTCATAGAGAAGAATCTCCGTGCGAATCCTTGGAGTGTTCGTGCAAGACGACTCCAGCGTAATCGCGGTTCCAAAAGGCGCCTCGCGAATTTCGCGCACAGTTCCGTTCGTGGCTGCATGCACCGTCAACGCCGGCGGATTCAGTCCGGCGCCGTACCGATACAGGCTGTTGTTCGGGATATCGTCACCGCCAGTGACGTACAGGTAGCCACCAAACTTGTAGGGACTATTGCGATCGACGAGTTCGCGGCCCAGTTGCTTGTCGACAATACTTGCAACTGCTCCTGAGGCTGGATCCACAGTGATCCGGTAGAACCGGTTCTCGATCACGTCCCGGTGTGCTTGTGATTCCCGAGCCGCTGGTATCTGCGCTCCCACTTTCAAGAAATAAAGCTTGTACCCAACCGCAGGTATATCTTTCGCCTCAAAGCGCACTCGCCGGTATCCGCTCCCGAACCCAGGCAGTGGGATTCCCTGGCCAACGAACAGCACGTCGTAAGGCATGCTCTGGTTCGTAGCGCTATCGACGATCTCGGTGCCATTCGGCAAATCAAAGGTTACGATCCCATTCCGTTTCCAGCTCAGCGAGTTGAACACGGCCACCGAGTTCTGTGGCGGAGACAATAAGCCGCTCAGCTGCGCAAAGCTGCGCTGCACTGATTCATCAATCTGACGTTTCGCTTCGACCACCCGCGAGCGCTTGAGCGCAATCTGGTCTTCGCTTTGCTGATTTTCGGGTTGCGACGTCGCACCCACGTACGTCCAGGTGTGCTCGTCGTAGGTCAGTTCGTTTTTCCAGGCAGAGTCGAGCAATGATGAATCCGGTCGCGAGTTGGGCGAGAGAATCGAGGGCAATACGGAAAGCTTCTCGGCACTGAGAATTCGTTCCTGATTCTCGCGATGCAGCGCCGTATAGCGTGCATCCGATCCGTAGCCATCTTCCCAGTAAGGCCCAAAGTCTCCTCGAACCACAGGGAATTTGCCGCCTGTTTCCCGCTCGATCTGCTGCATTGCCGACTCAACGGTGGCGAATTCGAGGTGAGGGTAAGCGTACTGCGCGTTCCACACGCCGGTCACATCCGCCTGTTCCGTCGCCAGCGGCGTGTTCTCAAGTTGCGAGCCAAATACAAGTACGCTCTTCGCGGCGTAGTCGGAACGGGCGTAGGCCTGCAGGAAAACCGGCAGAGCGTCGCGCACCGATTCCATTCGCCACGGACTTCCGAACAGCGTATGCAGTTGCAGGTAAGCTCGCGAGTACCACATCAGCACCCTGCCGCCATCCGGCCCCTCCCAATAAAAAGGAGACTTCTCGTTCCACCGTCCCTGCAGCAACACGGGCGCGCGCCAGCCATTGCTCGCGCCTACAAAGTACTTGATGCCCGCATCATGCAACACCGAGGCGAATGCCCAGGTGTAGGACGGCACGTCCACCGTCTGGGCTGCCGTGGGCTTCGGCAGATGAAATTTAAGGGATAGATGATGGCTGGCATAAAACGTCCGGATCAGTCCCTCGAGCGAAGCGTTCCTCGTGTGCTGGTTTGCGAACTCCGGCGGGATCACGACCTTGCCGCTGCGAACATAATCGAAAAATTGGTCCTGCGCCGCTTTGGATCGTCCAGACAGGTACTGTTCCGCGACCCACGAGCCATCCAACGTCCAACGAAACTCGGGTGTCTTCTGACTCATGCGGATGGCGTCGTCGACCGATTGCGAGTGCAGCTCCGCGACTTTTGCCGCGTAATCCGTGAAGCCCACGTCCAGGTGTTCATGCGGAATGATGAGTACCGTCCACTTTTTCGCCGGGCTCAGCTCGCTTCTCACTCTCCGGTGCCTGCCCGCATCCGACACCGTCACCCTAGCCGGGACCGTGCCAGTCCACTCCGGCACCAGAAACTCAAGTTTTCTTTCTCCAAATCCTTCGTGTTCTTCCGTGTGAACAGTCTGCCGCCAGTTGCCTCCGCCAACCGCGAGCTCGATGCTGCTTTCGACAGGAAGCGTGCCGAAACCGGCATACACATCCACGACCTCGCTCAACCTGTCTTCCGACTTTTGATAAAAAATGGTCGGCTCGACCAGAGCGGTGAATGCGCGCCGATCGTAGTGTTCTGCAGGGTTGTTCCCCAGTTCGAGGGCGTCGTACACCAGCCCGGTGTGTCCCGGCGCGATCGCGCCCAGCGAGTCCTGTTTCGTAGCCGGGTCGTCCAGGGCCGTCAGCACGATTGTGTTTTCTCCTGGCTTCATCCAATCTGCGGGAATATCGATGATCTTCGAATCGATTGATGTCTGTGGAACGAACGTTCCTTCCCAGTCCCCGGCGGAGTACTCCAGCTTCGGGTGAAAGTAGAACAATCCCGCATGGCCGTTGATCGCTACCCGCAGATGCGACAATCGCGGCGTTTCGTACAAAACGGCGAGGTGCAAACGAAAGATACCGCGGGGCTGATCGGAAAGACTGAACTGGATGGTAAAGGGATGGAGTCTGCCACCGGTCATTCCGTTGGCCGGACCGGGCTGGAAGCGCAGCCAATCATGCTCGCTGCTCTTGCCAACCACATACACCGGATCGCTCTTCGGATCGGTGTAGTCGATGTCCTGGCTGCGGAACTCCCCGGAGGACGCGTTGAATATTCCGATACGCCAGAGCGTCTTGGATGCCTTGGTCTGCGAGGCCGAACATGGCATCGCCAGCAAAAGCAGACCTGTGAGCGCGGCGACAAACATTCCCGAGTTCAGCTTCATATCGAATCTAAACTGCTAGGCTCTCGTTCGCACGTAGGCCTTAATGGTTGCGCAGCACTTGCCTTCCGACGAACCGTAAGGCCGGATCGTGTAACGGCCCGCAGCCGCAGGTACGATGAACGTCTCCGGATAGTGCACAATGAATGGCGGGAACGTCCCGTTCGGGCTCTCCACGATCGCCTCTTCGCCTTCACAAAGATTCAGAACGTTGACGCCCCCATCGGTGCAATGGGGAACCGGCCGGGAGAACCAATGGCGCCGCGTCTCAATGAATTCGCGCTCATGCAGGCCGGTTCGTTCTTCTGTCCAGCCCTCGCCTGTGGCTATTGGACTGACAACATTGATGAGCTGCTTCTCCACCCAGGGCCTTGTGCGGTCCCACTGTGTGTTCCGAATCCCGTGCTCCAGGTGGATGGGACGCGGCAACCCGTCCAAACCAAGCCTGCCCCAATCCCACATCTTGAACGTGAAAATATAGGGCGTGGCACTGATTTCCAGAACCATGCTGTTCTTCCCGGAACAATGCGGCGTTCCCGCTGGGATCAGGAAGTGGTCATGCTTTCGTGCCGGAAATCGATTCACATATTTGTCGGCATCGAACTCGAGCCCGCCCCACTGCGCCTCCCGCAAATCCGAAATCATTTGGGCTCGATCCAGATTCTCCTTCAATCCGAGATACACACAACCGTCTTCCTCGGCATCCAGGAGGTAGTAGCTTTCGTCCTGCGTGTAAGCCATACCAAATTGTTCCTGGATGTACTCAGTCAACGGATGAACCTGGAAGGATAAATTCCCGCCGTCCATGGTGTCGAGAAAATCAAAGCGGATCGGGAATTCTGTGCCAAAGCGCCCGTGTACCGCATCTCCTAGAAGTTGCCGCGGATGCTGGAAAATCAGGTTGATGGCCGGAATTTCCACGGCTACATCGCCGAAACCAAGCAACAAACTGTTCTCTTCCGGAACGCAGTCGAAACACCACGCATAGTTGTCCACATCTCGTGGAAGGTCGCAAACTTCCTTCATCCACTGTCCACCCCAAGGTCCCGGATCAAAGAACGGCACTACCCGAAAGGGCTGGTTGGCGGCAATCTGCAACCCTTGCAGCAAATCCTGCCCGGAGATCATCTTTGGTGTGTCGCGCTGATTCGTGTCGAGCAGGAAGTCGACCTCGGGCAGCAGCGATTTCTTCAGACGGTCGGCGGCGCGCCAGTCCACGAAATAAGCGCGCTTGTACTTTAAGGAGGGCCGTTCCTTACAGTTGGTGAGACCCAGGTTCGAAAGCTGTCCTGCTCTTTGCCGCTGCTGAATCTCCCAGCGCGCCATGTCGCAATACACCAAAACATCCCACGCGTCGACGATCAGGCTGGATCCCGTCCCGATGGCCAGTACCAGCCCGGTTGCTTCACTCAATATTTGTCTCTTCTTGCCGACCTCGCGCTCGTCCATGAAATCAGAGATCACGTGACGATTCATGAACCCAAACACGGGATCGTCGCCCAAGTCAGGCTCGCACTGCGACAGGATTGCGTTTTCTGACCGGTAGCATTCGTTCGCGCAGACGATTGCCACCGGCTGTAACGCGGCAACCAGTTCCCGCTCGATGTCGGCTTCAAAGCACCCTGGATAACACTCCACGCACACGACGAACCGACCCGGGCGAGCTTTCGACTGGAGGCGTTCCGCGATGGAACGCCATCCGACGTCGCAACTTTCCCGGGAACTTGCTACTTTCACTACCGGGTACTTGTCGTAATTCGAGGTAGAACTGGTTGACATCTATCCTTTAATACTGTGTCCGATAGGTCGGGGAACCGATTTGCAGGCCAATCATCCGTACGGAAGATTACCAGCAGAAATATCAGAATTCCACTCGAGAGTTCATAAAAACGGTCGTTTCTACTATAATCGGTCACAATATGGAACTGATCGAAATTCAGCGCACCTCGCCCCCACATTCGGGTGCGCGCGGGCTAGATTAGGGTTTCCGATGGAGTAGACTCTGTGACCGGCTACCCAGGCTATGGCAAACACACAGAATTCAAGTAACTTGCTCCCGGGGGAAGACGGCGCGCAGGCCGTCCGCAGCAATAAGCAAGAGAACCGGCTGGTTGCGATACTAGGGACGCTGCAGCAGGCGGGCTCGGTCTCCGTCGAACAACTCCGGACCAGCCTCGACGTCTCGGTAGTGACTATCCGGCGGGATCTCGGGATTCTCGAAGAACGCGGATTGCTCCGCCGTACCCACGGCGGAGCCGAACCGATCGAGCCGCTGTTTTACGAGCCATTCCGCAACGATCGTTCGTTTCAGGCACAGGTCTCCCGCTTTGCCGCAGAAAAGCGCCGAATCGGGAGAGCCGCCGCCGCCCTGATCAAGCATGGCGAAACCATTGCCCTCACGCCCGGCACCACCACCACCGAAGTCATTCGTGGAATTCCGCACAATCACAACATCACAGTCGTCACCAACACAGTGAACATCGCCATGGAGCTGTCGAAGCGCAAGGATATCAGCGTGTTCGTAACCGGAGGGTACTTGCGCGGCGATTGGTTTTCACTCATCGGGCCGACCGCCATGCACGCCCTTGATCAGCTCGTGGTCAATGCGTTGTTTATCGGCGCCGACGGGATCGATGCGGCGTGGGGTGCCACCTGCTTTAACAGCGACGAAGCTGCGTTGAACGGTACCATGGTCAAACACGCGCAGCGCAAAATCGCGGTTGTCGATCGCAGCAAATTTGGAGTCGTTGCAGGCTGGCGCATCTGCCACGCCTTAGACCTTGACGTCTTAATCACGGATACCGACGCGAGCGACGAAGCGATCGCTCCTTTCGAGAAGCTCGGCATTCAGGTTCTGCGGGTTTAGTGTGCGTCGCCCCAACTCTCTTCTGCAGTTCACGCCGATGTTAATCGGCGAGATCACAGTTTGTTCAAACAGTAACAACGCGCCGGATTGCGAACAAAGATGCCGTCGATGTCATCCTGCACTAGCCCCGCCTCTCTCAGCCGCGGGACGAATTCATGCAGCAAAAATCGTAGCCCCGGCCCACCTCCATAAGAGCGCCAATATTTCCGGCGGGCGGCGTCCATTCCCAAGAGAATCTGCCCTCCAAATCCCGCACCCACCATGGCCACCACAAGCTCCAGCGTTGGATTGCCTTCGGTCTCCGGCCAGCGGAAAGCCGAGTCATATTCCAGCATCACCCCATTCGCTAGGATTTCCTTGTGATAGCCCACGTCGGGCTTGCGGTCGGTGTGGGAGAGAACAATATGTGGCAGGGAGGCGCCCAGGTCTCGAAAAAGTTGTACCTGTTCAAGAGCGCCCGCGCCTTGCTCCGCGTGCGTGAGGATCGGCGCGCCCGTTTGCCGATGTGCGATCACGGCAGCTTCGATCACTTTGCGTTCGTGCGGCGTGGGGCGTTCTCCGCTGGTCGCTACCTTGATGACTCCAGCCCGATGCAGGCTCCTGAGGATGGTCGGCCCGTTGTAGTCGCGAACATCGATGCCTTCTTCAATCTCAGCAACGAATAGCTCCGCCATTTCCTCAGCCGATAAATGCTCTCCCCAATGGCCGGGAGGATAGTACTTCTGAAGATGAAGCCCCGTCGGACAAACGATGGAAACGCCTGTGCGTGTCGCGACCTCGGCCAGCTTGACGGGATTTCTGCCTCCGCCGCAGGGCATCGAATCCACCAGCGTTCTCCCCCCCGCAGCGCGGAATTCCTGCACATCGGCGCACGCCAGGTCGACCGAGTCGAGCAGAAAATCCGGGTAGCAAAAGGTGGTGAAGCTGGGGTCAATGATGATGTGCTCGTGGGAGTAGCACAGGCCAGCTTCCGCCGCATCAATGTCCCCCGTCACCGTCCTCAAGAACGCCATTTTTATTCCAGAGTCAAGATCGCGCCGTTCTCTCGAAGCATGTGCTGTAGGTGGGCTATTTCCAGTTCGCGCGGCGACCGCTTCTGCGCAGTGCAGAGCGCCGCCGCGGTGCCGGCAGCCTGACCCATCGCCATGCATTGCGCCATCGAGCGAACACTGGCGTGCGCGTCGTGCGTCGCCGAGAAACAGCGGCCGCCCACCAGCACGTTGTCGAGCCGGAGCGGGATCAGGGCGCGAAACGGAATTCCGACGCAACTGCCATCGGGCAAGTATCGCCATCGCGTATCGCTGCCCGCATGATGCTCCTCGATCGGCGCGCCACAGAGCCCAATCTGATCCTCGAACTGCCGCGCGCTGAGCACGTCTTCACGCGTCATCCGGTATTCGCCCTGGACCCGCCGGGTTTCCCGCACACCAATCTGGGTTCCGAACGCTACCAGTTCAGCGTTGGCATAGCCGGGAATTTCTTCCTTAAGAAAACGTAAGTATTCGAGCGCTTGCCTGCGTCCTTCGATCTCGGCGCCGGTCAGGAACTCAGGATCACACGCATTGCGGAAGATGCCATCGCTCGCCGCGAACGACTGCACCCGAGTCATGTTCGTAGCCATCACCCCGGGAATGGGAGTAACGTGATCACTCCCCTCGCGCCGAGGCAAATCGTATAGTCCGGATTGCGCCGCCTCAGCCATTCGTGAATGGAATTCCTGCTTCGACACCCCTTTGCGCACCGCCACATCCACGTTGGCCACTTTGAAAGTTGTGGTGAGCATCTGCGCAGGCTCGTGCGCCCCAGCCAGTTCACATGGAGCCTCCGCGAAGTAGCACAGATCCGCATCCCCGGTGGCATCCACGAAAAAATCAGCTTCCAGCTCGCGAAGTCCCTGCTTCGTCGCCACTGTGACGGATCGAATCCGGCCTTCCGAAACGTTCGCCTCTTGCATCCATGCATGTAGAAGTACCTGCGCTCCCGAAGCAAGCACCAGCCGTTCCCACACAATTTTCAGATACTCGGAATTGTAGGTAACGCCGGTCCCGGCCCCGTAGGTGTTGGGCCGCTCGAAGCAACCTCCCAGACCGCGAAGCTCCGAGATCACATCGTCGGCGATCCCGCCGACCACCTTGAGCGCACGTGTCCCGGGCGTGTAGAAGCCATAGAAAGTATCCAGAACGGCAGTGCTGGTTCCGCCCAAGAATCCATATCGTTCAATCAGGAGCGTTCGTGCACCGGCGCGAGCCGCGGCAATCGCGGCAGTGGACCCACTGGAGCCGGAACCGGCCACGATCACGTCGAACTTTCTGTCAAGAAAAGGGATGGACACGGTCTTCACCGCCGGGACAGATCGTCGTGCTCATCTGGAAACGGTCGATTGCGCAATTGTTGTTCATGTGAATGATCTCTTTGGTGCGAAGAGGAACAAAATATCATTCGATCGCAAGCTATTCGGTGTATCCTACCTCGTTCAAGGCCCCATGAAAACTGGCAGCGGTTCTTCTCCGTACGGAAGCGCAGCCCTCAAATTCCACGATGCGGCCAGCTCCGCCATCCTTGATTTGAGGAACTCTCAGCTCGACCAAATCGTCGCGGCTGCGAAACTGTGTGCCGAAAGTATCGCGAACAGTGGTCTCGTGTTCCTCTTTGGAAGCGGCCATTCGCGCATGATGGTCGACGAGATGACCCCACGCCAGGGTTGCTTCGTCGGATTCTACCCGCTGGTCGAGCTCTCGGTCTCCAACTATTCCGCGATCATCGGGCCCAATGGTCTGCGCGCTCCTCTTTCTCTCGAGAAGTACGAAGGGTACGCGGAGGAAATTCTCAAGGGCTTTCATTTCGGACCGAAAGATGCCTTCATTATTATTTCCACCAGCGGAATTCGCCCCCTGGTTGTGGAGATGGCTCTGGGTGCGAAAGTCCGTAATCTGCCGGTGATCGCCATCCTCTCGCGAGCCCATTGTGAAAAAGCGCAACCCGCGCACCCCTCCGGAAAGAAGCTCGTCGATGTTGCCGACGTGGTGATCGACAACCTCAGTCCTGTAGGCGACTGTGCCGTCGCATTGGAAGGTCTGGCCTGGTACACCGGCCCGTTGTCGACCGTAACTGGGTCGGCAATCATCAACATGCTCCGCTGCGAAACAGCCGGCATGCTTGTGGAACGTGGAATCACTCCTGTTATGCTGCCGAGTCATCAATTCGTCACAAACAATGCTTCAGATGAGCAGTTGGAGAATTTCTACGAAGCCTATCGCCGAAGCCTTCGACATCTGTACGAGTGAACGATTGCACGAGTGAAGGATCCCCATGCCACGGCTTCTGCTCATCACCGGATCCTCCGGCATCGCGGCTGCCACTGCGCGACTCGCCACTGCATCCGGAGAAACCGTCTTCTTGATCGGCAACGACAGGCAGCAGTGCGAGAGTTTGTCTTCGGAACTGAAAGGCTCTGCCTTCTCGGCGGCAGACGTGGCGGACGAGAATGCACTCCAGCATGCAGTCGCATCGTGCATCAGTCGACTCGGTGGCATCGACGCGGTGTTCAATGTGGCCGGCCTCAGTGCGCGCTGTTTAGGGGACGGACCCCTGCACGAGTGCTCCACCGCCGCCTGGCGCAAAATGATGGACGCTCACGCGTCCGGGACCTTCTTCGTCTGTCGCGAAGTGATCCGCCACTGGATGTCCACAAAACGCGCTGGAACAATTTTGAACACCAGCAGCGTTCTCGCCTGCTTTCCGGAACGCGTACGATTTGCCACGGTGGCCTATGCCGCCAGCAAGGGAGCGATTGAGTCCATGACTCTGTCGGCGGCCGCTTACTATGCTCCTTATCAAATTCGATTGAATGTGATCGCTCCCGGCCTGGTGCGAACACCCATGAGCGCCCGTGCGCAGTCCGACCCAAACATTCTGGACTTCCTGAAACACAAGCAGCCCCTCAAAGGAACTCTCATTGAAGCCGACGAGATTGCCCGTGTCGCACATTTTCTGTTGAGTCAGGATTCCTATCCCATGACCGGCGAGGTCATTCGTGCGGACGCCGGCTGGGCGATCACGGGCTAGCACAGGCAAAATATGGAAAACGACATCCTACGCCGACCTTCCATTCATCTTGGCCCCGGCTCGACTCGCAGATCATTCCTGAAGGCAAGCATGGCGGCGACTGCTCTTTCTGCGGTCCCACCTACAGTTGCGGCCAAACCAGATGGCCCTTTGGCGCGCATTCCAACCCTAACCGATTTGGCCGGCGCCCGGCTTTCTCATCGCATGCGCGATCTCTACAGCAACCTGACTACGCAAAACGAATTGGGGTATGTACAAGCGGCG
>Ga0137401_10000395_pt1 | contig 16789 bp, 12 predicted proteins | sample CZOMad1_1_16fung_FD_108286 | JGI IMG/M metagenome (GOLD analysis project Ga0137401, IMG submission 108286) | Vadose zone soil fungal communities from Angelo Coast Range Reserve, California, USA - CZOMad1_1_16fungal (Illumina Assembly) | ecosystem: Environmental > Terrestrial > Soil > Vadose...
AGCACGTCTTCGAGGAGTTGCGGGGTGATGACGCGCGCGCCTTTTTCATTGGGTAGCGCGCCGCGGATGGCAAGCTCGAGCGTGTTATAGCCGGCGCGTGCGTCACCATTGGCGAACGAAGCGATGCGGAAGAGGATGTCGTCAGACGCTTCCGCCGCTTCGTTGCCGAAGCCGTGTTCTTTGTCGTTGAGGGCGCGGAGGAGAAGCTCGACAATTTGCGGCGTGGTGAGCGGCTCGAGGACATAGACTTTGGTGCGCGAAAGCAGCGGTGAGATGACTTCAAAGGAAGGATTCTCGGTAGTCGCTCCAATAAAGATGATGTGGCCGGCTTCGACGTGCGGGAGAAAGGCGTCCTGCTGCGCTTTGTTGAAGCGGTGAACCTCGTCGACAAAGACGATAGTGCGATGGCCGGAACGGGATTTATGTTCGGCGACGGCCATCACTTCCTTGATTTCCCTGATGCCGGCGAGAACGGCGCTGAAGGAAACGAATTCGGAACGGGTGAGCCGGGCGATGAGGCGGGCGAGAGTGGTTTTCCCGCAGCCAGGTGGGCCCCAGAAAAGCATGGAGCCAAGATTGTCACTTTCAATTTGAATGCGGAGGGGCTTGCCCGGACCAAGAAGTCTTTCCTGGCCGATGAATTCGTCGAGTGTACGCGGACGCATGCGCTCGGCCAGCGGCTGGTTGGCGGCGGGGACGTCGCGTTCCGCGGATAGCGGGAGTTTGGAGAAGAGGCTCACGTTTTTTCTGGCGGACGCATGGCGTTCGTTCTGGACGACCGCGTAGGAGCAGTCGTTTGGATGCTCGGAGCGGCTGCGGAGTTTCTTTGCCGCGCGGCTTCGTAAAAAACGACGGCGGCGGCAGCGGCGGCGTTCAGTGATTCAACGCCGCTGGCCATGGGAATGCGGATGCGCGCGTCGGATCCGCGCTCAACTTCCTCGGGAAGACCGGCGCCCTCGTTGCCAACGAGAAGGGCCACTGGTTGGCACCAATCGATCTCCCAAGGCGCAAGCAGCGGCTGCTCACCGTCGCGTGGTTCGTGAACACTCGATGCGAGCGCGCGAACCCCCGCGACCTTCAGCTGCGCGAGCAAAATTGGAAGCGATATGCCCGCGAGAATAGGGAGATGCAAGGCCGCACCAGCCGAGGCGCGCAGAGCTTTCGGCGAGAAAGGATTTGCGGTGCCGCTGATGCCGGAAGCGGCCGTGGCGGCGCCAGTGGCGCCAAAGGCGGCAGCGGTGCGCAGGATTGTCCCCACGTTGCCGGGATCCTGGACGCCAGCCAGGACGACGAGCAGGGGAGCGCAGGCAGTAAGCGGCGCGCGCACGAGATCATCGAACGAGGTCTCTCGCGGATAAACCAACGCGGCAACCCCTTGCGGGTGCTCGGTGTCGGCGAGACCCTCAAAGAGGCGGTCCGTGGTGCGGAGTACCGGGAAAGCCATTTGGGGCCGGTCGATGAAGGAGGAGAGATGTTCGTGATGGCGTTCGCCGGATTCGCTGAAGAGCACAGCTTGAATGCGACAGCCGGAACGCAGCGCTTCTTCAACTAGACGCACACCCTCCACGCCGACGAACCCATTTTCCGTGGGCAGCCCGCCGCGCAGAGTCATGCGGAACTCCTTGAGCCAGCGATTGTCGCGGCTGGTGAGGAGCGCGGCCTCGCCTGTAGGGCGAGGGCTTCGTGCGACTTTGCCGGGTGCAGCCATTACCGTGGAGCGTAGCAAATTCTTGGCGTGAGAAGCCAATTCAGGATTACCGCGGCGCCCGCCTCAGAAATATCACGTCCAAACTGACTCAACGACAAGCTCTTATTGCACGTGTTGAGGGGGTATGGTAGCGTCGCCCAAATAAGGGCAGCACCGGCGGGGCGCTGCAAGGTGGCGTCACGAGTTCGCCAAAGGCCAAAAAATTGCCAGCTGAACTGCTGCGCGTCAATGCACAATCTCCAGAACCGGACCTGCTGCGTTATGCGGCAGATTTTATTACCCGCGGAAGTGTGATTGCTATTCCCACCGATACCTTCTACGGTCTCGCTGCTGATCCCTTCAATCTGGCCGCGGTGGACGAAATTTATCGCGTGAAGGGACGCCCGGAAACGCGGGCGCTGCCCATCCTCGTGAATTCGATTGAACAAGCCGTTCTGCTCGCGCGCGAGGCGCCGCGCAAATTCTTGCGGCTTGCCCAGGCGTTTTGGCCAGGCGGCTTGACGCTGGTGGTAAACGCGGCCCAGCGCATTCCGCTCAAAGTGACCGCAGGTACCGGCCGCATCGCGCTGCGCTGGCCCAATAGCACGGTGGTGCGTCGCCTGATCGACGAATTCGATGGCCCCGTGACGGGAACAAGCGCCAACATTTCCGGCTTTCCCTCATGCTCGAACGCGGAGCAGGTGATGAAACAACTTGGGCCCCGCGTGCCGCTCGTGCTGGACACCGGTGAAACTGGCGGAACACTCCCTTCCACCATCGTGGAGTTGAATGGTGACACCTGGCGAATCGGCCGCGAAGGAGCCATCCCCGTGGCACAGATCGCGGAGGCGCTGGAATAAACCCACAGTAGAACCAGATCGCTGCGGTCATGCGGAGTCGGATTCATTACTGTTAGCACTGTTAGCGGATCCCCCCGACATCCGGAAGACGCGAAGGCGCAAAATAGCCCTTACGAAAAGCATTAACTGCCGTCTAATGGGCCAGCAAACGGAAAGCACCCAAATGAAAAAAGTCGCGGCCGGTTTTTTCGCCGGGTCAATCGTCTTGGTTATCGGCGCCCTCGTTTACTTAAACCTGGGCTTGCTCGACGTCCGGTCGGATGCTCCCGTGCCCGATACGACGGCGCGCTTGCTGTATTCTGGTATCCATGCTTCCGTTCGGCGCAGCGCTCCAAAAGCCCAGAACCCATTGCCGCGAAACGACGAGACGCTGATTGCCGGGGGAAGACTCTATCTGAATGATTGCGTCGGATGCCACGGAGAACCCGGGAAACCACCGAGCGATTTTGGCGCGACCTTCTACCCGCCGGCCCCGCAGTTTCCTCGCGCCAGGACAAAATATTCCGAAGCGGAAGTGTTCTGGGTTGCGAAGCACGGAGTCCGCAGAACGGGCATGGCAGCGCAGGGTTCGACATACTCGGACCTACAGCTTTGGTCACTCGCGACGTTCATCGGGCATCTCCCGAATCTGCCACCACTTGTATTGGAAGGGATTCAACAACATCCGGCCAAGTAGCAAGGCTTGAGGAGAGCTGCAGCGTGAAGAACTTTGTACTCGGATTTACGGTCGCCATCTTAATCCTCCCGATTGGATGCTTGGCGTATTTCGCGATCGGTTTTTCACAAACGCGGGCCGACACGAAACCTTCCGCGTTAGAAACCTCAATTCTGCAATCGGCGGTTCGCGCCTCTGTGCGACGAGCCGCTGCCAGCGTGCCGAACCCACCGCCAGCAAACGACGACGACTTGGTGGCCGGGGGAAAACTCTACGTGGCAGGTTGTCAAGGCTGTCACGGTAAACTGGGTCAATCTTATCGCGAGGATCACGAACTTTTTCCCCCAGCGCCTCAATTGCCGCACACCGGAACGCAATACTCAGAGCCGGAACTCTACTGGATCGTTAAGCATGGGATCCGCATGACGGGTATGTCGGCGTACGGTCCGTTCTATTCGGAAAAGGAACTGTGGTCGCTCGCGGCATTTTTGCGCCGAATCAACAATTTGTCTCCGGGCATGATCGAGAACATCCGCCCAAACAAATCTGGCTAATTCTGAACGATAGCAAAGCTTGCAAGGGCGCGCATACATTATTTGAATAATGAACGTTAGCGCGGCGGTGCATAGGAAATCTTACCGAGAATCGCTGGTCCGCTCGCGCCGGTTGCGGAGGGCAAGTTCGATGGCCGCCGGTGAAACGTCGCGTAGGCGAGAAGAGCAAAGGCGAATGCCTCTTTGGCGTCTTCGGGAACGCCTAGTCGGGAAGAGGGCAGGACTTCGATGCCGGGAAGCGCGGCGGAAAGCTGGGCAAGGATCAACGGATTGTGCGCGCCACCGCCGGAAACAATGAGTTGCTCAGTTTTCGTTCTGGGCAGAACGAAACGGTTCAAAGCATCGACGACCGACAGTGCTGTGAAAATAGTCGCGGCACGGATCAGATCGCCGGGTTTTGCGCGATGGCGCCGGCCAAGCGCCAGGATTCTCTGCATACAAGCGCGGCCGTAGTATTCGCGCCCGGTGGATTTAGGGGGCGCAATTTTCAAATAGGGATCGCGCAAGAGTTCGTCGAGTAGCGCGGGGATGCTGCGGCCTTGCGCGGCGAGTTGCGCGTTTTTGTCAAAGCGCTGGCGGCCGCGCGTGAAATGCGACACCAGGGCGTCGATGAGCATGTTGGCGGGTCCGGTGTCGAAAGCGAAAACTTGCTGTGGCTTGGCTGCGCGCGGGAGAACGGTGATATTGGCGATGCCACCGAGATTCAACGAAACGCGGTCCAGTCTCGGGTGGCGGTAAAGTAGATAGTCCACGTAAGGAACAAGCGGCGCCCCCTGGCCACCGAGAGCCATATCCGCGGGACGAAAATCACCAATCGTGGTGATCCCAGTGCGCGCAGCGATAACCGATGGCTCGCCGATTTGCAGCGTGGACGCCGTCGGTGAACCGAAAAAGGGAATTGGCCGTCCTTGATGGAAAATGGTCTGGCCGTGGCTCCCGATCAGCGAGATGCGTCTTGGGGCCACACGAAATGTACGGCAAGCGGCAAGAGCGGCGTCGGCGAAGAGCACTCCCAAACGAAAATTCAACTGGCTAAGCGCGCCTGAGCTGATGGGATGCTGTTCGGCGACGCGAAGAATTTCCTTGCGAAGCTGGTCAGGAAATCTTACGGAAGCGTGGCCGATCAGCTTGGCGCTCAGATTTGGCGGCGCGCCAGAAATGCGCGCAAGGGCAACGTCAATACCATCGGCAGACGTGCCGGACATCATGCCGAGGACGAGCATGGGCTTTTGCCTCATGAAATCTGCTTTTTCAATTCGGCGAGAAGATTCAGCGCGTCGAGCGGCTTCAACTGGTCGAGGTCTGTTTCCCGGAGCTTTTCAAGCACCTCGCGATCCAGAGCGGTGAAAAGCACATGCTGATTGCCATTCTTGCTCCCCATGTCGGAAGCGCCGGGCGAAAGCGTTTCGCTGAGTTCGTGCTCGCTCTGTTCATGTCTTCTCAAGACTTCCCGGGCTCGCTCGATCACGCTGCGAGGAAGCCCGGCGAGTCGAGCCACTTCGATGCCGTAGCTTTTATCCGCGCTTCCGGGCTCCACGCGCCGCAGAAAAATGATCTCGCTGGGCGTTTCTTTCACGGAAACGTGAACGTTCTTAACCGCGGGCAGCAGATCGCCGAGCTCCGTCAGTTCGTGATAGTGCGTGGCGAAAAGCGTGCGCGAACGCGTGTGTTTTTGCAGATGTTCGACGACAGCCCATGCGATGGAGAGCCCATCAAACGTAGCGGTGCCGCGTCCCACTTCATCGAGCAGCACAAGACTTGCAGGAGTGGCGTGATTCAGGATCGCCGCGACTTCGCTCATCTCGACCAGAAACGTGGACCGTCCACGCGCGAGATTGTCGCTCGCCCCGATGCGCGTGAAAATGCGGTCAGTAATGGGCAGCTTCGCCTGGCGCGCGGGAACGAAGCAACCCATCTGCGCCATCAGCACGATCAGCGCGGACTGCCGCAGATACGTGGACTTGCCGCCCATGTTGGGCCCGGTGATGAGAAGTAGCTGCTGCCGCCCGGGCTCGAAGCAGAGATCGTTAGGAACGAAGCGCTCGCCTTTTTGCCGCAGCAGCTCTTCGATCACTGGATGGCGCCCACCGATGATAAGAAGCTCGCCGGTAGAGTTGAATTCCGGGCGGATATAGCCGCGATCCGCAGCCAGCTTCGCGAACGCGGTGAGTACGTCCATCTGCGCGACGGCCGCGGCAGTACGTCGCAAACGCGCCGCTTTCGCCGCCACCGAAGAACGCACATCGATAAAGAGCTGCCGCTCGATTTCCAGGATGCGCTCGTCCGCCGCGAGAATCTTCCGCTCATATTCTTTCAACTCGGAAGAAGTAAACCGTTCGGCGTTCACCAGGGTCTGCTTGCGTTCGTAGTCCGCGGGAGCCAGATGCAGGTTTGGTTTTGAAATTTCAATGTAGTAGCCAAAGATTTGATTGAAGCGAATCTTCAGCGAGCCGATGGTCGTTCGTTTGCGTTCGCGCTCTTCCATCGCGGCGATAATTTGCTTGCTGTGCTGGCTGAGGTCGCGCAGTTCATCCAGCTCAGCGTGGTAACCGCTGCGGATCATCCCGGGATCAGTGGCGAGCGCCGGCGGTTCGTCAGCGATGGCGCGTTCGAGCCGCTCGCGAACATCGGCAAGCTCGTCGATTTCCTGATGAAGTTGACGTAGAAGTTCGCTGCCACCAGCAGGAGGCGGTGTGAGAAAGTTTTTCAGCACCGGAAGCTGCGCCAGCGACTTGCGCAACGCCACGAGCTCGCGCGGCGTCGCAAGACCCAGCGTGGTGCGGCTGGTGAGGCGTTCGAGGTCGAGGATGCCTTTGAGTTCCTTGCGAATTTCGCCGCGGACCACGGTTTGCTGTACGAGGTGTGTGACGGCATTGAGCCGGCCGTCGATGGCCTCGCTCTCGATGAGCGGGCGGAGAACCCAGGAGCGCAGCAGGCGCGCGCCCATCCCGGTAACGGTGGCGTCGAGAGCAGCAATCAGCGTGGTGGGGCCGCTCGTACGGCCAGCTTCCTCCGTGAAGATAGGCGCGAGTAACTCCAGATTACGCACCGAAACGGGATCGAGCACCAAGGTATCGTGTTGCTCGTAGTAGCGGACGCGGTCGAGATGCCGCAATGCTTCAATGCCGGAGGCGCCAGCGTTTTCATTCGCTGCGCCAGAGCGGTCACCGCGCGCGGCATTCTCGCGGAGATAGTGAACGATGGCCCCGGCAGCAGCCATCGCTTGTGTGTGATCGTCGAGGCCGAAGCCCGTCAGTTCGGCAACGCCAAACTGTTCGCGCAGAATGCGCTCAGCATAGTCGCGCTGAAAAATCCAGTCTTCCAGGCGCGATTCCACGCCGCCAACGCCTTCGAGGAGCGAGGCCTTCGCCGTTTCGAAAAGCTGCTGTGGCCGCGGAAGCAGCGTCTCCCTGGGACGGAGCAATTGCAGTTCGTCGCGAAGATCGTCGTCGGCACGTGCGCCGGAGAATTCCGTAGCCTGGAATTCACCAGTGGAAAGATCGACGAAGGCGAGGCCGACGGGCGAACCTGAGGCATGCTTTGCGACCGACGCGAGAAAATTATTTTCGCGCGCGTCAAGAAGAGCGACGTCGGTGGCCGTACCTGGTGTAATCACCCGCACCACTTCGCGGCGAACGAGCTTTTTGCCCGGTCCGGGCTGCTCCATCTGATCGCAAATGGCGATTTTAAAACCGGAACGGATCAGGCGTGCAACGTAGCCCTCCGCGGCGTGGTAGGGAACTCCACACATGGGAATGGGCTGACCCTTTTCGCGGTTCCGCGACGTGAGCGTAATCTGCAGCTCGCGTGAGGCAATCATCGCGTCTTCGTAGAAGAGTTCGTAGAAATCGCCAAGCCGGAAAAGCAGCAGCGCATGCGGATAGCGCGCCTTAATGGCGTGATACTGCTGCATCAGCGGCGTAGTTGGCTCGCTCATTCGTAATGCGTCAGCAGAGAATCATTCCTTAATGCCCAGCTGCGTCAGTAAAAAAGCATAATCCAGGGCTATTTCGCGCAAATAGTCATAGCGGCCCGAAGCACCGCCGTGTCCCGCTCCCATGTTGATCTTCAGCAGCAGCGGTTTCGCATCCGTTTTCAGCGTGCGCATTTTTGCGACGTACTTCGCCGGCTCCCAGTACATCACCTGGCTGTCGTTGAGCCCGGTCTTCGCCAAGATCGCCGGATAAGCCTTCCGCTCCAAATTGGTGTACGGACAATAGGACTTCATATAGAAATAGTCTTGCGCGATTTGCGGATTGCCCCATTCCTCGTATTCGCCGACCGTCAGCGGGAGAGAGGCATCGAGCATAGTATTCAGCACGTCCACAAAAGGCACATGGGTGATGACCATGCGAAAAAGATCAGGCCGCATGTTCGTCACCGCGCCCATGAGCAGCCCCCCCGCGCTGCCGCCCTCGATGACGAGTTTTTCCGGCGTCGTGTAGCGCTGCGCAATCAGATGCTCGGCCGAGGCGATGAAGTCCGTGAACGTATTGTACTTTTTTCTCATGCGCCCAGCGTCGTGCCACGGCTTCCCTAGTTCACCGCCGCCGCGGACGTGAGCGACTGCATAGATCACGCCGCGGTCCAGCAGGCTCAGTCGATTCGAACTGAAATTGACCGGAACAGAGATTCCATAGCTGCCATAACCATAGAGAAGAAGAGGTGCGGAGCCATCGCGCGGCGTATCGCGGCGGTGGACGATCGAAAGCGGCACTCGCGTCCCGTCGGAAGCGATGGCATGCAGGCGCTCGCTGACATACAGCGCCGGATCGTAACCGCCTAGAACGGGCTGCTGCTTCCGCAGGCTTCGTTCCCGCGTGCGAACGTCGTAGTCAAAGACGGAGCGCGGAGTCACGAATGATTCGTATTGGAACCGCACGTGGGATGCGCTGAATTCCGGGTTCTCACCGACGGAAGCGTTGTATGCGGGCTCGGTGAATTCGATGTGACGCGAGACCGCCAGGGCGTTTGGGGCGGACGCCGTCAGATCTACGATTCGCAGGTAAGGCAGGCCACCCTCGCGTTCGGAGAGCACGAGGTGTGTCTGGAAAGCCTCCACAGCGGCCAGCATGACTTCCGGGCGGTTGGGAATGATTTCGCGCCAGAATTCTCGCCGAGGGTCGGTCGCTGGAGCAGCCATCAGGCGGAAGGTCCGCCCGCCGGAATTCGTGCGAATGTAAAAAACACCGCCATCCGAACTTCCTGCCAGTCCGGTGGGTACCCCCGTCAGCAGACCTGCATGTCCGGCGGCAAGCGGATTTGGATGATGTTCCGCATAGTATTCGTGGTTGTCCTCGCGCGGAGCGATGAGCCGGAATTCTCCGCCCGGCTGATCGGCCCGCAGGTAGCGGACTTCGCTGGCCGTATGGCTCGCAATGGTTAGAAGAAGAAATGTTTCACTGCGGGTGCGTTCTACTTCAATTCGAAATCGCTCGTCGGTTTCCTCGTACAGCAAAGGGTCGGGTTCGGTCGAGCCCAAAACGTGCCGATACAGCCGATGCGAGCGCTTCGTCGTCTCGTCCTCGACGATGTAGAACAACGTTCGATTGTCCGCGGCCCAGGCGACAGTGGTGACGCGTTCGAATCGTTCGGGGTAAGTAGTCCCACTGCGCAGATCTTTGATTTGCAGCACGCATTGGCGGAATCCGGTGGTATCGGTTGAATAGGCGAGTAGTTGATTGTCGTCGCTAACCTCGAAGGAATCCAAACCCAAAAAAAAATGGCCTTCGGCCAGCACGTTCAGATCGAGCAACAGTTCTTCCTCCGCGCCTTCCACATCTCGCCGTCGGCAGTGGAACGAGTACTGCTTTCCTTCTTCGGTCCGCATGAAATAGAGATAGCCGCGAAGCTTATAAGGAACGGAAAGATCCGCTTGCTGGATGCGGCCCAACATTTCCTGATACAGCTTCTCCTGGAAGGGTTCCGCGGGCTTCAGAACGGCGTCGGTATACGCGTTCTCGGCCTTCAGATAGTCGATGACTTCCGGATTTTCTTTGTGGCGCAGCCAGGCGTAATGGTCCACACGGCGGTCGCCATGCATCACATGCTCTACAGGTTCCCGGCGGACAACCGGCGGCTGGGGAATCATACCTGTTGAGATTTCCTGGGCCGGCAATGGCGTCGCGATGTTGGCATCCGGGTTCATGCGTCTCTTTCATACGAAGGCTGTGATGCCAGCCAACGTCGACGCGCGGCGGGCTGATACGACGCGCGGAATCAATCTGGTTCGTTCGCTATACTATCGGAACTCGGCGGCGGGAGAAAGCAGTCTGCCGCCGAGTGTGAAAAACTCGATGGCAAGAGAAACCGAAGTCAAGCTGAGGATCACCGACGTGCCCGCGTTTCATCGCGCATTGAAGCGTATGGGAGCTCGCCCCGCCAGTCCGGGCACTTCCAAAGTTCACGAGGAAAATGTAATTTTCGATACGCCCCAGGGCGGTCTTGCCAAGCATGGCCAATTGCTGCGCATTCGAACGGAAACGCCCGAAGTCCGAGGGAAAGCAAAGAAGGTGGGGCCGAAGCAGCGCGTGATCTTGACCTTCAAGCAACCTGTGACGCGGCCGGCTATCCCGCGGTTGGGGGGCGATTCGAATGGCCCTTACAAAGTTCGCGACGAAATTGAGGTCGAAGTGACCGAGTCCGCAAATCTGGCGAGGATTTTCGAGGGGCTGGGGATGAGCGGCTGGTTTCGCTATGAAAAGTACCGCACCACCTTCCGGCTGCCCGCTTCGAAAGCCTGGGCCAAAGGCCTGCTGATTGAGCTCGACGAAACACCCATCGGCACCTTTGTGGAGCTGGAAGGGCCCGCCGAGGCGATCGATCAAGCTGCCCGGGGACTAGGCTATTCGAAACGCGAATACGTCTTGAAGAACTACCTCCGCCTATACATGGAAGACTGCCGCCGCAGGGGCGAAGAACCCCGTCACATGCTCTTCCCGAACCGCAAATGATGCTCTGCAACGTCATTCGAACAAGAAAATCGCGTCGCAAGCCCTTTTTCTGTTGACTTCGCGAAGGACGCAGCTTATCAATGCAACTGTGACTGCAAAAGAGTCACGCAACGGAGCAAATTTCGTCCCCATGAGTATGGGCAGCGAACTCGAACCTGGCCCCCGTAGGTATACGTGGCGGTGCAACCGGAAAATGGTCCAACGGCCGGTTGTCCCGATTTTTCTGCATAAGGCGCAAGCCAAGTCGCGAGCGGTCGGGTGGGGAGGGTTCCCTGGCGGTTAAAGGTAAGTCCATTTGTGTGAGGTACTTGCCCGCCGCCGAGGTTATTCGGTGCGCGGGTTTTTTGTTGCCGCAATGAGTTCGAAACGGAAGCCGTTCGAACGATTACGGAGGCGCGAGAGGAGGAGACCGTATGGATCTCTACGCGACAGAATTGATGGGCGCCAAGGCCTACGATGTCGGCGGCCATTACGTCGGGCGGGTGCGCGAATTTTTTATCGAACCCGCGGAGGCGCCCAATCGCGTGTCGCACTACCTGTTGTCGCGCGGCCATTTTCAGCCGCTGGTAGCGAAACACAATCAGGTTGCGTCGGTGGCAGCGGGAAAACTGGAGCTAAACGTCAGCGAGCGGGCCCTAGAACTCTATCGGCCGAATGAGTCCTGGCTGGCCGTTCAGAAAGATTTGCTGGACCAGCAAATCATTGATACGCGCGGGCGAAAAGTGGTGCGCGTCAATGACGTCGATCTGACGCCATTTCGAACGAATGGCAACGTCGAGCTGCGTCTGTCGCAAGTGGATGTGGGACTCGCAGGAGCCGTGCGGAGGCTGCTGCAGGGCGTAGTGCCTCCCAAAGTGGTTCGAAAGCTGCAGAGCAAATTGCCGCAGGGTGCGATTCGCTGGGAGTTTGTAAACCTTGTGGAACCGGACCCCATGCGCCGGCTGAAATTGCGCATTACGCATGAGAAACTTGAGGACCTGCACCCCGCGGACATCGCGGAGATTATGGAGGATCTGTCCGCGGCGGAGCGCCAGGGGATTATCGCGTCGCTGGATGAAGAGACGGCGGCGGCGGTCCTCGCGGAGTTGGACGAGCGTCTCACCACGCAAATCGTGGAAAAACTGGATCCAGAGAAAGCGGCGGACATTCTGGAAGAGATGGCTCCGGACGCGGCGGCCGACCTTCTGGGAGATCTGTCCAAGGAAACTTCCGAAGAACTTCTGCACGAAATGCCGGGCCAGGAAGCCGATGAGGTCCGCGAGTTGCTGGAGTTCGATCCCGCAACGGCCGGCGGCATGATGAACACTGATTTCGCCTTCGTAGGCGAAGGTTCAACGCGGGATGAGGTATTGGAGTGGATGCGCGAGCAGGAGTTCAACCTCGACCAGCTGGACACGATCGTTCTCCTGGATAGTCTCGCGCAATTCTCCGGCACCATCTCCGTGGCGCGGCTGCTGCTGGCGGCAGGCGATCAGCGCATGACAGAGCTGAAGATGGAGCCTCTGCTCAGTTTGTCGCCGAATGCGGACGATAAAGAAGTCTTCGAACTCTTTGACAAGTATAACTTGCGGATGTTGACGGTCGTTGATAAGGAGAAGCGTCCGATTGGGGCCATCACCGTGGATGACGTGGTTTCAAGTCTGCTGAAGTAAGGAATGACATAGCGATAGAAGAAATGTTGAACCGGGCAAACATAGCCGCCCAGTGGGCGGGATGGAGCGAGAAGGTCGGGCGCGCGCGCGCGGCGACGCGGCCGTTTCGCAAGCGGATTGCGATGTTTTTCGCGATTGTCGGCCCCGGGTTAATTGTCTCGAACGTAGACAACGACGCAGGCGGCATCTACACGTACGCGCAGGCTGGAGCGCAATTCGGAAATACCGTTCTTTGGACACTGATTCCGATGACGCTGGTGCTTTACGTGTCCCTGGAAATGTGTTCCCGGCTGGGAGCATATACCGGCAAAGGTCTTTCTGATTTGATACGCGAGGAGTTTGGGTTTCGAGTGACATTTTTTCTGATGGCCGTTGTTTTGATCGTGAACCTAGGCAACGTCATGGCGGAGTTTACCGGAGTGTTCTGGGCCACGGACGTTCTGGGAATCAACCGGTACGTTTCCGTGCCCCTGGCGGCGGTGCTGGTGTGGGTATTGGTCGTTCAAGGTTCTGCCAAGTGGGTGGAAAGAATTTTTCTGACCATTTGCATAGTGTATTTCTCGTATGTGATCTCCGCCTTCCTGGCAAAGCCGGAATGGCTGATTGCTCTATTGCACTTGCTCCCTCCCCAACTACTTCAGTTCGTGCCAAACATCAAGCCATTCGTGGAGGTACCGAAGTTTGATGCCACGTATGCAGTGATCGTCGCCGGCCTGGTAGGCACAACCATCGCGCCGTGGCAGCATTTCTATTTGCAGGCAGCCGTAGTGGAAAAGCGCGTGGGGCCTCGCCAGTATGGACACACGCGGAATGACGTCCTGGTGGGAAGCATCAGCTGCATGGTGATCGTGTTTTTCATCATTGTCTGCACGGCGGCAACACTCCATGTCAAAGGCATCTATCATATCGACAACGCCGGGACAGCGGCGCTGGCCTTGAAACCACTGGCCGGCAAAGGCGCCAGCGTGTTGTTTGCGATCGGACTTTTGAATGCGTCCGTCTTCGCGGCGTCGATACTGCCGCTTTCGACGGCCTACGTGGTTTGCGAGGCTCTGGGCTTCGAGTCCGGGATCGACCGGAAATTCGGCGAAGCAAAGATTTTCTACGGACTGTATACGGCGCTGATAATCCTAGGAGCGGGGCTCGTGTTGTTCCTGGGAGCGCACGCCAACACCATCCTATTGTGGTCGCAGGTGCTGAATGGATTTCTGCTGCCCGTGGTATTGATATTTATCCTGATCCTGGTCAACCGGCGGGACCTGGTGGGGGACAAAGTCAACTCGCCAGGTTTCAACTGGGTGGCCTGGATTTCCACGGCAGCCATGATCCTGCTCACCGTGGTGGTGGCGTACACGTCGCTGCACGATCTATTTCACTGGTGATATTTTAACGCGGCCTCCGGGATTCATTCCTAGGACACGAAGAGGGTATTTCGTTGCGCGCCCTTTGCGGCGTATGATAACTTTGCGGCGTAAAGGAAACGCACTCATAACTCCGTGTGGGACAACAAACAAAACAAGAACCTCCGTGTCGCGTCCTCCCACCCTCTCGGGGCGCTGACGGCCGAAGAAGCGTTCCTGTGGGAAAGGCTGGACCTGGCGCGGCTGCCAAGGCACATCGCCGTCATCATGGACGGCAATGGGCGGTGGGCGCAAAAGCGGCACCTGCCGAGGATAGCTGGGCACCGCTCGGGGACACAATCGGCCCGCACGACGATTGAGACTTGCGCGCGTTTGAAAATCGAGGCGCTGACGCTGTATGCGTTTTCCGTCGAGAATTGGCGGCGGCCCAAGACCGAAATCGACTTCCTGATGGCCCTCTTGCGCGAATACCTACGCAAGGAGATGCCGCTGCTACAGAAGAACCAAATCCGGATGCGGTTCCTCGGGAGGATCGATGAGCTTCCCGCGGGCGTGCAAAACGACGTGCGTGAAGCGATGGAGAAAACGGCAGGGAACAAGGGCATGGTGCTCTGCGTGGCGCTGAATTATGGCGGGCGCGCGGAGATTGTCGACGCCATGAACGAAATTCTTTCTGAGAGCAACGGCTCCGGAATGCCGAGCAAAGTCACGGAAGAGCAGCTCTCAGAGCATCTGTACACGAAAGGCTTGCCGGACCCGGACCTGCTGATCCGCACGAGTGGGGAGATGCGTGTGAGCAATTTTCTGCTGTGGCAGATTGCCTACGCGGAAATCTTCGTCACGGAAACACTATGGCCGGACTTCAACCGTGCGCGATTGCTCGAAGCGCTGCTGGAATACCAGAAGCGGGAGCGCCGTTATGGCGGCATCCGCGAAGACGCCGCCTCCGACGAGAAACCGGTGCGTGCGGCGGGGCACTAATCTCTTTGACTAGGACGGGACGAGCATTTGTACAGAAATGAAGCATTTCTTGAGTGGGAATCTGGGGAAATGTTGTCGAACACATTTCCGCAATTATGTGGCGATGAGAATTATGTGGCAACACTATTAGAAAGGCAGTGTTTCCGAACTGTTTTGGACTTCGTGGGCCACATAATATAACGAGACTCCATGGGTTAGACATTCACTCTGGAAAGGGATGGGACGCGGGGCAGCTGATCGCGGTACCCCGGACAGGTCAGCGGCACACGACCCCGTGACCGTCGTTGAAGCAGCGGTGATTGGCATAGAGCGAACCCAATCCAGAGAGCGGGTCATAACAGAAACCGAGACAGACATCTCTCATCTCCGACTGGGTCTCTTGAGACTGTGGAATTTTCTCAAGGTCGCGAAACAGGTCGACAATTTCTTGCGGGGGTATAGATCCCTTGTCCGTCGCGTAAGCCTTAAGCCCGACTCCCTCTGCAGTGAAGTACCAGCCGTCGACGTTCCAAGCCCGCAGTGGCTTGACTGCATCCCGTTTCTCTTTTGCTCTGTCCGAGGAGTGAACCATTGCCCGAACACGCTCTACGAGGGAATCGGGCATCTGTCCCGAGGCATGCTTCTCTTGGAAACGATATTGGAAGAGGCGGCGGTTATTCCCCGTTAAAGTAACAGAAAGGGGTTGGCCTGGGCGTCCCCACACACTCATGCAGGTTTCGTGAAATTGCAGGCCGCGCTTTTCGACGTGCAGAATCTGAAGAATTGGCCATTGAGAGTAGTCGACCGCTCCAGGGATTCGATACGGCATAACCGACTGGCTAAACCAGAGGGCGAGAACAAGGAGGCTAATGGCGAAAGCAGGCCACGTCCGCTCGCAAATCGGCAATTTCCGGAACTGCCAATGGGAAGGAAGTAGTCGCAAAGCAGCAGTGGTAATGGCGAGCGCAATAAAGGCGATTGCAAAAATGGTCAGCTCCGCATATAGCGGAGGATACATCCCAATTTCTCTACCCGAGAGATTGAACATGAGCCAGACATTTCCCAACCCATGGTCTCTCAGGCTCCACTGGACCCAAGGCACACTCACCAGTCCCAAGAATGCGGCGGAGTGAGCAAGGGCAGGGCGATAAAAAACAGCTCCAGCCGCGAATGCAAATAGCGCGGGAGAGAGGAAACAAAGAAAATAGAACGCCGTATGAACTGGACTTTCTTGAAACCAGCGGTCCAGGCTCGCAAGAGCGAACACAAACCAATACGGCCAGAACAGGACGCAAGCAAGCATTGCGAGGCTGGACCTGTTTTTGAGCAGAAGAAATAGCGCGGCGATAAGGAACACAGGTAAAGCGATGAGCGGAACGAGCAGGAGAGCCATGGAATCAGAGTCGCGCAACGGGTTCTCCCAGAAAGGCAGGGCCACGCGCGGAAAGAAGAAAGTGGCCGCTGCCACACCGAGGCCATTGAGGACTGCTGCGAATCGCAGGCGGTTTTTTTGAGGCGAGGCAGAGGTAAAAAGGAAACGGGGGTAAGCGAATACAAAGAGCAGAGGAATCGCCCCGAAGATCAGCCAAATGAGCAGAATCCTCCACCACGCTTCGCCTTGAATATCCCGGTTAAGCATGAAGCTTGACGCTGCCGCCGCTGCCGACAAATAGACTAGAACTGTTGGGATTTTGCGCTGCACAATGGTTTTAACCCGACGTCAATCGACTTGTCACTGACGAGGAGCGATAAATCCAGTGTATTGCGCTTGCACAGCCCAGCGACCGTGGAGCGAGAACTCTGCTGCCTAATAGACACCGGCAGCACGGAAGTTGTTCCACAAGAACGAGTTGAAGTTTTGCACGGCCCTTTTATATTGTGTCGCGGCAACTTGGGGATGATCGCTCCTCGCTGGCCGGCCGGGCCACGTGATTTATCCTCACAAGCTGCGAAGGAACTGCATCAAGTTGGGGTCATCCCGCCATTTCGGATAGGCGTTGGCGGGTCCGATTCCGGGATCGCAGGCGGCCAGCGCTTTGGCCTTCATTGCGAGGTCGGTTTCAGCGTAGATATTGGTGGTGTCCACCGAGACGTGACCAAGCCATGC
>Ga0137401_10000397_pt1 | contig 16745 bp, 13 predicted proteins | sample CZOMad1_1_16fung_FD_108286 | JGI IMG/M metagenome (GOLD analysis project Ga0137401, IMG submission 108286) | Vadose zone soil fungal communities from Angelo Coast Range Reserve, California, USA - CZOMad1_1_16fungal (Illumina Assembly) | ecosystem: Environmental > Terrestrial > Soil > Vadose...
GTGCTTTTCCAGAAAAATGCCGGCGGCATTCGCATAACCGACCTCAATGCACTTTTTTCCGGCGGGGCTTCGGGCGCGCCATCTCCCGCGGACAAAGGCGAAGACAAGAAACCCGCACTTCCCGGCAAGCCCAAACCTGCGCCGTTCCAAATTGCCAGTAAGGTCTCGAATGTCGCCGACGTAGAGCTTGCCGGAGCCAGATATAAGTTGTACGTCCAGCCCGCCCCTGTGGAGATTCTCAAACCGGATCCAGGGCAGGCCGCCGATACGAAATCCGAGAAGGTAACGCTCGTCGTCTGCGGGCTGTGGCGCGCCGACCGCCTGGAGTCGGAAGTGGTTTCGGTTCCCTACACCACGCTGATCTGGGGGACGCTGGTGCTGCTCGCGGCGTTCGCACTGCTTTGGCCTCTATTGAAGGTCGCTTATATGAGTCCCGCGGAGAGATTGCGGCGGCGGCACGTCTTTTACTTGCTCTCGTCGGCGCTTATTGTGACCGCGCTGCTCACCGTGATTGTGCTGAACCATTCTTATTCGGCGCGCGATCGCGAGGAGTCCCGGGAGCAACTGGAATCCCTCGCAAACACGATCGATAAGAACCTGATGTCGGAGCTGCGGGACGCGCTCGTGTTCATGGATGCACTGGGCCGGGACGAGGCGCTCCAGCAGAGGTTCCGCGATGAAACGCACCCGAATTGGAACAATTTCCTCGAGTCCGGGCTTGCCAACGGCCGTGTATACCCGTATTTCGACAGTGTTTCCTGGGTGGACAACGAGGGAAAGCAGGTATTTAAAGTTACGGTGCAGCCCGAAGCCCCGGCCGCTGCAGTGAAGGACCGTCCCTATTTCCAGGACGTGTTGCATCAACGCCACCTGATGAACACGGAAGCAATCGTCCAAGGCGCTCGGTGTAAAATCGATTGCAAATTTCGTTTCGATTCGATCTACTCCAGAAATACCGGGGAATTATTCATGGTACTGGCGAAGCCCTTCCACGCGCCCCCGTGGAAACGCGATCTGCTGACTTGCCGCCATGAACTGCCCGCTCAAGTGATGTCCAGCCGGTTCAAGTCGCTGGTGGAACCAATGCTTCCGGCGGGTTTCGGGTTTGCCATCGTGAACCGCGAAGGAATCGCACAGATCCACTCCGTCGCGGCGCGCAGCGGGATCGAGGATTTTTTCAAGGAGTCCCGCCAGGACCCGTCGCTCCAAGCCCTGGTCCGCAACGCTCTCAGCGATCATCTGCAAATCGACTACATGGGCAGGCGGCACCAGATGTTCGTCAAGCCCTTACCCTATCTGGCGGACCCGACGCCCGCACTGGTGGTCTTTCGGGACGCGAACTATTTCAACACCGTCAATGTCGCTTGCTTCCTGGTGTTCGCTTTGTTGGCGGGGCTCTTCTGCTTTCCGTTCCTGGCGGGATTGGCGGTCTGCATCTTTCGTCCGGGAGATTATCCGCTGGAGAGCCTGTGGCCATCCCGCGGCGACATTCCGAAATATGTGGACATCATGACCGCCGGCCTCTGCATGACGCTGGCGTTCGCCTTGCGCTTCTCATCCATTGGGATGGATGAAACTCTGATCGATATCCTGCTGATGTCCGCCGTCGCGGTTCTGTTGAGCCTCAAGCCGTCCGGGGTTCGCCCGGTGTGGGACGTTCTGTCGAAGGTGCTGGTGGCGGCGGCGATCCTGGCGGTCGCAGGTGCCACTCCGGCGCTTTCCGCGGCGGCGCTTTACGTTGTCGCCTCGATCCCGGACCTGGTGAAAGGGCTGTGCGGGTTGGGCCGGCGAATCAAGCTTCAGCACGCCTATCTTGGAATGGTCCTCTCGCTGGTGACTGTGGTCGTTGTGTTGCCCTGTTTTGGCCTGTTCCGGATCGCCTACGACACGGTGAATCGTCTGGCGCTCCAAAATGCCCAGTTGACCCGCCGCGACCAACTGGTCCGCCGCGCCCAGGAAGTCGATCCGGCGGCCAAATTGAAAGACCCGGTGGAAGACCGCAGCCGGTCGGATTGGGACCGCTATGACAAAGCCGTCTTCTATCCCAAGCAAGACGTAACGCGGCAGAAAGAGGTAAAGCCGCCGAAGCGCTTCCCACTCGACGTGAGTTCGTTGCAGCCGTTGATCGCGCTGGCCAGCGGCGCCTTTCCCAGCAACCGGCTGGGGGCGGAGCTGCGCGAAATCGCCCGGGCGGATGTGGACAAGTGGGAATCGGTACAGGACGGAGACGATGAACTGCTCTGGCTGAAAGATCCGTCGAAACCGGAGCTTCTCGGGGTCTACCCGTTGTGGCAACTGCCCACGAAGACCATGCCATTGATGGCGCTGTTGGGAGTCCTGCTGGCGCTGTGGCTCCGGTTTGTAATCCGCAAGGTCTTCCTGACGGATTTGGAAGACGTGCCGCCGCTGGCAGCCGGCGGTGCATGCCAGTTGAGTGGGCGCAACCTGCTGATCATCGGCGATTCCGATTCCGGCGCGGATGCTTTACTCCCCGCCTCGCCGGAAGCGGACGTGCTCGACTTCGAACAGATGGCCACCAGCGGCAACTGGAAACTGCCCCCGCTGTCCGCGCCGGCCACCAGGGTCGATCATTTTGAATTCGATCTCGACAATCCGGACACGTCCATGTGCAAGCTGCAGCTTCTGGAGCAGCTCCGGTACGTGGCCAAGAAGCACGTGATTTTGCATTCCACCGTGGATCCGATGTTCTACCTGTCGTCCGCCGATGCGGGCATGGCGACGGCCAACGGAGCCGGCCCCAAGTCGCCCGTTCAGTTTCTGGATCGTTGGGCGGATGTGTTCAACGGATTCGAAAAGGTGCAATCGCGCGACGCCTCCGACGACGGCTTTCACCATGCGCTCGCCGGACAAAACCACAACGGCAGCGCCCGACTGGTGGAGATGATCCGCGGCGAGTGCCGTCACACGCCGCAGTTACGCCGGATCGGCCTCGGCATGCTGCAGGCGCATCATGAAGACGCGGGCCTGTCGAAGGGCCAATTCGTGGACGTGCTGCTCGACCGCGCCGACAGCTATTACCGGGTGCTGTGGTCCACTTGCACGAAAGAGGAGCGCATGGTCCTCTATCAACTGGCGATGGACGGATGGGTGAATCCTAAGAACCAGCGCGCCATCCAGCAACTGCAGCGGCGGGGCGTTATCCGCAGGGGCTCGGGTTATCGTCTGATGAACGACAGCCTGCGCCGGTTTGTGCATAATGCGGAACGCCCGGAAGAAGTTGCCAAATGGGAACAAGAGGAAGGGAACAGCGCCTGGAGCGCCGTGAAACTGGCGCTGGGCACGGGCTTGATGATGTGCGGGGCCTGGCTGATTTACGCGCAGCAGGACATTTTTCAGCTAGGCATCGGATACCTGACTGCGCTCGGGACGGCCAGCAGCGCAGTGATTGGGTTGACACGCAACTTGAAAGGGAAGGGCGCAGCATCCGCCGGTTAGATTGTTTTGTGGCGCAGGCCCTCGGCCTGCCGCATCGAGACTCGTCTCGATGCTTGTGTTGAATTTTTATCAACATCCCAAACTGGGGCAATTATATAGCTGACAAAATGGCCGTTTTTCGCTAAGATTGAAGCATGCAAGTGGCAGAACCTAAGACACTTCAAGAGGCCATCGTATACTTCGCCAGTCCCGTAAATTGCCGCGAGTACCTGGTAGCGCGGCGCTGGCCCAACGGTGTCACGTGTCCGCGTTGTGGGAGCTCCGACGTCCTTTTCCTTGAGAAGTACAATCGCTGGCACTGCCGGGCCAAGCACGAAGCTCCACAGTTCACTCTGAAGACCGGAACAGTGATGGAAGATTCCCCAATCGGTCTCGATAAGTGGCTCATGGTCATGTGGCAGATTGTGAACTCCAAGAACGGGATTAGCTCGTGTGAAGTTCATCGGGCCATAGGCATCACTCAGAAGTCGGCTTGGTTCATGGATCACCGCATTCGGTTCGCGTTGGGCATGGGGCCTGGGGCGAAACTTTCGGGTGAAGTCGAAGTGGACGAATTCTTCATCGGCGGCAAGGCGCGAAACATGCACGCCGCCAAACGCGCACGGAAAATTACAGGAACCGGGGGCAAGGACAAAGTTGTCGTGATGGGCATGATGGAGCGCGGAGGCAGCGTCCGGGCGATAGTCGTAGGCAACCGGCGGAAGAAGGAACTTCAGGCTTGTGTCCGCGAACACGTCGAAGCGGGCGCGGCGATCTTCAGCGACGAACTTAAATCGTACGAGGGTCTGGAATCGGATTATCAACATGCCGTCATCAATCACGCAGTCGAATATGTGAACGGCAACGTGCATACTAACGCGATGGAAAACTTCTGGAGTTTATTGAAGCGCGGCCTCCACGGAACCTACATCAGCGTGGAACCATTCCACCTCTTCCGCTACCTGGATGAGCAGACGTACCGCTTCAACAATCGTAGGATGACGGACGCCGAGCGCTTCAGCCTTGCCGTTTCTGGTATTGTAGGCAAGCGCCTTACATCCGATCAACTCACTGGCAAGCATCCGGATGCTCGACCGAACGCTAACTGAAAAGGAAAGGCGACGGCAAGGACGGGGCAGGCGAAAAGGAAGATGACGAACAAAACGCCAGCGAAGGTTAAAAGGCCCCTCCACAAGACGGCGAGTAAGCCGTTGCGCCATCCACCGCTATCTCAAGTGGCGTTTGAGGTCAACTTTCCAAATTCCTTTGCTGTAGAGACTGGCATCGCCGCATACCAGCAGCGTGTGGAAAACGTTTATCCCAAATCAAGCGCAGAGTATATTGTTCGTCTGCCCGCCGCCGCTGCTTTTGGTAAGTCTCCGAAACAGCTAAGCACCGAGCTTACTCCGTTGAGGAGTTTCGTTTTTCAAAATTCCAGTGGCTCTCGGATAGTCCGAGTCTCAGTCGTAAATTTCACTTTGCTGGTTACTGACTATCTGCATTTCAAAGATTACGTCTCTGCGCTCACAGCGGCATTTGCACCAGCGATTGAGATTTTTCAATTACACAACGTTGAACGGATCGGACTGCGCTATGTAAATCAGATTTCGATACCAAGCGAGGATACCGAAGTCGAGTACAAGAAGTACGCACAATCACCTCTGAGCACGGAAGCGTTCTCAGGTCATGTAGCAAGTAATTTCCTAACCGAGATCGCTCTGGATTTGGATAGCACCAAGAAGCTGACTATTCGAAGCGGACTATTGCCATTCCAGGAAGACGAATCGAATCGCACGTATCTCCTCGACTTCGATTGCTATTCACTTGGCGGGAGCGTGCCGCTCCTCGGAGAAAACCTGACAACCCTGCTTGAGCAGTATCATGAGGCAATCGAAACCGCTTTCATTCGTGCAGTAACCGCCAAGTATTGGAGATATATGGCGGAAGGAGCACCGCTATGAAGGCAGTGGAGTTTGCCGATATAACGATACCGGGCGACCTTTCCATCCACGGTTACGCTACTGGCGAGAAATTGCCAATCAGAATGCCCACTTTCGAACCCTCTGGAAATCCCACGGAGAAATACAGGATAGCGCTGGGTTTTTATGGGACGGGTGACAGCACCGCATGGACTCTATCCTCGGAACAATTCGGGGATTTCCTTCGCATACAGGCTCTCAGCCAACTCTCGCCGGGCTTACTTCAGTTGCTCATCCCCCAGGGAGCAATTGGCGAAGGAGCGCCACGAAGTCCCAAAGAGACGCTCGTGAAACGGATTCTCGCACTTCGGGATGCCATCGAGGCCAAACAGGGAGTTCTGTCGGAAAGTTATCCCCTGATTCGCGAGGATCGTGAAAGATAGTGCATGCAGCGCGTCGTTGATGCGAGCGTCGTTGCGAAGTGGTTTCTTCCAGAAGCACACAAGGACAAGGCGGAGAACATCCTTCGTGAGTTTATTCAAGACAAAGTGCAGTTGGCGGCACCGGATCTTCTCGTGGCCGAGCTTGGCAATCTTCTGTGGAAGCGGAGCATGAAGCTTGGAGATATATCAACTGCACAGGCGAGCCAAATGTATGCGGACTTCTTAGCTTTGAAAGTTCCATTGCGCCATTCAGCAAGTATTGCCGCCGCCGCACTCAAACTTGCGATCAGCGGGAATCATCCAATCTATGACATGTTGTACATTGCTTTGGCGGAAGAAACCGCTTGTGAGTTCATAACTGCCGACAAGACCCTGGTTAACAAATTCGGTAAAACGTTTCCTTGCTTGCGCTGGCTGGGCGATCTATGAACTAAGGGGGTAAAATCAAAATATGAAGCCGCAACCGCCGCCGCAGGTTCCGGGCAGCACTGAAGCCGAACGGATGGATAATGCCGTCCGCAAACTGTTCACGGTATCGAAGGAAGATTATTTGAAGGAAGAGTCCCGATTGAAGAGACGCAGGGATCGAAAGAAGCTGGCGAAGAAGACGGCGTAAGATTGGCAACATGGCGGATAAAGAGTGTTGGGCTGTGAAAACAGTGTGGACTGTAAATGTGGGAATAGTCCAGGCAACGATTCCGGCAAATGAGCAGATCGAGGTCTCATGGAGAGACGGGGATCACCCGCTCATCTATTGGCACGATTTTCCACGATTGGGCTTGGGGTTCAATGTGCTCGTCACGCCAGAAGATCTCCACCAGCATGCCGAAAAGTCACCATGAGTAAATTTGAACTGACGGTAGTCTTGGAATTGGGTGTGTTTGATTTTTGCGCTCTACCTGATTGGACACATCGAAGAAAAGTACTGCCAGCGTTTCGAAACACTCCTCACGGATATCAAGAAGGCGCTTGAGCGCTGATTGCCGAATCTTGTCGTTTTGTCAACCGTCAGTTTTGTCAACTATATAATTGCCTAAATTAGCATCTGCCGGGTGCTAATTTAGCACCCGCTGGGCACTAATTCAGCATCCGCCGGAAACATTTTCACCGCACGTGCCGGTTCGTGCCTGGACCCCGTTCAAGAGCCGAGCTGCGTTCCCACCGGTGACGAGCCGCTCCTGGTCCGGCGGCAGGCCCAGCAAGTGGACCTTGTGCAGTTCCACTCCAGGATGTAGCCATGAACCATCGGAACCGAAGAGGACCTTGCCGGCGCCGGCTCGGACTATGGCCTGCGCGATGTAATCGAAACGCCGCACGCCCGACGTGTCCGCATACACATTGGGATATCGCACCAATTGATCCACCACTCGCTGCTGCGCCTGCCAGTCGTCGCGAAAACTGCCGAAATGGGGAATGATGAAATTGACGTCGGGATATTGCGGCGCGAGCATTTCGACCACTTCAGCGCGGTCCACTACGTCGGCCAGCAACGGAACTCGAAACCGGCGGGCCGTATCGCAGACTTCGCGGGTGGGAAGGGCGTCGGCGCCATGCACCTTGATCCCGCGGAATCCCCATTTCGTCACCGCTTCCCCGACCATGTCGCGAATCCTGCCGGCATCCCGCGCCGGATGCACGAACGCAAAACCGATCAGCCGGCCGCCGTGCTTCGCGACGATCCTTGCAACCTGGCGATTCGCGCTCGCATAGTCGCTGTGAAATGCCGCAAAGACCACCGTCTTGTGTATGCCAGCGGCCTTTGCGCGGCGGAGATACGGCTCGATTGGCGCTGACGTGTTCCAAGGCGCGGTCATCCCATCGCCCGGTCCCGCGTGGCAATGGATGTCGATGACCATGGAGAACGCCATCCGCGGATCGCTGCTATGACGGCGTGTCCCGGCACATCGTGGTATCGGTGTCATCGGGTGTAATGCCGTGGAGCAGCATCACCAGCGCCTCGTAGCAATGTGCGTTGGTGCGGCGAACTGTAGTGGGGGTGTCGGCATCCCGCTGGTCGTTGATGAACTCGAAATATGCGTGCAGCGTTTCATGGATGAGTATCCCGGCGCGGATCGAGCGATCGGTGTTGCTCCAGTAGTTTTCGCAGATCTCGATTCGCGTCCTGGGGCCGTCCACCGTTGTAAGTGCGTTGGCATTAGGAAAGCCGTCGCACGGACCGCACGCGATGGGGAAGAACCCTTTCTCGAGCGCGCTAGCCGCCAGCCGCAATCTCTTGACGGTGATGGAGCCCGACCTGGCGTTGCCCGCCCAAGGCACCGGGCGATTGGGACGGTGTCCAAAGATGCGTTGATAAATATCTCCGACTCGCTGCGTCGGGTTGGCCACCATTCGCGCGGCCTTGCGCGCCATCTTGATGGCTTGCGCCAGGTCCGCGCGGTAGACTCGCCGGCACTCCGCAATTCCGCCAGGCAACGGACAATTACCAGCGCAGTTGAAACGGTAGCCCGATGCCTCGGACTCCCGCTGCACGCCGGGCATCGGCGTGGACGGCGCGGGGCTTGCTCCTCCAGCACCGGCGCCATTGCTCTGGAACTCTAAGGACACCACCACGCGGCGGTTGCGGGCCCGGCCTTCGCGGGTGCGATTGTCGGCGACGGGTGAGGATTCGCCAGCCGAGGTTACGATCCCCCCAACCGGTATCCGGAGTCCCCGACGGTTCAGCATGGGAATCAGAATATTGCGCAGGTGTTTGGCCACCTGCCTTGCACGCGCCAATCCGAGTTCCCGGTTGTAGGGGCCGCCGCCGACGCTGTCGGCGTAACCTACGATGCGCACCACCAGCGGGCGGCGCGTCGAGACCAGGCGCTCGAAGGCAATCCGCGCGATGCTGGCGATCTGGTCCGGGTGGTTGTACTTGGGATGATATTGCAGTTCGGCATCATCGAAGCAAAAGTGATCCAGAATGAAGGGCCCCTGGAACCTGCCTGGTTGACGCGGGTACCGCTGCCCGCCGAGGGTCCCTTGCTCCAGGACCAATTCCATATCCCCTAATTCGGGTTCCGCCACTGACCCTGTTCGATTCCACATATGCTGTTTCTCCGTCTCGCAGTTTCCTCAATTCCGTTTGCGTTTGCCTACCTTGCCACTCGTGGTAACCCAGCCGGACAGCCGAGCGCCTCCTGGCGCGGCATTCGGCTGAACGGTGTTACACGGACGCGATTGTCGCGGCTCGCGAGGCCCAGCGCCTGAGCGCTGGTGAACCACTCCTCGGCGTCCTCGGCAATTTGTGTCAGCGAAGTCTCGAATTCGATGCGGCGCGACTGCAGGATGGCGGTGGAAGCCAGCCAGGTCACGATGGACCGGCCCGCAACGGCCATGCGCTGGCGCGGCGAGGTGGAAAGCTGCTCGTTGAAGTAGCGCACCAGGATTTCTTCAATCACGTCCCACACGGTGCTGGCGCCGAAGAGGTTGCGCACGTCTTCCGAACCCAGGATGTCGAAGGCTTCCCGCAGCAGTTCCATCAGCTCCACGCGCATGACGTTGAGGTTGCCGTAGGATTGCCACTTCAGGTTGTTGCGCAGGTCGAGGCCGGAACGGCGCACGATGGCGATGGAGCCGAAGCTGGGATCGTTGGCGCGCGTGCGGATCACGTCGGAGACTCGCTTATCGCGCCAGAACAAAGTCACCTGCTCGATGAAGTGCGAAAACAGCTTATGGAATTCCGTGTTCGGCCGCGCGCCCGGGGGGATTTGGCCGTTGCCGTAGCCCAGCACCCGCCGGTACGCCGACAGCCGGTCCTTGCGGGTGTAGCGCAGAACTTCCTTGCGGTCGAATTGATACAGCTTGAATGCGCCTTTCCCCGAAGATAGCCGCACACTGCCGGCCTTGAACAGCTCCTGCAGCTTGGCCAGAGCGCGGAACACGCCCAGCCGCTCGTGCTGATAGAAGTAGTAAATGTCGGCGACGGCATTGATGCGCTCGGAAGTGACCGCTTCGTCGTAGACCTGCACCGGCAGCGCAATCGGGGCTGCGCCGATATCGTCGCTAGCGCCCGGACCGAGGCCGATGAGTTGCGCAAGGCCGCCATCGGGCGAAGCAGGCAGGGCCTGCTCGCTCGCCAGCCAGCTTTCGAACTGGCTGTCGAGGTAGCCGGTGAGTTGCTCGGCCAGTTGGGGATTCTGGCTGATCTGGGGCGACAGCCCCCGCGCCAGGCTGTCGCGGAGCGCGGCAATCTTGTCCAGAAAGTCTTGATGAGTCTTGAAGGTCGGCATGGCGAACTACTCTCCTTAATGGTTTCGGTGGGCGCGTCCTTAGATCGGATCGCCCATCTCCTTGCATAGATTCTCGATCAGATCCCTGGGCTCGTCGACAGCGGGTGTGGCAACCGGCAGATCGTGCTTCAATTGGACCAAACCCGCGTGCTGCGACTTGAGCGCGGGAGTAAGGTCGGAGAACGCCTTGTTTCCCACATTGCCGAGTAGAGCAGGTCCCACGGTGCCGGCGGTGTTGCGGATCCATTCCAGCAATCCGCCCGTCGTCAACTTGAGTTTGGACGTATTGCTTGCCGGATAGACCCACTCAATGTCTCGATCTGCCCAGGAGCAAGGCCTGTCCGTTGCGTTTCGGATTCGGGAGATGGCGTTGTCGATGGCGCACACCAAGTCCGCAAACAGGCGCGAAATTGTGGCGAACTTTTCTTCCAGGTCGTCTGATTGACCGGCCTTCCAGCTATCGACCGCAATCTTCTGTCCCGCGACTAGAGCTTCGATTTGATGGAAGTCCTGGAGAGTAGCAAATTCGACCGGATTCGTCGCCAGGATATCCGCAGTCACTCCGCCCGTGGACTTAATAGTCACCCCGTACTGATCCTTAAGGTTGGCGACGTTGATTTTGATCGTTTCAAACTTTGACAGGACCGCGTCGAATGCCGGCGGATTGACGCTCAGGCCATCCACGACTTCAGTAGTCAGAACGGTGATGGCATTCAGGATGCCGGCGGAGTTGCGCGGAGTGCAGCAACTAACCGGTTGCAAGGTTTGGAGCAAACTCAAGGCCGCGCCAAGGTCGCGTTTAGCGTTCGACAGGAGGTACTGCTGCCTGCGTGTGACCTTCGCCCCCGTCCCTATGGGGCGGCCACCGGGGCCGGCCACTGGCAGCGCGACGTTGGTGCCATTCACGACCTCGATCTTGAAGTTCCGGTTCACCGCATCGAAGAACACCTGGGGTGAAATCGATCCAGCGGGGATCCCGAGCTGCGCGGCGACCGCATTTTGCACCAGGTCCGCCGGGAACCCGATTCCGGTCTCGTTAATGGTTGGCATAATCAAGCTTCCTTTCCTTTCCATATTTCATTTCTTCCTCCCGCCGCGGGAACGCACGCGAGCCTTTCCGCCAGCTCGTGCCAGCAAGTAAACACGGCCTCGCAAGCATCCCAGACCGGCGCGCGCGCCGCCGCCAAACTGCTTCTGACACTGCCCGTCCAGAGACGCCAGCCGCCGCCACGTTTTGTACCCATGGCCATCAGTTCGTCCAGGCGGTCGGGCGATTCCAGGTCGCAGGCCAGTGTCCTGCCAATGTTCACCACGCACCGGCGGCACACCGCCAGATTTCTACGCAACGCATCCTGGTCCCAGGAGCGATGCTCGGCGCAGGACTTGGCGTCCACACACGCCGCATACGCCTCCGCATGCCAGGCCATTAACTGCTGCACCTGCATCTCGAAGTACTCTGACAACTCCACCCGGCCGGTTGCCGGCTGATCGAGCTCCACCAGGATGCGCAACGCATCGAGCAGGTCATGCAGCTTTTGCATGGCGGTTTGCGCGGCGCTAATGGTTTCCGAGAATGGCATCGTCTATCTCCGGGACAGTTCCTGGTAGAAGTTATGAGTTATGGATTCCGGCGGCGCCAAGCGGCGGTCCACGGCGATCCGCGCGGCTCCAATCAGAAAGCGCTCCGGCAGGATGCCGGGATCCGTGCCCTTGGCCAGCCGCACCGCCGCCTCCTCCATCATCCGCAGTTCCTTCTCGCCGAAACGAACAATCTCGGCGATGCTCTTCGGCCCCAGACTGTCATACTTGTCGAAACAGATGGCATCCACCACCACCGGCACGGCCTGCGGAAAGCTTTGCAGGATCGCCTTGGGAATCGTCCCGCTTTCCGGCCGCGGATACATTCGCCGCCAGGCGTGCTCATGACGCCTGGCTTCGTCGATGAAATTCATTCGCCGCAACAGAGCGGTGCTCAGAAACAGACGCATGTACGGCGTCGGGTGCGGGCCGCCGGCGCTGAAAGCCGTCACGGATTCCGGCGACCGCCCCACCACGTCCATCAAGGATGCAACCACCGCCGGGCCGCCGAGCAACAGACCGCTCAAGTCGGCGAAGGTCTCGCGATTCCACTGCGCCCAGATCTTCGCGATGTCGGCGGGGAAGCCCGCGGCCAATAGCCGCCGCGCGATGTTGCGTGGCACGGCCGTCTCCAGCTCCAAATCGTTCTGCAGATTGTGGCTGACTTCATGCAGCACCGCTCCGAGCGTCCACGGATTCACCAGCCGATGATAGGGCAGTTGCACCAGCGGGAACGGATTCTTCTGCTTGCCGAGCGCCGTGAGCGGAATCGCTCGCCGGAACGTCGCGGGCGAAAATCCGGTTCGCATGTAGGAGAAGGGACCCGGCGCCGGCAGGCTGCGCGATTTGCCCAGATTAATGTAGTAGTCCTGGTAGCAATCCAGCGCGATGCGGTCGCAACTCACCAGCCAATCCCCAAAGCGCGTCCGCCGTTGTCCGAACAGCCCCAGGTAGAAATCCCACACTTTCTCGATGGCCCGAACGGCATCGTGGGTGGTTTCCTTCAATCGCAACGCATGTTGGATGAAGCGTGTTTGCAGGCTGGCGCGGGCGGCACGGGAGGCCCGGTGCAAATCGCGCATCTGGCGGATCAGTTGCCCGCGGAGCTCGTTGATCAACTGGTTCGCGGCCTCCAAATGTCCCGCGCTGGGCGCCGCGTTGTGGTGACCGAATTCATGGCTCTCGAACGGCCGCAGCGCTTGTGTATGGCGGAGGGCGTTGAGATGCTGCATCCCCAGCCAGCCCTCGAGCGAAAGGCCGGTGTTTCCCGCGGAGGCCGCCTGGCGGGCTGCCAGGGTGAATGCGGGCGCGGATTGGAGCAGGGCGGACATGCGGGATCTCCGGGTCGAGTGGTTAGCGCCGGGCGCAGCAGGAGCAACCGCCCCCCGCTTCTCCCTCGCCTTCGTAACTGAACTCCTGATCGAAGTCTCCGGACATCCCGTCGTCGCCATCCATCGGTCCCAGGTCGCCCGCGGGATCCATGCCGGTCATGGACGGATCGAAACCGGGATCGTCGCCGGCCATCCCCGGATCGAACCCGGGATCCATGCCGGCTGTCGACGGATCGAGGCCGGGATCGTCGTCATAGGGCGGGCCATACATTCCCGGCCCGTAGGCCGGTGGGGCGGCGGGCCGCCAGCGGCGCGGCGCGTGCAGCCGCCGGTCGATGGATCGCGACCGTTGCATGGCGCGCATGACCGATGCCGGATTGCCGAGGGTTCCACGGGCAGTGCGCGCCAGCACCTGCGCGGCAGTCCGAGGTGACACCATTTGACCGGAACTCGCGGCACGGCCCAGCGTGGAGGCGGCATTCCGCACGATACCCGGAAGCGCTCGCACCAGGGGCTGAGAGCGTGGATTGCCACGCAGGTTGCGCGCCATGCCGGCAATGCCGCGCGTCAGCGTCTGGCCGACCCTGGCCGTCAGGCCGGGCGCGAATCGCTTCAACGCCATGCTCGCCAGAGGCGCCAGGAACGCGAAGGACTCGCCCTCGGTTTTCGCCGTGGCGGCCGATTGCCCGAGATGCTCCATGATGGCCTCGAGCGTCGCTTCGTGATCGCCCGCTTCATGATCGCTTTCCGGCAGCCACTCGCCTTCGCCTTCGTGGGAATCCTCGAACTGGCTGATGGCCTGCTGCCCGCGGTTGCAGACGAACCGAGCCGCCTGCCGCGCTTCCTGGCAAGTGGCGGCCAAGCCCGCCGAAGCGGTCCTTCTGGCGATATTGCCCAGCGACGGGTGCCGGTGCAAGAACCGGAGGAAGGCGTTTTCGCCCTCCCAGTTCTCGTAGGCGGATTCGCCATTCCACTCCATCGCGACTTCGTTGGCCATCTCGCTGGCGTAGTCTCTCATGTTGGTCTCCTTCAAAAAATGCTGCGATTGTTTCACTGACTTGCACTGACAGAGTTCGTTTTTTTCGCCGCGCGGGCGGCCCGGACGTTGCGCTCGATGGCTTTCGCACAACGGCGCGGATTACGAAGAACCTTGGCGGTCTGCGCCGCCATGACACTGGCCGCCGCATTGGCCTTCGTGGCGGCGGGTGCGCCGGGCTGGCGCTGCAACGTCTTCGCCGTCCGCCGGATAATGGTTGGAATCGCACGCACGGCGCGCTTGCCCGCCGGGTGCTTGCGCAGGAGCTTGGTCAAGACTGACGCGCCTCGCACCAGGTTCGGGATCACTGCTTGCAGTGCCGCGCGATCTTTCGCGGAAAGCGTAGCCACCACCGCGGCCGCCGCCAGCGCTTCGGCTTCGGCGCTGTTCGGCGTGCTGGCCGCCAGCGCGGCCAACTGTTCCGCGAGAGCTTCGCGGGCTGGGAAGGATCCGCTGAGTTCTTCTTCGCGGTCTAACTGCTGATCAGCCTCGGACTCGCCATCGGATTCCAAATATCCCTCTTCCTCGCCCAACGAGCCGGAAGCAGCACTGCCGATCAACCCGCCCAATGGACCTCCAACCGCGGTACCGATCAATGGAACCGCCACTCTCGCCAAGCCCTTCAACACCGGCGCAGCGCGGCGGACGAACCCGCCGATCCGCTTTTTCAGCCAGCCGAATTCCGCTTCGTCCTCGAACAGAGGCGCTTCCTCTTCTTCTTCCGACTCCCAAAGTCCCTCACCCTGGACGCCGCCCAGCAAGGGATCCAGTTCCCGATCGAACTCCAGGGTTGCCTCGGGATAGGATTCGGCGCTGACATCGTTGAAATTGCTCATTACCTGGTCCCTTCTCTGCCGGCTGAGTGTGATCGCATTTGCATAGGCAGAATAACTTCGAACGTTGCCCGGGAAAAGTCGCCTTTTCCGGGAGGCCCGATCCGGTTAGCATCTTTTGGTTCACATGCGCTAGGTAACCGGATCAAGTGACATCGAACTGAATTGACCGGCGAGGCATCCTAAATTAAACTTGTTCGGGACTTGAAACGAACTCTACCGCATAAGCACTAATAAATATCCTCGTGGGGGGTTAGGCTCGACGCATGGCTGATGCAGCTAATGGCGACGTACCGAGAAAGCGAATGGGATCGTTGTGGGCCTGCATCCGGGAGATAGAGACGGAACTCACTCCGGGATCGGATGGTGTTGTCTTCGAAGCGGAATCGGGCGGGTATCGCTGGGTCCTGCTGCGGCACAGCATTGCAGACGACGATAAGCCCGATCTAAGTCCGCGCGAGACGGAAATCGCCAATATGGTGGCTTTGGGTCATCCCAACAAGGTAATCGCCGGCATCCTGGATTTGAGTGAATGGACTGTCTCGACTTATCTGCGGCGTGTCTTCGCGAAGCTCAACGTAAGTTCACGGGCAGCTATGGTCGCCAAGATCGGCAATAGTCGATTGACGCGTGTTCAAACCGGGAGCCGAACGGAACCGATCGTCGAAAACGCCAGTTCCGAAGAAAGCGGATCCCGCGCCGCAAGGTCCCGCTGATATCACTCTTGAAAGATCTTCAGCATTCCGCCGGCGCATGGGTTTCTGCGCGGGTATCAATCGAGATCACAGGCTACGCGGTTCCGCTCTAGGAGAATCGTGGCGCGGACACTCGTGTCTGCGGCGTCGAGACTCGTCTCGACGCTATTCCGGGATTGTTCAGAAGTCGGGAATTTCGGTAAGGTTCAAGACGGGCATCGAGACGAATCTCGATGCGGCAGCCTGTAAAGCTTGCTACTCGTCCGAATCGATGAACGCGGATAAAAAACAAATGACTTATCGGCGTTAATCTGTACTAAATCTGTGCATCTTTGCGCCCCGCGACGACTTTTGTTCAACCTATCACATACTAATTTTGTGGGGCAGGTTGGTAACCTGCCGCCGATTGCAAATCGGCCTGTTGAATATTCCGATAAGGTTCAGCAAGAGGCCGATTAACATCGGCCGGCAGGTTACCAACCTGCCCCACAAAAATCAGCACGAATTGCGGCGAAGCCGCGCTGTGTTCATCGGCGGCCCAAAATGTTTTCTCAGCAGTTTCTGAAGGCCGCGCCACGGTTCGACGCTTATGGGGGTCCGCCCACAATTTGTGTAGATATTCGATAGTGGAAAAATCCTACTTGCCCGCAGCCAGGAATCGGCTGATCGTTTCGTTTAAAAATTTCGCATCTGCCGGATTACTCGCCGCCCCCGCAGTGTGCCCCCACAGGGACGGGATCGGCGTCAGAGAAACGCCAGGAATAAACGCTGCTTCATAGCGCGCGTCGCCGATTGGGAAATAGAGATCCGTTTCCGACGGCATGTAGAGGAGCGGAACTTTGATGGAGCGTAGCGCGCGCTCTACATCTCCACCAGAACCCGGTGTTGTGCCCACATCGTGCTGTTCCCAGGTGCGCATCTGCAAAATGATATCGTTCGCATCGGCGCCCGGGATGAAGCGGGTGCGGAATCTGTCCACCACTTGCTCGAACGTGGCGCCGGCCGGCGAATTCGTGCGCCATAGCTCTTTGCGCCACCATTCCTGGGAGTAGAGCCAGGCCGCCCATACCATCCCAAACGCTGACAGACCCTTGGCCGGCGGCGCTGTATAATCGCCGCCCTGGAATGCGGCATCGGCCGTGATCGCGGCGATCTGTCCTTCCAGGCGCACAAATCCGTGCGGATAGGTCTTTGCAGTTCCGGATGTTGCTACGATGCGATCGGTGAAGGTCGGATAGCTAAC
>Ga0137401_10000398_pt1 | contig 16739 bp, 13 predicted proteins | sample CZOMad1_1_16fung_FD_108286 | JGI IMG/M metagenome (GOLD analysis project Ga0137401, IMG submission 108286) | Vadose zone soil fungal communities from Angelo Coast Range Reserve, California, USA - CZOMad1_1_16fungal (Illumina Assembly) | ecosystem: Environmental > Terrestrial > Soil > Vadose...
CTCGGTCACGATCCAGGTCAACATCGACAGTACCTGGCTGGACGATCTCGTGACACTGAATCTGTGCGGTCCTGCCGCCTCGATGCTCCCCGAACTCGTCGCCCAGGTTTGGCCGGAGGCGTGACCGCCGCGCGATTGCCCGCAGACCGGCGGAGCACTTAATATGTCGGCAACCGTGCTGCGTGATCGAAAGAGACGCCGTGTTCGAGCCGGTCGGACGAGCCCTTGCCCAGTACCTTTCGAGGCCTGTCGCCAAGCCGGGCGGCAGCAGCATGGATGCGCGCCTGGTCGCCGGCACGCTGGCCCCTGGCGACGTGCTGCTGGTCGAAGGCAACACGCGGATGGCCGCGGCGATCAAGTACCTGACCCAGTCGATGTGGTCGCACGCCTCCTTGTTTGTGGGCACTCGACCGGAGCTCCCGCTGGTCGAGGGCGAAGCAGCGACGCTGATCGAGGCCGATGTCCTGCACGGTGTGCGCGCCGTGCCGCTTTCTGCCTACGGCAGATTTCGTGTCCGGATCTGCCGCCCGGTCAGCCTGACCGCGGAGGACCGCGAGCGCCTGATTCAGTACGCGATGCAGCGGCTTGGCCACCAGTACGACCTTAAGAATGTATTGGACCTCGCGCGCTACCTCTTTCCGATCCCGCTGCCGGCGCGCCTGCGGCGCCGACTGATCGCTTTCGGCAGCGGCGACCCGACCCGCGCGATCTGTTCGACTCTGATCGCGCAGGCCTTCGACTCCGTCCGTTATCCGATCCTGCCGGTCATTTCGCGCAAGCGCGAGGTCGATCCTGAACAGGCCGATCAGATGCGCGAGCTCTGGCGCATCCGTCACTACAGCCTGTACGTGCCACGCGACTTCGACGCGTCGCCCTTTTTCGAGGTGGTCAAGCCGCGCATCGCGAAGCCGTTCGACTATCGCCATGCGCCCTGGAGCGAGGGCGGCACCGTCATCATCGGCGACTCCACGACGACGACCGACTACTGGACCGTCGTCTCGAAGAACGACACGCGGGCCTGACGCGCCCGCGCCACGGGCGCGTTCGCCTCGCCGGACCGGCTTCGTCTCGAGACGTGGACCTGCGGCCGACTGCTCAGGGGCAGATCAATCGAAGGAACTGCTCGCCGGCTGGCAGCCCATGGAACGTCGATGGGGTCCCGAAATCGCCGGATCCGACGCGCCGGGGCCACCACAGGCTGTCACCGATCGAGGCTACCGCGAGCGTGGCGGCCGGTTCGCGCCCGCTTTCGACTGAAACCGGACCTGCGTCATCGCGGCCTCGAGTGGCCGCGACCAGCGCGTCATCGAGTGCTCCGGCGTCGCAGCCGGGCTCGCCGGCCCGCGCGGCCACGGCAACCAGCGCGGCCCACCAGCGGCTCAGCCTGTCGGCCGGTGCTTTGCAACTCGCCGCGAACGTCAGTGGAAACTGGCGTCCGACGCGGTCCACGCTCGGCGTCAGGATGCCATACCAATAGGTCGAATCCAGCACGCCGGGCATCAGAGCAAAGCGCCACGTCGGCGAGTTCAGATACGACGCGGGCCAGTCGGGTCCAAGCACTTGCCGGGCTGCGGCGATTTCGACCGATAACCAGGCATCCCATGCTTCGATGAAATCGGACGGCAGCCGCCGGCTGGCGAAGTCGCCCAGCGCGGGGATCTTTCCGAACCAGCCGGGCGGTCCCGGCCACGAGTCGCAGCTGTCCGGAGGTTGGGCGCCCATCTACCGCACCGATGGGGGCGGCGCAGCCGTCCTAGCGGTGGCATCCGATTCCGTGAGCTGCGCGGGCGAAGCGGCGAGCGCCAGCAGCATCGACCGGACCGGCTCGGGAAAACGCCGTGAATCGGCCCGGATGGTCTCGAGCCGTTCGAGCGACGTCGCAATTGCACTGCCACCACTGCCGCCGGAGGCTGCGAGCGCCCGCAGCACGTGCACCTCGTTGAAGGCCGCGAGGGCCAAATCCAGCGGCCGGCGCCCGTCCGCACCCTGTTGCGTCAATTCGCGCAGCGGCGCGAAGCGATCCTCGACGAGGCGCTCCAGGGGCGCCGCCGCATCGCCCAGCGCGTTCGGGGCCGACACCTTGTGCAGGTAGGTTTGCTGCGCGACGGCTCCCAGCAGCGCCGCCAGCGGGCCGTCGCGGGCCGCCAGCGTTTGAGCCTGGCGGATCGCGTCGCCGTCGCTGGTGGCATGCCGCAAGCGCAGATCATCGACAAAGCCGGCCCAGCTGCGTTCGTAGCCGTCCAGATACGAGGCCAGCGCCTCGGCGAGGGCGCGGCCGGACGCGGCCGCATCGGTGGGCGCGGCCGCCCGCGGCCGGGACCCCGCCAGCACCCACGCGGCTTCGGTCGTCAGTTGGGATGCCACGGCTGGCAGAGCCGCCAGAACGCCGTCGCGGTACGCCTCCAGCGTGTACCGCCCCGGCACGGCTCGCGGCGCCGAATGGCCGTCCTTGCCCACGAACAGCTCCGCGGCCGGAGCGCCCAGCGAGGCGATCGCGAACTCCGGATACATGCGGGAGCCCAGAACGGCTTTCAGGCGCGTTGCGATGCGCTGCGAGACGGGCTGCGCAGCAAGCCGCCCCCTGACGGATTCGATCAGTCGAGAATCGGCGCTCGTCGCCGCTCCAGCCGCTCCGGTGTCGAGCAGAGCGTCCAGGTGCGGCAGGAGTTGGGCCCGGTCCTCCTGGCTCAGCGGTGGCTCCAGCGCGGAATCCCAGTCGTAGGTCACAAAGGCCTTCATCGATGAGGCGTCGAAGTGCGCCGCTTCGTGCATCATCGTGTATGCCTTCAGCGCTTCGTATTGCAGGTTCGGATCGACTCCGCTTCGCATCTGCTCCTCGCAGCCCTGAGCGATCCGGACCAGCAGCGAGTCCAGCAGCATCCGGTCGTAGGCCTGCTGGGCCGCAGCGGCCAGCTTGAGTCGCTGTTGCTGGCGAAACCGGGCCAGCGCAGGGGCGCGCTCACCGGCGGCCGGCGAGGTCGACACCAGCAGGTCCTGCAGCGCGTTCAGCGCCGGCAATAACGGGCGCGGGTCGCTGCCGGGACGCACTTCGGCCGCCGCAATCCGGGCGCGGGCGGCGGCCGCACTGCTGGCGATCTGCTCGATTTCGGTGGAACTGCGTGAGTAACTCGTCGCCCAGTTGGCTGCGAGCAGCGCCCCGCCGCACTGTACCGCGACCAGCAGCGCGGTAATGGCACGGGCACGCCAGCGCTGCAGCCCGGGCGAGCGACCGGCGAGCTCGGCCTCGGCGAACACGACGTCACGCAACACGTCGGTCAGGAAGAAGCTCTTTCCGGTGCTCTGGTTAGGCGGCAGTATCTGGCGCTCCAGGCCGAGTTCGCGTCCCAGCGCCGATAGCGTGCGGTCGATCGGCGTGCCTTCCTGCGTGCCGCTGGTGAAGTAGACGCCGCGCAGGCAAGGTGCGCCATCGACAGCGGACGACGTGCCCGCCCCAAATACCTGTCGAACCAGATCGTCCAGCGCCTGCGTGAGACTGGCAAACTGGTGCGGAAATCCGAAAATCCTGGCTCGCCGTTGCGGGTCTCGCTCGTCCTGCATTCGTTCGATCAGGCCGTCGTGCAGACGCTCGGCGAGTTGCTCCAGAGCCGGCGCAAATCGATCGGCCGCACGCCCCTTGTTTGAGGCGGCGAAGTCGAACGTCGTGCCCCAGACCTGGTCGCGAGCGCGCTTGTCGAATGCAAGAAACGAGTCCAGGAAGCCGGGAAGCAGATCGCACTTGGTCAGCAACAGATACACCGGCAGGCGGATGCCGATGGTGGCGCGAATTTCGTCCAGGCGCGCGCGCAGCGTGGCCGCATGCTGGGCGCGTTGTATCGGGTCGAACACGATCAGATCCGTGATCGAGACGGCGACCAGCGCCCCGTTCAGCGGCCGCCGGGGCCGCGCACGCCTCAAGAGCTCCAGGAAGCCTTGCCATGCGAGGCGGTCGGCAACGCGGTGGGCCTCGTGGGTCGTGTAGCGGCCGGCCGTATCCAGCAGCACGGCGCGGTCCGTGAACCACCAATCGCAATTTCGAGTGCCGCCGACGCCTTTGACCGAGGCCCGCCCGAACTCGCCGGCCAGCGGAAACTGCAAGCCGCAATTCAGCAGCGCGGTGGTCTTGCCGGCACCGGGGGCGCCGATGATCAGGTACCAGGGCAGCTGGTACAGATACTGGCGCCCGAATTTCCACGACAGGGACGACCAGAATCCGCCGCGGGATCCGAACCGGGTGTATCGCAGCTTGGCCAGTGCAGCCGAGAACCGCTCGCGCAGCTGCGCCAGTTCGGCCGGCTCCGCGCTGCTCGCCGCGGGTGCGAGCTGGTCGACCACACGCTCGTTGCGGCGGCGGGTGCGCAGCGCGGACCAGGCTTTATATACGAGGTATTGAAAGGCGAACGCCGCGATCAGCGCGATGCGTGCGTTGTCGGTTGCGAGCGGAGCGAACCCGCCGATCGACAGCAGCGGTCCGGCGATCCAGATCAGCAGCCCGAAGGCGGTCAGGCCCAGCCCGGCGAGCAGCCAGGGGCGGATTCTCATCGGCCGGCCAGCAATACGATTTCGATACGGCCACTGTGCACCGGCGCCTGATTGGCCCCGGCGGACGTCAGCGGCTCGGAATCGGCCCGGCCGTCGTAGCGGATGCGGTTTGGCGGAACGCCGAACAAAAGCAACGCGTCGCGCACCGCGCGAGCCCGCTCGACGGACAGCTCCCAGTTGGAAGGAAATCTCGCCGAGCGCTCGGATTGGCTGTCGGTGTGGCCGAGTATCAACACCTGGCCCGCTGTGCCCTGCAGCGCCGCCGCCACGGGCCGCAACGAGTCGGCGCCTGAGCGCAGCAGGTCCGCGGTCGCGGCCTCGAACAGCGCCTCGTCGCTCAGCGTGATGATGCTGCGGTCGATCTCGTCGCGCACTTGCAGACCCTGCGAGGCGGCCGTGCTCAGCAACGGCAGCAACCGCGGCTGCGGGGCGGGGGCCGGCGAGGCGTTGGCCTTTACCGGTGCCGGCAGGCGCAGCGCGGCGATCTGCGCAAAGACGCGGTCGGACTGCAAGGCAAGGCCGAGCGTCAGCGACAAGTACAGCACAGCCAGCAGCGCGGCCACGACGAAGGTGCCGACCCACAGCGGAAGCCAGGTGCCGAAGGCGCTCGCCCGTCCCACGGCAGGCTGCCAGCGCACCGACAACGAGCGCGACCCCGGGTCAGGTTTTCGCTTCAGCGATTCGGCCAGGCGCGCGCGGACGCGGTCAGCCTCGTCGGCGCCCCCCGTCGGACCGCGCCCGCGCGCATCGAACCCGAGAGCGAGGGCCACGTAGATCAATTTCCGCAGATCCCGGCTGCTGCTGCGGTCGGCGGCCAGCTGCGCGAACACCCGGACCGTGGTGTCGCCCGTGACAGGGCCAACGGCCGCCTTAAGAGGATTCAGCCGTTCCCATCGGCCGCCCGCACCCCAGGGCATCGTATCGACCACCTCGTCGATCAGTGCGCACAGCACGAAGTGCGCCTTCTGTGCTTGTGCCGGGGCGACGCCGCGCCGACGCAACCGTTCGTCGAACCGTTGCAGCAGGCCGACGATCCGAGCTCGCAATTGGGCCAGGTCGGTGATCTGTGCCGTCGAGCGCAATTGCGGCACCAGCGCAAGCAGCGCGTCGGCCTCCGTTATCAGCGGGTTGGGGCCCGACGAGGCGCCCCGGCCGGGCGGCTTGGCCGAGTTCCGAGGTGGGCCGGGTCGGTCCGACATCTCGGTCCCGAACAGTGTGTCGGTATCTGAATCGGCGGGGCCAGGCAAGGGGGTGATGGGCATCGGAATCGGATCGATCGCGCGATCAGTGCGTATAGGGCATCGGTTGGACCATCATGAGGCCTTGGTGCCGACCCAGCACCCGATCGCCGAAAAATTGTCCTGGCGCGGATCCGCGCGTGCCATTGCGCAAGCGATCATCGCGTCGAGCCACTCGTCGGGCGTCCCGGCCTCGGCGCGCAGGCGCTCGATCTCTGCGTCGGCGACGCTGCCCCACCAGCCGTCGCTGCAAAGAAGGAACGCGTCGCCGTTGCGCAATTCGAACGGGTCCGCGCTGGTGTGCGGCTCGACTCCTTCGTCGGCTCCCATCGCCGCCATCAGTTGATTGCGCTGCGGATGCTGCTGCAGCTGATCGGGCTGCCAGAGTCCGGCGTCGACCATCCACTGCAACACGCTGTCGTCGCGTGTCAGTGCCGACGCGCGCCGGTCGCGCAGCAGGTACAGCCGCGAGTCCCCGACGTGACCCCAAAGCGCCTGGCTCCTGCTGGTGTCGAGCAGCAGTACCACCGCGGTGGCGTGCATGGCGGCGGCGCGGTCCGTTACGCCGCGCGACCGCTGCGCGGCGACGACGCCGTCGTGCGCGTCGAGCATCAGCTCGCCCAGATCCGGCGCGTCCACGGGCGGGCGGCTGCGAAAGCCAGCCAGGATCCGGTCCACCACCAGCCTCGACGCAAGTGCGCCGTCGCGGTGACCCCCCGCCCCGTCGGACAGGACCATGCACCAGTGCCGGCCGATGTGCTCGACTCCGACGCAGTCCTCGTTGCGCTCGCGCGCACCGGTGCATGAACGCTGCGAGATCCGAACGGCCACCATCATCCGGCTTTCGGACCGGCAGCGTGGGGAACCACCGGCCGGCCGCCTTCTTCGCCGGCCGCCTCCAGGCTTCGGACCTGTGCGTTGTAAGCCTCCCGGAATGCCTCCCCGAACAGGCGGCCGAAGTCGTCCTGCGCCTCGTCCTTCAAGGCGCGAAAGTGTTCGACATACAGTTCCCACAGCTTGGCGCGACGGTGCGACGGCACCAGCGCGTCGATGAAGGATCGGGAGCTCAGTTGGGTTTCGAGCTGGACCGGGTCGAAACGCTCGAGTACGGCTCCCAGCGCCGCCCGCATCCCCGCCATCACGCCGACCTGATGCGATTGCAGGTCGATCACGGCGTCGCGCAACGCCGCCGGCCCGGACAGGAATCCCTGTACCGGCGGCTGCAGCAGCATCCTCAGCGCGACCGCCGCTTCGGGGGAGAATTTCAGCGGGTTGTTGCCCCGGACCTGGATCATCGTCAGGTCGGCGTGCATTTCGGTCTTGGCGACAATGCGCATCGCGATCAGGCGGTGAATGCCGTTGACGGCGATCCGCAGCATCGCGCCGATCGCACCGAAGAGTTCCGGAGACGGCCCGTTCGGCAGCGGCAGATCCATGCCGACGCCGTCCTGAAAGCCGCGCCACAGCGCTTCGTCGAGCGCCGACTCGGGCGTCGGGCGCACGCGCGCGGACCTGGTGCCTCGGGCTGCTGCCGCTGGGCGCGCGGCAACCGGGGCTGCGGCCGCCGGGCGCGCGGCAGCCGGAGCCGCCGCCAGGTCGCCGGGCGCCGGTCGCTCGGCAACCGGGGCTGCGGAGGCCGGGCGCGCGGCAGCCGGAGCTGCCGCCGGGTCGCCGGGCGCCGGTCGCTCGGGCGAAAAGTTCGCAGGAGAGCGTGCCAGCGCCGGCTCCGCCGCCCGTGCCGGTGGAGGAGCATTGACCCGCGGCACCGCGGCCGGCGTGCGCGCCGGCGCCTGGCTGCTGGTGCGCCCCCGCAGGATGGTTGCGCTCGCTTCGTCGTTCTCGAAGGAGGCGGTCAAGCGATAGCCGCCGATCCGCAACTCGTCGCCGTCGCTCAGGCTCACCCGCATGCCCGAGCTGAGCGGGCGACCATTGTGCAGGATTGGACCGGCCGCGCTCACGTTCTCGATCCAGTAGGCCTGCCCGGCATGCGAAATGCGAGCATGCACTCGAGATATGAGGCGTTCCGGATCGGGCAGCGTGAAGGTCGCGTTGTCCGATCGCCCGATTTCCCCGCCACGGTCGTCAAAGCGGCCAACCAGCGGGTTGCTCAAGGGCTCTTCATTGAGCGAAAGCCCGCGCAATACGAGGGTCATATTTTTTAGATTCGGCTGATCGAACAGTCAGAGCCACCTCTGACGGCAGGACCCAGGGGGCCCTTCGCCAGGCGCGCAGTGTCGAGTAGATCGCGACCAAGGCAATACGCGCTAGTGACCAAAGTCATAACGTCGGATCCGTAATGGGCGTGCGTCAGGGAATTTCCATCGCTTCGAACCTCCTCGGTCGTCAGGCCAACGATGCATCCAGATCGGGCCTCACGGCTATCTCGCTCGCTCGAAGTCGTGCATGAAGCGGTCTTTCTCGGTGTCGCTCAGCCGATCGACCAGGCGAGCCAGGAAGGCAGCGCGGGTCGTGCAGCACCGCGCCGCCTCACGAACCAGGATCTGTGCAATCGGACCCAGATAGTCCACCAGCAGTCGCGTCGCCCGCGTGATCTCGTCGGCGGTAGGCCCGGGCCCGCCGACAGACCGGACGGCGTTGTTGACACCCGGGATCACGGTTGCGTCGTCGTCGACGACTGGCGCAATTTGCGCTCGGCGGGTCCCGGTCGCGGCCAGCCGGGCGTTCTGCTGAAGAAACTTGGCTCGTTCCACGGCCAAGGGCAGGTGTTCGGCCAGCATCTTGACCAGGGACGCGAAGTCCTTGGCCTCACGGACGTCGCGGCGCACTATCACCCGTGCGATCGGCCCCAGGAAATGCGCCAGGCTGCGCTCGACGGCCCCGAGCTCGTCGACGTTCCAGCCTGCCGCGATCACCTTCTGCGTCGGCATCGTCGAGACATGCGGGTTCGATGCGGCGGGTAAAGGTGAGGCCGAAGGCGCGGCGCCCCGGGGGGATTTCCGTGCACCGCTTCGGGGCGAGGCCTCGCCCGGATCGTCCGCCCGAACCACATCGCGTATCAGCGTTTCTTCCGACACCGCCGGGCTGACGGGCTGATCGTAAGCCTCGAGCAGTTCAGAACGGAATCGGTCGGCCGAGGTGTAACGATCCTGACGACGCTTGGCGAGCGCACGCCGCGCGATGGCGTCAAAGCACGCCAGCTCCGGCCTACCGGCAACGACCGAGGGCGGTTGCACCGCCTCATGGCAGACCTTGTACATCACGCCTTCCTTGGAACCGGAAAATGGCGGCGTGCCGGTGAGCAGCTCATAGAACACCACGCCAGCTGCGAATATGTCGACTCGGTGGTCGACCTGCTTGCCCAGGTACTGTTCAGGGGCCATGAAACCAGGAGTGCCCATCAGCACACCGACCCGGGTCAGCGTCGAGCTTTCGACGCGCGCAATGCCGAAGTCGGCCACCTTGATGCGGCCGTCGTTCATGATGATGATGTTGGCCGGCTTGATGTCGCGGTGCCAGACGCCCTGGTCGTGCGCGTACTGCAGCGCCTCGAGCAGCTGCGCCATGATGCTGACCAGGTCGCGCTTCTCGAACCGGACCTTTCGTTCGAAATACTGCCTCAGGCTGCTGCCTTCGACGTACTCCATTGCGATGTAGGCAAACTGCGCGTCTTCCGCGTATTCGTACACGGCGACGATTCCGGGGTGGAGCAGGCGCCCTGCGGCCTGAGCCTCGTTGCGGAAACGCGCGCCGAACGCGGCCGCTTCCTCCTCGTCGCTCAAAAGTTCCTTGCGGATGGTCTTCAGCGCGACCGGGCGCCGTATCACCGGGTCGAACGATTTGTAAACGACCCCCATCGCGCCCTTGCCCAGCTGCCCCAGGATCGGATACTTCCCGAGGCTCTGGGGCAGCCCCTGCGGGCCATGGACGTCGACGAGCGGGTCGATCTTCGGTCTCCTCGCGCCGGCTTAACCCGAGCAGCTGCAGCGCCTGCGCCATGCTCTTGGGCACCCGCTCCAGCGACTCGGCGGGGGTCTGTATTTATTCGCCGCCCACGTTAAGGTCGGCGGCCACCTCTGCCGGCAGGACGGGGAAGATGCCTCGGCACACGCGGCGGGTGCGCACGGTCGAGTAGAGCGCGATAAAGGCAATACGCGCTAGTGACCAAAGTCATACCGTTGAGTCCGTAATGGGGCGTTCTTCAGGATACGGAGTTGCGGTGCGGCATCGCGTGGCGAAGGCCCGTTGCGGCTGTCGTGTCGCCGGCTTAGCGCTGCAGACGGCGGATCAGGCGCAACAATTCGCGCGGTTGCAAGGGCTTGTGCAGGACCACCAGTGCGTTTTCGTGGGCAAGGGTCAGCACCTCGGCCGACGTATCGCCGGTCACCAGCACCGCCGGGGTGGCTTCGCCGCAGATCTTGCGCACCGCGCGCACGGCCTCCACGCCCGTTTCCGTGCCGCGCAGGCGCCAGTCCGATAGGATCACGTCGATCGGGGCCGTGGCCTGTTTCGCGAGCTCGACGGCTTCGGCGATGGTCGCCGCGACGAGCACATCGACCTGCAGCGGGCGCAGCAGCTCGCGCGTGGCCTCCCGGATCGCACGTTCGTCGTCGATCAGGAGCACCGTCACCTGCACGTCGGTGCGGGGTGGCCTGGTTTCGGCCTCGAGCGGGGGCTGGGTTGGGCCATCCGAGCTGCTAGACGGCACCACGACGCGGAACATCGATCCCCGCCCTGGCTTCGACCGGACTTCCAGCGGATGCCCGAGCAGGTTGCACAGGCGCCGGACGATCGCCAGTCCCATCCCGAGGCCGCGGTTGCGGTCCCGCTCCGGGTTATCGATCTGATAGAACTCCTCGAATATCAGTTCGAGCTTTTCGGCCGGGATGCCGACGCCGGTGTCCCACACCTCGAGCGCCACGCCGGGTGCGCGCCGCCGCGCCGCCACCAGAACCCCGCCGCGGCGCGTGTATCGCAGCGCGTTCTGCACCAGATTCGCAAGCACCCGCTCGAGCAGTTGTGGATCGCTCAGCACGACCCGGCGTGCCGCGCGAAATCGCAGCGAGATGTCGCGCGCTTCGGCATCGCCGCCGAACTGCTGGTACAGGCGCCGGAAAACGTCCCGCACCGGAAACGACTGCGGCTGTGCGTGCACGATGCCGGCGTCGAGCCGGGAGATGTCCAGCATCGCGCCGAACGAGGTCTCCAGCGCTTCGATCGAGGCCATCATGTTCTTGATCAGTGGCCGCTCGGGGACGTTCTTCAGCCGCTGGTCCAGTGCCGCGCAAAACAAGCCAAGCGCATGCAACGGCTGGCGCAGATCGTGCACGGCCGAGGCGAGGAAGCGCGTCTTTTCCTGGTTGGCGCGGGCTGCCACCTCGACCTGGGCCCGCAGCTGGTGGACCAGGTCTTCGTTCTGGAAACGCGCTGCCAGCCCCGCTGCCAGCGACTCGTTCTGTTCGAGCACGAGTCGCAGCAGCACCAGCAGAAAAACCGATCCCAGAACCGCCAATACCAGCGCCTCGCCGGACCCGTGCAGTGCGAGCGCGAAAAGCAGCGGCACCAGGGACGGCAGCAGCCATGAATAGATGGCCGGCCGGGCCGCGGCCACCAGCGGCGCCGACAGGCCGGCCGCGGCCAGCCAGATTCCGGTGAGCAAACCGTCGCTGGCAAAATCCTTCGCGAGAAACAGCGGCGGGCCGGCACCCCAGATCGCAGCCGATACCGTCAGCAGCGCGAGCCAGGTGCCGCGAAATTTGCGTGCGCGCCGACGGTCCGGCCCGGCGGGCTCCGTGCGTACCCGCGCGAGCAGCAGCAGCCGCGACAGCGCCAGGACAACGTAAGCACCTGCCCAGAGCCACACGCCGGCAGGGGCGCCCCGGTGCTGGAGCGCCGAAGCGGCGAACAAGGCTGCCAGGATTCCGGCCAGTGCACCACGCCGGTCGGCCGCATAGGCGCTCCGATACAGCTCGGCGTCGACGCGGCCATCGGCGCGCGCCCGTCTCGACAAATCGCTCAATGGAACAGGCTAATCAGGTGGGCCCGGCTTTCAACATCGAGCGCCAGCAAAATGGCCGAAACGTAGTTCTTGACCGTGCCCAGTGACAGGCCCGTCGTCGTGCTGATCTCCTGGTTGTTGCATCCCTCCAGGATCAGTTCGAGGATCTGCAGATGGCGCGGCCCGAGTTCGGCCACGCGATCATAGTGCGACGTGCCGGCCAGCTTTGGAAAACGCTCCGAAATCGTGGCCCGCGGCATCGGGCTCGGGGGCCGCAGCAGTGAAAGCAGGGCGGCCTTGACCTGGTCGGGCGTCCAGGACTTCAACAGGTATCCGATCGCTCCCATGGCCTGCGCCTGACGCACCACGAACTCGTCCTGGGTGCCGGTCAGGACGGCGATCGCCTGGTTCGGGAACTCGTCGCGTAGCGTACGCAGCCCCTGCAGGCCCTTGGAGTCGATCAGGTTCAGATCCAGCAGTACCAGGTCGAACGGTCCATCATCGCGGCAGGCGGCGCGCGCCTCGTCGAGCGAACGGCAGGGCTTGATGTCACAACGCACTTCACCCAGCGACTCCAGCAGCAATCCGGTGCCCAGGCGAATCAACTCGTGATCCTCGACCAGCAGGACCTTCTTTGGCTGAACGTCCATCGTTTTTTGACCCTCCCCGCGCCTTGCGGGCCACTCGGCTCGATCCGGGTAGTCTACGAGCCTGCAGACGCCTGCGGCCCGCGGACGCAGCGCGCCGAACCGCCGAATTCGGCCGGGCAACGCCGTCTGGCCGGACTGGATGACTCCTGAGCACTCTCCGGAAGCCGACTCCTAGCGCGAACACTCGAATTCGTTCAGGAACCGCTCTTTTTCGGTGTCGTTCAAGCGCTCGGTCAGCCGGGCCAGGAAGGCGGCGCGGGGGACGCCCGGCAGGGCTGCCTGACGGACCAGGACCTGTGCGATCGGACCAACGTGGACCGTGAGCAGTCGGGCGGCTCTTGTAATTTCATCGGCAGTCGGCCCGGGCGCCGCGGCCGAGGGCACGTTATTGACGCCCGGAATCACGGTCGCGTCGTCGTCCGCAGGTTCGGCAAGGTGGGATGGCCCGGTCCCCGTGGCCGCGATCCGGGCGTTTTGCTGAAGAAACTTGGCCCGCTCCGCCGGCGAAACCAGTTGGTCGGCGAGTTTCTGAATCAGGGATGCGCAGTCCTTGGCCTCACGGGTGGCACGGCGCACCATCACCCGCGCGATGGGCCCCACGAAATGCGCCAGGCTGCGCTCGACGCAGGCAAGTTCCTCCATGTTCCAGCCCGCCGCGACCAGCATCTGGGTCGGCATCGTCGAGATTTGCGCCCGGCCCGATCCGGCCCCAAAGACCGGCGCGACCGGCGTGGCTGCAAGGTGCTTGCGCGAACTGTTTCGCGAGGACCCCTCGCCGTTTTCGCCTGCGCCGCCGGCGTCGCGGATCAGCGTTTCCTCCGAAACGGTCGGGCTGACGGGCTGGTCGTACGCCGACAGCAGGTCCTCGCGAAAGTTGCCGGCGCACGGATAGCGATCGTCGGGCCGCTTGGCGAGCGCCCGCAGCGCGACGGAATCGAAGCGCACCAGCGCCGGGTTGCCAGCCGCGACCGAAGGGGGTACCGCGGCCTCGTGGCAGACCTTGTACATCACGCCTTCCTTGGAACCGCCGAAGGGGGTCTCGCCGGTCAGCAACTCATACAGCACGACGCCGGCCGCGAACAGGTCGACCCGGTGATCGACGTCTTTGCCCAGATACTGCTCGGGCGAGATGAAACCGGGTGTGCCCATCACCACACCGACCTGGGTCAGCGTCGAGCTCTCGACGCGCGCAATGCCGAAGTCGGCCACTTTGATGCGGCCGTTGTTCATGATGATGATGTTGGCCGGCTTGATGTCGCGGTGCCAGACGCCCTGCTCGTGCGCGTACTGCAGCGCCTCGAGCAGCTGCGCCATCACGCTGACCACATCGCGTTCCTCGAACCGGACCTTGCGCTCGAAGTACTGCCTCAGGCTGCTGCCCTCGACGTACTCCATCGCGATGAAGGCGAACTGCTCGTCTTCCCCGTATTCGTACACTGCGACGATTCCGGGGTGCAGCAGGCGTCCGGCCGCCTGCGCCTCGTTGCGGAAGCGGGCCGCGAACGCGGCCGCTTCCTCCTCGTCGCTCAGAAGTTCCTTCCGGATGGTCTTAAGCGCGACCGAGCGCCGTATCACGGGGTCGAACGATTTGTAAACGACCCCCATCGCGCCCTTGCCGAGCTGCCCCAGGATCGGATACTTTCCAAGGCTTTGGGGCGGCCGGTGCCCGCTCTGGATGTCGGCAAGGGGCTTGATCGTCGGTCTCCAGCTCTGACTCAACCCCCGAGCAGCTGCAGCGCCTGCGCCATGCTCTTGCGCATCCGCGCCAGCGATTCGGCGAGCGTCTGAATTTCGTCGCCGCTGCGCACGTTCAGGTCCGCGGCGTCCAGCTCGCCCAGACTGACGCGGTCTGCCAGCTTCGAGATCCGGGTGACCGGGCGGATGAACATCCAGTACAGGACCAGGTTCAGAACGAAGCCGATGGCCGCCAGCACGCCCGCCAGCGAAATCATGAACGTGGTGAATGCTCTGTGTGCGCGCGCCAGCGGGACCGCCGTGGGCACAGAAACCATCTGCGCGCCCACGATCTCGTTCAGGTTCCAACCGAAACCGTTGGCTGGCCCGTACTTGTCGACCATCGTGCGCGGGGCGATCTCCACCGTGCTGTGGCAAAGAAGGCAGGCCGGGTCGGCAATCTTGAGCGGTCGAGCGAAAAACAGCGACCCCCCGGTGGGCGTTTCGCGCTCGCCGAAGAGTTCGCCGCTGGCGGAGCCGTTGCGAAACTGGTTGATCAGGTCCGCCTCCCAATCGACCGCCCGGTCCCGCGGGTTGGTCGGGTTCAGCATCGCCTCCTTGTACGCGTACTCCGGATACGTCTTTCGCAGAGTGTTGAAGACCTCGGTTGCGGAAAACGCGGGTACGGACTGCGGCAGGAACGTGTACTTCATCTGCGTATCGAGCAGCGGCTTGATCTGGCCCTGTGTATAGGCGCGCACTGCCAGCGCGTTTGCCATCAGCAGCCGGGCGTTCTCGGCGATTTCCTCATTCGCGTTACGCCGCAGCAGGTCGCGCGTGATGTACCCGCTGGCGCCAATGCCCAGCAGGAACAGCAACAGGAACACCACGTTGAACTTGAACAGTAGCCTCATGTCATCGAATCCGGCCCGAAAGCCTCAGTGTCCGGGCACATCGTCCGGCCCACCGGTCGGGGGTGTCGTTGCAGGTACAGACGGATTAACGGGGACCGAACCGCCACTGTCCGGGATCGACAGCGCGGTTCCGGGCACAACGTCCGGCCCACCGGCCGCGGGTGTCGTTGCAGGTACAGACGGATTAACGGGGGTTGAGCCGCCAGCGGCCGGGGGCGACGGCGCGGAGGCGACCGGCGCCGGAGGCTTCGGTTCAAAGCGCTCCGGATAAAGAACCCGCTCCCACTCGGGATGCCTTGCCAACCCCGCGTCGAGTTTCTCCCGAAACGCCGAGTCGTTCAACTTGGCCACCCATTCCCGCACAAATCGGCGCCGGATCATCAGCTCGGCGTCGACCCAGGGCTCGACCTCGGCATAGGTGAACGGCCCGATGGGCCTGGCGGGCACTTCATGCGATCGAAAATGCGCTATTCGCGACGGCAATGGATCCTGGAACTGGCGTGGCAATGCCGCGACGAATTCGTGTGCGGGACGGACTTGGACCTTCGGCGCCTCGTCCTTGCGCAGGGCTGCGAAATCGCCGGATTTCAGCGCGATCGGCGTCTTGGCGCCGGCGCGCCGGTTCAACAACTGGACCGGGCCGTTCTCGGCGAACACCGCGCACGAACGGTCTTCTACCCACGCGACGGTTTCGCCTGCAAGCCCGAGCGCATCGAATTGGGGCGAAGCGAAGGATGCTGTGGCACCGGCGAGCTTGCCCGCGTTCAACTTCAACCAGCCGGAAAGAAGATAGAGGGCAGGGCGGTCGAAGCGGCGCAACGTAGGGCGATTCAGCTGCGCGCGAGTAGCCGGCCCGAGATCCACAATCGCTCCATCGGCAAACTCAACCCGAAGGAACGCACCCTTGCCTGTCTCGACCAGGTCGTCACCCGCAACCTGAACACCTTCCCCAAGCGCGAATTTGGACAGACCGCGAATAGCGATCGCGTTACCGTCAAGAATTGTGATCACGCCGGCGGGCTCGGCCGCCGCTGCCGAAGCACCACCGAACAGCACTGCGATCGCCAGAGACAAGATCCCTGACCGAACCACGATCCCCCCATCCGTACGGACCGGGCTGGCTTTTCGTGTCGCGCCCATCCCCATCGCACCGACCATACGTTTTCATTACCAAGAATATAGACACTGCTGGCTCGCGTCAACGAGATGTTGCGATGCGGGAGTCGATGGGCCGGCATCCGACGACACCGGCCCGATCCAGGCCCGCGACCGCGAACTGAATCATCGACCGGCCGCGCTTCGAGCCGCGCCGCGGTGCCCAACGACCGCTGCGACTATCGATGACCTCCGTGGCCGAGGCGGGACTTTGGTCACTTCTGCCGTGCGAAGACCCCGCCAAAGGACTTTGGTCAATAGAGGGTCGCCCCCGGTTGGAAGACGATTTGTCCGACGCTCAATCGCGTTCGAACCCCAAACCGACCAAAGGACCCGACCATGTTCAACGACCGCCGCACCCGCCACGATGACAAGCTGTTTCTCGTCTTGCTCGCTGTTCCGGCCCTGTTTGCCGGCGCGCGCTTCCTCGAGACGAAGTCGCAGATGGATCAGATCGCGCTGCAAAACAAGCCGCCGGTCACGATCGTCGCGAAAGCCTCAACTCCGACTCAAGCGAAGGCCGCCGCCATCGTCCACCGCTTCTAGCCGGGCCGCCCGGATCGGGCACTGCAAGCGGGCGGCCCGGACCTCGTGAAGGTCCGGGCACAGACCC
>Ga0137401_10000400_pt1 | contig 16734 bp, 14 predicted proteins | sample CZOMad1_1_16fung_FD_108286 | JGI IMG/M metagenome (GOLD analysis project Ga0137401, IMG submission 108286) | Vadose zone soil fungal communities from Angelo Coast Range Reserve, California, USA - CZOMad1_1_16fungal (Illumina Assembly) | ecosystem: Environmental > Terrestrial > Soil > Vadose...
ATCCGCAAAGAAGTGATTCCAATTCAGCTTCAACTTCATCGCGCGTAACGGTTAACGCCCAATGATCGGCATGAACACACACTCTTCTCAAATCGAATTCTTCCGCAAAGCGGCTGGCTTGCTTGACCACATCATGTTCCCCAAACCCGCGCAGTTCGGTATGGCTCATTCCGAGCGAGGTGATCACCGGTCCGAGCACCGATAAGACCTGGTCGCGTGCGGCAATGCTCTCGTAGCCGCCCAGTTCCAGGTGTACCAGCGCCAGACCGCTTTCGCGCCAGGCGGAGAGTAGTCTTCGAGCATCCTCCAGCTCTTCCCTCAGTGACTCGTCCGCCAATTCGTTGAACCCGCATACTACGGCGGCCCCCGCCGTGCTGGCACTCTCCTGGCTCACGCGTACGAAATCCGGATCACGATCCAGATGATGATGAGCAAACCGAACAATGATTCGAGTCGAACGGCTCGCCTTGATTGGTCCGACCTGGTCGCCGGCTGCAACCTCGAAAATGTAGTGGACCGGCTCAGAACCAGGCCGGCTGCTTAACTCTCCGCGGCGTCTCAGGCCGGAAGAATCCGCTACTAGGACATCCGGATGAATGACGGAGAGCTTGCGCTCGCTCCGATCCTCTAGACTGATCAGAGCTCTCCCACCTAGGATGGCCAGGGTTTGAGCGGCTTGAGCTCCGGTCCCGCCCAGACCCCAGCTGGCGACGGGTAAGTTGTTTTCGATCCAGCTTCCGCCATCAGGCCAAGGCATGAAAAATTCACCGCCAAGGCCTCGCTCTGTGCGCCGGATCAATTCTTGGGCCAATGCGTTGGGTTCGGTGCCAGGCGCTGCCGCAAAAAGCGCCTGTGCTTGTGCCAGCCGAAGATAGGCGTCGGCGCAGCTAGCCAGACCGCACAAGATCAACGGTGTTCCGTGCGCGTAAGCGGTTATTCTAGGCAACAGGGAAGTATATCGCTCTGCCCAGAACTCCTGCGTCATTCCTTCACCGCTCCCCCGGTTAACCCTGAAATAATATGTTGCTGAAACCCCAGGACCATCGCGACCAATGGCAGGGTGACAACCACTGACGCGGCCGCGATGTCCCCCCAAGGCACGTAGTGCAGGTCGGTAAAGTTGGCAATGCCGACCGGCACCGTCTGGCGATCAATGTCCGACGTGAAAGCCAGGGCAAACATGAATTCGTTCCACGACGCGATGAAACAGAGCAGACCCGTCGTGACGATGCCCGGCAGAGACATCGGAGCAATAATGCGGAAAAAAATGGTAAGCGGTTTGGCGCCATCGATGCGCGCGGCTTCATCGATCGAGCTCGGAATCGTGCGAAAGTGACCGAACAGCACCCATGTCACAAACGGCAACCCGAGCGCGAGATAGACCGTGACCAGAATTCGGTAGGTATCGAGCCAGCCCAATTGCGAAGCCAGCATATAGAGCGGCGCAACGACTGCGATCTGTGGGAACATCGATACCGCCAGGATAAATCCAAGGATGCCAAATCGGCCACGGACGTTCAGCCGAGCCAACGCATAAGCTGCGATCGATCCGATCAACAGACAGAGCAGCGTCGTGAGACCGGCCACAACCAGGGAATTGAACAGATAACGATGAAAGCTTTTTGCCACGAAGATGTTGATGAAGTGATCGAATGAGATGGGATCCGGCCAGAGCTTTGGCGCGCTACCGACCAGGTCGCGATCGAGCTGAAACGACGTAGAAAATTGCCAGAGAAATGGCGCCGCCGACCACGCCACGATGAGAGCGGCACTAACATAAAGAAAAACTCGACCAATCAGGTAGCGCCGGCGGGCGCCATGAAATGATGTCTGGAGAAATGCGCTCACAGTTGTACCTCCCGGAATCGTTTTAAGAGGAAAAATCCGAACCCGATGGCCACTAGGATTTCGGTAACGAACATAGTGGTCGATAGCGCCGATCCGTAGCCGAATTGCAGCGCGGAAAACAAGTTCTTGTAGGTCAAAGTCGACAAGACCTCGGTGGAATCAGCTGGCCCGCCACCAGTCAAGACATAGACTAGATCAAAGATTCGAAACGCGTCCAAAGCGCGAAACAGCGCGGCAATTAAAAGGCTAGGCGCCAATAGTGGGAGTCGAACCGACCAAAACCGCTTCCAAGGACTCGCTCCATCAATCGCGGCAGCTTCACTCAATGAACGAGGAATTGTCTGGAGTCCGGCCAGCAGCAGCAAGGCCATAAACGGTGTTGTCTTCCATACATCGGCAATGATGATGGTTGGCAGCGCTAACTCCGGCGACCCGTACCAGTTCAGATTGCCCGGAATCAGGCCGCAGGATCGCAAGAGATAGTTCACGATTCCGTGTTGTCCATCAAACAACCAGCCAAACATCTTCGACGTTACGACTGTCGGAATCGCCCACGGAATAAGCACCGCCGCACGCACCACACCTCGTCCAAGGAAACGTTCGGACATTACCAATGCCATCCCGAGTCCAACCACCGTCTCCAGCAAAGTCGAGGCGCCCATGAACTCGATCGTGTGAATCCAAGCGTTCCAAAATCCGCCATCGCTCAGCAGTTGCTGGTAGTTGGCCAGGCCGACGAATGCATCCTCCGGGGAGGAGAGCGTGGTGTTCCGCAGCGATAGCCATAGCCCGAGCAAAACCGGGTACACCGATACGGCGCCAACGAAAACTAGCGCTGGAACCACCAAGACAAACGGACCTAGCCGCCACCGAGGTAATTTAAACCTCGGCGCCAAGTCGGCGTGGGTCATTGTTTTAGCTATGGGCATTGCCACTGCGGTTTTCAAGCCTTAACGATCGTCGTGATTTTCTCTTTCGCGGTTTGCAGGGCTTCTTTCACGTTTCCGTTGGTGAGTGCCCGAGAAACTTCGGACTGCAACACCAGCGTGACCTGAGGATATTTCGGCGTCACCGGACGCGGAATCGCACCGAGGAATACATCCTTGAGCGGCTGCATAAACGCTTGTTCCTTGGCAATCTCGGGTCGATCGAAGACCGCTGCTCGTGTCGGACAGAGGCCCAATTGGGTCGCGAATCGCAGCTGAGTCTCCGGTGACGACATCCAACGAACGAACTCGACTGCACCTTCGCGTTTCTTGCTCGATGCGTTAATACCGTATTGGTAGCCGCCGAGCGCTGCTGCGCTTTTCTTGTTTGGGAAGTGAGGGAGCGGGACAACGGCAACTTTGTCCACCACTTTGGACTCCGCATCGCTCTGGGCGATCTTCCAAACGTAAGACCAATTGCGGAGAAACGCCGCTTCCCCAGCAGTAAAGGGACGGCGCGATGGTTCTTCATCCCAGCTCAGCACGTCGGATGGCGTGATTTGTTCCTTGTTGATCAGATCGCGCATGAGTTGGACGGCTTCGACCGCCGGTTCGTCCGCAATCGAAACGGTTTTGCCATCGGGCTGCAGGATAGCGCCGCCGTTCGAACCAATGAACGATACCAGATCACAGACCAGCACCTCCGCTTGTTTGGCCTGCCAGAGGAAACCGAACTTAACGCCGCCCGAACTGGTGGCCTGCTTGGCGCTGGCGATCAACTCCTGCCAGCTGGTCGGCGCGTTGAATCCGAGATCCTTCCGATAATAGAGCATCCCGGAATCGACGAACCAAGGGAGCGCGGTGAGCTTTCCCTGCCAGGTGCAGGCCTGCACCATTCCAGAAAAGTAATCCTTGGCCGAATCCTTGAAATATTCGTCGAGTGGCAACGCCCATTTCGCTGCGGCGAATTCAGCGATCCAAATGATGTCCTGAGTGAAGACGTCGGGGTCACCGTTTCGGCGAGCGAGCTGCTGAACCAATGTCTGGTGAACTTCTGTCGACGAACTGGGCGGCGGCAGTTCCTTGTAGGTTACATGGATCTTGCTCTGGGAACCGTTAAACGCGTTGACGACTTCGGCGATAGTTTGTTTCCCATAAAACTTGGCGCTGGCAAAGGTGAGCTCGACCGGTCCGGCGGCCCAAACTCGACGAGGACCGACAAACGTGGATGCGGCAGTAGCTCCGGCCAGAGCCAGGCCGGTCCGTTTAATGAATTCACGCCGATTCACACCGGACGCTGGCAGCCCGTCGGGTGCGCCAGCCGCTGAAAGATCGGGCAATGATAGAGTGTTCGGGGGAACTGCGTTTTTATGCATGTCAACGTATTCTAAATGTGCAGAAAAACGCATGTGTCAAACGCATTTTACTCGCTTTTTGCGTCCTCGATGGCAGATTTGTCCCGTTTCTTGGATGAATGATCTCGATCACCCGCGCAAAACCGCGTTGCCCGCAAAACGGCAGACCGAATTAGTCGAACTCCTTCAGGTGCGGGGCCAAATGTTGGTTGCCGATATTGCAGAATATTTCCAGGTCTCCGAAGACACGGTACGGCGCGATCTCGATAGCCTGGCCGAGCGCGGAGCATTGACTCGGACGCACGGCGGAGCGGTAGCGATAACTACCCTGGTGCATCGTGATTCTCCGTTTCTTCAGCGTCTCAATAGCCGCACCGCTGAGAAGCAGCGGATTGCCAAAGCGGCCGTGGCGTTGGTCGAAGACGGCGAAACTCTCTTGATCAACGGCGGATCAACTACTCGATTCTTTGCTACCGAGCTGACTCAGCCCAATCTGACAATCGTCACAAACAACCTCGCTATTCCCGGCGCGCTCTCTAGCGAACTCGGTGCTGAAATCTATCTGTTAGGTGGACAGTTCCGAGCGGGGCCGCAAGTCACCATTGGATTGGTATCGCTCAGTGGAATTCGTGTTGCGGTCGATACGGCGGTCATTGGAGTTGGTGGTGTTACCACACGAGAAGGATTAAGCACAACCATCTTAGAAGAAGCGTCGATGATTGCGGCGATGATTGCGGCGGCGCGCCGGACGATCGTTGTGGCCGATTCCTCGAAGTTGGGCAAACACTCGTTCGCTCAAATTTGCTCGCTCACTTCGATACAGCTCTTGGTCACCGATGCGGAACCGCCCCAAGAATTGCGTGCTGCGTTAGAGGACGCCGGAGTCCAGATTGTGTTGGGATGAGCCAACTTTTCTGACAACCGCGCATAGACACGAATAAAACGGAGCGTCGCGGATTTCAGCGGCGACTGTCCCCCGTAAGTTAAACGCGAGCTGAAGGAAATGCGTTGAACGAGAGGAATCAAGCGAGCCCGACCATCAAGTACAGTCGCCTTGGTAGGGTTCGCAAATGGCGGTCGCCCGTCCTTGTCGCGGAGCGCCAAACGCCGAACGCCGAGCGTCGAACGCCGCCATACGATGGCGACTGTGGTTTGTAGTAGCGGCAAACGAGCAGCTCGGATGAGTTTTCCGATTTTCGCGAAGATAAAGCCTGTTGCGGGACAAACGCCGCTACCGAAGACACCTTCACTGATCGCTGATCACTTTTCAATTCCCGCCTTTGCGCTTCGGCGCGAGATGTTCTCTTGTTTGGCTATTGCAGGACCAAGCTCTCAGCAAGAAATCAGGTGATCGATCGCAATTAATCGCGTTCATCGTGGCCGTCGCGTTCTTTATGGAGAACCTTGATGGGACCGCCATCGCCACCGCTTTGCCGCAAATGGCGCTCTCATTCGGAGTTAGCCCCGCGCATCTCAGCATTGGTATCACCGCCTATCTGGTGACGTTGGCGATATTCATTCCGATCAGTGGTTGGATCGCCGATCGCTATGGTGCACGCACGGTTTTTGGAGCGGCAATCGCCGTCTTTACCATCGCATCGGTCTTTTGCGGTGTATCGACCGGGCTGACGCAGTTCATCCTGGCGCGAATCCTCCAAGGAATCGGTGGCGCCATGATGGTGCCGGTCGGACGACTCGTAGTGCTTCGCAGCACACCCAAAAACCAACTGATCCGCGCCATCGCAACCATTACTTGGCCGGGACTTATCGCCACAGTGATCGGTCCGCCAGTAGGCGGCTTCATCACCACCTATTTCTCCTGGCATTGGATCTTCCTGATCAATGTGCCGATCGGTTTGGCCGGTATCGTCTTGGTCGGCAAGTTCGTTGCCAACTTTCGGTCCGAAAAACGCCAACCGCTTGACCTTCCCGGATTCCTCTTGGGTGCGGTCTGTCTAAGCTGTCTCATGTACGGCGTCGAGCTGTTAGGACGAGAAGATGCTAATTGGCCCATGGCTGCTATTTTTCTGCTGCTTAGCCTCGTATTCGGTTGGTTCACAATCCGGCACGAACGGCGAACCGAGTGGCCGATATTCAATTTCTTGTTGCTGAAGATTCCCACTTACGCAATCCCGTTGCTCGCTGGCTCGCTGACTGTGGTTGCCATCGGAGCTGCGCCGTTCCTCCTCCCTTTAATGTTTCAGGCTGGCTTTGGCATGAGCCCTTTCGAATCCGGTCTATTGGTCTTGGTCTATGCCGCCGGTAACCTCCTGATGAAAACCGTCACTACCCGTACTCTTCAACGATTCGGTTTTCGCGCGGTGTTGCTGACCAATACTCCGTTGATCGCGCTCTTCGCGATTGCCTGCGGCTTGCTTGCCGCCGACACCCCGGTGCCGGTAATCGCGGCTGTACTGCTCGGTGCCGGTCTAGTCCGTTCGCTTCAATTCACCAGCCTTAATACCTTAGCTTTTTCCGATGTCCCGGTTCACAGCATGAGTTCCGCCTCGATGATGTATAGCACGATTCAACAACTGGCCTTTGGAATCGGTATCGCATTTGCCGCGGTAGCGCTTCGCTTCGCTACACTGATTCAAGGCCATGCCCGCGGATATCAATCTTCGGATTTCCGAATCGCATTTGGCCTGGTGGCTGCCGTGGCCTTACTTTCTCTGCCGCCTTATTGGCGGCTCAGCCGCAATGCGGGGGTCGCGGTAAGCGGCCGACCCACGACCGGATCTGAACAAGAGAAACAAAGCTTTACCACGAAGACCTCTTAGATCGGAGTTCACAAAGATAGAACTTAAACAAAGAGGTCACAGAGATCGCGAAGAAGATAAGGTAATCACCAGGTTATAAGCGGGTCCCTACCGGCGTTACCGGCGCTAATTCTCGCCGCGTGCCAGCTGATCTGATAGAGCCAACCTGATGAGAAAACGTGTTTGCTCGAATTTGTTCTGTCTGCTTCTCGTTCTCCTATCCGGATATTCAGCCTTCGCTGCCGAACGTTATCAAGTGGAGCGATCATCCGGAGGTGACTGCAAGATCTACGACAATCGGCATCTGCTCCGGGCCAGCGGGCAGGCGAATGGCTCGGTGCCAAACGGGGTCTGGAACTACTACGAGTCTACTGGTCTCAAACTGGTGCAAATCCGATATCGGCGCGGAATCAAAGATGGATCGTTTCAAACCTGGTACGGATCGTTCGCTAATCCGCAGTCTGCCGGCAAACTGCAATTAGCCGGCCAGTTTCGGAACAACCAAATGGATGGGTTAATCAAAGCGTACGATCCGGCGGGCAAACCTCTGATAAATCGGGTCTATGCCGCCGGGAAGATCGTGCACGCGCAAGCCTATGTGGGCACAGCTCCAGGCAAAGACACAGCGGGAGCCGTCGCTCTCGCGCAAAAGCTCGATGAATCGGATCAACTATTTTTTCGGCAAATTGAGCCAGTCGTCCTCGATTCGTTGAAATCGGATAACAAATAACTCGCGCCCGCGATATCGCCGGGAACCCCGGAAATGCCCACATAAGCCCTATATGTCCTATAGGTACGACGGCGCGCCATGTGTCCGACGCGTGTTATTGTTAAAACTTAACATATTCTAGCTTGATTCTGTGATTAAATCACAGTACGGGTGAAACGTGTCTTCCCCCCGACGCATAAAGGATCGTGCGGCGTTTATCCTCGACATGGTCGACCGGCAGGGGACCGCATCCTACGAAGCGCTGGCTGATTTGTTGCAGGTCTCAACCATGACCGTTCGTCGTGACTGTGAGGAACTGGCCCAGTTCGGGAAAATCATCAAGACTATCGGCGGCATTCAGCAAGCGCATGCGCCCGCTTACCTTTACGAGAATACAGTCCGGGAACGTATCGCAACCAACCGCGCGGAGAAGCGAGCTATTGCAGCGAAGGCGCTCGATCTTATCCCAAATAACCAGACTATTTTTATCGATGGCGGTACGACAAATTTGGCATTGGCGAAGTTGATCGCCGATAGCCGCACCGGCTTGACGATACTTACCAACTCGGCGCTGACCTGTCTGGAGCTGAGCAAAGGCCAAAATACTATCATCGGGATCGGCGGCGAATATGACCCGCTGGCTTTGTCTTTTGTCGGACCGCAGGCGGAAGAGATGGCAAAATCTTTCTTTGTCGACCAAGCCTTTCTTACCACGAAAGGTTTTCTGCCTGCGGACGGCACTTACGAGTCCGCAGTCGCAACCTTCCGAATCAAGCAAAATGTGGCCGAACGTGCCGTCGAAACCGTATTGTTGGTCGATCACACTAAATTTGGACGCCGCGCACTGAGCAAAGTGCTCGATATCTCGCAAATTCGGCAAGTGGTCACCGACGAAGGGACAGCTGAATCAGATCTCGAGTCGTTACGGCGAGCGGGCATTCGCGTCAATGTAGCCACTCTGGCAAAAGTGGAGTCTCCCCAACATGCCGCTCAGGCCAATTAGTGAACTGATTCAGCACGCGCGCGAATACCGCTACGCGCTTGGTTACTTCGAGAGCTGGAATCTCGAATCGCTCCAAGGCGTTCTCGATGCAGCCGAAGCGACTCGATCGCCGATCATCATCGGCTTCAACGGGGAGTTTTTGAGTCATCCTGATCGCAAACGTTCCGAGCGTCTCCAATGCTATGCCGAGTTGGGAAAAGCGGCGGCGGCCGGTGCGAGCGTGCCATGTGGATTGATTTTTAATGAATGTCCCGACGATAAATGGGTGCGCAACGCGGTGCTCGCCGGATTCAACCTCGTCATGCCGGCAGATCCAGCCGCTTCTTACGAAGATTACCGCCGTCGGGTCGCCGAGTTGACTGCGTTTGCCCATCGTTACGACGTCGCCGTAGAGGCCGAGGTCGGTCATTTGCCGTCCGGGACAACCGGGACGCCGATCGGTAGTGAAGTGACGGATCCGGAACTGGCGGAGCGTTTTATCCGGGACACGGATGCCGATCTGCTGGCGGTAAGCGTCGGCAACGTCCATATCATGATCAAAGGTGAACAAGACCTCGATCTCGAACGATTGTCCGAGATCCGCCGACGTGTTGCCCAACCGCTGGTTTTACATGGGGGAACCGGCATCAGCACGAGTTCTCTTCGGGCGGCGATCGACTTGGGAGTAACTAAAGTAAATTATGGTACATATTTGAAGCAACGGTACCTCCAAGCCGTGCGCACGAGCATTGCCGCGGACGTTGACAATCCGCATGAATTGTTAGGAATGGGCGGTGATCGGGATGTGATGATCGCGGGTCGCTCGGCCGTGTGCGATGCAGTTCTGGAGCGCATCGGATTGCTCGGCTGCTGCGGAAAGGCGGACTAGCCATGGCTAAGATTGGTTGTGCCGGCATTCTGGTTAAGGACACATTTTGTGGCCCGCTCCATGCCCTTCCCCACCCGGGAGAATTAGTGATGGTCGACGCGATCACAACGAGAGCCGGAGGATGCGCTGCCAATGTTGCGATCAACCTGTTGAAGCAAAACCTGGCCGTTGGTCTCGTCGGATGCATCGGGCGAGATGCTGCCGGCGAGACGTTGGTAAAAGAGTTGCGAGCGGCTCGGGTGAATTGCGATCACTTGGCTTATACGACGGAATATCCAACCAGCGAAACGGTTATCCTGTTGGTCGAAGGGGAAGACCGCCGGTACTTGCACACCTTTGGTGCTAACCAGGCATTCACCATCAGTCATATTGACCGCAAATGGCTGGCCGAGCTGGATGTGTTCTACCTCGGCGGGCTCTTTGCCATGCCGGGCATCGTAACGGATGAGTTGCCTGCGCTCCTGGCTTTCTGTCGCGAGCAACACGTGGTCACGGTCGTCGATGTGGTTTTACCCACCAGCTTCAAGCGCGCCGCCGAAATGGAGAAGGTTCTTCCGTATGTTGATTGGTTTTTGCCGAATGATGCGGAGGCCGCTGTGTTGACGGGACAGACCGACCCTTTAAAGGCGATTTCTGTTCTTCGGGATTGGGGCGCTTCCGGCTTAGTGGTGACGTTGGGCGAACGAGGAGCCGTTGGTGTCTTGGGAAAAGAGTGTTGGCGTTGCGACGCTTACCTGTGGCAGACGGTCGACCCATCCGGGGCCGGTGACGCTTTTGCCAGCGGTTTGATTACCGGCATTGCAAATGACTGGGATTTTCCCCGGAGTTTAGTTTACGCGAGTGCGCTCGGGGCATCGGCTACGCGGGCGGTTGGCACGACCGACGGCGTGCTAACGGATGTACAAGCCGAGCAACTCGTTGCTGAACAGCCGGTCACGGTAAGTCGCGAACATCTACCCACGCACGCTGGACAACTATGACATTCGAACTCAAAATGCCGGATCTATCGACGACTGGTTCACCCATCAAGGTACTCCGTTGGCTGGTGGCGGTTGGTGATTTCGTCGAGCGCGGTCAAGCCCTGCTCGACGTCGAGACCGATAAAGCCACGATGGAAGTAGAAGCGCTCAACTCCGGGAAACTTCTGGAACAGCTGGTATCAGCTGGCCAGGAAGCCTCCGCCGGAGAAGTGCTCGCCATCATCGGCGAAGCCTCCGCCCAGAGCATTACCAGAACCAGCGAATCTGGACACGCCGAAGAGCCTTATGATCGCGACCTCTTACTTAATCTCTACCGGCGGATGCTCTTGATTCGGCAATTTGAGGACCGAGTTAAATCGCTTTTTCTCGAAGGCATCATGCCAGGTACCATCCATCAGTGTCAGGGACAGGAAGCCACGGCGGTCGGAGTTTGTGCCGCGCTGAAAGAGAACGATTTCATTACCTCGACTTTCCGGGGTCATGGGCACGCCCTCGCCAAGGGACTTACGGTTCAAGAAATGTTAGACGAGCTTTTCGGAGCGATTACCGGTTGTTGCACGGGGAAGGGAGGCTCCATGCACATGGGCAACTTGGAAAAGGGAATGATTCCCGGTATTGCGATTGTCGCCGGCGGTATCCCGGTTGCAACCGGAATGGCTCTCGCCTTTAAAATGCGGAAGACGCAACAGGTTGTTGCCTGTTTCTTTGGTGATGGAGGCGTAGCCGAAGGCGCGTTCCACGAGGCAGTGAATATGGCAGCTCTCTGGAGTCTGCCGGTGCTGTTTGTCTGCGAGAACAATTTGTACGGCGCCTCCACCCGCATTGATCAGGTCATGAAAAATACGACCGTTTCGGATCGAGCAGCCAGTTATGGATTCCGAGGAGAAACCGTTGACGGTAATGATCTGCTGGCCGTCTATGATGCGGCCGAGCGAGCCGTTGAGGAATGTCGGACTGGCCAGGGACCCGTATTGCTCGAGCTATTGACCTATCGTCGTACCGGACACTCGCGCCGCGACCCCTGTCATTACCAATCGAAGGAGGAGCGCGCGGCCTGGTCGGCTAACGACCCGATTGTCCGTTTTGCGCAAATGCTGTTGGCCGGCGGTCAGGTTGATCAGACTGACCTCGATGGTATTCGAGAAAAAATTGACTACGAGATCGAGTCTGCGGTCGAGCAAGCAAAAACCGCTCCTCAACCGGCGCTGGATGATCTACTCACCGACGTTTATGCCGGAGGAGAGCCGGTATGAAACGACAAGCAATCGCTGAAGCTCTCCGTGATGGCATTGCCGAGGAAATGGAACGGGATGAAGCCGTCTTCTGTATTGGTGAAGATATCGCTGTGCCGGGCGGCTGGGGTGGCGCATTTACCGTTACTCTCGGCCTCGAAAAAAGGTTTCCTGATCGGATGATTAACACGCCGATCGCTGAGCTTGGCTTTTTTGGAGTAGCGGTAGGTGCAGCTATGATGGGAATGAGGCCAATCGCCGATGTGCAATATGGCGATTTTCTCTTTCTTGCGAGTGATCAGATCATTAACAATGCGGCCAAGATGCGGTACATGTCCGGTGGCCGCTGCCAAGTACCGCTGGTGATGCGGGCGCCCGTCGGTGCTACGGGTCGCGGATCGCAACATGCCCAGAGCATGGAGCGATATTTTACTGGCGTGCCCGGATTGAAAGTAGTGGCCATATCCAACGCTTATGATGCGAAGGGAATCTTAAAATCGGCCATACGCGACAACAATCCGGTTCTTATTTTTGAGCACAAGCTGCTCTACGGTTCAAAAGGAGCACGAGTCGAATCGGGCGCGATTGATGCCACCAGTGAAATTCCGGACCACGATTATGTCGTTCCGCTTGACCAGGCTGCGCTGCGCCGTCCCGGATCCGATGTGACGATCTTGTCCTGGTTACTCATGCTGCACTTCAGCCTGGATGCAGCTCAACAATTGACCAAGGAGGGTATTGCTGCCGAAGTCCTCGATGTTCGGAGCCTCGCGCCGATTGACTACCAAACGGTCGGCGATTCAGTGAAAAAGACCGGCCGTGTAGTCATCGTTGAAGAAGGCCCGAAAACCGGCGGGGTGAGCGCAGAAATCGCGGCCGGCATCCAGGAACGATTCGCTCAATATCTCAAGGCCCCAGTCATAAGAGTCGCTTCGCCAGATATCCCGGTACCATTTTCTCCGATTCTCGAAAACGCCTATCGCCCCAGTGTTGCGCAAATCGTGCAAGCCGTGCGCGCGGTTACAACGCCTCACGCGAAGCCGCAAAGACGCAAAGGGTGAAGGTGGGAGGATGCCCGCGTGTGGTAGGGCGACCACACTTGTCCTCTGTCTGTTAGCGGCGCATCAATCGCCCTTTTTTTATTTATCATCTGTAATTTTGCTGCGGCGGCCTCATCATCCGCTTGCTATTTCTTTGAATTGCGGCGAATCTCCAGTCTCGATTGTTCTAGTTGATTGCGCGGTGGATCGTCAGGTGGGGCCTCCTCAGTGGTGATTTGAAACCCGGTTACTCGGGAACGGCTCTGTAACTAACGTCGTAATTACATATGAAATTGTACGTTGGTAATCTTTCTTTCTCCACTGGCGAAGCCGAACTTCGCGAACTGTTTACACCTCATGGCACCGTCACTGATGTTCATCTGGTGACCGATCGCATGAGCGGCCAATCCCGCGGATTCGCATTTGTCACTATGGGAAATCGCCATGAGGGCCAGGCAGCGATTACTGCTCTGGAAGGTCATGAAGTAGATGGTCGCAATCTGACTGTCAACGAAGCGCGTCCAAAGACCGAAAATCGTCCGGATCGCACGTTTAATCGCAACCGTCGCTAAAAGACTTCACCCCAAGAGGGATAGAATTTGGTACGGCCCGACACCCGTCGGGCCGTATTTTTTGGAACCGGGGGAAATGGCAGGCCCAAACTCCCCATCACGCGCAAGCCGACAGCGCTAAAGTCCTCATTATCGGCAAATCTACTCCGACCGTCCGCTTCAGCCGAGCAAGCCATGCCGCTGATGCGGGTGCTGTTCCTGACGTCGGATGCAGCCGATTCAATCACAATCAGCTCCACCCTTTGCGTCTTGGCGTGATTTTCTTGTGATCCGTTGCTCTCTGACCCTTTGTACTACAGGGGACGAGAGTCTTGTTTTCTTGCGAGGATCTTCCTCTCACCAGGAAGGCGACTGCGACCTACGGGCCAGGGCGAATCAGTCGCTTCGCTCGCATTTTTCGGTCGAGCACGCTATAACCGTTGGTTGGACAGTCGCCGCTACCGCTTTGCGCCAAACGGGGAACGTCCTGCCTTCCTGTCCCTTCCAATCAGCCCCGCTGTTTCATTTGCTAATCACCAATCACTAATCACCTGGTCGGCTTTGGTTGCGGCTTCGCCGCGCTAGGATCTCTGCGATCTCTTTGTTAAAGTCTGTCTCCGCGAGCTCCTTGTGCGAGCCGAAGGCGCATCACGCCACCTGGATCTGCGCTTTCACGCAGTCTGCGGGCATCTTCAATGCGAAATTGAATGCATTCACACTATCTTCGAAATCAAAGGTCCGGCTGATGAGCGGCTTTACGTTGATCTTTCCCGAGCCCATCAGGGCCAACGCGCGCGGATAAACATGCGCGTAACGGAAGGTGGTCTCGATCGAGGCTTCCTTCGCTTGTAATCCAACCAGATCGATCGGCACGGGTTCGACCGGCATACCGATGAAAATGATGCGTCCGCCCGGACACAACGGCTCATGAACCTTGCCAACGGCTGAGGGATGTCCGGAAGCCTCAAACACGACATCTGCGCCCCAACCGTCAGTCATTTCGTCAACGACCTGACGAAGTTTTTGTTTCGCGACATTAACCGGAACGATGGCCCCCAGCGTTTTTGCCAATTCCAGTTTTGGTTCCTGCACATCGGTGATCACTACCTGGCTGCAACCAGCCGCTAACGCCGCTAGCGCTGTCACCATACCGATCGGACCGGCTCCCATCACCACTGCGACGTCGCCCGGTTTAATCTTCGCTTTCACCGCGGCATGCATGCCGACTGCGAGCGGTTCCACCATTGCGCCCTCAGCAAAAGAAACATTGTCGGGCAGCTTGAACGTGTACGCGGCGGGATGAATCACCGTGCCGGTTAAACAGCCGTGAACTGGCGGTGTCGCCCAAAAACGTACCGCTGGATCAAGATTATAAATGCCGAGGCGCGCGGCCCGACTGTTCGGATCCGGGATACCTGGTTCCATACAAACGCGATCGCCTTTCTTGAGATTTTTCACCTGTTCGCCGACTTCAACGACCACGCCGGCAGCTTCATGTCCCAATACCATTGGCGCATTGACCACAAACGGTCCGATCTTGCCGTACTCATAGTAATGGACGTCGCTGGCGCAGATTCCGACGGTCTGAATGGAGATTTTGACGTCGTGTGGACCAAGCTGTTCGGGCAACTCGATCTTTCTCAGAGCGAGTTCACCTTTGCGCTCCAGGACAAGTGCTTCTTGCATAGGGAGAATCTCACCCCAGGCGAAGCGCATGACAAATGGCAAATAGCAGCTGGGTCGGATCACGTCGTTCCGTTCGACGCGTCCGGCGGCGGCCGGACGCGTCTTACCTTCTTGAGCTTTGCTTTTTTCGCTAACTTCTGTTTTAAATCCTTCTTTGTGTACCTTGGCCGACAAGGACTCAGCGAACCCTGCTTTGTTGCTGTTCCATCAGCACTTCATTGCTATCTGCTATTTGCTATTTGTCATGCGCTTCGCATGGCGTGAGATTACAGCCTCGATAACCCCCCAAAACATAAAGTCATGAGCGAAGCTCCCGTTCAAATCAAACAGTTGGTGAAGACCTATCTAGACGATCGGGGTAACCCAACGTTCACCGCGGTCAAGAACATCAACTTAGACATCCCGGACGGCGAGTTTATGGTCCTCGTCGGGCCTTCTGGTTGCGGAAAGTCGACCACACTTCGGATGATCGCCGGGCTCGAAAGAGTAACGAGTGGAACGATTTCGATCGGAGGAAAGGTGGTAAACCACCTCGAGCCCAAAGATCGGGGAATCGCGATGGTGTTTCAGAGCTACGCGCTCTATCCCCATTTCAATATCTTTAAGAACATGGCCTACGGACTTGAAGTGATGAAGAAGACAAAAGAGTTCATCGCGGACATGGTCGGACGCACCGCCAAGGCTCTCCAGCTCGACCATATGATGGACCGCAAACCGCAAGCTCTTTCCGGCGGTCAACGGCAGCGGGTCGCCCTGGGACGCGCCATCGTCCGAAATCCCAAGGTGTTTCTTTTCGACGAGCCGCTATCGAACCTGGACGCCAAAATGCGGGTTCAGATGCGCTCGGAGATCTCCCGTCTGCACAATGAGCTGGGTACGACGATGATCTACGTGACTCACGACCAAGTCGAGGCGATGACCATGGGCGATCGCATCTGCGTCATGCGAGACGGCATCATCATGCAGGTGGCCGATCCGCTGACACTTTATCTTCGCCCGCAAAATATGTTTGTCGCCGGCTTCATCGGTGGTCCGCCGATGAACCTGCTCAAAGGCAAGGTCCAACAGCGCAACGGTGGCCTTCATTTCGCTGAGAACGGGGAAAAAGACACCCTGACATTTCCGCTCAAAGGTCCTCTCCAGACCATCGCGAGCAAATATATCGATAAAGAAATCGTATTCGGTATTCGTCCGGAGAATATCACGAATGAACCCAAGGAGGGCTCCAGCACACCAGTTAATATGACAGTTGAAATTGCTGAACCTATGGGTTCGGAATCGCTGGTGTACCTGAAATCAGGCACCGGTTACGTGATCGCCCGAATCCATGGCGAACATCTCTTCCACACGAACGAACAAGTGACGGTCCAGCTCAACCTGGATAAAGTGGCTCTCTTCGATCCGGAAACTGAAGAGGTCATTAGCTGAGGGAGGGGAATCTCACGGCAAGCCGCTCAGACGCAAAGGTTGAAAGTAAAAGGTGATTTGGTGAACGCGACACGTTCGGGCTTTCGCTCGGCCGATTTTGTTTCCTTCACGCAAAGAGTGAACAGAGAGATCTCAGAATTGCTTGTTGCCAGACTTCGAATGTGAGACCAAGGAGCTTCGGTATGAAAAAGCTTTTTTTAATCGCGCTTGGGGTATTTGGTATGGGCTTGGGCGTGGCTGAATCCCGTTCGGGCTGATCCAGTGTATATTGGATTTGCGTTTTTCTCGCCAGTCGCTCTTTGCCCGCCAGTGTATATCGGTCCCACACTCTATACTCGTGAACCGAGGA
>Ga0137401_10000401_pt1 | contig 16729 bp, 15 predicted proteins | sample CZOMad1_1_16fung_FD_108286 | JGI IMG/M metagenome (GOLD analysis project Ga0137401, IMG submission 108286) | Vadose zone soil fungal communities from Angelo Coast Range Reserve, California, USA - CZOMad1_1_16fungal (Illumina Assembly) | ecosystem: Environmental > Terrestrial > Soil > Vadose...
AGGCAATGACCGATTCTTTGGCCGATTGGCTAACCGAAAAAGTCCCGTTGAGGCATCATATGATTACACAATATATTTCTGTGCTTTTCATGCTAAATCTAGCCCCCCTACAGGGCGGATCGCTGTGGTGTTGGCTTTCCCGGGGTTAAAACCCCGGGGCTGAGTCCTTCTGCCTCTTCGGGGTAGGCAATCATCCCAAAAATTTAAGTTAACGCTTATTGGGGCGAAGCCCTAGGAACCGGATCCCCAGCGATCACGCACTGAAGGTGCGTCTCAACCTAACCTCAATCGCAGACATACCGACCATCGAGCGCCACTCGGTGTGCTCTTTGCCATAGATCCTTGTCGGCAACAGCGGCTCTCGATTCCTGGTCGAGAAAGATAAGATGAGTGAGAATATTTGCTAGCGACTGTGACATGATATCGCAACCATATGTATGTGTTATTGTCGCGCCCCTTCAGGGCTGATCACCGGTTTTATTACGATTCCGCGGGCTTCGCCCTAGGCTATCTTGAAGCACGCCTTCCGCCTTCGCCAACCGGTCTCAGAACACGCTTTAGCCGCGACGGATGCTTCGCCGGACAGGTCGGCGCTCTGACTTTGCTACGCCGACACGCCTCACCTCCCCGCTCCGGTGGTTAGGCCTCGGACCAACCACTTCTGCGCAAAGATCGCCGTGAGATAAATCGGCAGGACGCCGATAAGGGAAGCGACCGCCATTTGTCCGAAGTCGACCAGCCGTTCACCCTGGAAAAGCGCAATCCCGATTGGAAGCGTGCGTGTCGTATTGCTAGTGAAGAAAAAAGCAAAGAGAAACTCATTGTAATTGAGGATCACGCAGATCAGGCCAGTCGACACGACACCTGGCAGCATCAACGGAAAGACGATTTGGCATAGAGTTCGAAGCACACTTGCACCATCGATCGCCGCTGCTTCTTCGATCTCCTCTGGGATTCGCTCAATGAACCCGGTCAACAGCCAAAGCGCGACCGGGATGTTCAAAAGACTGTAGCAGATGATCAACCCGGGCAGCGTATGGATTAAGCCTGACCATTTCGCGAGAAAGAAAAGCGGGATAAGCGGCACCATTGGCGGCGCCATGTAGCTGCCAAGTATTAGGCCGGGCAAGAAACGTCCGATCTTGATCCGCGAGAAAGCGTAGACCGCCGGGATAGTAATCACTAACGTTATTAGGCTGCCGGAGATCGCGGCGACCACGCTGTTGCCGATGTAAAGAGCCAACGGGACATTTTGAAAAATATTAATCCAATTTCTCAGCGTCGGCTTGGTCGGGAGAAACAATCCTTCCAAGACTTGATCCGGCGTCTTGAGACTCAATGCCAAAAGATAAACAATCGGCAATAAAACCACCGACAATATCGCGATCAAGAGCGCTGCTCGAACTAGTGGTGAAGCCGCTTCTGCCCAGTGTGCTTGCCACCATTTGCTGCGTTGGGCCCGGGCGGCGCTTTCATAAGCAGCAGCGAGTGCACCATCTCGGGAGCTCATAGACTTGCGGTCCGCTGAATTCTCCGGTGCCACCAGGTTACCGGTAGCGTGATCAGGGTAACGATGAGACAAAGCAGAAGCGTCTGGGCCGAAGCCATTCCCAGATTGAAGTCCTGAAAGAGTGTCTGCCAGATTTTGTATGAGGAGAGACTGGTTTCGGCACCGGGACCACCTGACGTCAGCACATAGACTAGATCGAAGGTCTTGAACGACAGGATCAATTTCAACAGGTAGATGGCAATGAGTGCGGGCGCCAACAAAGGGAGTTGCACCGCAAAGAGAATTCTCGGGTAGCCAGCTCCATCAATCCGAGCCGCTTCCTCGAATTCTGCGGGCAAGGTTTGGAGAGCTGCGTAAACGAGAATGACAATAAATGGCGTCCACTGCCAGGTATCCGCCGCAGCAATTGACAGAATTGCCCAAGGCATCTCACCCAGGAATGAGGAAGGCGTATGTAACCACGCGAACTGGCCAAGCGTCCGGCTGACAAATCCTCCGGTCGGATGCAACATGACCCTCCAGGCAATTCCAACCATTACCGGCGGACTCATCAAGGGAAGCAACAGCAACGTCCTCCCAAGACTTCGAAAACGCATTTTCGAGTTCAGCAATACCGCGATCGCAACCCCTAGAATCAATTGTACCAGGCTGGTCGGAATCGCAAAGAGTGCTGTCCGCGTCAGCGACCAAGCAAAATCGCCCTGCAACGCAGACACGAAATTATTGAGGCCAACCCACGAGATAAACGGCTTCCCCATCGTGCTCTTTGAAATCGAAGTCAGCGCAAGGTAGGCCGCAGGATAGGCCGCTGAGAAAAGCACGGCAAAAATCAGTGGGAGCAACAGCAGCAACCCAACGCGTCGCCGGTTAGGAGAAACGCTGTGGGGGGCGGATTTGCGAGAGGCTTTGGCCAAAGAGTTCATAGATTTAGATGAACAAAGATCGCCGTGCCGAATGGCCCCGCAGGGATACACTCTGATGCGTCCGTTATATGCTAGCAACGCGCACCCGGACCAGCCGGAGCCGACCGATTCACCCCTGCAGAATCTGGACCCAATCCGAATTGATCTGCCTGATTGCGAGTTCCGGGCTTTGGCGATCCGCCAGCATGCGATTCAACTTTTCGGAAAGACTGCGCATCATCTTCGGGCTTTCCGGAATTGTTGGCCAGGCTACCGCTCCATGCAGCGCGGCGTTAGCTGCTCTCTGCACTTTGGGGGCAAAACGCTTGTATTCTGCCGCGTTAAGAGTAGTGATCCGCGTCGGATCAATTCCGGAATTGGAAGTGGTGAGTAGTTCGAGCGCAGTCTGGTATCCGGTTGCCCACTTCACAAACTCCCAAGCCAACTCCTTTTTCTTAGTCGCAGTAGAGAGCCCGAGGCCGAATCCTGCGTTCAAGGACGCCCGCGGTTGGTCTCCTTTTTTCTCAACCGGCAGTTGTACGACATCCCACTGATCACTGATCTTCGATTTTTGCGCGTCTTGAGCGTAGACACCCAGATCGGTCCAGCATTCGACAAAAGCGCCCTTCCCATCGAGGAAGGATGGTACCGCTTGTTCAAACGCGGTCTCAACCGGAGTGGGCAGCGCATAGGGAGCAACATCGAGTAAGGCTTTGGCTGCCTTGAAGGCAGCATCGCTTTCGAGGTTTGGAGTACCATCTGCCTTTAAGAACTCCCCACCGAAACCAGCCAGTCGATTGGCGAATGTCGAGCCGATGATCACTGGAATTGCCGCTCCCATTAGAATGGCGCCGTAAACACCATTCTGTTTTTCCGCTTCGGTAATCGTTTTCGCCGCGACGAGATATTCATCCCAGGTGGTCGGCGCATTGACTTTGTGCTTATCGAGCAACGTGGTGTTATAGAAGAGCACGTGCGTGTCGCCATCGTAAGGCAATCCCCAACGCTTACCTCTGTAAAGGGTGTATGGATCGTAGATGGAGCGGATATAATCGGAAGTCTTAATCGTTGCTTCGTCCTTGGTAATCGGATCGGTCACATCCTGTAGAACATTGTTCTCCACCAAAGAACCAATCGACGCATACCAATATTCAACGACATCAAACTGATTCGCCCCAGACTGCACGTCGAGGGTCGCTTGCGCTTCAATCACGTCATACGGCACGATTGTGACATTCAGCTTTGCGCCAGTCTGCTCGGCAAAACTCTTGCTGAGCACTTCTCCAGAAATCTTGTGAGGCTGAATCAGGACGAGATTTAAGCTTTGCCCGGCATAGGCGCCGGCTAACGCCTTTTTCGAGAGCAGCAACTGACCAGTGAGCGTCAATTGCAGAGCGGATTTAGCGGCTCTGCCTAGGAATGCTCGCCGCGTAAAAACGTTCCTAATATGTTCGTTATCAGTGGATTGATGATTCATTGAATGCTTCGGATCTGTTTTCGGGCAGGAAGCAAACTCGAAAGACTATTTCTATACTGTATTAATAGGGTTTCACTGGGACTGTGCAAGCAAAAAGGTGGAAAAATCCCGTACTGGCGTACCGGCGTGACGGCGTACCGGCGTACCGGCGTGTGGGCGTATCGGCGAAACAGATGCGGCGATGGTGGCGACCGCAATTTCTGGTTGTGGCCAGCCCTCGGTCGAGCTCTCAGGCAAGATCGGCCAAAAAATAACGGGATCAGTCGCAGCGGCTGTCCCAAGACTCTCGGCTCGGCGATTCTGCCTTCGATGGATCCGTGACGCCCTGCCATCGCCGATACGCCCACACGCCGGTACGCTGACACGCCATCACACCCCCACCCGCCGCCCGGGATGTGTCTCGGGCAGATGCGGTCCTTGGCCGAACAGCTTTTCTCGGAGTGTACCAGATCGATATTCCTTCTTGTAAGCGCCGCGACCCTGCAACTCAGGAACCAGCAGATCGATAATATTTTCGTAAGTCTCTGGCATCACTGCATACGTTAGATTGAACCCATCGAGATCGGTTTCTTCCACCCACTGTTCGAGCTGATCGGCCACCTGTTGCGGGGATCCGATCACTACCGGCCCACGTCCACCAAGACCGACGAATTCAGCAATCTCCCGGATCTTCCAACGCCGGTTTGGTTCGGCTACAGTAAACGATTCAAGCGCGGACTGACCCGCATTGGTCTTGGTCGGGCGCAACTCTTCCTCCAGATCATAGGCGCTCAGATCGACACCAGTCCATCCCGACATCAAGGCTAAGGCGCCTTCGTGATCGATGTACGATCGATATTCATTGAGCGTCTCCAGCGCCTCGCTTTCGGTAGGCGCCACGATGATCGTAAACATGGCAAAAACGAGGATCTGTCCGCGCCCGAATTCAGCCGCCCGTTGCCGCAAGTCCTGCACTTGTTTTTTTATTATGCTCGCGGACGGACCTGACACGAAAACACATTCGGCGTGTTTGGCCGCGAAATCTTTCCCGCGACGCGACGCGCCGGCTTGATAAAGGACTGGGGTCCGCTGCGGAGATGGTTCACTCAGATTAAAGCCAGGCACCTTAAAATACCTGCCCGAATGATTGATGCCATGGACCTTCGCAGGATCAGCGAACAATCCACTCTTGCGATCTCGCCTCACCGCGTCACGCTCCCAGCTCTGTTCCCAAAGTTTATAGCAGACCTCCATGTATTCCTCGGCCAATTCGTATCGGTCATCATGCCGGGTCTGTTGATCGAATCCGAAGTTGCGGGCGGCACTATCGAGATATCCGGAAACAATGTTCCAGGCGAATCGACCTTTGGTCAGATGATCCAACGTCGAAGCTCTCCGTGTGAACGGGTACGGATGCTCATAGGTAAGCGCACAAGTTACCCCAAATCCCAAATGCTCGGTAGCCGTCGCCATCCCCGACACCAGCAGGAGTGGGTCGTTCACCGGAATCTGGATCCCGCTGTGAACGGCGGCATCGGCGCTACCTTGATAGACGTCGTATGGGCCGAGAACATCGGCAAGAAACAGGCCGTCAAATTTGCCACGCTCCAGCAGGCGAGCCAAGTCAATCCAATAATTCAGGTCGATATATCGATCCGAGCGATCTCGCGGGTGACGCCACAGTCCAGGCGCCTGATGCCCGACACAATTCATCGCAAAAGCGTTGAATCGGATTTCTTTCCTCATAGCCAGGCATGTCGGGGTGGCGGAATTTCGTTCAGATAGAAATTCCCAATCGCATGATACTTCCAGCGAACCGGATCATGCAGGGTGTGAACCCGCGCATTCCGCCAGTGGCGGTCCAAATGATACTTCTCCAAAGTAGATTGCGTTCCGGCCAACTCGAACAGCTTGTTCGTTGCCAGAATGGCAATATCAGTTGCAGCGATCTTTGCCTCGGCCACGGCCAGCGCGGCGGCAGTGACGGTTGGCTCATCCAGTGCGGTTGCGGCTCGATCAATTTTGGCGGCGGCCCTCTCCATGAGCGCTTCAGCGGCGTGCAGCTGGTAGTGCAGTTCCCCAACCTGATAGATGGTGAGCGGGTCTTCGCTGGCACTCTCTACGTTGGCATCAATCCATGGTCGCGACCGGTTCCTGACGAATTGGACCGTTTCATTGATTGCTGCCCTGGCAATTCCGATATCAATCGCCACGTGAATGATTTGCGAAAACGGACCTCGGGTGGTCGGCTTCCGATAGGCCAGATACGAGCATATCACTTGCTCCTTGCTCACTCGCACATCCTTCAGAATGACTGTGCCGCTCGCCGTGGTTCGCTGTCCAAAGCTCGACCAATCATCAATCACGGTCAGCCCTTCACTTCGGCGACTAACGATGGCCACAACTTTGTTTCCATCGGGATCAGTCGCCCGAACCGGAACCCAATCAGCAAAGAGAGCGCCAGTGGAATAGAATTTTTCGCCAGTCAAGAGATACCCGTCCCCGTCCTGCACAAGTTTCGTTTGATTCTCCAAGATGGTCTTGCCGGAACGCTCCACGGCCGCGTTTCCCAGTCGATCTCCCTTGAGAATCCGATCGAAGAAGAAGGCTTTCTGCGTCGCCGTACCCAACAGCCGAATCTCTTCGACATTGGCATAGTGATTTTGCGGAATTTGTCCTAAAGAAGCATCTGCCTCAGAAATGATCGCGACAACCTCGGTAAAAGTCGTGGTGGAAACACCGGCGCCTCCATATTCCTTCGGCACCGTAATCCCCCAGAGACCGCTCTGCGAAAACCACTCAATCTCCTCGAATGGCAATCGACGTTCTCTGTCCCGGGCTCCCGATTCCGGCCGAATCTGCTCTGCGATTCGTCGAGCAGCTTCCAACGCTTCCTGCTCGCTTTTGATTCGATGCGCTTCTGCCATATCAAGTTCGCGTTTCGAATTCGTACATCGCGCGGCCTCTCACCACAAGCCATTCAGACTTAAACAAAGACCAGTAATGCAGCGCCAAATAGTGCGACACCGAGAAGAAAGCTCATCACGGTAAATCCCATTACTCGCCGAATACTGATCCCAGCGACCGCAACCACAGGTAACGCCCAAAACGGCTGGATCATATCGGCGACCTGCTCTCCGTAGGCGACACCCATTGCCGTCGCGGCCTGGGAGGCATGTAATCCGACTGCCGCGGGAACGGTAAACGGTCCCTGAACCGCCCAATGACCGCCGGCACTTGGCACAAACAGGCTAATGATCAATGAGGCAATGAAATTCCAAAATGGCAAAGTGTGGGCATTAGCAAACTGTATGAATCCTTTCGCAAAAACATCCGCCAAACCTGTACTCGTCATGATCCCCATGATTCCGCCATAGATCGGGTATTGGAGGATCAACGGACCGGTGATTCGGGCCGCGTCATTGATCGCATTGACATAGGCGATGGGACGCCAGTGCAAAAGCAAACCGGCGATAAGGAATAAAAAGATGACTGAATTGAGATCCAGAGAGAACCCGTTCTGATGCCAGACCAACCCCAAGGCTGCGATCCCAGCGACCACAAAGATCAGATTCAAGATCCAGGCTTCTTCCAGCTTCCGCGCCAGGGTTCGTGGTCCCTTCGTTTCCTCTGAGCTGGCCTCATCTTGACCACCTGACTCTTTCAGATTCGCAATCTGTACATCGCTCTCACCGGGCTGAATCGCGCAGTAAAGAAGCGGTAACGCGATAAGCAAAACGAAAGTCGTTACCAGATTCAGCGAAGTAAAAAGCATCGATTCCAGCGGCAAGACCTGACCAGTGATTTTCTGGACAATGTTCAAGCTGGAGCCGGGAGTGGCCTGCGAGAGCGCAATGGAGCTCGAGAATCCACTCGAAAAAATCATCCAACCCGAATAAGCGCCACCGACCAGCCAACCAAAATCAATCCGGATTCGCTTGGCGATCTCGCGCGTGAGCAAACCGGCTACGACCAGACCAAATCCCCAATTCAGGAAGGAGGCGATGAACACCGTAACAATTGTCACAACGATCGCACGCCGCGGCGTGGAACCGAATGACGCAAGCCAACTCAAGAGCGATCGAACCGGCCGAGAGGTCGAAAGCGCATACCCCGCGACGAGAATCAGCAATACCTGGAAGGCGAAAGCCAAAATGCTGAACAAGCCGGTGTACCACCCCGAAAGAATAGTTGGCAGTGATCCCTTGGGGGCGAGCACAGCTGCCAAAAGTCCGGTCAGAATCGTTAACCCGATCGCCAAAATATAGGGGTCGGGCGTGTAGCGCTCGAAAAGCTGAACAAAAAGAGAAGTCAGACGCTGCAGTGGCGACCGGCGAGCGGGGGTCAGCGGAACAGCTCTTCCAGAATCTATGTCTACTGACATAGTAGGCTTTAGAACAGAACCGTAGATCGGTCAATACCCGAATTTCCTATGGGAAATAAGTTTAGATTAGAGAATACGGTCCGTCGCTGGGACCAGGTCTTACTTGTCACCGATAGCAAGCCGCTTGAAGTCTCAGGCAGAATTAAGCCCCCGGCATTCTCTGCCAATACCGGAGAACCGCCGAACGACTGAAATGCCGCCGGGCTAAGCACCTCGACCGGTACATCGCCAAGTATTCTGCGCAACGTACTGTACGGCAATTTACTTCCTGGCGAGTCTTTGCGGAGAGCATTGGCAGATTTTGACCCCATCGAAAAATTTCAAATACTTCGACACAGAGCGCATTGCCCTAAGCGAAGTCTACTCTGTTATTCTTGCCATGCGATTCGCGTACTAGCTCTTTGGCCGAGTTCCTGCTGCCGACCTCTTCTATCGCAGCTGGATTAGCCTGATTACGCTGCTCCGGAAAATGGCCAGACAAATTAAGTTTAATGCTTTCTCGATGAATTGTGCCGGGCATCAGTCCCCAGGCCTCTGGACCCACCCGCAGGATCGCTCCCATCAATATACCGATCTCGAGTATTGGGCAGAGCTCGCCCAGCTTCTCGAGCGTGGAAAGTTTGAAAGCATCTTCCTCGCCGACGTCCTGGGTTCCTATGATGTCTACCAAAGCTCTCCTGAACACGCCTTTCAACAAGGTTTGCAGATCCCAGTGAATGATCCGTTGCTGTTGCTTCCGGCAATGGCGCAAGTCACAAGGCATCTCGGGTTGGCTGTCACCTGCTCGGTTATCTATGAGCACCCCTATTCTTTCGCGCGCCGGATGTCGACGCTAGATCATCTTACCAAAGGACGAGTCGGATGGAACATCGTCTCCTCGTTTTTGGATAGCGCGGCGCGCAACTTCGGCATGAAGCAGCAGCTCGATCACGACCAGCGCTACGATCTGGCCGACGAATACATGGAAGTCTGTTACAAACTTTGGGAAGGCAGCTGGGAAGAGGATGCAGTGGTGCGCGATCGCGGGAGAAAAATCTTCACCGATCCGAAGAAGGTTCACGACATCAAGCATCGCGGCCGGTATTACAGCGTCCCTGGATTTCACCTTTGCGAACCTTCGCCCCAGCGGACACCGGTGCTTTTTCAGGCCGGTGCCTCACGCCGGGGCCGTGAATTTGCCGCCCACCACGCGGAATGCATATTCATCGGCGGCCCTTCCAAGCTCCATCTAAAAAATTACATTACGAAGGTTCGCGAACGAGCCGCGGAGTTTGGACGGGATCCGGAAGATATCCTGTTCTTGAAAGCCCAGAGTATCGTGGTGGCTGAGACCGAGGCGAAAGCTAAAGCAAAATTCGCGAACCTGCGTGAGCACGTGAGTTATGAAGGAACCCTCGCGTTAGTCTCCGGGTGGACCGGTGTTGACTTTGGCAAATACCAGCCGGATGACGAACTGAATTACATTCAAACTAACGCTGGCCAAGGCACTTTGGAGTTCCTGACCAGCGGCGATCCGGCAAGAAAATGGACATTGCGCGAGATGGTAAACTGGGTCGGTGTTGGTGGCGGCTCAATGGTCGGCTCGCCTGAACAAGTGGCTGACTCGCTGCAAGAATGGGTCGAAGAAACGGGCTTAGACGGATTCAATCTGAGCTACGCCATCGCGCATGACTCCTTTCGCGACATCGTTGATCTCGTTGTTCCGGAGTTGCAGCGCCGGGGCGTTTACCGCAAGGAGTATCAGGCGGCTACGCTCCGCGAAAACCTATTCCATCGGTCGGCTCACCTTCCGATCACGCATCCCAGTGCTATTTTCCGCAACCCTGACACGTTCGCGAGCGGGCGGGCTGATCTGGCCGCGACACCCACTCAGCCTTACCCGCCCGCCAACTGCAAAACCTGATCCAGCTCCGCGAGACGGCGCGTGCTTTGTTTTCGCCGCTCTTCCTCATTTATCTCTTAGGGGCTATGGCGTTTACCACTGGACTTGGTGGTATCTCGACTTGGGGTCCGAGTTTTCTTAATCGAGCTTATGGGTTGAGCAACGCGGACGCGTCCACTTTTTTCGCGTTCGGCTGGGCCTCAGCCGGATGTGCCGGAGTATTGCTCGGTGGTTGGATCGGCAGCGCTTGGCGTCGACGGAGTTTTCTTGCCTACCCATTGATCATTACTATCGGATCTACGCTTACCGCTCCGGTTCTCGTTGCCGCTTTTTTCGGGCAAAATCGAACCGCCAGCCAAGGATTCATCTTGCTGGAGATATTCTTCACCAGTCTGTGCTTTGGACCAATCAACGCATTGTTGATCGAAACCGTTCCGGTGGCGCAGCGAAGCGCTGCCTCTGCGATCTTTTCGTAATCTGCGCCTACGGGTTGTCGAACGTCATTTCCGCGGACCTGATCGGCGCCATCTCGGATAAGCAGAACTTACGCGTCGGCATGTTAATTGCTCCGACTGCCTTCCTGCTATCTGCCTTCCTGCTCCTTACTTACACACTTTTGCCACGCCGGCGTGCATCGATCGAAATCCCGACGACCGGCCTCGCCAGTGCGTAATCATCCCTAACCGAAGAGAATCCATGTCGATCGAACCCATTGTTCCTGCTCATGTTATCCGAACGGATGAAGAAGCCATTTCGGTGGCCGACGAAGTAGCCAAGATCATTCGCAAAGGCGCCATTGATCGAGATCAGAAGCGCCTGCTTCCGCAATTCGAAGTCGAGCTGTTGAGCCGGCGAGGACTATATGGACTTTCGGTTCCAAAGAAATACGGTGGTGCCGGTGTCTCGACCGTGACCGTTGGGAATGTCTTTCGCATTCTCGCCGCCGCCGATCCCAGTATTGCACAGATACCCCAAAACCATTTTTGTTGGTCGGCTGTACTCTGGCTGGGAACACCCGAACAGGAGGCCTTCTTTTTCGCGAAATTCCTCGCGGGAGAAAGACTCGGCAACGCAGCATCTGAAAACACTCGAAAACGCCCGGGCGATCATGAAACCGTGGCGAAGAGAGTAGTCGGAGGCTACGCCGTCACCGGGAAAAAGTACTACAGTACCGGCGCATTATTCGCCCATTGGATCCCGGTCTTCGCCAAAGATGAAGAAGATCGATCCACCATCCTTTTTGTTCGCCAAGATTCGGAAGGACTCGAGATTGTCGACGATTGGGCGGGCATGGGGCAGCGGACAACTGCCAGCGGCACAACTATATTAAACAATGTGTTTGTTCCCGACTTATCTGTGATCCCATTCTACAAAATTGGTGAGGGTTCACAGATTTGGACGGCGCTCGCAGGCTACATCCACGGCGCAATCGACCTCGGAATTGCCGAAGAAGCATTGGACGATACCAAAGATTACATCCGCACCAAGAATCGGCCGTGGATCGATAACCCGTTCGACGAGCATGCCAAGGAGCCATTTATTGTTAAGCGCTTTGGCGAACTGGTCGTCGAATTGCATGCTGCGCAGGCCTTGCTTCGACGAGCAGGAGAAGCCATCGACAGCTACTACGGCAATACCACCGAGCAGAGCTGTCTTGACGCTCGGTTCGCAGTGGCTGATTTCCGGCTCGTTGCCGGCCGGGTTGCAGTGGACATTTCAGGCGAACTATTCCCGCTGACCGGCGCGCGAGCTACACTAGCGAAATACGATCTCGATCGGCATTGGCGGAATGCGCGGACGCACACGTTACACGATCCGGATCGATGGAAAGCCTATCACATTGGCAATTATTTCCTGAACGGCAGTCCCCCTCCACCGGGATCGTACGTGTAAGGTGAGCGAGGCCACTCGTTCTCGAGCTTCGAGTTCGTGCTCGATGAATCAAAGATCCCGCGAGCGGAGCCAGCCAGGGTCCGCAAATCCTAATTCCCGATAGGAAATATCTTGCTTTCGCTGGATTCCGCTCGCAGTTTGGCCGGAGATGAAACCCTATCTTTTTAGTCTACTTTCTTCGCGCCTCGTGCTGACCTCCTCCAGCGCCTGCAGCGAGTCGGCCCGAAGATCAGGGTTTTTGCGGCAGACTATCTCCCTAGGGATTGGTGTGATTACTCTGCTCGGTCAGTCTACTCCAGCGCGAGCCGCACAGGTCGATCAGGTGAGACTCGACTGGGCCTATTATAATCCGGTGAGTCTCGTGCTCAAAGAGAAGGGCTGGCTCGAAGAGGATCTTCGCTCAAGCGGCATTAGGGTCGAATGGGTGCAAAGTTTGGGTAGTAATAAGGCGCTCGAATTCCTGCGCGGCAAGAGCGTCGATTTCGGCTCTACTGCCGGTGCCGCTGCGTTTATTGGCCGCGCCAATGGCAACCCGATCAAAGCGATCTATGTCTATAATGCTCCTGAATGGACAGCGCTCGTGACCAGTCTGACTTCCAGAATCTCGCGTATTGAGGATCTAAAGGGAAAACGCGTCGCTGTAACTCGTGGAACCGATCCCCATATCTTTCTTCTGCGCGCACTCGCATCCGCCGGCCTTACTGAAAAGGATATCGAAGTTGTCCCGTTGCAACATCCAGACGGCAAAACGGCCCTGGAACGGGAACAGGTCGACGCCTGGTCAGGTCTCGATCCTTACATGGCTCAACTCGAAGTGGACAAAGGATTTAAGCTTTTCTTTCGGCAGCCGGACTGGAATAGTTTTGGCTTCTTAAACGTCAGGGAGGCTTTTGCTATCGAGCATCCCGACGTGACCGAGCGCGTTCTCCGCAATTATGAAAAAGCGCGGCTCTGGTCCTTGGACCATTCGGAGGAGGCGCGGTCGATTCTGCAGAAGGCAGCCCGGCTCACTCCTGAGGTAGCCGCGAAGGTCTGGGAACGCACCAATCTGAGTAATTCCAAAATTGGACCGGACCAAAGACAGGTGATCTTAGATTCGGCAAACGTGCTCAAGGTCAACGGGATTGTTGATGCGAATACAGACGTGCTAAAGACCGTTAATGAATTGATCGATCCGACATTCACCGAGCGGGTCGTCGCGGCCAAGTAGCTGAAATGAACGGGTTAGCCTTCAGTGTTGAGCCGATCGATCTTCCACGATCGGAGATCGGAACGGTACCCAAACAGAGGCAGCTTCGCCGACGGCGGATGAGCCCGGTCGGTCTAATCGTGCCTTTAGCGGCTTTGATTCTCTGGGAAATTGCCGCCCGTCTTGGCTGGCTCGATCGAACGATCGCCTCTTCCCCCATCGCAATTCTTGGCGAGATTGGGACGCTACTGGCGACAGGTCAAATCTGGGTACATCTCTCGGCCACGTTTGTGCGCGTATTCAGCGGCTTCGCTTTGGGCAGCCTGATGGCCCTTACACTAGGAGTCATTTCTGGAATTATCCCGATCATCTATCGACTGCTCAATCCAACCATTCAGGCGATTCGCAGCGTCCCTTCCTATGCTTGGGTCCCGTTGTTCATTCTTTGGTTCGGGATCTTTGAGACTTCGAAAATTCTTCTGATCGGAGTCGGTGCGTTCTTTCCTCTCTACCTGGCGACGGTAACCGGTATACGAAATGTTGATCGCAAGCTGGTCGAGGTCGCATGGGTGAACGATTTTCGAGGTTGGTCCCTGGCGAGTTGCGTCCTCCTACCGGCAAGCTTGCCGGCGATCTTCGTCGGACTTCGGCAAGGACTAGGCTTGGCCTGGATGTTTGTGGTAGCTGCGGAATTCATGGGAGCAACTCACGGGCTCGGCTTCTTATTGATTGATGGCCAAACTACGGGACGTCCGAGCACCTTAATCGCCAGCATCATTCTCTTCGCCTTCTGCGGGAAAATCACGGATGGATGTTTGGCCTGGACTTCCGAGCGGGCGTTGCGTTGGCAGGATTCCTATCGCCCATGATTCGCATCGATCGAATCACCAAGGATTACGGTGGCGTTCAGCCTGCGATTACCGAACTCGAGTTTAATATTGAGCCCGGAAGCGTGACGGTCATGGTCGGAACAACCGGTTCCGGAAAAAGCACATTAATTCGCGTGCTCGCCGGACTGGAAGCTCCAACATCGGGCCGGATTCGTTGGGATAACGGGAGCAATACCCCTTTCGGTATTGTGTTTCAGGAGCCAAGACTGATGCCGTGGCTCAACGTTCGTCAAAATGTGAAGTTTGGTTTCGGGCCAAAACGAACAAAGGAGAGTGGCCGACTGGCCGACGAAATATTGGAGCAGGTCGGGCTTAGAGCATTTTCGCGTTATTATCCTCGCGAGCTCTCGGGCGGGATGGCGCAACGAGTCGCGATCGCTCGAGCGCTGGTGAAGAAGCCCTCGTTGTTGCTGCTTGATGAACCATTTAGCGCTCTGGATGCTTCAACTCGAACCCGTCTTCAAGAGCACCTGATGCGGCTTTGGACAGATCGGTCGCTTACTTTATTCTTGGTTACTCATGACATCGACGAGGCGGTTCTGCTGGCTGACTGCATCATCGTCATCAAGGGTCGACCGGGACGTATCAGTCATCAATTTCGGATCGATCTGCTACGCCCGCGAGCTCGGCAGGATAAAGGGTTTCAGGCGTTGAAAGAACGGGTACTGGAAGCGCTGGCCGATCAGAAGGCTAGAAGTTAGAATGTGATAAACTAAATGCGCGACTCAGTTTTGCTTTACCGAAAAAAGCATCTCGATTGCTAGTGTCGGGCCTGCGACCGAGCCGAAATGAAAGCCAACAACCAGGAGCGCAATGAAAACAACCGGGTGGAATGGAACTATTCGTGGTAAGCCTGACGTGGGTGCATCGGCTGAACGGACCAAGCGGATAGACGAACGAGATATTGAGTTGTTCGCTCAAATCACCGGTGATCGGAATCCACTGCATTTCGATACGGAAGCTGCTGGTCGATCGATGTTCGGTGGATTGATCGTCCAAGGCGGTATCACATCCGGCTTGCTTAATGCCATTGTTGCCGAGGATCTCCCTGGTCCGGGCACAGTCTTTCTGGGTGTGGAATGGAAGTTTGTGAAAGCAGTTTATGTTGGCGACTCCATTACTGGTCGGGTGGAGATCACCACTGTTCGTGATGATAAGCCGATCTGCACCATCGCTACCTCGGTACGGAACCAGGATGGAGTGGTTTGCCTCTCCGGTACGGCGACCACCTACACGGTGGCGTTGAAGATCAGCGAACGGCAGTGATGCTCGAAAAGTGACGAATTTGTCACTTTTACAGGATTGAGAGCGTTGTGTCTTCAACCTACGCTCCTGCCTCTCTTCCAAAAAAAGACAGACCGAGAGAGCGTCGCCAAGGAGGTCCTATGCAATTAAATGGATTTGCAACGAGTTCCATTCAAGGAAAGCTACCGCGCCCTTCCGCCAACGGTAAGATTATCGGCCGCAGCCTTATCCTTGACCCGTTACGAGGAGTGATTGCGTTTGCCTACCTCTTTGCGGTCGGCCCTTCGGCCTCCGCTCAAAATGATCCGAGTGATCCCGACAGCAACTCGCTCAACCGAATCACCGTACAGGGGATCTCTTCGGAGCATAACGTCTTACCGACCGCGACCGACTTTTCCGACGTGTTCGGGTTTGATCTACCGGTCAATGAGGTTCCTCGTTCGATCAGCGTGATTACTAAGGAGGAGCTGCAAAATGCGAACGTCCGAACCGCTCGCGATCTCGCTCGGATTTCGGCCGACACTTACACTCCTTATTTCAATGGAAATCCATCAAGCACTTACATTCGCGGCCAGGTAGCGGACACTTTCTTCAACGGAACGCGTATAGGACTTACCAGTGAGGGCGTCGGTGCACCGATTGATTTCAATGCGGTCGAAAGTGTCAATATCGTGAAAGGGCCGGCACCGGCTGTCTATGGCGCGAGCCAAAATGTTGGCGGCTTTATCGATTTGATCGCTAAGCAACCATACTTCGATCGTTTTCGCGCCGAAATTGACGCTACGTTCGGGGAGTACGACCTGAACCGTTATATCGTCGACTTTGGTGCACCGATCATTCCCGAGAAACACGCCTTCCGAATTAGCTATTCCGCGGAAGAATCCGGGAGCTATTATCGAAACGTTTTCACTCAGTCTCAGGCCATTTATGCGGTCTTGAAATGGACACCGAGTCCGAACTACGAACTAGAAATACTGAACTCCTTCTGCGAGACGAATTACCAGCTTAACCGGGGGATCAACCGTCCAACCCAAGCACTGATCGATAACGGGACCTATATCACTGGTACCGAGCAATTCGTGAATCCAACGGGAATGTCAATCGGCCCCAACTATCCGGCTAGCAACTTGGTTCGTACCACGATCCCGCAAACCAGAGGGGTCGTGGTTGCGACGGGGAGGACGCAGATCGACCGTGCTGATGTTATTGTCAACCCGAATGACAGCTCCTACGCCAAAACCGATTTTGCCCAGGTCCTATCAGCCCTTCTCTCGGATAACTGCATATTTTACCTACGACTACAGTACTTCGACCACCGACGGGCAGGGTGGCGGTTACAGTATTGGAAGCGATAACAAATTTGACAATCCAAACTTCC
>Ga0137401_10000402_pt1 | contig 16678 bp, 22 predicted proteins | sample CZOMad1_1_16fung_FD_108286 | JGI IMG/M metagenome (GOLD analysis project Ga0137401, IMG submission 108286) | Vadose zone soil fungal communities from Angelo Coast Range Reserve, California, USA - CZOMad1_1_16fungal (Illumina Assembly) | ecosystem: Environmental > Terrestrial > Soil > Vadose...
GAACTTCATCAGAGGCGGCCTCCTTTTTGGCGAAAGGTTGGTAAAGCAAACGCAGTTTATACGGTTCGCTTTCGGCCGCCTCTATTGATTATCAAATCGTTGGACGCGAGCGGCGGGAGCGTGGGTCGCATCATAATTGGTCCGGCGATGGGCTCGTGAAATCGCGCTGCCGCGCCAACGCCACCCGTTCGATGCGCCGTGTTCTTCGGCAAGATTAAGAAGTATCCAAATTACCAGGTTCGCGATTACTAATCTCCTGCGAATATCAAGAGGTGAATATTTCTATGAGTGACGAAAATGGTAGACGCAAGAAATCCTGGGACAGTATTAAGAACATGGCGCTTCTTCTTAGCCTTTTTCTCTCTATCTTCTCCGTTCTTTACACTGTTTTTGCATTCCCAAGTAGGGTTGCCGAATTTTGGGGCGCAATAGCAAGAACTTTCGATGCCAAACTTGTGCAGACGTTAATCAATACCGGCAATATACTTGTCTCATTTTGCTTTCTGTTGGTTTTCTTATCAAAGAAACTCTCAGGTGACTACCATATAAAATGGGGAGAGAAAGAGCAGGACTTTTGTGAACTTACAGAGCTCGGAAAGTATGAAGACAATCAAGAAAATATCCAGCGACAGACTCTTGTGGGATACGAAAGCAGAGTAGCCCGGTTGTTCAGTCAGTATCTATGGATCATGCGTTTGTTTGCAATCAGTTTAGTGTTTCCTCTATTTGACGATCTTATTCACCCAGGTCTCCACATCTGATACTCAGAGAGATATGAGTAATTTTGTCGTCGCAACAAATATTTTCAATTTTTTAGAGGGAATAATTGTCTTCCTGGCGTTTCGGGTTTTGTATAGCACAACTACTGGAAAGGAGGTAAGGACTTTTGGGTCATACCGAGTGGCTTGGCGGCTATTTATATTCTTGTCCTTATTTATTGGTCCTGGTGGCTTGATTGGGGACAGCACCAAACGGTTGAACTGCACCCTTGACTGACACAAAAAGTTAAGCCTCCTTCCCCGTAGGGATATGTGCTTAACTTTTTGTGTCAGTCAAGGGTGCAGTTCACTTTGGTGACCTCAGATGCCACCACAAACCGGCGACCACCAGCGCGACCAGCAATGAAGCTGCGTGACCGAAGACTCTCGCTTTTCTTGAACCGATGAATAACTTTGAACGGTAAATCGCTCCGGTTGCACAAAGCCACGCAAGCACGAAACAAGATCGTGACGCGATGGGATGCTGTTGCCACCCGTAGTAGCCGATGAGGATTAGAGCCACAGCACCTCCCAAGAGCAACGGGTTCTCAATAAAATTCCAAAGGCGCTGAGAGAGAGACGGTCGCGGTCGTCGTGGCGGGCGGTTCTTAGCCATTGAGGGAAGACCACCTTTCGGCTGGCAAGACTATCACCAACCGAACCCGATCTTGACCCAAAAGTCACCCGCCAACTACTCGGTTGACTCATAAGCCACCCCGCTTTCCGACTTTTGCAGCAAAGCCATGCCATAGACTTTTTAGGCAAAGCCGTGCCATAGTGCCATAGTGCCATAGGCCTTTGCACATAAAGTACACTTTCAGAGTTCCTTCTTGTGCAGCGACCCGACTTTTTGTGCAGGAAGGCGTTTTAGGTCTTTGAAGCGTCAACAGGAGAGCCGAACGACGTAGGCATAACGCAAGCGACAAACGGCAACGCCATTGACGGATCGCCGATAAGGTTGACGTAGGCCGCGCCTTAACGCTGTGACGGATGCCACTTGAGCTTGTGACGCCCGTTGCATCCTTCAACGTGTGATATTGACTAGAACTGAGTCATTGACTTAGTATGTCAGTGACACAGTCTATAGAGTCGAGAGAGTCAAGAGACTGTGCGGTTGACGTAGGTGAGCGTCGGCAACGATCTTTGAAAGGTTTTGACCCGAAAGGGTCAGAAAAAGTGGAGGCTATCCGATTCGAACGGATGAGGGTGGTATCAGCACCCTGTCAGTTTTTAAGACTGATGCAATTTGCCAATTCTGCCAAGCCTCCGCAAACATGAAGCGCCCTTTGAAATCTGGCTTTTGGAAGGCCGGATCGAGAAACGGGAGACCTCAGTCGCTTATCCGGTTTGGAGCCGGGCGACTAACCGCCGAAAGCCTTGCGTAGCTCTGGTGATCCCGCGTTACTCGTTTTCAAAGGGCGTTTGCATTTTAAGCCTGTCAGACAGAAAAAGACAAGCAACAAAACCGTGATTGACAGCTTGTTTCGTGAGTGAGACAATGCCCGCAGCGGGCCCGCTCCCAAAATCCAAACAAATAGATTGAGATTGAACTGACTAGCGTGTTTGTAAGAACGCTATAGGCCGCGCTGCCTTCTTTAATTCTCTGGCCGCGATCTGCCTGAGTCGTTCTCTCACCCAACTAGACAGAGGCACACCAGCCAAATCAGCCGCTTCTCTGAATGCTTCCTTTTCCGTGCCCTCAAGCCGGACTAACAAAGCCTCACTTCGCAGCCGATCCACGTCCTTTGGTGGACGCCCTCGTTTCGGTTTCTTCATGCCTTTAGTGTATCAACAAAAAACATGCAACGCAAGTCCTTCGCAGCTTGACTCCTTGATTTATCTGATATACAATAATCCCGTTAGATAGACATAGCAAAGGCCCGATGGCGCTAACCACCGAGCCTCTTTTGAAAACCAAACGCGATTGCTCACGCTGGCCTTCGAACAAACCCATTGTGAGCCTATCGCACGATGAAAGGCAAGGGATCACGATGGAAGAACGAGAAATCAAGGCGCTTCAGATAGCCGCCAAATCAAAACTTCAGCGCAGCGATGATGGTTACAGATGGTTTGTCCCATCTCAAACGAAAGGTTGTCGAAGTACCTATACGGTCAAGCCTGATCCCGCGCACCCGCATTGCACCTGTCCCGACTACACCGCTCGCGGACTGCGATGCAAGCATATCTTCGCCGTCGAATACACGATTGAGCGCGAGTACACCAATGATGGTGAGACTGAGACATTAACTGAGACGTTAACGGTCAAGAAAACTTACAAGCAAGAATGGACTGCCTATAACGAAGCGCAGACCCAGGAAAAAGATCAATTTCAATCGCTCTTGCGCGAGTTGTGTAAAGGAATCGGCGAGCCGTCGCAGACCATTGGCCGACCGCGCTTGCCGTTCGAGGAAATGATCTTCGCCGTTGCGTTCAAAGTCTATTCGACAGTTTCACAGCGCCGGTTCATAAGTGATCTGCGCGACGCTCACGCGAAGGGTTATCTGTCTAAGGTTCCCCACTTCAATTCGATCTCGAATTATCTAGAGAGTGAAGTCCTAACGCCTTACCTCAAGATGCTAATCGAGGAAAGCAGCTTGCCCCTGCAAACCGTCGAATCTGATTTCGCGGTGGACTCGTCAGGCTTTTCAACCTGTCGCTTCGCCCAATGGTCGAGAGCGAAATACCGCGACCGTAGCCTCATCGAAAAGCATGAGTGGATCAAAGTGCATTTGATGTGCGGAGTGAAAACTAATGTCGTCACGGCGATTGAAGTCACCGACCGCTATTCGGCAGACTCTCCGCAGTTTGCCGGACTCGTTAAGGCGACGGGTCGCAACTTCACGATGAGCCAAGTAAGCGCAGATAAAGCCTATCTGTCGGCGGACAACCTGCAAACGGTCGTTGACCATGACGCGCAACCTTTCATCGCGTTCAAGGCGAACAGCACGACCAGCAAAAACCACTCGGCGATTTGGAGACGAATGTTTCACTTCTACTCGTTCAATCAAACTCGCTTCATGCAGTGCTATCACAAGCGGTCAAACGTCGAAACCACCTTCCATATGATCAAGTCGAAGTTTGGCGACCGACTCCGAAGCAAGACGCGCACAGCGCAGATCAACGAAGCACTGTGCAAGGTGCTTTGTCATAACCTGTGCTGCCTGATTCAGAGTATGTATGAACTGGAAATCAAGCCGGAGTTTTGGGCGGAGGCTGCGTGATTTTTCCGCGCTCCGCAGCTATTCGCTCGCAGCGTTGACACACGATGCGATCCTGCGGCTTCTCTTCAACTATGAAGAGATCGCCAACGACATACAGACCGCAAAAGGTACGGTGATAGTGTCTGGCAATTACTAGGTGGTAAATCAGACCGTTGAGAGTTACGGCGTACATGATATTAGGGAGCGGGGAAGTCAGCGAGCGTCCTACCCTGCGACGCCCCAAGGCTTCCCCGCTGGCGCGGCAACCGAAGTCCCTCACCTAACGACGGTCGCCACTAATGGGAGCATGGTTTCCGCAAGCCCACTCTTGCTTACTCCGCTGTGCTTCCCATATGCTGTTGAAACGAGATCGGGATTTTGACAATTAAAGCAAGAGGACAAACCGGCTAATGCCTCTCGCTCGGACGGTTCAAATCGTCCGGGCATCCTCTAGCGCGGCGCATAGTCTAGTAGCAACCGCTCCTAGCCGCAAGGGAAATCCATCAGGAGGGCGATCCTGATGGGAAGCACCAAGCGTGACTACCCGCGCAAGCTCGCGCGTAAGCTGGCGCAAGTGAGAACCAATGCCGGTCTATCACAGACAGAGATCGCGAAGGAATTAGGCGTGAAGGATCGAGCGATTATTTCTCAGTTCGAAGGCGGCAAACGTCAACCATCATTGCCAGTGCTTCTCAAGTATGCGCGACTCGCACGAGTCACAATGGACGTGCTGGTTGACGACAAACTGAAGCTACCCTAAATCAAAGCGATGTTTGAGCAACGCAAAAAGCGCCGTCAAATCGAATACCAAATCCGAGACGTAGAGGATCGCATTCAACGCACCGCTGACCTTGAACACGTTGACATGTTGGCCCTAGCCGTAGTCAACCTTCGCTGGGAAAAGGAGCGATATCACGCCGCACTAAGACAGCTTGATACCGACGCATGGATCGAACGTGCAAAGAAACATCACCTAAAGGTTCCTTCGGATGAGGCTGACTACTGGCAGACGATTGACATAGATCAGGCTACAAAGCAAACACTACTGACAACCGAGGGACAGCATTTCATCAAGACCGCGATCCATGAGAAACGATTCCGGCTCATTCAACAGTGGGGCTGGCTCGTCGCAAGCCTAGTCGCAATTCTGTCCTTAATTGTCTCGATTATCGCGTTCCTAAAGAAGTAACCGTAAACCGACTTTTTGTGCAGCCAACTTCTTTTTTGTGCAACTCGGCCTTTATGTGCAAAGCCGTGCCATAGGGCTTTGCTGCAAAAGTCGATCTTGATGCAAAAGAGGGAAGGGTTGATGCAAAAGTCCGATGGTGTCACTGACTACCCGCTTAGTGGTAGGCTTGCGGCATGGCCGATCCTCAATCCGCTCGCACGAGTTTATGGGCCTTTCTGCGCGAAGTCGGAAAACACTGGGTTACGCTAATGAGTGGCGGCTTTATCACCGTCGCTCTGGGTCTGTTAGAGCGATTATCCGGGAAAGCCGTGCCTCTTTGGGTCTATGGCTGCGTTTTAGTGTTCTTCGTCTTCTTGGCTTGCTATTTAGCATGGCGCGATGAGCGTCAAAAACATCCTCATGATGGCAGCAAAGACAAGCGCGCAATCTTGGCCGAGCGCCTTAGCGCCCTTGTAAAAGAAGCGGGCGATGTTGATTACGGCATAGTCTCGTTAAGTACAATAGAAGGGTTGGACAAGATGGGGCACGCCGATGGACACCGGAAACGAGTCAAGAAGTTTTTGGCAATACATTACGATGCAAAGATGGTAGAGCGTTACGAGACAGAGGGAACCGGGCTACTTGAAGAGTTACTGGCCGATTGCTACCGAAGCGAAGTGGCCTGATGCTATTTCGGCAGATTCAACTTATCATTAATCAGCACATCCGTAGACACTCCCGCAAGTTCCGCGTATCTCAACAACACAGGCAATGGCGGTTCTCGCGTTCCCGATTCATAGCCTGAAATGTGCGCCGGGTAGATCGTAGCTCCGCAGTTTTCCAACCTCTTAAATAACTGGCCTTGAGAAAGTCCTAACCTCTGTCTGATCTCAAATAACTTCTTGCCAGTTTTGCTGGCTGAGGTCTGCGCGCGCTTCCCATCACTTGAACCTCTTGATGGGACAAGCTTGCCTATTCTTCCCAATTGGGAATAGGATAATCGCGTCAGTGACTCTTGCCCGGAATCTGACGATCCGGGCGGCAGGCATTTAGGGCGCGTTCCTCGCGCGTGGAGGTTTATAAGTGAAGATCAAAGTCCTTACCGTCGCAATGATACTCGCATCGTTCGGCCTCGTGCTAGTTCATTGTGGGAATATCCGAGCCCAACAATCGAGCAATCAAGACAAGTTGCCAGAATATGGCGACATCTCTGATCTCAAGGGAATGACCAAGGTGTACGTTTCGACGGAAACAACGCAAGTCCGAAGGTACGTTTTAGATGAACTCAAGAAGGACAAGGCGTTAGTTGTCGTTCCATCGGTTGAGGATGCGGATTTCATACTTGAGTGCGCCCAAAAGGAAAGTATGGGAAATTTCCGCATGGGTTCAGTTGCTACGGAGATGCCAACCTTTGAGATGATCGCATATACGCTTCGCAGCGGTCGCCACCGGATCGCGTGGTCAAAAACCAAGAACTCTGTACGCTACCCGCCAACTCTCTTGACCGGGGATTTCATCGCGGCTCTCAAGAAAGGTCAGAAGTGAACTTCACAGCAATCGCGGTAATGATTCGCCCCTCGAGCGCGACACCAGCGGAGCGCGGGATAAGTTATAATGCGCGTAACGGCGCGCCTCAACTCTGTTTGTACCCGGCCAGGTAAAGGCAGAGGACAAGTTGCGAATTCCTGAACGCGGCAGGCGCGCCGCTTCTTACTTCAGGATCACGGCTAACAGGAAAGCCGATCATGTCACTTGAAGATACCGTCCGCGCTGAAGGCGGACTGCGAATCACCCGCTCTCACCGCCCAACCCAAGACGAATTGATCCGTTTGTTCGATTCGCCACGCGACGAAATATTAGCGGGCATCGGACGGCTTATTCTGGCTCCTGAAAATCCAAGCCGAAAAGTCTATTCCGTATTGAGAGAAATCTATCTCGCGCGTTGGGATGAATTTAATACGACAGTTACTACGGGCTTTGATTCGGGCTGGCCGGAAAGAGCCAAAGCTGCCCAGGTAAAGAAACAGGAAGCCGAAATATGGTTGAGTCCACCCGAAGAACCTTATTCACTGGAAATCGCCCTTAAGATGGTAGCAGGCTCAAAGAGCGAACTGTGGAACAAAGCGTGGATGGAGGGCGTTGGGAAGCACCGGCGCAGAGGACAACCAAAATCAAAGCGGCATCTAGCTGTCAAAGCTCTCGACATTAAGGCTGCGTATCCCGAAGCAACGCTCCGCGAAGTTACTGAAATTGTTTGCCCCTGCGGACAGGAAGAACATACTCCGCAATGTCGGCAACAACTTCGCCAGCAAATTCTTCGGCTCGTAAAATTTCTAAGAGGATACGGGCACGATTTCACTTGGGAGCGCATTGGAATCGAAGGGAGTAAAGTATTCGAATAATTCTTTACACCCCCCTATAATTTATTCTTCGATTACTTTACACCTCTGTAAAGAAACCACTTAGTTCTTTACAGTCTACAAATTACCTCTCGAAGCGCGTATAAGGTTTGTCTTAGGAGTTAACTACGATGAGAAGAGACATAGCCTCTCGCGTCCACAAAGGCACGACGCGAACCGACGCGAGAGGCAGAAACAAAAAGGCTCCCTTTCCTCTACCCTGATCAAGTGCGGAAAGCGAGCCGTGGTTAGCGCCCTTTTAATTGCGGCCCCGTAGCTCAGATGGAAAGAGCGTCTTGCCGCTAACGAGAAGGTCGCCAGTTCGGGTGCTGGCCGGGGCAACAACCAAAGATTGTACGGAATTGCGCCTGAATTTGCCAGAGGAAATGGGCCGGTTTCACGTCGCTGTTAGCTTGACAACGGATGTACCATATGTTACATTTGGCACATGGGAAACAAGGCGCTAAACCTAAGAGACTTGCCCGAAGATTTTCTCAGGCGGGCGAAGGCTCAAGCCGCACTAAGCGGCATGACGTTGAAAGACTTCGTGATCCAGGCAGTTGAAAAAGCTATGCAGAGTAGCGGTCATGAAACGACTCCGAAGGCGCAAAGCAATCGCCAGAAGAAGAAATAGTAAGGCCCCGCTGGTTGCGTTAACAACCAACGAGGCCAATTGAAAACCAACGCGATTGCTCACGCGGCTTCAAGCAAATCCATTGTGAGCCAATCGCTTAACGAAAGGCAAGGACATAATGGAAGAACAACAAGAGAGAGAACAGCGCGGCTTGGTGATCGCCGCCAAATCCAAACTTCAACGAAGCGATGATGGTAATAGATGGTTTGTTCCGTCGCAGACCGCAGGTTGCCCCAACACCTATACGGTCAAACCCGATCCGGCTAAGCCCCATTGCACGTGCCCAGACTTTACCCTTAGACAACTCAGGTGCAAACACCTTTACGCGGTTGAGATTGTAACCCAGCGCGAATTTACTTTTGACGAAGAGACGCAGACTCAGACTCTCACTGAGACGGTCACGGTCAAGCAAACTTACAAGCAGGAATGGACGGCCTACAATAGAGCGCAGACAAACGAAAAGGATCGCTTTCTCTCTTTGCTTTCTGAGTTATGCAAAGGCATCGAAGAACCGATCCAAACATTCGGGCGTCCGCGCATTCCGCTAGCCGAAGTTGTCTTCGGGAATACGTACAAAGTTTTCAGCACCGTGAGCGGTCGCCGCTTCACGTCTGACTTGAGAGGCGCGCAAGCAAAGGGATACCTAACGCGGACTCCGCACTACACGTCACTCTCGCGCTATCTTGAGAATCCAATGCTCACGCCGTTTCTCAAACAACTGATCGAGGAATCTAGCTTGCCTTTACAGGCCGTCGAGTCTGACTTCGCGGTTGATAGTTCGGGCTTCTCAACTTGCCGCTTCGTTCAGTGGGTCAAAGCGAAGTACAGCGACAAGACGCTCATGGAGCGGCACGACTGGATTAAGGTTCATCTGATGTGCGGAGTGAAAACTAACATTGTCACCAGCATCGAAGTCACGGACTCCAATGCGAATGACTGTCCGCAGTTTGCCGGACTCGTTAAGACCACCGGACGCAACTTCACTATGGCCCAAGTGAGCGCGGACAAAGCCTATCTGTCGAGCGACAATCTGCAAGTAGTAGCAGACCATGACGCGCAACCTTTTATCGCGTTCAAAGCCAACAGCACCACGAGCAAGAATCATTCGGCGATGTGGAAGCGAGCCTTTCATTTTTATTCGTTCAATCAGAAGCGATTCATGGACTGCTATCACAAGCGTTCAAATGTCGAAACAACCTTCCACATGATTAAGTCCAAGTTTGGTGACCGTCTGAGAAGCAAGACCCGCACGGCGCAAATTAACGAAGCGTTGTGCAAGGTATTGGCTCATAATCTGTGCTGCCTGATACAATCAATTTACGAGTTAGGAATTGAGCCAACGTTCTGGGAAGAGGCTGCTTGATGCAAAAGTAGCCCGGCTGATGCAGAAGTCACTCCCGCTTCTGACTTTTGCAGCAAAGCCGTGCCATAGGGCTTTGCCTAAAAAGTGACTTCTTGGGCAGACTTCTTGGGCAGGGCGATTACTTTTTGGGCAGACTGTCAGATTGAATTTGCCGCTTCAATAGTTCGCGTTTTTCCTCTTTTTCAACTTCAACTTTAGGAACGTTGGCGACGGTGCGCAGGAGGCTCTGAAAATGTTCTAGCGACTTCCCGTCGCGGATAAGGTTCTGGTTTGGGCCTCTGCTTCATGGCCTCATCTTACCATCCTCTTACATCTTCGCGTAGGTAATTCTAACCGATCATCAATCAGAAAATCAGTAGAGCATCCCGCCAACTCCGCATACTTCACAATCAGCGGCAATGACGGTTCGCGCTTGCCGCTTTCAAAGCCTGAGACGTGCGCAGGATGCGGATAGTCTAACGCGTCAGACATTTTCACAACTCATCAACTCTCAACCAAAGATAAAAAGTCGGGCGGTTTAGAGATCAATTTCGAGGTGGGCAAGACTTACTACGTGCGAATGCAAACGGACACCGGCAATCAAGTTACTCATCCGCGCTTGAGCGTTCCCACGCCTGAAGAATCGACCTTTGATCTAAAGCAGATGAAGCCGGTCGCGGCTGGCGATATTAAGAACAAAAGCGTCGTGACGATCCCACAGAGATTTGGCAAGAAAGGCTGAGGGCAGCATATCAAATGAAGCCGAACATTACTTTAAGTTTTATCCTCTTGGTGCTGATGATTACGGCCAAGGGGCAACAACATAACAGAACCCTGCCTCCGAGATTGCCAGCAGCCGCAACTAAGCCAAGCCCGACGCCCAACCAGATTCCAACCGAACAACGACAAGATGTGATTGAGCCGTTTAATCCCTAGGCTGAGAAACTGCCAGTTGGGTTTACGGGTCATGACCTCAAGGCTATCTACGAGGCATTCGCGGCTAAAAGTAAAGCGGCCACGAAAGGGGAATTTGAAACTACCGAGGCTTTTGAGGCGAGAATCTCAAAGGAAGGCAGTGCGCCGATTTTAGGCAACCTGACAGAATCTAGCACCATTGCTTTCAAAGTTGTAACTAGGCAAGCAGAGATTTTATATGACGCAGATCGGAAAGTAATGACAATCGCAGTTATGTTAGAAGACGGATCGAAAGATGTCTATGCTGAATCCAACATCCGGGCTTTAATCGGACGGGAAGAAAGAAACAACCGTCAGTATGAAGGATCAAATGCTTATGGCGCAAAGGCAATAGTTACATCTCATGAAGGGAAGATTTATAGCGCAGCGTTTTCTAATCAGGACGCATTTGGAGTTAGAAAATATCTTTCATTGTGGAACCGCAGCCACGGTTTTACAGATGATCTCCTTAAGAAGGACGCAATTTTAATCGAACTCCCGATGGACGTTGAGATCGCTAAGAACATGAAACCGCATCTCGGCATACTCGCTATCATGAAGCTGGCTATACCGCATATCTATGATCGAACCTTCTACAACAAGCCCACTCTCAATGATCCTAATGAGTATTTTGTCCGAGACTATTTTCTGAATGCAAAACTAATGGGACTCTGGATTTATGATGATACAAGCGGCCTGGTTCTCATAAAGAAACAGCCAACTGTAAGCGCGTTGCAATTAGGTTATTGATCCTATCTGTGTTTCTGCTTATACTCTCGTTTGTAATCATAGTAAGCCAAGGTGAGGCTTTGGCTTTGAAAGATAGACAAGACGAGTATCTTGTCGGCAGCGTCCGGTTGGGCCGGACGAAGTAACGAAGGCTCTTGAGGAGGGCCATCGTGAACGCTATTGAGCATTCACGGTGGCCCTTTTTCTTTTTGGCGAAAGGCAATGAGTTGTTAGACATCATCACATTCAACATTGCGGATCTCTTTCACGCTTTCTTGTGCTACTATCGCTCTGAAAATTTTGGGTTGGGGAATTGCCCCGTTTCTGGCTAAGCCGGAGCGGGGCTTTTTCTGTTTTTGTGAAAGGCGAAACTATAGAAAGATTCTAAACGCGAAAACGCCGGGCTGACACCCGGCGCATTCGCAAAACTTAGAAAGGTTGTTTCCTATGAACCTACGAAGTCCCTTCGGGCGTCGTACCGCTCGAAGTGTCTGCATAGTAACCGACAAACCTGTTCGGTTGCAAGAGAAAATCACACCCAAGCTAGACGCAAGGCCGGTGATCGTATCACTGGCATCTGCGATCTTGAAGATTAGCGAGCTGCCGACCGGCGAGATCGTGATCGAGATTGAGCCGCCATAGTCTTGTCTGCCTTTTCCCGTCTGGGCTTATTCCAGTACGGGCTTTTACAAGCTGGGCAGAACTTTGGTTCGCCTTCACCTTTAGGCGGCCATTCGTGTCCGCAGCGTTCGCAGACCCAGTACCAAACCGTTTTCTTGACCCTTGCCATTCGCGAGATATTATCGCAAATAATATATTATGTCAACTAATACATTTCCCTTGACAGCGGGTATTATCTCGGATAATATAATGAGCATAGACAAAGGCTCCGATGGCGCTAACCAACGAAGCCTCTTTGAAAACTCAATCGCGATTGCTCACGCTGAGTCTCCGCAAAGCCATTGTGGGTCAATCGCCAAACGAAAGGCAAGGCGCATAATGGAAGAACAACGAGAACGAGAACAACGCGGATTGGTTATTGCCGCCACATCGAAACTTCAGCGCAGCGATGATGGTAACAGATGGTTTGTTCCGTCTCAGACTGAGGGTTGCCAGAATACCTACACGGTCAAACCCGATCCGGCCAAGCCGCATTGCACTTGTCCAGACTTCACGGCGCGGGGACTACGGTGCAAGCACATCTTCGCCGTCGAGATCGTCACCAAGCGCGACTACACCGACGATGGCGAGACTCAGACTTACACCGAAACCGTTACCGTCAAACAAACCTACCGTCAAGAATGGTCAGCCTACAACGCGGCCCAGGTAAACGAGAAAGACGAGTTTCAAAAGTTACTCCATGAACTGTGCAAGGGCATCGGCGAACCATCGCAGAAGATGGGGCGTCCGCGTTTGCCGCTTGAAGATATGATCTTCGCGGCGGCTTTCAAGGTTTACAGCACAGTGTCCGGGCGACGATTCATGAGCGATCTGCGCGATGCGCACGCAAAGGGCTTCATCTCGAAACTGCCTTGCTACAACTCGATTTTCAATTACTTTGAAGATGAAACCCTGACGCCGTACCTCAAGATGCTGATTGAGGAAAGCAGCTTGCCGCTGCAAACCGTCGAATCAGATTTCGCCGTGGACTCCTCCGGTTTCTCAACCTGTCGCTTCGTCCAATGGGTCCAAGCTAAACATCACGATCCGAAACTGCTTGAGGCGCGGGAATGGATCAAGGTTCACTTGATGTGCGGAGTCAAGACGAACGTGGTAACAGCGGTTGAGATTACAGACCGTTACGCTGGCGACTCTCCGCAATTCGCCGGACTCGTAAAGACTACCGGACGCAACTTCACCATGAACCAAGTGAGCGCAGATAAAGCGTATCTATCGAGCGACAATCTGCAAGTAGTAGCAGACCATAATGCGCAGCCGTTCATCCCGTTTAAGGCGAACAGCACGACCAGCAAGAGCCACTCTGCAATTTGGAAACGAATGTTTCACTTCTACTCTTACAATCAATCTCGCTTCATGCAGTGTTATCACAAGCGGTCAAATGTCGAGACTACGTTCCACATGATCAAGTCGAAATTTGGTGACTCACTCCGCAGCAAAACCAAGACGGCGCAGATTAACGAAGCCTTGTGCAAGATTCTGGCCCACAATCTCTGCTGTTTGATCCAGTCAATGTTTGAACTCGAAATCAAGCCGGAATTTTGGGAGGTAAATTAGTTATGACGTGGCAAGAACTAAGAGCGCATATAGACGCGAAGATTGAGGGCGTTGAAGATCGGCGCGAGCGATGGGAAATTGTCTCAACGATTCGTTGGGTAATGCGAACCACTGACACCGGGCTCTATGTTTCGCTGGGCGAGCAAGCCCGCGCAATGCTTGTCCGTGAACCTGAGAAGGCATTGATCTTCGACGGGCGCGACAATGAAGAACTCAAATATAACTTCTACCGTTCGCTCTTAAACAGCGGCGATCTTGAAATCGTACTGTGGGGCGCACACTGAAAGTTCTTGATTGATGGGTACGTGAAATAAAACGCTCGTTTTCAGGGTTTTCGTGGACGGCGCGAAAGCGCCGGTGATATAAACGCTGCTCCGCTACGGTCTTTCAAGCAGGACAACAACGGAACAATCGGGGTCTAACTTTGCGGTTTACGCTAATCCGCTGTGCGGACGTGTGTGCGGATTCTGCGGCCCCCTGATTTCATTGTAGGAATGGCATCATTGTGCCATACTTACAATGAAAATGGCTAGAAACGAAAACGCGGCAGACAGTGCCCAAATCACGATCACGGTTGCCTTAAAGACTGCGCAACTGCTTGAGCAGATTGCGGCGGAGGGTCATTACGGGCGCAAGCGAGCCGTGGTTGCTGCGGGGTTCGTTGAGCGACGGATACACGACCTAATCGAATCAGGGGCGTTGGAAAAAATTATCAAACAGAAACCGACGAAGCCGTAGAGTTAATGCCGAAGCCGCAGCGATTACCATTCCAAGAAAGAAAGCCACGACTGCTTGATCTGTTTTGTTGTGCCGGTGGGGCCGGAGTCGGTTATAGCAAAGCGGGATTCGAGGTTGTCGGCGTCGATATTAAGCCGCAGCCAAACTACCCGCTTCCGTTTATTCAAGCCGACGTTCTCAAACTCGATCCAAAATTCATCGCGTTGTTTGATGCTGTTCACGCTTCGCCGCCGTGTCAATCGTACTCTGACTTGGCCAAACGGAACGGGAACGCAGATGCTTGGCCGCGTTTGATTGAACCTGTCCGGGCGATGCTTATTAAGACCGGCCTTCCTTACATTATAGAAAATGTGGAGGGCGCGCCGCTGCTAGATCCGGCTGTTCTGTGCGGAACGATGTTCCCCAAACTGCGCGTACTTCGCCATCGCCTATTTGAAGCGAATTTCGAGATCGTCGCGCCCTCGCACAAGAAACACCCAAAGGTTCACACGTTTGATAAGCGCAAATCTCATTACGGTAAGACGGACGAATGGAAAGACTTTGTTCAAGTGACCGGCGGCGGGAATTGCACCCTTGCGGCGGCTCGCGCGGCAATGGGCATTGATTGGATGACAAAAGGCGAGATCAACGAGTCGATCCCGCCCGCCTATACCTTGTTTGTCGGACAGGAACTTCTACGCCATATCCATGCCGAACAAGAACCAGCAAAAGCCTTCCGCAAGAGTGCGTAAGCCGGGCTCAAAAGAGCGAATCCGGCAATTCCTACTTGCTCATATTGGACAAGTCGTCACGTCCATTCAGATTCGTGACGCCGTTGGCGCTGACGTGAGCGAATGGGCGCGACGGGTGAGAGAACTGCGCGAAGATGAGGGCTGGCCCATCATTACTCACAACGACTCCACTGCGCTGAAGGTGGGCCAGTACATGCTGACAGGCGATCCTCCAGAAAAGTCAGCCATAGCCTTCGCTCGGGGAATCTCTGCAAAGCTCCGAGCGGAAGTTCTCGACCGCAACGGCTCGACTTGCCAAATGTGCGGCCTCACGCCGGGAGAAATCGACCCGGCAACCGGGCGCAGGGTTCGCCTTCACCTCGGCCACATTGTTGACAGGAATCTCGGCGGCAAGGATGAACTGTCGAACCTTCGGGCGCTTTGCTCAACATGCAATCAGGGCGCGAAAAATATCACTGCGGAAAAGCCAAGCAGAGTATGGTTGCTTTCCCAAGTCAGGCGCGCCAGACAGGACGATCAACGCGCGGTTTTCGACTGGCTCCAAACGAAGTTTGAGTGATGGACAATCTCACGCCGCTACAACGAAGCGAGACCATGCGGCGGATTCGCGGTAAGGGAACGAAGCCGGAACTTGCCGTTCGGAGTTTGGTTCACCGGCTTGGCTTCCGTTTCCGGCTCCATGACAAGAAGCTACCCGGCAAGCCCGATCTCGTTTTCCGATCCCGCCGCAAGGTGATCCAGGTACACGGTTGCTTCTGGCATCAACACACGCCCGCATGTAAGGCAATCACTCCGAAATCAAATACCGACTTCTGGAAACCAAAGCTACGCCGGAACGTCGCCCGCGATCTCGAAAACGTCAAAGCTCTAACCCGCGACGGCTGGAAGGTTCTGACGATCTGGGAGTGCGAAGTCAGAGACGCCAAAGCCCTGACCAAGCGGCTCACCCGGTTTCTCAGATAAGGACTTTTTGGGCAGCCGCCCGACTTTTTGGGCAAACGGGACTTCTTAGGCAAAGCCGTGCCATAGGATACCCAGTGCACAGTGGATACTCAGGTGGCAACTGGGTATCCATTGGCACCGATGAGAACACTCTTGAGGCAAAGGGGCGTTTTTCCTCACTGATTCCCGATAAGTCTTCGTCCATCGCATTCGTTAACGTTAACGGCGAGTCTGTTACTACCAATCTTGGATATTCAGTACCCACTTACCTCTTCATAACTTAGGACCCTCAAATCACGCTCTCAATGCGCTGCTAACTTAATAAATAATTAGCCTTAAGTGTGTTTGCAGAGCGATTAGTTATCAATGGCACGCCTATTGTAATGGGAAAGGTCATTCAAGGTAGTTCGCAGTAATAGAAAGAGGAAAAAGAAAATGATTAGCCTAGTCTCAGCCAGCACCGCAACCCCCGAAAACAAATTCAGCACCACCGAATTGGTCGCATCGATGATGCACAAGCTTTCCCCCGAACTCATCAACACGATTTGTTCATTGGGCGTCGAGAACCGTTACTCCGCGATGGACAATTACGCAGACTTTTTGAGCGGCGCGCCGATGCACGCGAACAGCTCGACCACCGACCTCGGTGTCAACGCCACCCGCAAGTGCATTGAAGAGTCAGGTGTCGACCCTTCACAAATCGGTCTGTTAATCGCCGCCACGAACACCCCGGACCAGATGCTGCCGTGTCTCGCTTCCGAAGTGATGGGCCGCACGCATGGTTTGCTGCCCCGCTCGTTGAGCACCGTCAGCATGCAGTCACAGGGATGCTCAGTAATGTTGAAGTC
>Ga0137401_10000403_pt1 | contig 16667 bp, 11 predicted proteins | sample CZOMad1_1_16fung_FD_108286 | JGI IMG/M metagenome (GOLD analysis project Ga0137401, IMG submission 108286) | Vadose zone soil fungal communities from Angelo Coast Range Reserve, California, USA - CZOMad1_1_16fungal (Illumina Assembly) | ecosystem: Environmental > Terrestrial > Soil > Vadose...
ATGGATCCTTTTGAGGTCCGTCTCTGCTTCAGAAACGCTGACACCAGGCTTTAACCTGCCGAAGCAAGAGAAAAGGTGTGTGTCCCGAAGCGCCATTGGGTCACCGAAGAAGTTGAAAGGAACGATAGTATGAATGGGCAGGTAAGCATCGACACCAGGGGGACCCCAATCATCCAATTGCGACGGTACGATCCCGATCACCTGAAAACTTAAATCATTCAGGATGATATTTTTGCCTATAATATTCGGATCCGACTGAAACCGGCTGCGCCAACAACGTTCGCTAAGCACCGCAACAAGTGGTCCGTTCTTGATATCTTCTTGCTCGGCAAATACGCGGCCAAGAATCGTCGGCAACCCAGTTACACTAAACAAGCTTGGCGACGCAAAATTGGCTTCCAGAAGCTGCGCTTTACCTTCAGTACGCAGGTCGACCGTTATGTCCCTCTCTAACGCTAGAAAGTCGAACGTGTGTTGCACTGCGACCGTATCGACGTAGTCAGGATAGTCGAAAACACTGAAAGGATGGTTTTGGTGGGGTTCGCAAACTTCAACCAGACGTTCGGAGTTTGGGAACGGTAACGGATTCAGGATAACCGCATCGATTAGACTGAAAATTGCCGCACTCATGCCGATGCTAAAGCCGAGGATCACGATGGCAGTGATAGTAAATCCTGGCGACCTAAGGAGCTGTCGTACCGAGTAACGGAGAGGCGATAGCATGGCCAACATCTGGTCTTAGCAGGCGATAAATGATCTTGCGAAGCACCTTCTACGCCACGAGACAAAACGGAATGGGCGCGCCTCCAGTTTGGCGATTTCAGTCGAGATGGTGCTAGAATTTTCGTCTCAAACTGAGAATGATTGTCTCATTCTGGGGCCGGAGCAGCCTAAGTAAAATTGTCTGACAAAACTGGATTCGCGGTGGAATTTGTATCGCTCATAAATCGTATGTCTGTTGCCTCTAAGGTGGTCGACATAAAATATTTTTCAGTTGTGTAATTCACCAAAGTAGAACGCCGGCCTGAGGCCGAGTAATGCCAAGTACCGATTGGAGCTATGCACAATCTGCATAAGTTCGGAAACGGTTTTGAAGCTCGTGGCCTTATCACCGGGTAAGCAAATAATCGCTCTTCGCACCGCAGAGATCGATATCATCACGAACGAGACCGGCGACTTGCTAGCCGTCGGAGGCCTCAAAGAGACGAGCGAACCCAATGTCGACAGAAGAATCGTCCCCGACGTGATGTGCGCCTCGACAAGAAAAATCCTTCACTGGCAAGAACCAAACCTATATTCAGTCTTTGGCGTAGCTTTCGCGTACGATCGCAAGCCAAGCCTTGGCCGCGTGCGAGAGATACCCACCCCGGCGCCAGATCATCGCAGGATTCCATTTCGTCTGAGGCTCAGCGAGCCGGACGAGGCGAACGGACGGGTGGCGGCGCTGTTCGGCGATCATCCGCGGCAGGAAGGCGATACCGAATCCCGCAGCGGCGAGTTTGACCATGAAGTCGATTTGGCTGCTTCGAGCTACAATGGTTGGCTCGAAACCTCGCCGCCGGCATGCCTCTAGAATGACCCGGTGAAGCGAAAATCCTTTGTCAAACAGAATGAATGGAAGATGCTGCAGGCTCGCGAGGTCGGTGGACTTTTTCCGCGCAAAGCGCGTGATCCGCCGGGAGCAAAACCACCAGCGGCTGGTTTGTGATCTCCCACCATTCAAATTCGCCCGATACCGGAAGCATCGAAACAGAAAGTTCGATTTCGCCCGACAGCAGGATTTCTTTCAAGCGATCGCCGCCATACTCCACCAAACGGATGTCGACGCCGGGATAACGCGTACGATAGATCGCAAAAAGGGGCGCGAACAAGTCGCTGCTGCCAACTGGCGGTCGGGATTTTTCTACTATCGGCCGGTTCGCGCCCATCCTGGGTTCAACCAGAGGACACGAAGACCGAATCTTAAACAACGAGATCGCAAAGGTCCCAAAGAGGGGGGATTCGGTTTTTCCGGCGGAGAATCGAATCCGTGATGTACACTACAGAACGCTATCACTAGTGAATTCTTCGCGATGCAAAGTTGCTATGAGTTGCGTGCACTCAATGAATGCTTCTGCTGTTGCAAGATAGCGGCTAACGCGGGTAAGCGCGTCGCCCATTCTCTCTGCTGGCACTTGCTGCAAACGGTCAGCGCCGAGAAGTTGCCTGACGCTTACTGTCAAACTTTGGCCAGTTTCATTTAACGAAGGGGATACGCCAAGCGGGCGACCCATTTCCAAGAATTCACGGAACATTCTCAGCAGGCGGCGAAAGCTTTGATCCATCGCATCGAAAATGGGCTGGAGAACCACGTCGACTACTTGGATTGGCTCGTTCCTCTTGAAGGATACCAAAGAGTTCAGGTCGACCGACAGGCTCATGAGCACAGGAAGCAGCGCCATAACTTTCATTTGTTCCGCCCGGAGTCGATGATCAACGCCCATGACTTGCGCACAAGACAGTGCCTCCATTGGCGCGAGTGTAATCCTGGAGGATAGCTCTTCGATTCGTCCGGAAGGAGGTTCTCCCAGAATCTTTTCACATGCCGCGAAGTAGGCGACCAGGTTTTTGTAAAGAAGCTTTTGCGGTAGCCTCGGACAAACGAGACGGCTGACGACAGCACCGATTGTTAATCCAGTCATGACTCCTAGATAGCTGTCGACGATCAGTTTCGCGACTACCAGGACCTGAGCGTTTAACCCTACAATTGCCGACACGAGGAGAATCACCGAACCTATCCAGAAAGGAAAACCAACTTTTCGCCCGACGGCAAATCCGGTTGGGAAAAGCACGCAAAAAACAACAAGATTCATTACCCAATAGTTGGACATGGCCGGCGCTAAAAAGAACATTCCAAAGGTGATTAAAGCTCCATAGATTGCGCTTCTAAACAGGGCGCTAAACAACCGAAGATCACCGATCGGTGTGCCAGTAGTAGTTACGAATATTGCAATCCAAGCTGCGCTGGGCACGATCATGCCGCCCGGGGGATGGAGCCATTCAATGACTAGCAAACTAACCGCGACTGCTAACCCGGCCTTGATCCCGGCGATAATCCAAGATCGATCGATCCTCTGTCTCGCTTCACGTAACCTTTGAGCCTCGACTGAAATTCGGACATCCGAAAATTGTTGGAATGCCGATTGCAGATCGGCCAGCGTAGTACCGAGTGTTGAGAGCGCATCACGGTGCCCATAGAGTGCAGTTATCTCCTCCACCTGGAAGACTCGAAATGCTCCACTCAGGTAAAGCTCATCAATCCTAGTCACCAATTGGTCAAGCGCTGCGCTCAAGGTCTCAACCGCAAGTCGTTCTCCGCGCCAATCGGCTAATTTGGCAAAAACAGATTCGGCCGCCAGGAAAACATCAGTCAGCTCCTTTTCCAGGAGCCTCATCATTTCGGATGATTCGACCCGATGCTGGTGTAGGTGGACGATAACTTGGAGCAGAATCTGAAGCGCCGTAATGATTTTCTCGAAAATCGTATTTCGTGCGTTCAGAAGTGGCTGCTCCCGACGCAAATCAGGCAGAAAGGCCTGAAGGATAACAAGCTTTTCTGTACATTTTTTATGGGCATACCGAAAATCGCTGCGTCCGGGCTTTCCTGCCAACCATGCCCTGGCCTCGCTGAGCGTCAATATTCCGCTTTCCCGAATCACATTTTTTACCGCTTTAAGAAATTCTGGTCGCGCATACCGCGGCCAAAACAAACCTGTGACTAATAGGACGACGAAAACTCCTAGCAAGGTTTCTTCAGTTCGGTTAAGAGCGATACTCCAGGCATTTTCAGGGTCGGAAATGCCATAACTGGCAATCGTCACGAGGGTGAACCCGGTCAGATGGTAAGCGTACGGACTCATGCTCGGACCGAACTGGCAAACCTTGTAGTTAGAGTATGCGACCACCAGTGAAATCACCGAAAGGAAGAGAATAGGAGACGAAGTGTAGTCGCTAACCAACCACACACCAAGTGCCCCACCAACTAAGGTACCGATCATACGCATGAGAGATTTCAGAGCGATCGAACCGACATAGCGAGGGGTCATCAACACGATCACCGCGAACAGCGACCAGGCTGGAAACTGAAGCCGCAAAAGTTCGGCTAGATAGAGCGCAAGAACGCCACTCAGCCCCATCTTGAGACCATGGACAAGCCGAATATCGCTCCCCGGCTTCCGGGAAACGTCTTCTCTAGCGATCTGCGGTTCAGGGCCTGACTCCAATAATCTCCGCAGACGTGCTTTCCCCCCTTCGGCATCCAATATGAGATTTATGTACGAGTTCATCTGTCATCTGTTGTGAAAATTTCCTTCGTGTGGTCTATAGGAACCGGAAGTCACGTCCTCTAGGGAGTAGCCATAAGAGACGATTTGCTCGTCTGTTTCGCAGCGGACAAGCGTTCAAGATGAGAATCAATGCCAGGCGTTCGGCCGTAAACTGCGACTGAAGCCGTTTGGCCGATGCGCAAGGGCACCGGACATTTTTCTTGCACCCGAATCCGGACTGGGAAGCGCTGCGCTAGACGGACCCAGTCGATTGTGGGGCTAACCGAAGGCAACAAGATCGTCGAGGTGCCGGAAGAACCATCTGGTACGAAAATTCCCCAGCCGACGCTCTGTACAATGCCTTCAAATGGTTGATCTTCGTGACCCAATAACGTAATCTGAACTCGTGAACCCGGCGCCATATTTCTTAACTGCGTTTCCTTGAAGTAGGCAGCAATCCAGAATGAATTTATGTCTACGAGAGCAAGCAGTTGTTGGCCGGCACTCACATAGGTCCCTTCGCTGACATTCAAGTTAGTAATGTAACCATCGACGGGCGCATAAATCTCCGTATAACTAAGTTGTAATTCTGCTGCTTCCAATACCGCATTCGCTGCTGCTACAGCTGCTTGACCGGAAGCCAGATTATCCTGGGCGTTCTGCAAATCCTGGACCGCGTTAACTTTTGCTTTTGCTAACGCGCTTTGCCGGCCCATTTCCTGAGAACGCTGCTTCAGCGTAGCCTTAGCTGCTAACAGCTGCGCTTTTGCGTTGTCCACATTGGCCTGGAAGTCCGCCGGGTCGATCTCGAACAGGAGATCGCCTGTTTTTACTGGCTCGTTATCATATATCAACACGTGCGAGATTGGCCCAGCAACCCGTGGTGCAATTCCCACGACGTTCGCTCTAACCTGCCCATCTCGAGTCCACGGACGTGCAAGATATTGTTGGTAACTCGTCCAGATGACAAAGCCAGCAGCACAGACCACGAATAGTGTTAAAAAGTACGATATAACTCTCTTCATAATCAAAAAAGCAGCGCGAGCAGCCCGGCGATTAAAAGCGCGACGCCCGCAAAGAACAGCGGTAGATGCCAGACATATCGGGTAAGTCTAAAGGACTCCAATAGCGCAGTAATCACCCATGAAGCCATGAACCCGAGGATCCCGACCACAAATGTCCAAGGGAGTAAGAAACCGCCTACATTAAATTCTGCATCATGAATCATAAGGGAGTCTTAATAGGAGTGATCTTTATCTGATTGTAGTATCGGAGACCGTGGGTGCTCTTGCTAATGCAAGCTTGAGACGATATTAATAGATGGTGTCTATTAGAAGACTTCACGGTAAAGGCATAAGCTGCAGTGCTCAATAAAGTCGAACGTGCGGCCTTAAGAGCGCTCGGCTGAAAAGAAAGACGAAACCCCTTTATGGAACTCCGACATATTCGCTATTTCGTCGCACTAGCTGAGCAACTCCATTTTGCGCGTGCCGCCGAGTTGCTCCATATGACTCAACCAGCCTTGAGTCACCAAATAAAGGCGCTCGAAGATGAGCTCGGCGTGCGGCTTTTTAACCGAACCAAGCGAGAGGTAACGTTAACTGAACCAGGAGCGTACTTCTTAGCCGAAGCGCAGCTAACGTTGAAACAAGCAGAGCGAGCGCGAGCTGTGGCCCAGAGAGTCGCGAGAGGACAGCTTGGCATCGTGCGAATCGGCTATGTACCATCCTTACCCTTCAGCGGCATACTATCACAGATCGCCTCCGAGTTTCGCCAGAACGCAACTGAGATCCAGTTCGTACTTGAGGAGATGTTTGCTCAAGAGCAACTGATTAAAATAGCCGCTGGTAAGCTGGACGTCGGCCTTCTTCGGCTGCCAGTCGAGCGCCCGCTGCCACACCTTGAGACTAAAGTCCTGATCAAAGAGAGAATGGTTATAGCGATCAGAGAGGATCATCCGGTTGCACGGATGAAAGAAATCTCGATCGCCGATCTTCGCAATGAAGCCTTCATCGTCTACAGAGGCGAACAAGCTATAACCATGCACGAACACGTATTGGCTCTGGTGCAAGAAGGAGGCTTTCCGTTACGTGTAGGACAGTCCGCTCCCAGTCTCACGACGATGATCGCGCTGGTAGCTGGAGGAGCGGGCATCGCATATGTGCCGGAATCACTAGGAAACATGAATGTACCCTTGGTATGCTTTAGGCCTTTGGTAGATCTGGAACGGGTCTCTGAGATAGCCGTTTGCTACCGTTCTGACGAAACCTCTCTTGCCGTTTGGAAACTATTAAAGATCTTGAATGCGATGCCTTGCGTGCCGAAAGACAACCGGCTGTAGTCATCAATGTAGGCTTTCATAGTGTCGTTTAGGCATCGGCAGCCGAATTCTCAGCATACCGAAGAGTTCCCGAGCTTTTCGGAGAAGAACATTCGAAGCAGTTTTGTTCTGATTGGTGGCGGCCGCGCTTCTGAATGTCAGTGATATGATCGAGATCACCGCCTCGCATCAGAGCGAATGGGGTCTTAATTGACCAGGATAGGGATTCTCGATCATGTTGTTCTGGGCTCGTCTAAGGGATCACTACACCAAATGGAAAAAATCGTACGCCAAGCTCGAAATTCCGAGGAGCAATGCACCAGGGTCAGATTCCAACCAATTCAATTGAGGATGGATCGGATACTCTTTTTTTGCAGATGATCAAGCTCGTCGGGTTCGCTTTTTTTATCTGCAGCGTCTGCACAGCTCTCGCAACCGATCGAGAGTTTGGGCATCCACTTTTTCGAACTTTTACTGCCCACGACTACGGCGAGGTAGGCCAAATATTTGCGGTAACTGAGGATCCTCAAGGTCGCATGCTGTTCGGCTGTGGAAACGCAATCCTGGCGTTCGACAACAATCACTGGGAAACCATTCCCGCACCAGGGACAGGATTTATCAGATCGTTAGCCGTTGATAGGCATGGAGTGGTCTGGTTCAGCAGCAGCACCCAGAAAGGGTACCTGTCCAGAGTCGACGGCGAATATCGTGCGGTTAAGGTCTACAACGGCTCTTTTGGCATAGGTTCGCGGATGGTCGTGGACGGTAGTCAGGTCTATTTCAGTACAGAAACAGGACTTCTTATTTGGAATAACGGACAGATTTCTCAGCTGCCTTGGTCGATAGATTCCATGTACCCGTTCTCCCTGGCGCTTTCTCATGGCAAGATCTGGATCGGCGATCAGGACAGTTCCATCTATGAACTCGATGGAGATCGATTCGACAAAATCGCAGAATCTCCTCCGACAAACGCTGGCGCGGTTCGAGCGATCGTGGATTGTCCAATCGGCGATGGGCTGATTGTCAGACAATCGGGAATCTTTCAGAAAACCGGCGCTACGCTTGTGCCGTGGAGAACTGACATCGATTCGTTGCTAAAAACTTCGGTTATATTCTATGCCAAATGGATCTTAGGCAAGTATCTGGCCGTTTTAGTACAAAATAGCGGTGTTTATCTGCTCGACAAGGAAGGCCATCTTGTCGAGAGCTTCACGGTGGATGCCGGCTTTGAAACAACCGGTGAAGACCGGGATGGAGGACTTTGGGTTTGCACGGATACGGAGATCACCCGGATTCAATGCGGAGCGGGCTGTACCGAGTTTGACCACGAACTAGGATTGCCAAAAGGCTTTATCACCGCCGTAGGCAGATATCAGGGAAAAGTCTACACGGCGACGCAACATGGTGTCTATGTCCTAAAAGCAGATGGGTCCGAAGCTGCCCATTTCGTTCGATTTGGAGACCGGAATGACCGCTTCTTCGGGATGACCCTCAGCGGCTCGACTGCCTTTGCCATGAGCGAATTCGGGGCTTACTCCTTGGATCCTGCGAGCTCCAGACTAAATCGAATCGGATCGGGCGGCCTGACGATCCAGTCCTCACGGATTGATCCGATGCGGGTCTTTCTCAGTACCCGAGCCGGGTTGGAGTCGATTCGTAACTCCAATGGTCAGTGGTTTTCCGAAGGCCTGCTCTCGGAACTTCCCTATGCCATTCCTGGAATGGCCGATAATGAAAGGGGCGACCTGTTTCTTTGCACGGAAAACGAAGGCTTTTACCGGATTCAATTGAAAAAAGGTACACAACCCTTATTCCGCGACGCTCGGGTGGAGCGACTGCTGGATATACAAAACAAAGAGGTGACATCGGGCGATGGAACGATTTGCCGATGGCGAGGGCAAATGTTGTTTGTTGGAGATGACCGGGTTTGGAAGCTACCAGAGGGCAAGGATCGACTGGAGCCTTTTGACTTAGTAGCAAAGAGTTTGCCCGGCCGGAAAATTCAAAGAATCGATCGTAGCCAACGAACAGACGATTATGTTTGGGTCAGCAGTCGGCCTCCCAATGCTGGCCCGGAGACGGGTTTTGAGGTGGGAAGGCTCTACACGTCGGGGCGTTACGAACCTCTTTCCCATGCGGTCTCGTACCCGCTGGGTGTGATAAATAGCATTTGGGACGAGAATGTTGATGGGGAACCGGCCGCGTGGATCGCCGGAGACTATGGGCTCATGCGCGTCATTGTGGATCGGCCAACGTTGGCTAAGAGAAAATTCGAGCTTTATCCCAGCCGAATCTTAACCGCTGATGGAGCACCCATTTCTGTCCGGGACGGCAAAGGGTTAACGCTCAAATACGACGATCGGGATTTTCAAATTCATTTCGGCACGGACCGCTTCAGCTTCAGTGTCGGCGATAACCTCTACTATGAGGCGAGGTTAGAAGGAACGACCGAGCATCGGTCGCCGATGACGACCGCACCGGTTTGGCGGTCTGGCGCGCTCAATGAGGGGCATTATCTGCTCCATGTCCAGGCCAGCGATAGCGACGGAGACGAGAGCAAAGAGTACACGCTTGCTTTCATCATCGACCCGCCTTGGTATCGGACCCTCTGGATGGATATTGTTTGGGGGTTGTTGATCATTCTTGCTTTCTATCTCTTCAGCCTTTGGCAGGTGTGGCAGATGACATTACGGGAGCGGGAGCTTGTGCAAACTGTCGAGCTGCGCACTCGAGAATTGCGGGAACATGAGGTCGAGCTTCGAAATGCCAAAGATGCCGCGGAGTTAGCGAGAGAGCACGCAGAAATCGCCAATCGCGCGAAGACCGCTTTCCTGGCCAACATGAGCCATGAACTTCGGACGCCGATCAACAGTATCCTTGGGTACGCCCAAACCCTGCTTCGGCGCTTGGACCTCACCGATGACGGAAAAGCGAAATTGAAGACAATCCTTTCCAGCGGAGAACATCTGCTCGAAATGATTAGTGAAGTGTTGGACCTCTCCAGGGTCGAGTCAGGAAAAGTATCGGTCGCTTTTCGATCTTTGGAGTTGCCTAAGTTTATTGCTGGAATTGTGGACGAATTGAAGTTACGCGGCGATCGCGGGAATCTGCGTTTTATACACGAAATCCAAGGTGTCCTGCCGCAATGGATCGAAACGGATCCGCTCCGGTTACGACAAGTGCTCTACAACTTGCTTGTAAACGCAATGAAATTCACTGCCCAAGGGGAAGTCGCCTTTCGAGTTTGCGTACATCCGGAGCGGCTCCGTTTTGAAGTGAAGGATACCGGAAAAGGAATTCCAAAAGAGGATTTGCCATCGCTCTTCAAACCATTCTATCAGGCAACTAACAACAATGTAACCGGCCAGGGCGTGGGATTGGGATTACATATTAGTAAGCAAATCGTGGAATTGCTCGGCGGCGAAATCACCATCGCGAGTGAACTTGGCCAGGGCAGTACGGTCAGTTTCGAAATTCCTCTTCGAAGCGCTGATCCGGTTAGCGCTGAATTGCGTTCGCCTCAGGTCATCGGTTATGAAGGGCCGCGACGCAAGATTTTGGTGGTGGACGATGAGCCGCTCAATCGTTCCGTCTTGACCGAGCTTCTTTCAGCAGTGGGATTCGATGCGATCGAAGCGGATTCACCCGAAGAAGCGTTAGGTCTACTTAAGGACCATTTCGATGCGCTGATCTCCGATATACGGATGCCTGGGTACGACGGATATACTTTTTGCCGACATCTGAGATCTTCTCCGGCAACCAAGAACCTCATTATCGTTGTCTCTTCGGCCAGCGTGTTTGCTGACGATCAGCGTCTTGCCCTCGATTCCGGGGCTAACGACTTCTTACCGAAACCGGTGATGGAAGAAGAATTGTTTCAGATTCTGGGGAGACAGTTGAAGTTAAAGTGGATCTACGCTGAACGGAACAAATCCGCGAATTCGTAAAGGGGATCACGAAAATTTGGTTAACGTTACTCCGCAGCCTCCCGCAAAATATTCACAACCTCTTCTGGCTCCTCGAGCATTGCTGTGGATCACACTTGCTGGCCAGGCATGGTTCATGGCCTTGCCTCCCTGGCAAGGCGTGCTCGACGCAGGCAAGGTTCTTATCGATCAGACTGGGGCTGCACTTCGCAAAGCATTCGAACCCAGCCTAAGAAGTCGATAGTTCTTAGGCCGTAAGAATGATCACAACCAAGTCGCGAATCAATTTACGAAGCTCAGTGGCACTTTTAGCCACCAATTTAAATCCACGCACGGCACTTGTTAAAATATGCGCCATTTTTTCCGCAGAAAGCATTTTTTTGTTGCCGCTAGATTTCACATGTCCTTTTAGAATAGACGCGAGAACTGACTCAAGCTTTTCGTAGCTTTGGTCAAGAGCCTCCTGAGCAAATTCATAAGAAGAATCGCTGATCTCTTTTGCTTCCGGCGAATTCAGAGTGACATCAAATCTTTGTACAATCCAAACCTCAAAGGCGTAACGAACTTTCTCTCCGATCGTCTTCTGCGCAGGAAGTCCTTTTGATATCTCCTCGATCAGGCTGTCAGCAAATTGAAGGATAGCTGCTCTAAACACCTCCTCCTTGCTGCTAAAATACAAATAGAGACCGGGTCGCGAGATTCCCGCGGCCTCGGCGATCTCATTCATAGACACTCGCTGGTAGCCGTACTTGAAGAACACCGCGAGCGCAGCCGAAACTATACGCTGTCTCTTTTCATCAGGCACAAGCTTATTATTTGACAATTTAAGTCTAGCAGTCAATGCTTAGTCACTTAGACACATATAGTTTAGTGTCTAATGTAGAATGAATATGATGACTGAGCAAAAGCCGTTGATATCAGGGTTTGGTGCAAAGACGACTGCTGAAGAAGCACTAGCCGGGCGCGATCTTCGGGGCAAGGTGGCGATCGTGGCTTCTTGGCGAGAAGCTCACGAGCTTAAGCCGGAGGTAAATGTTACTGAGGATGGGCAGCGAATCATCATTCAAGATCAAACATCTCCCAGGGTGCGCGACGCATCGACGCTGGTTAGAACTTTTGATATTTATTCCGTCTTTTGAAGCCGCTCTAACTTCACCGCGAAAACTGCTGCGAGTCTGTTAACAAACGGACGAAGATGATCCGGGCATTGAGAACGCCACTCCCCAAGGAACTGCGCCAGTGATGCCTCTGCATTAAAGGAACCGCGATTGAGGAACGCGACCGTTTGCCAACCGCGCGGTTCCGCTTCAAAAATGGGCAGGAGTTGAATGGCGATAATCGTGTTCCGGTCGCGCCTGTCGGAGTTCTGCCGCAAGGCGGCCTGATTTTCTTGGAACCAAACCAAAAACGACTTTCCGGCCGGGAGATTATGTTCCGGTAGCGCGAGTCGCTGCTCGACATAATCGTTGAGCCACGGAGCGTAACTCCGCCAGGCGGGATAAGGAGGCGACGTCCGCCATGAGCGGCTCATAGCCCGCAAAACGAACAGAGAAGCCGTTTCGCAAAGACTTTCTTCGAGCCACAAGTTGGCGCGGCGTGGATACCGCACTAATTGCTGCGGATTATTGCTGAAGTTGGCCAGCGCATGGCAGAACTCGTGTGCAAACTGAAAGGAATATTGTGCCCAGCGCGTATCGCGAGCTGACAGTCCGATCCCGATGCGGCCGCTCGGCGTTCGTTTGAAATCGGTTTGCGGATGATCGGCGCGATAGTAAACATCGATCCAACCCAACTGCGTATGCGGGCAATGCTTCCACATTTCAAAGGCCGCAGATTGCAGCGCGGCAGTGATATCAGCGGGATTAGCTCTTCCAAACCCGTTAGCTTGGACATGAATGTCGAGCGGCTTCGGAACGAAAGTCGTGTGCTGATCTCTTGCTCGCGTCTCGCCGATCACCGGGAGGCTGGACAGGACCAAAACTGACAATACAACTAATGCCCGGAAAATTAACATGGCGACGCCCGCGTGCCCCGGCGGCAACTCGTCCTGTCGCTGCGCTTAGAAGGTTACTCGGACGCCTGCGGACACGTTGTTGGACTGATAGTTGGTGCGACCAAGTTCACCATCGTAATAGATGTAAGTGGAAATCCGGTCGCTCCATAGCACTGCGAATCCGGCGCCGAGGAGTAGGCTGTCCCGGCCGATCTTCGGGCTAGTGACGGTAAAGCTGCTGCCCGCACCATTCGCGAAACTTGCGGCAATCGAATAGGCGCTGTTGCCGTATTCGTGCTGCCAGCCGACACGCAATTCGGGTCTCACAAGGACACTTCCCACTTTCCAATCGTAGGACGTTTTCATTCCGAATGCGGTACGAATGGAATCAACGTGCTGATCATTAATTTTTAGGGGTGCGAGCGAGCCGCTTTCGGTAAAGCCGTCGAAACTCACGTAAGTATATTGGAAACTCGCCGTCGGACCGATGCTCAGGTTGCCTTTTTTCCAATCGTAGCCGCCGTCGACAAGAACGTTGAGGTCGCCACCGTTGGTGCTCCCGCTGGCCGTACCGAGAAGCGCAGCACGATGTGTGTCGTATCCACTTATTCCTCCGGTCACCGCGGTATCCAGGTAAAATCCGCCGCTGAACGCGGTCGCATAGAGACCGAATTTTCCGCTATTAACATCGAGGTTGCCGCCGTTGGCGAGGTCGGCATTGGTGTGGGCGTAGCCGGCGATTAAACCGACCGCGAAATAGGGGCAAACGCGATAGTCGACACCGAGGGTGAACCCTCCGGTTTGGAGATCAAAGCCGCGTGCAACATCGGTGCTGTCAACATGAGTAAATTCGCCGAGGCCCGCGACGAAAACACCCCAACGATTCTCCGGTATCGGCGCTAGCACGGATGGGCCGGCCTTGCCTTCGGCCCCGGTAGGACCGCCAAGGCCGCTGAAGTTTGGCGTGCTCCCGTTCATGGTAAAGCCCGCTGCGCTAAAGCCGGTGCTGCCCGCGCGAATGTCCTCCATTCGTCGCTCGAGATTAGCGGTCTGCACATTCGCGAGTGAGACCCCGATGTTGAAGATCGATGCCAGCTGCTCGGGTGCGATTAGGGTAAAGTCGTTGCAGAGTTGGTTAATCGGTTGGTTGTCAAGGAAGTTGATCAGCCCGGCTGCCCGCGGGTCGCCAACCGCGCTGTCGAGCGCTTTCGCTACCGCCAGGGAGTTCGGGTTGCAGGCAGCCTCGGTGAAAGAGCCCTGCGTCCCGACAAGTTGGACGGCATTGGGAAGAACAGTGATTTGGACTTTTACGATGGTATTGCTGAGGAAAGGATTTTGGATTGTGCTGAAAGTTCCACTCACCCCTCGGCCCGCAGTAAGGAAAGTGAGTTTGTCGCCCACCTGGAGTTGGAAGTTGCCCAGACGAATAGGTTGGAGCGTACCAGCGAGGCTAGCATGGCCACCTACTGCCAGCACATCGAATTGGCCAGGAGCGGTGCCCGCCACTTCGATGCGCAGCGTGCCGTTTGGGTTCTGCGTATAGTCGCCCGAAACATGCAGCGTCCCGAGAGAATCGCCAGGGCTGACGATTCCGCTGTTCACGAGGTTTCGCAGAAAACCGGTTCCACCGAACAGCCCGTCGGGATTAACGAGTGTTTGCACGCTTGCTATCGACCCATCCACGATCAAGCTTCCGCCATTCACCGTCGTCGTGCCGGTGTAAGTATTGGCCTCGGTCAAAGTCAACCTGCCAGTGCCCAGCTTGACTACATTACCCGTACCGCTGATCACCCGGTCAAATGTTACGGAGTCGCTTCGATTGAAGGCCAAAGTCCCATTGTCGATCACATTTCCAGTGATGCTTCCGGCGGTTCCACCATTGCCGACCTGGAGCGTTCCAGCACTGATCGTTGTGCCGCCGCTGTACGTGTTCGTGCCCGTCAGCGTCAGCGTCCCGAGGCCATCCTTAGTCAATGAACCCACGCCGCTGATCACTCCGCTCAAGGTCGAGGTGGTGCCGGCATCGGCCAGAAACGTGCCGGCCCCAGCATTGAGCGTGACTGCTTTGCTCGATGTGATTCCGCCCCCCGCCGCCAGCGCTTCCAGGGTACCTCCGTTAAAGCTGAGCGGCCCGGTTCCCAGATTACTGTCGCTGTTAACGGCAAGGATCCCGCCGTCGAGGTTCGTGCCGCCGCTGTAGGAGTTGTTGGCGGTCAAGATCACCGTGCCAGGGCCGAGCTGCGTCACCGCACCGCTGCCCGAGATCACCCCTGGAAAGTTCACTGTATTGCTGCGGTTGAAGGCTAACGTCCCGTTGTCGGTGACATTCCCAACGATGCTTCCGGTTGTTCCGCCGTTGCCGAGCTGCAAGGTACCGTCGCTGATTATGGTGCCCCCCGTGTAGGTGTTGTCGCCACTCAGAATCAAGGCTCCCGCGTCCGTCTTGGTAAGCCTTGCAGGGCCAGAGCTGTCATCGGCAATTGGCGCCGAGACTGTCGCTTTGAGGCCTGCATCAACCCGAATTATGGTATCAGGCGCGGCCAAGAGTTTTTGCGAACCAGGCGCTAGAATCACGTAGCCATCGGTCAGGAACTGCATCCCGGTAAAGTGGATGTCGTCCCCCAAAGTTACCGTTCCCGCCGTTCCCGCGAAGATGGCAAAGCCGTTTCCCCAAGCGGCGTTGTGTGTCCCGTCCTGGGTAGTCCAGTTCGTGTTCGTTCGGACGTTATTCCAAGTGCCGTTTCCTCCGCGACCGAAGGCGATGCTGCCTGGCGTCGTATTACTCCCATCCCAGAATTGAGTGGGAAGGCCGCCTGAGACGACCAAATTCACTTGGTTCGCGTGGGCGGTATCGACGCTGAATCCAAACCCGCTCGGCAATGAGCCGAGGTTCAGGGTGTTGTTTGTTAAAGAACCGCTGTAATTGAAAACTCGATAAACTCCGGCGCCGAATCCGCCCACATCCGTAACATTCAGCGTTCCGGCCAGGGTCAGATTACCCATGACGGTTACCAAGTCGTTGACACCACTGTTAACCACATTAGGAATTCCGAACTTATAATTCAATATGGAACCGGAATTGAGTGTGAGGGACCCCGTGGTGAGCGTTCCGGGCACGGGACTGACACCCGGTGAGAGTATCCCGCCGTTCTGAATAGTCACAGGGCCGCCGATGGTGCCCGTTCCACCGAGCGTGGCTCCCGAACTTACGTTTACTGAGCCAGCGCCGAGTGATCCGTTCACGAGCAATGTGCCTGCGGTTACAGCCGTGTTACCCGTGTAGGTATTTGTTCCCGATAAGGTCAGCTTACCCGGACCTGTCTTGGTTAAACCAAAAGCACCTGTGATTCCTCCGGCGACACTCAGCGTGCTATTAGCAAGGCTGGTGCTAATGGTCGCATTGCTGAAAAGTTGAATCGTGGCGCTTGCGGCAAAGTCTGCGAAAGGGTTGTGGCTCTGGACATTGATGGTCGCTGCGCCACCAAGCTGCAGTGTTCCATTTTGAAAGGTGAAGCCTCCGACATTGAGGTTCAGGGTGCCAATGGTCGGAACGGGCGGGGGTGTTTGTACGCTTACGAGCGTCACGGGTGCGAGGGGTGGGCTCCCAGCCTCATTGAATGAGGCTGTGTCCGAAAAAGTCTCGGGATGGGGTCCACCGCTCCAGTTGCCGTTAAAGCCCCAGTCCCCCCCGCTAGGCGTGTGCCAGAAGAAGTCCCTGGCATAAGCAGTGAACGGGCCGAGGCTCAGCCAAGCCAGCAGCGCAGCCAGTACCCTCACCGGTCGGCGGCTTTTAATCCGGCGGTTCCAGCAGATTGTCTTAAAGAACAAATTGACCAGCAGCAAAGTCGTGCTCTGCCGCCGTAGACGTAATAGGTGGAATCGAGAGAACCGCTCCTTGGTAGCTTTCATCGTTAAGGCGGCTAAATGCGGGCAAGTATAGAAATTCTTCCAAAAATTGCAAAAGCTTGATTTAAAATTCGAGCCCCACATGTTTAAAGGGGCGTCCGAGTAGGAAGTTGCTGTTGCTTCACGGAAATGCCAGAGGACGGTTGGACCTGGAGAATCGTGCGCGAGAACTTTCGGTTTCGGTCCCCAGGTCGAAGACGTGGCTTTCCATGCTAGCG
>Ga0137401_10000405_pt1 | contig 16633 bp, 11 predicted proteins | sample CZOMad1_1_16fung_FD_108286 | JGI IMG/M metagenome (GOLD analysis project Ga0137401, IMG submission 108286) | Vadose zone soil fungal communities from Angelo Coast Range Reserve, California, USA - CZOMad1_1_16fungal (Illumina Assembly) | ecosystem: Environmental > Terrestrial > Soil > Vadose...
ACTTCGTTTTCGATTTCCGGAATCATCACATAGCCGCCGCCGAAGGTGACCGCGCCAATGCGCAGAAAGATGAACGACACGGACAGCGCCAGGCCTAACTTCGCGATCAGCGGAATGGCCGGAAACAGGAAGGCCTTTCTGTTTTGTGGTCCGGCAGCTTCTGCGATTAGTTCGTCATCAAGTTCGTCTTCCGGTGTTTGCGTCACCAGACCTTCGCTCATTTCTCGCAGACGCTGTTCAGCCATTGCCTCCGTTAAATACCCGCCGTAAAACTTGTGCGGCTTGGTTCGTCGTCGCCGGCCGAGCCGTTCGCGGATTCGCTGTTGACGTCGAGTGGCCAGACCACGAATGCGATCGAGTCGCGGCAGACGCGGCTCGACAAAAGACTCGATGCCGATTCCGATCAAGCCGGAAATCAAAATGACTTCCAGGACGGTGGCCCGCAGGAGGATGACTGCCGCAAACGACAGCACGATCAGGATCCGCTGCCACGATTTGCTGGAAGTGTGCCGGCCCATGCGCCAGGCAGTGACTGCGATCAGCGCGACGACCGCGGCATTGAAACCGTGAAACAGTTGTTCCGTATTTGGCAGCGCGCGAAAGCGATCGTAAAAGACGGCGAGCGCGATCATCATCAGCATCGAAGGCAGAATGAATCCCGCGAGCGAAACGCTCGCGCCGCGCCAACCGCGAACCCGAAAGCCGATATAGGTGACTGCGTTGCCGGCGCTGGTGCCGGGCAAACTCTGGCCCAGCGCTAAGGCTTCGACAAAGTCGTGCTCCCCCAGCCAGCGACGCTCCAGCACCACCAGGTGCCGGATCTGCGCGAGCACGGCGAAGCCTCCGCCGAAACCGCTGACGCCAATTTTTAGGAATGAAAGAAAGAGGCCGCCGAGAGTCGCGGTCCGTGAGATTCGTTTTAGTCTTCGCTGTTCGTAGCGCGCGCGAGTTCTGATTTTATGAACGCGCTGATGACCGTGAGTTTTCTTAACGCCTCTCGTCTGTGCCACTGCGTACGTCAGTGTAGCATGAAGCAATCCATAGATTTCACAGATTACAGGGAGGAGGAAAAAGCATTAGCCACAAAAAGGCACAGAAGGCGCAAAAACTTTTCCGATCGTAACGTTCAAGCGCGTCACTCCGTCACTACGATCAATATCCTCAGATGTGACTGGCCGTGTTGAGTTACTCTTTGTGCTTTCTGTGCCTTTTTGTGGCTATTCTTTTCCGGGTAATCTGCGTATCTGTGGATTGTTTCAAGCAGCTGGCGCTACGGCTTCCTTCTGTGAACTAAATTCAGGCAGCACGCTGAAAACTTCCAGCGCGTACTTCACGTTTCCAAATGGCGCCGAGACTTGCACGCCCTGGATCAAGTCGCGCACTTCGGCGAGAGACTCGCGCGCAATCTTCAATCCTTCGTCGCGTCCGGCTTCTTTACTATTCGCTGACGCAGCGCGCATACGGTCCATGATCTCAGGCGTGACGTGCACGCCGGGCACTTCGTTGTGCAGGAACTCCGCATTGCGGAATGAAACCAGCGGCCAGATGCCCGCGACGATCGGAATGCGACAATGTTCGATGCGCTTTAGAAAATCTCGCAGTTGCTGCGTATCAAACACAGGTTGCGTAATCGCGTATTCGGCGCCGGCTTCGATCTTCCATTCAAACCGCCGCAGCTCTTCTTCCATGTTGACTGCGCCGGGATTAACACCGACACCGATTGAAAACGCGGTCGGCTCACCGATTGGATTGTTGCCGATGTCCAAACCGTGGTTCAGTTTGTTCACCATGTTCGTCAAACCGATAGCGTCGATGTCAAAGACCGCGGTCGCGTCGGGATAAGGACCCATCTTCGGTGGATCGCCCGTAATCAAAAGTAGATTTCGCACGCCCAGGGCCTGGGCCCCCAGGATGTCCGACATCATTCCCAGCAGGTTGCGATCACGACAGCAGTAATGCAGCACTGCTTCGATTCCGATTTGCTGTTGCACCATGACGGCGGTGGCCATCGCGCCCATGCGCGTTTGCGCACGTGGGCCATCGGGAATATTTACGCCATCAACGCCGGCGTCTTTGAGAAGACGAATCGCATCGAGTGTCTTCGCCGGGCTGCAACCCTTTGGCGGCAGGACCTCAACCGTAGTGACGAATTCACCTCTGGCGATTTTCCGGGCCCAGTTCGATCGTTCTTCCGCAGGCACGACGGTCACGTCGGGCGGCTTCAATTCATGCACGCTGACCTTTACGGCCTCAGCGACAGAAACTTGCTGAGTGCGCGGATGAAACTGCCGGATTGCGTCGGCGATCATCTTGATATGCGCGGGCGTCGAGCCGCAGCATCCGCCAACGAACTTTGCGCCTGCCTGAATGATGCGTCGCGAATACTCAGCCATATATTCCGGCGAGCACATGTAGATTTGCCGGCCGCCCACATCTCGCGGCAGACCGGCGTTCGGTTGCGCTGACAGTTTTTTATCGGTCAGCGCGTGCATCTTCTCGATCGCGTTGAGCACAATCGCTGGTCCCACACCGCAGTTAAGACCAATAACATCCGCTCCCCATTCCGCGATGCGCGAAGTGAATATCTCCGGTGTCGCGCCGAATAAGGTGTTGCCGTCCATCTGGATTGTTACCTGGGCCACGATCGGCAGATCGCAAAGGTCCTGGACCGCTTTGATGGCCTGATGCAGTTCCGAAATGTCTGAGAATGTCTCGAGCACAAACAGATCGACGCCACCCTCCAACAGAGCCGAGATCTGATTGCTGAACATCTGCCTGGCTTCATCGAACGAGGTTGGCCCATACGGCTCAATTCGCAAGCCCAGGGGACCGACGGCGCCGGCGACCAGCGCTCGATCTCCGGCGGCTTCGCGCGCGATGCGCGCAGCTTTGACATTGATTTCGTGGGCGCTGGCTTCGAGGCCGTAAGGCTGAAGCTTGTTGACGTTCGCGCCGAACGTATTCGTCTCAATGATGTCGGCGCCGGCGCGGACGTATTCGCTGTGGACCTCGCGCACGAGATCAGCCGCGACCAGATTCAGCTCGTCGTACGATCGATTGATGTAGATGCCCTTTGAATAGAGCATCGTGCCCATCGCGCCGTCGAAGATGTATGCGCGATCAGAATCAAGAAGATCTTTGAAGGTTTGCATAACTTTTGTTTAGAGGCGGGCTACTGCCCGCCATATTCTCGAAATGCGAAGGCGGGCGGTAGCCCGCCTCTAACGTATCGAGTAACCAAAAATAAAAATCCCGCGCCAAACAACGCGGGACTTCAAAAAGGTCTGAAGTTTTTTCGGTTCGTCCTTTGAACTCGCCGTGCTGTTTAGCTGTTTGTTTTACGTGGCCGCAAGTCGCCTTAACTCACCACGTTTTCAATGAGGTTTATACGCCGCGTCAAGCGAGACTGTCAAGCTACTTGGACTGCGGCGGCTTGACGCCGCTTTGGATCTGCAGGCGAGTCGATGGAAATGAAAATTGGGCGGCACTCTTAAGAAGCGCCGTCAAGCCGGCGCACTCCAAATATTCGTCCAACGCTTGACACGTATCAGCGCTTCTGGCTGAATGCTCAGCAACTCCCCACTGTCTTAGTTCAATGAGTAGTAGCCGAAAGTAAGTTGAAACTCAGGAGACCCCTTTTATGAGTGAACCCATGGATCTGCCAGCTTCCAATCAGCAAATGCCGTCTGCCGATCGAAGCTTCTTCGGGCATCCGCGCGGTCTGTCAACGCTCTTTTTCACAGAGTTTTGGGAGCGCTTCAGCTTCTACGGCCTGCGACCGCTCCTCGTGTTGTTCATGTCCACGGCAATCCTCAGCGGCGGTTTCGGCATTCCTCGAAATCAGGCTTCTGCGATCGTCGGCATCTACGCAGCTAGTGTCTATCTTGCATCTCTTCCGGGAGGATGGGTGGCCGATCGACTGCTCGGATTGCGTCGCTCGATCATGATCGGAGCGGTACTCATCTCCGGCGGCCATATTTCAATAAGTCTCTCGTCTCTAGCACACACGAAGGTAACTTTCTTTGTTGGGCTGATTCTGATTGTACTGGGTACCGGACTACTCAAGCCGAACATCTCAGCGATCGTCGGCGATCTGTATCCTGAAGGTGGTGCGCGACGAGATGCCGGCTTCTCGATCTTTTATATGGGTATTAACGCCGGAGCGGTTTTCGGACAATTGATTACCGGTTTCCTCGGCGAGAAAGTCGGCTGGCATTTTGGATTCGGTGCGGCTGGCGTTGGAATGTTAGTTGGCGTGGCGGTATTTGCAGTCCGCTCGAAAACGACGTTGGGCAATCTTGGAATCGAGCCCTCGCGAAATCCCGATCCGGTAAAACAGAAACGGCAGGAACTTACAATTAAGCTGGCGCTGGCTCTGGGCTTGGGCGCGCTTGCTCTGGTAGTGGTCCTCGCAGCGCTGGGAACTGTTCATCTCGATCCGCAGGCAATCGGCCGAAACATGACTTACGTTTTGGTAGGCGTAGCAGTGATCTATTTCGGACTGATCTTTTTGGCCGGAGGACTCACGACCGACGAGAAGAAACGAATAGCGGTCATCTTCATACTCTTTATCTTCGCTTCGATTTTCTGGGCGGCGTTTGAGCAGGCGCCTACTTCTCTAAATCTCTTCGCGAAGGACTTCACAAATCGACGCATGTTCGGCTGGGAGATACCCGCAACCTGGTTTCAAGTAGTCAACTCACTGTTCATCGTTCTGTTTGCCCCGATTTTTGCAGCAATCTGGCTGAAACTATCCAAGCGCGGGATCAATTTATCCAGTCCGGCAAAATTCGCTCTCGGTCTTTTGTTCGCTGCCGTGGGTTTTGCCGTAATGATTCCGGCGGCTAACTTTCTCGTAAGCACTAGCGGCTTGATTAAGGTTTCCGCTCTCTGGTTAGTCGTGAGTTATCTATTCCAAACTTTTGGCGAGCTTTGCCTGAGTCCCGTCGGATTGTCTTCTATGACGAAGCTCTCACCCAGAAAGTACGTCGGTCAGATGATGGGAATTTGGTTTCTCGCCTCCTCGGTTGGAAACCTCATCGCCGGCCTTGTCGGCGGAAGAGTTGATCCCGAAAAGCTTGAGCAGACACCGGTCCTGTTCATTGGCACCACGGTTGCCCTGGTAGCTGCGGCGGTGATCTTGGCGGTTCTTACTCCGTTCATTAAGAAGCTAATTCCTCACGAAGCGAGTTAGAGCCAAAACTCTGTGATTTGATATTTAAGGAGAAGCCTGTGCGTAAACGTCTGTTTACAGTTCTTGTCTTTGCCGGTATTTCATTCTCGTCCGCTGCTGTACTAGCCCAGAACAAGCTCCTCACCATCGACGACATTTTTGATCCGGCCAAGCGAGTAAATTTCAGCGGCACTCCGTCCAATCCACGTTGGCTAAAAGACGGCGAGCATTACATCGTGGTCAGTAAGGATCGCAACGCGTTTCCACGCTTGTTGAAAGGAAATGCGATCACCGGGAAATCCGAGCCGTTCTATGACGCCGCGAAGATGGAGGCTGCGTTCGCCGCGCTGCCGGGTGTCGGCAAAGAGGATGCGCGCCGTCTCGCCAACCAAACCTTCTATGATCTGAATCCGGGTGAAACGGGAGCCCTGATCAATTTCGCAAACGATCTTTTCTATTACGAGTTCGGCAGCGACCGCGCGATCCGTCTTACCAGCAACCCCGATGAAGAAGTTGGCGCCGGATTCAGTCCGGACGGACGAATGATTAGTTTTGTGCGCGGCGGCAATCTGTACGTTGAAGACCTGAGCATGCAGCGTCGCGAGCGTGCGCTCACGCGCGACGGCGGAGCGGAGATCTTTAACGGCCGGCTCGATTGGGTTTATCAGGAAGAGCTTTACGGTCGCGGTAATTTTGGCGCGTACTGGTGGAGTCCGGACTCAAGCAGAATCGTCTTTCTTCATATTGATGAGCGTCAGGTGCCGGAGTTTCCAGTCACGGATCACATTCCCATCGATCAGATCATGGAATTGACGAATTATCCGAAGGCCGGCGACAACAATCCGATTGTCAAACTCGGGGTCGTTAACGCCGCGGGCGGCGACGTGCAGTGGGTCGATACTTACAAGTACAAGCCGGAAGACTTGCTGATCGTGCGCGTTGGCTGGTTTCCCGACAGCAAGAAGGTCTGGTTCCAGGCGCAGAATCGCGAACAGACCTTTCTTGATCTGAATTCCGCCAATGCCGACGACGGCAAATCCGCAACCCTGTTTCATGAACAAACAAACACCTGGGTAGAGGCGATCGACGAAGGCCTGCGCTGGTTGAAGGACGGATCGTTTCTCTGGTTGAGCGATCGCAGCGGCTGGCGCCGCATCTATCACTGTAGCGCGGACGGCAAACTCGTCAGCCAGGTCACCAGAGGCGACTGGGACATCCGATCGATCGATGCGGTTGATGAAGAGAAGGGAATTATCTATTTCAGCGCCAGCGAACACAGCGCGATTGCCAACCATGAATACGCGATCAAAATGGATGGCGCCGGCCTCAATCGGATCACGATGAGCGAAGGTAATCATCGCGCGTCATTCAATTCAATGGCGTCGCAATTTATCGATTCGTGGAATGACGTGAACACGCCCACGCAGGTTCGTCTCTGCGACACCAGCGGAAAGTTGGTGCGTGCGATTGATGAAAACAAAGCCGAAGCTCTGTCCCAGTACAAGCTCGGCAAAGTCGAATTCCTAAACGTGAAGACACGGGACGGCTTTACGATGGAAGCGATGATGATCAAGCCACCCGACTTTGATCCTGCGAGGAAATATCCGGTCATGTCCTATACCTACAGCGGACCGCAAGCGCCGCAGGTACGCAACGCCTGGGGCGGGGCGCTTTATATGTGGCATCAGATGCTGGCAGAGAAGGGCTACATCATTTGGATCTGCGACAACCGCACCGCGAGCAACAAAGGCGTGAACTCCGCCTGGCCCGTCTACAAGAATTTCGGCGAGCTGGAACTGCGCGATCTCGAAGACGGATTCGCGTGGTTGAAGAGCCAATCTTACGTTGATTCATCGCGCATCGGTCTGTGGGGATGGAGTTACGGCGGCTTCATGACGAGCTATGCGCTGACGCACAGCCAGACTTTCAAGATTGGCATTGCGGGTGGCACGGTCTCTGATTGGCGCAATTATGATTCGATCTACACCGAGCGTTACATGGGAACGCCGCAGAATAATCCGGATGGCTATTGGAAAAGCTCACCGGTGCACTTCGCGAAAGACTTGCACGGCAAACTGCTTTTGATTCATGGCGCGATGGACGACAATGTGCACATGGCAAACACAATTCAGTTCCTCTATGAATTACAAAAGGCCGGCAAACAAGTGCAGTTGATGGTCTATCCAAAGTCGCGCCACGGCGTGACCGATCCGGTATTGGTGAAGCACCTGCGACAGATGATGACGGATTTTATTGTGGGAAATTTGTGAGAGGTGATTAGTGGAGATCTTGTTCTGTAAGGCCGGCTGCCTTCAAGAAATGACGGAGCAAACCCGTCTTAAGGCTTTGATTGCCATGAATCGGGATGGAAATCCGGACTTCGGTTTGCGGCTTTCCATAAATGTGATGACTGCCCTTGATGCGCATTAATGACCAGCCATGACGCTCAAGAGTTTTCGCAAAGTCTTTGCCTGAGATCGATTTCATATCGGAAATTATTGCCCGAGTGAAAAGTTTAGTAGTGCGGGGATTTTGAAAACATCATCACGCATTTCCCCGCAGTTTTTGTCTCCCGCGATCGACCCGAAGGCGCGGCTCCTTATCTTTTGCACCTTTGGGTCTGCCCAATCGCTTCTCACATTCCGGCGATCTAAGCGTGAGACCAATTCGTTGTGCTACACCATGAACTCCCTCGCGGATTGTCTTTTCATGCTTGGCAATCGCCCTACCAATTTCTCGGTATCCTTTGCAGGGAGGACATTGGTAATTGATTAGCCACACGAAATGATCCTCGTCCGCCCATCGAACTCGCGTCTGGTTAAGCTTCAACCTCTTCGCAGCGGCCTCGAATTTTTCGATGTACGATTCAATCTGATAATCCAGCCTCTTTCGTTCGCCTCTGATACCTCGCCCACCTTCTACCTGGAATCTCAATAGGACTTCTCGCCGGAACTCCGTAAGTGATTTGAAGAATGGACCCTCGACCTTGAAGGGGACCAAGTCGGATTGAAAAGCGAAGTCAGCAAGTCCCTCTTTCCTTAGTTGTTCGTTGATTTCATGCTGCGCAAATATGGCTTCCGAACTTGGGCCAAGGATGCGCGCAGACTCCCAACCCTCTGCTGTGAAACGAGCATGCGCTAGTCCGCGGTCAAGGCACGAGATGTGTTGTTCTCGCAACGTTGCGATGGCATGGTCCAAACACCAATCGTCACTTAGATTCCATTTGGTCGCCCACCCGTACAACATGGCACGAAGAGCACCCGCAGCTTCGTCGCGTTCTATGGCCGACCATCCATGGATAAATATCCTGATTGCTGTATCCAGTGGGTAAGGACTCGGCTCAATGCTTTCCTTGATTGAGTTCACCTCGTCTCGATGGGAATCTAGGAACGTAACAAGATGCTTGTAACCTGAATCAAAGAGGGTAAGCGTTACGTTTTCTCGCAGTTGTGGCAGCAACTTCAGAAAAAACGCCTGAGCCTGATGTGTTGATGCGTTAGACGAGGATTCGCTTTCGAATCCGAATCCAAAACGGGTCCACTTGGATTTATCCTGTGAGTCGTTGGGAGACGATTCAGCATTCATACGGCAATTTCAAAGACGCGGTCGGCTCCTGTGACCTGAGTATGGGAAACGTCTACCGATAGACAGCCTTCCACTGCTTCATAGAGATTACGAAGCAGTTCTTCAAACGTCTCACCTTGTGTAGCGCATCCGGGAATTGCAGGCACTTCAGCCCAATAGCCGCCTTCTTCAGCATCATGGACAATGACCTTAATTTTCATGGATGGATTATAACATCAGGGTCTATCGCATTAACTATCTCCGCTGACACTTCGGACACCAGTAAGTCGATCGGCCGCCATGCGTCGCGCGACGAATCTTCGCGCCGCATGTAACGCACGGTTCGCCTTCGCGTTCGTACACCTGCCAGAATCTTTCGAATGCTTCGCCATACGAAAAACCGTCCGGCTGCTCTAGATCGATCCGCGAGGTTGAACTGTCGGTGATGGCATCGTGTAACACTTCGATGATCGATTGATGCAAGCGGGCCGCGCGTTTCGTTGAAAGTTGCGATGCATTCTTGAATGGATTGATGCGCGCGCGAAAGAGAGCTTCGGCAGCGTAGATGTTCCCCAGGCCGAGCACCTTCGTCTGATCGAGCAGCAAGGTCTTCAGCGAACGCTGCGATCGCTTTAAGACAGATTTGAAGTAATCGAAATTGAATTCGTCGCCGAACGGTTCCGGAGCGAGTTCGCTGATTCCTTTTGTTTGCGACAGGTCTGACGTCGACATCAACTTCATCACGCCAAACTGTCTCTGATCGCGAAACACCAGACGACGATCGTTATCCAGATAAAAGATCGCGTGTGAATGTTTCGGCAGTTCATCGTCGGCATTCAAGTAGAGAAACTTGCCGGTCATGCGAAGATGGACTGCGAGGATGAGATTGTCATCACGCTTGCGTGATCCAGCGCCGCGCCCCTGCGTGTCGGAAGCCCGACCGTGAGGGAGGGCAAGATGCGATGCGAGTTCGATCAGAATGAATTTCCCTCTGCGAGAAATACCTCGGATTGAACGGCCTTTGACTTTTCGATTGAAAGTCGAGACGGATAAAGGCGCGATCAATTTCGGCAGGCGAATTTCGCTTGCGACAATCGTGCGCTCGCCGAGCACGCTACGCAGCGCGCGCACGACATGTTCGACTTCCGGCAGCTCAGGCATTCGCGCAGTTTGTATTTAGGCGTCGTCGAAAGTCAAAACGCCGCGCGCGTGCCTGACTCATTCACGTGCGCCAGGCGAAACCGTATCAGCTCAGAACACGTGCAGTACCAGGAGAATGATCACAATCAATACAAGCAGGCCCACGCCGCCGCTTGGTCCATAACCCCAATTACGGCTATAAGGCCACGCCGGCGCCGCGCCTAACAGCAGAATTATTAGCAAAACAAGCAGGATCAATCCCATGATCGTATTCCTCCTTTGGTTTGTGGTTCTTAGTTCGCGGTTGAATTGGCAAGGCGTGTGCCGAAGCAGAAGTTTGGAGTCCGCCTTTTGGCGGAATGAAAATTTACCGAAGAACTCTAAGAAGGTGAGTGAAATGAGATCGCTGTTACCATTTTGAAATTGTCTTAGTGTCCTTGTGACTCTGTGTTGAATGTTGTGATAACGAAATAGATCAATGAGGCTTCGATCCGATGATCGGTTCGATCTCGGCGAGGATCTTTTCTACCAGGCCCGGTTTGCGGGCTTCGATATTCAAGCGGAGCAGAGGTTCAGTGTTCGATGATCGAATGTTGAATCTCCAATCGTCAGTTGCCAGAGAATAGCCGTCAGTGAAATCTTCCGCGCCCTCTTTGCTAAAGCGATTCTTTACCGCGTCGATCGTTTTCTGTACGTCGGCAACCTTGTAATTCAGCTCGCCGGACATGTAGTGGCCTTCCATAAAGGGCTGCATCGTCTCTGAAAATGACTTGCCGGTGCGCGACAGTTGCTCGAGCACGAGTAGAAAGGGGATCACCCCGTTGTCAGCATAAAAGTTTTCGCGGAAGTAATAATGGGCGCTCATCTCGCCGGCGAAAATCGCATCTTCTTTTCGCATGCGGTCTTTGATGAACGCATGACCGCTCTTGGTGATGATCGCTTCCGCGCCGTGTTGCTGGCAGACTTTCATCGTCGGCCAAATCACGCGCGGATCGAAAATGATTTTGTTGTTGCCGCCGCGCTTGGTCAGCAAAACATCCGCGAGTAGCGCCGTTACATAAGCGCCGGAAATGAATTCACCTTTCTCATCCAGGAACATGCAACGGTCGGCGTCGGCGTCCCAGATAGCCGCAAAATCGAATTTCGATTCGCGCATCAACTCTTCCGTCTCCGCACGATTTGCCTCCTGCATCGGATCGGGCGTGCCTTTCGGAAAAGTCCCGTCCGGTTCCCAATTCAGCCTGGTTAGGTTCAGTCCCAATTTGTCCGCGATGATCTGAACACCGCGGCCGACGTAGCCGAAGTTTGCGTTGGCAACGAGGTGAAATGGCTTGATAACATCGCGATCGATGAAGCTGAGAACGTGCTCGACATAATCATTGAACACATTTTTCTCGGTCACCGTGCCTTTGGTTTCCGAGGTGACAGTTTGGTCTTTATCAGCTTTGATGATGTCGCGAATTTCGAAGAGACCGTTATCGGAAGATATCGCGGCGGCCCTTTCACGGACCATCTTGGCGCCGTTGTATTCTTTCGGATTATGAGAAGCCGATACGACTATGCCGCCCGAGTATTCTTCCGCTGAGCCGACCGCGTAGTAGATCATGTCGGTGGTGATGCCGCCGATGTCGACGACGTTCACGCCGGCATCCACGAAACCGTCGGTGAGAGCTTTCTTTAGTGTTGGCCCAGACTCGCGCGCGTCCATGCCGACGACCATGGTCTTTGGGTGAAAGAGACACGTGTAAGCTTTCGCGATTCGATAGAACGCGTCTTCATCGAGATCAGTGGGGTAAACGCCGCGAATGTCGTAAGCGCGAAAACTGTTGAAGTTCATGAGCGTGATCTCTCCAGTTTAGAAGCGGGCTACCGCGCGCTTCGTCGGGCAGTAGCCCGACTCTAAACGCTAAACGCGTGCCTCACACACAGGTCTTTGTGTAATCAGTCAATGATGTCTTATCACCGAGCACCGTGCCTGGTCCAACCAGGCTCGACCGGCCGATATGACATCCGCGTCCGATGATTGCGTCTTTCACATTCGCTGCAGCACCAACGCGCGTGTGGCTCCAAACCACTGAATTCTCAATCCGGGCGCGCTCTTCGATGTAGCAACCCGGGCCGAGGACTGAATTGATAATCTCGACGCCCGGTTTGATCGTGCAATCATCGGCGACGATTGAAAGGTCATCAATCTCTGAATGTGTCGCCGAATCGAAATCGCCGCGGCGATCTTTAAGATGAAAACGCGTGACGCGATTCGCGAGCATGTCGTGATGCGCTTGCAGGTATCGCGCCGGCGTGCCGATATCCATCCAGTAAGTTCGCGGCGGAATATGCGCAAAGAACGGCTCACCGTTCTCAAGAAGTTTCGGGAACAAACCATATTCGAATGAATAATTTTCGCCCTTGGGAATCAGGTCGAGAACCTTTGGTTCCAAAACATAGGCGCCTGCATTAATGTTTCGACAATTCGTTTCGCCCGGCTTGGGTTTTTCCACGAAACGCTGGACACGGCCATCTTCGGCAGTTTCGACGACGCCATACATGCTGGCATCCTCGACCGGAATTAAGAAAATCGACGCGGTCGCCTGTCGCTCCTTGTGTTGACGAATCATCACTTTCAAATCCAGATCCGTCAGGACATCGCCGTTGAAGACCACCGTCGGTTCACGGATCAATTCTTCGGCAAATTTGTAGGCTCCCGCGGTGCCCATCGGCTGCGGCTCGACGGTGTACTTGAGCTTCACCCCGAAATTCGATCCATCTCCGAGTTGCTGTTCAATCTTTTCCGGCTGATAGGAAAGCGACAGAGTGATGTCGGTGACGCCGGCACGACGCAGCGTGTCGAGTTGATAAAGCAGAAACGGCCGGTTGCAAATTGGAACGACAGGTTTTGGGGTGTAAACGGTCAGTGGACGCAGCCGTGTGCCTTTTCCACCAGCCAATATTAGTGCCTGCATGCTTGACTACCGCCGGTTAGTCGATGAAGTGGGTTTGAATTTCAATGCGCGAGTCTAACATCCGATTGAGTGAGTTTCAATCAGCGTAACGGAGTCAGTACCGGGAGCGATAGCGACCGGGTCGCAAGCGTCCTCGCTTGCATCACTAGTCGGCTGAATAGCATGGCAACCGGGACGGTTGCGCTCCAGTCTACCCGGTCGCTACCGCTCCCGGTACTGACCTCGTATTCTCAAAGAGCTTGACGGAATGCACCTCACTTAACAGACTAACGCACGATCTGAAAAGAGAATGGATCTACTCAAACAACATCGTGGTTTCCTTATCATCATCGCGCTAGCCGTGATTATTTTCGCAAACGGCATTTGGTCGTACAAGGAATTCGTGCGCGCCGAGAGTTACTTTGCCCTGGGCGCGCGACTGATGATCGAACGTGGCGAATGGCTGGCGCCGCACGCGCCGGATGAACAAGTCCTGAATAAGCCTCCGCTGACGTACTGGCTGATCGGATTGTCTTACAAGATCTTCGGGGCGAGCTATGGCGCGGCGCGAGCGCCGAGTGTGATCGCGGCGCTTTGCACGCTGGGTGTGATCTACTTTCTCGGATTTCGATTCGGCGGTGTGCGTGAGGGAGTTCTGGCCGCCGCGATGCTCGGTTCGAGTTACTTGTTTATGTCTTTCGCGCGTATGGCGATGAGTGACATGCTGCTGACGCTCTTCGTGACGATAGGTCTTGCATGCTTCACGATCATAGTCACCTCGAACTCCAATCGTCGGAGCGTCCTGGTTCTCGTTGGCTATGCCGCACTCGGATTCGGAGTATTGACCAAAGGCCCGATCGCGTTCGTGTTAGTCGCGGCGCCCATCGGAACAGAGCTGCTCATTTCAAGGGATAGATCGAAAGTAAGGAAGCTCCGACCATTGCTCGGGTTGACTACGTTTCTAATCGTTGCCGCTCCGTATTTTGTATTCGTTTATTACCGCCTGGGCGCGGAGCCGTTGCGATTTTTCTTTGTCGGCGAGAACGTTCAGCGATTCACCGGGGCGATCTATACCTGGTCACAGAGTCCGTTTTGGTATGAGTTTGCGGCCTTTTTCGCCAATTTCGCGCCGTGGTCGCTGTTGATTCCAATTGCTGTTTGGTTTGATTGGAAGCATCGCGCGAGAACAAATCGAAGCACGCGTATGCTGTACCTGTGGCTCGTTTGGACGATCGTGTTGTTTTCGATCTCCAACTTCAAACTTGATTACTATTTGTTGCCGGCAATGCCGGCCGCGGCATTGATCGTGGGACGAATGGTTGTAAGAAGCGAGCGACGAATTAAGGTCGCTCTTATCACTTGTGCCGCGATCGCTGTGATGGTTTTTGCTTTGCAGATGACTTTGGGCCGACGGTTCGCGCGTTTCCTGCCGGTGCCACAACTTGTAGCAAGCGTACCCGCCAGTCGTGTGTGGTTCACGTCAGCCGCGACAAGTGACTGGGCCAACGACATTGCTATCAACTTGCCTCCGCCGCACACGGTCGAGCGATTGATCGACAGCGATGACGCGAAGCTCTCTGAGATTCTCAAGATAAATCGTAACGCCGTCGCGCTCATACGCGAGCGTGAGTACCGAAGTCTCGCGGTAAAGGACCCCGAAATAAAGATCCTCGCGGCGGGCGACATTTACGGGCATGGCGGCATGAATCTAAACATGTTGCTGCATCCCCAACGTGAGACTCTGTTTGTGATTGGGCACGAGCGTTGACCGCCGGACGGTGAGTGTCCTGATTGGTCTTGCGGAGTTAGAGTGCCGACTTTAGTCGGGCATTTCTCAATGAATTAAGAACCCAACTAAAGTTGGTACTCTAACACCCGTGAAATCCAACCACTTCACGCCGCACAGCTCGCTTGACACTCTTTCTAATTAACAGTAATGCTAAATCAGTTCCCGAACAGTACTGAATCATGTCATCAATCAAGCAAGCAGTAATCATCAGCGCAGTGCGCACCCCGGTAGGAAAATTTCTCGGCGCACTGAAGAGTTTTAAGGCAACCGATCTGGGCGCGATCGTCGTGCGCGAGGCAGTCAAGCGCGCGGGCTGCAAGCCCGAAGATGTTGACGAAGTGATCATGGGTAGCGTCATCCAGGCCGGGTTGGGCCAGAACCCCGCGCGCCAGGCAGCGCTCGGCGGCGGGCTTCCGAATACCGTGTCCGCAGTGACTGTGAATAAGGTCTGCGGTTCCGGCTTGAAAGCGATCATGATGGCGGCGCAGGGAGTCGCGCTTGGCGACACAGAAATCGTCGTCGCCGGCGGCATGGAATCGATGTCGAACGCGCCTTACCTGGTTCCCAAAGCGCGCGAAGGATATCGCCTTGGCCACGGCAAGATGCTCGACGCAATAATTCAGGATGGTTTGTGGTGTGCGTTTGACGATCAGCACATGGGCTGCACGGGCGAAGTGGTTGCGGAGCGCTTCCATGTTTCGCGGGCGGAGCAGGACGAATACGCGGTCAACTCTCATCGCAAAGCCGGCGCTGCGATCAACTCCGGTTACTTCAAAGATGAGATCGTTCCGGTAGAGATTCCGCAGAAGAAAGGCGCGCCCATCATTTTCGACACCGATGAACCTGTGCGTGAAGATACCTCGATCGAATCATTGGGAAAACTAAAACCGGCATTCAAGGAAGGCGGCACGGTCACAGCGGGAAACGCGCCCGGCGTCAACGACGGTGCGTCGGCTGTCGTCGTTACGTCCGATGAGCGGGCCAAAGCTCTGGGCGTTGAGCCCATGGCGAGAATCGTTGGGCAAGCGACCTCAGGCACCGAGCCACAGCTCGTGATGATGGCGCCGGTTGAGGCAATAAAGAAGTTGCTGACCAAAACCGGCTGGTCTCTTAACGACGTCGATCTGATCGAACTCAATGAGGCATTCGCCGTTCAGGCAGTCGCAATCACTCGTGAACTTAATCTTGATCCGGAAAAAATTAACGTGAACGGCGGCGCCGTCGCGTTGGGCCATGCGATTGGACAATCAGGCTCGCGCATTCTCACGACGATGCTCTACGAGTTGAAGCGTCGCGACGCGCATCGCGGCATCGCGGCGTTGTGTCTTGGCGGTGGTAATGCGGTGGCAATGGCGGTTGAAAGGTGAGCACTATTGACAGCTGATCAGCACAATAGGTATCTGGGTTTTGCGCATCTCGCGTATGCCGCGTTGCACTTGCTGATGGGTGTCTTTTTTGGCGTCTTCATGATCGTGATGTTTAGCACGATTCCACCGGGGCCCGGCCAGCCGCCGCCACCGCCGGCAATCTTGGTTGTGATGGCTTGCTTCTTCCTGGTGTTTACGGTTGGGTGGACCATTCCTTCGATGGTCGCGGCTTACGCGCTGCTGAAGAGAAAGAGGTGGGCGAAAACCGCCGGCATCGTCGCGGGTGTATTTGCTGCCGCACAAATGCCGGTAGGCACAGCGGTGTGCGTTTACACTTTCTGGTTTCTATTTGGTGAGCCGGGACGCTCTCTTTACGATCGATCAACAAAGACGCTGCCGGGAGGACGGCCGGATTGAAATGGCGTGAATCAGCAGAGAAGTCCGGAGGGTGAATATGCTCCAACCGCATCGCCGCCAGACTGGCGATAAACCGAAATGACGGCAGAGGAGCACAACAAGACGCTCAGCACGCTCTATTTTATTTATGGAGCGATCCACGGTCTGACGCTGCTTGGTCTTTTGGGGCTCGTGCTCATCTTCAAATTCGCGTCAGTTGCCGGCGAATTGATCTCAGCGACGTGGATGATTGTTGGGGCAATCG
>Ga0137401_10000406_pt1 | contig 16632 bp, 10 predicted proteins | sample CZOMad1_1_16fung_FD_108286 | JGI IMG/M metagenome (GOLD analysis project Ga0137401, IMG submission 108286) | Vadose zone soil fungal communities from Angelo Coast Range Reserve, California, USA - CZOMad1_1_16fungal (Illumina Assembly) | ecosystem: Environmental > Terrestrial > Soil > Vadose...
ACCAGGACCGATCCGAGATAGCCGGCTCCGCCGGTTACCAGTATTCGCATACCACCTCAGGAATGAATGACAGCGCTGCCTGGCGCGTTGATCGAGAACTCGACCTCGTGAAAGCCCAGCAGCGCCTCGCGCACCCTCTGCCGCCGCTCCGGCGGGACGAACAGCACCATGAATCCGCCGCCGCCCGCGCCGAGCAGCTTGCCGCCGATCGCGCCGTTTTCCATCGCTGTCGCGTACATCCCGTCGATCACCGGGTTCGAAACCGCGTTGGACAGGCAGCGCTTCTCCTGCCAGGTCCGGTGCAGCAGCTCGCCGAATTCGGACAGCGGACGGTTCGAGGTCAGGATCGCCAGGCCTTCGTCGACCATTCGGCGCATACGCGCCAGGTTGTCCTCGATCGCGGCCATGTTCGCGATCTTGTCTCGTTCGACACTGCCGGCGCGGCGCGTGACGCCCGTGAAGAACATCATCAGGCTGCGATCGAGTTCCTCCAGGCGCTCCCGCGAGGTCGCGACGCGCTCGACATGGACCCCGTGGGTTCCCGAGAACTCCACGTAATTGAATCCGCCATAGGCTGCGAAGACCTGGTCCTGGTAGCCGACCGCCTCGCGCAGGATATCCCGTTCCAGGTGGATCGCCAGGCTCGTCAATTCGGCCGCGCCGATGTGGCGCCCCAGGTGCCCGTGCAAAGCCTTCAGCAGGCCAACCGAGAAGGAAGAGGAACTGCCCAGACCGGAAAACGACGGCAGGTCCGCCGCGACACTGATCTCGATGTCGCGCTCGATACCGCACAGCCGCAGCGCCTCACGCACCGGCGAGTGCTCGATCTGCTCGAGCGAGCCGACGCATTCGACTTTGCGGTAGGCCACCCGGATGTTGTAATCGAACAGTTTGGAAGGAAAACGCGTGACCGACAGGTAGACGTACTTGTCGATCGACGTGCCCAGCACGGCGCCGCCGTGCCGACCGAAATACTCGGGCAGGTCGCTGCCGCCGCCGAAAAAACTGATCCGCAGGGGGGTCTTGGTGATGATCATCGATGAATGAACCGGCGCGCTGTCGCGGACCGAGAGCAACGGCCGCTATTCTATGGGTTTTCTGCAGCCAGTCTGCAACAAAATCGTCGATGAGGCCGATCAGCATAGAGTTGCCGCAGGCGCTTCCGGATCAACAGATCATCGTTGACCCTAGTCTGAGGGACTATGTAGGGCATCACGCGCAGTACGACCGTTCGGTCGTCCAGGCCGCGCGGCACTCCGGCGTGCCGGCGGTGGTGCTGGTGCACAGGGAAGCAATCCGGTTCGTTCAGATCGAGGTGGCTCTTGATCCCGTCTTCTCGCAGGACATCTGGCGGCGCCGACGAGTCAGACCGCACTGGGCACATTCGGCGCGGGTCGGAGTGTATCGACTGGCGCAAGCGGTCACTGTCGTGCCTCTACTGCTCAGCCTTTGGGACCATGCGATCCGGCGCGCGCGTGAGCATCGCCTCGCGCGGAGTCTGTTCCGGCGTTTTCGTTCGAGAACCGTGTCGACGGAGGCGCTAGGGGCTAAGCCGGAAGCTCGGGACGCCGGTCCAAACGGCGAGACTTCGAACTCGTCGCCCCACTGGGCCGTCTGGCGCCGTCGTCTTGCAGCCATGGTCCTGTTCCCGTTTAGCGCACTCGGGCGCTACGGTGTGCTGCAATTGCAGCGACGAGGACTCCCGCTTGGCTTGGCGGCTCTTTTCATGGCAAATCCTCGTTATTTTTTCGAAGCAATCGGCGCGATCAGGAAGCACTACACGGGAGGGCGAACGCAGGTTTTCTTTCACATGATCGTTGCCGACAACCTTCTCGAGACTGTCTTGTTGGCAACCTGGTGTGGTCGGAAGCTGAGCATGCCGGCTGCCTTGCTGTTCCGATATCCGCCGCAGTTATGCCGGCCTGGCTGCTTGCAGTCGAACCTGGCATTCAGATTGCTCGAACAGGCTTTCACGTCGGGGCATGTACGCGCCCTTACCGACAGCCAACGTCTCGCGATCGAGTATTCCGGAGTCTGCTATGTCCCGATGGAAGTGGTCCCTATTCCGCATGGCGACGATCGCGCTCAACGTCCGGCAATCAGCCGCAAAGCGCTCCGGATCGGGAGCCTCGGCAATGCACGGGGCGAGAAGGGGATTCTTGAAATCATCGACGCCATCGAGCTCCTGCGGGCGCGGCCAGTGTTCAAGCGGCTCCAATTCGTACTTCAGATCAATGATGCGAGCGACGATTGCCGTGAACGGCTCAATCGTTGGGTGCGATCCAGTCCAAGGGAAAACATCGAGTTGATCGCCGACGCGTTAGATGCGAACGAGTATTCGGCCCTCGTCGAATCCGTCGATGTGGTGCTGGCGCCGTACTGGCGCGACGTTTATGCAGCGCGAACTTCCGGAATACTGTTGGAGGCGCTGACCTGTGCAAAACCGGTGGTCGTCACCGCGGACACCTGGATGTCCGACGAGCTGGAACGCTGGGGTTCCGGGTTGGCCGTCGCCGACCGCGACCCTCGGGCGCTGGCCGATGCGATCGAGCGGATCGCCCAGGACATTGAGAGCTACTCGGCGCTGGCGCAGAGAAGATCGAAAGCGAGCCAGGAGTTCCATCCGTCTCACTCTTTTTTCCAGCATCTGATCGGGCGGCGCCGCAGCCGCTTTCTTCGAGATCGCCGGGTTCTCGTTTCTTACCCCTGGGCCAATCTGTTTCTGCGGGATTCGGGAGCCTCGGTGCGAAGCACCCTGCTGATCGATGCCTTGAGCCGGAGCGGTTATGCCGTTGCCGCGCACTGCACGAGCGAAGAAGAAGTCGCGGCGGCCGACCCGGGGATCCGGTGCATCCAGTACTGCGGAACACGATCGACGGTTCGCGCGCCGCTGTTTTTTCTGGCCACGCTGGTCCGCCTGCTCGGAGCTCCCTGGCAATACGAGGCGCGCGACCTGTGGTTCCGGTTCGAGTACTGGTGTCGCGAGCGGCCTTTCCGGTTGCTCTTGAATCGCTCCTTGTACGATTGCATTGCCGTGTTCCTCGAGTACCCGTTTCTTTCGGAGGTGGTCGAGCCGCTTTGCCGAGGACACGCGATTGCACTGGCCGTGTCGGACCCCGATGTCCTGTCGAACCAGATCGAAAACCGGCTCGCGCGCCGGCAGTTGATGCGCAGGGAGACCGCGGCCATGCGACGCGCGACGCTCGCCGCGTGCGTCTCAGAAACGGACGCTCGGACTTTTGCGGCGCAGGGCTGCACCGCTCAATTGATTCCCAACCCGATCGACGCGGATGCATCGGGGTCGATATCGAAATCGAGGGCGCGTGAAGTGCTCGATCAGAGCAGGGCGAGCCTGCCCGAGCGTTTCTGCCTTTTCGTTGGAAGCGATCATCCGCCGAATCGGGAAGCCGCGCGTCGCATGGCTGGTTTTTCCCGGACGGCGGCCCAGGACCTGAGCGACATGAGCTTCGTGACGTTGGGAGCTTGCCGGGTTGATGTGCCGGCGTCGCCGCGATTCATTCAGCTCGGCCGCGTTTCGTTCGAGGTCCTTGCCGCCGCGTACTCGCTCGCACAGTTCGTGCTGGTGCCGCTCACTCAGGGCACCGGGACGTCGATAAAGGTCATCGAGGCGATGGCGTACGGCAAAGTCGTCATCGGCACGCCGTCGGCTTTTCGCGGGATTCCGATCACCGATGGAACCGACGCGATCGTCGTGCAGAACCCTGAGCAAATGCCGGACCGGATCGTCGAACTGATGCGGCAGCCCGAGCGGACGAGCCTCATCGGCGAAGATGCTCGCAGGTTTGCGCTGAGGTTCGATTATCGTGCGGTCTTCAGGCCGTATCTTTCACTGCTGCAGACCTCGGCGTGGCGAGATGCATCCGGTTCCGCCGAACATCTTGAGCCAGCCGCTTCTGAGCGCCTCGGACGGGCAAGCAGGAACGAATCGCTCGCATGAAGGTGCTCCTGGTCGTCACTGATTTGTATCAGAGCGTGGGAGGCGGGCAAACGGTTTACCGGAAAATCGTCGAATCGACGCCCGGGGTACAGTTCTTCTACTTTCGCCGTGACGAGGCACCCGATGCCACGCGGCCGCCCAACGCAGCCTCGATTCTTTTACTGGATCGGAAGAGCCTGGCGGTAGTGTCCGCGCCGCCGTTTCCCGAATATCGGCGTCATGCGGTCGAGGAAGCCGATCAATTTGCCCGATCGGTTGCCGGGCGGTCGTTCGAAGTCGTCGACTTGCCGGACTTTTGCGCGTTCGGCAGGTTTCTTCGCGATGCATTTGCCCATCACGACGTCCAGGTCGACCGGGTCGTGCTGGCGATGCACGGCAACATTTCCGACTCGTTGGAAATGCAGTGGGGATCGGGCGGCGATAAGACACTCGAGCTACGCATGTTGGAACAAGAACAGTTCGCCTGCGCGGACGCTGCGTACTCCATATCGCCACGTTATCAGCGGCAATGGCAGGCGAAGATCGGTCGACCGGTCCATTCGGTCGATCCGATTCATTTCGTGGATATCGATCCCGACAGGCTCCTAAACCCAGACGGCTCCGCCGACGAAAAACCAAATCTGTACTGTATCGGGCGCATGGAACGCCGCAAGGGCAATGATTTGTTCGTCAAGATCGTGCGCTGGCTTTCCCCCGAGCTGTACGGGACCGCGACGCACGTGGGCGAGTTTGTTTATACGAACCAGGGCACGGCCAGTTCGCAACTGCTTTCCACCGTCGCCGCCTCGCGGGATCTGAAGATCGGGTTTCATCGGTCGATGCGGCTCTCCGAGCTTTGGAGGGTGTTCCGTCAAAAATCGGTCGTTGTGCTGCCGGTGCGATACGACACGCTGAATCTGGTCGCACTGGAAGCTCTGTTCAACGGGTGCCCGGTGGCCGTTTCCTCCGAGGCGGGCGTTTGCGACTATCTGGACGGACGCCACCCGGACTTGCCCTACGTAAAGATCGATTTCGGTAATTTTTACGATTGCGTTCCGCGAATCTCAGAGTTGCTTTCGAACTACGCAATGAATCGCGCTCGCCTGGCGCAGGCCCTCGTGAGGCACAAGCCCGACGCGGCGCCGCCGTTGGACATGGCTGGGCTGTACGGGCGAATTTGCCGTGAGCCGCCTACCGGTGTCGGCGAAAGACAGGAGCCGATTCGATACCGCGATCGGCGCGCGAGCGAGATCGCGCCCTTGGCCGTCGACCTCCACCTGAAGCTTCCACGAATCGGCTTGCGAACAATCGGGCCGGCCGCGCGCTTCGCAGCCACCGTGTTCAGGCAGCGGCTTTTCAAGTGGACCCGCTTCGCCCCGCCGGATTTTCTCGCTTGTCTGAATGGATCCCTCAGAGTTCCGTCGTACCTTCGGTACATCGCCCGGATGCCGGAGCGCAACGGTGGAGAATTGCGCGACAAGCTGGATCGGATCTACGAGGTCGGCGGACATCCGGTATATCGGTGCAATTTCTGGTTGGACATCGCTCGTATCGAACGCGCTCTTGGGCGTGATCTTCTCGCCGCGACATACGAATTGCGCGTGCTGCGGCTGTCGGGTAGGGATGCCCCGGGTTTGCTGCCTCGGGTGCATGCCACGCTGATGGAGAACGGATTTGCCGCCGAAGCACAGGCGGCTCAGGCGATGTACGGTGATCCGGCGCGCTCGGAAGCCGCCGTTCACGAGCTCTTATGCGTGCAGCGTAATCGTCACCGTATCTACGAGCAGAGCCCCTACGAGGTTGTTGACGATAGGCGTACGGGCGTGGCGCGAGTCGCCGTCATAGTCTCTCTCCACAAGGCGGCGCCGAAGCTAAAGCTTTTTCTAACCTGTCTGGCACAGCAGACCTTGGTGCGCCGCTGCCAGGTCGAGATAGTGTTGATCGACAGCGGGTCGCCCGATTGCGAGTACGTTGAGCTTCAGTCGTTCGTCGCTGACAGACCTCTGAATTTCGTTTATGCCCGGTCGAGCGCGCGTGAAACCATTCAGGCCGCCTGGAACCGCGGGATTGCCTTATCGCAGGCGCCATATCTGGTGTTCCTTGGAGTGGATGAGACACTGTACCCGGAGGCGCTCGAGACTCTTGCGGCCGCGCTGGACGAAGATGATTCTGTTGACTGGGTCATGGCGAACAGCCTGGTGACGATGGTTGATGCGCGCGGAGTGTATGAAAAGGACGTGATGCCGTACTGCCGGGATGGGGCGACGAAGGATTTCGTCTACCTGGAGACCTGCTATCTGTCGTGGGTCGGTGGAATGTATCGTCGTTCGATCCACGATCGATTTGGCTACTACGATGAATCCTTCGGCGCTGCTGGGGATACGGAGTTCAAAAACCGCATCCTGCCTGCAATCTCGGTGAAATTCATTCCCAAGACCCTCGGCGTCTTCTTGAACTATCCTGATGAGCGCACAACGGCGACTCCTCGCGCCGAGATCGAGGATCTGAGGGCATGGTACCTACACCGGACGCCTGGTGGCGTCCGATACGCGTTCGAAAATCGGGATCCCGAAGACGCTGTCCGACTTCTTTGCGCTGCGCTCGGTTACCGCAAGTCCTATTGCAAACACATCAGCAGCGACATCGACTATGCCACGCACCTCGCGGCGCATTTGGCCGCGAAGGATGGCGACATTCCAGATTGGGCCGATCGGATTTCCAAAAATCTGGCGTCCCTCCAAAAGACGCTTCAGCAGCTCGAATTCGTGAACCACCCTCCCAGTTCTTCAGAGGCGCTTGCGTTGCTCGCCCGGACGTGGAAGAACATGAGGCGTTCGGAACGGGAGCACAAGCGCATCCTCGCAATGTATGGAGCGGCTCCTCGCTATGCATTCTCGAACGACAATCGTTACGAACAGCATTCGTGGCTGTGGAAGTCATGACGCCGGGACGCATCGCTACGCATACGACGGGGTCGCATAAGTGCCGCTCCAGGAGATGAAGGCGCGTTTGCGGCGTTTCGTCGTTTCTTGCCTGCGCCAGGCAATCGAGGAGTCGGCGACGGGAGAGCCGCGTATCCGTCTCGAGGCTGAAGGTTCAGCCGGAAGTCGCCAATCGCTTCGATTGCTCGAAGGCACCGAGTACGCCCGGTATGCGATTCCGCTCGACTACGCGCCGTCGCGGCAGTTTTCCCCTCGATGGGGTTACAGCGCGCCACCCATCAAGCCGCTCTACGACTGGTTCGAGGAGTCGAAAGCGTCGTATCGCGCCATTCTGGAGGAAATGCGGTCGCACCGCACCGCGCTCCTCGACGTGCCGGTCGACTTCGATACGCGGAACTTGCCCCAGCCCGCATGGTTCGGGGTTCCGATCAGTGCCTTCGATTCGACCGCGATCTACACGATGGTCAGACGCTATCGTCCAAAGCGGTACTTCGAAATTGGATCTGGAATTTCAACCTGCTTTGCCTATAAAGCGGTGCAAGACGCAGGGCTTGATTCGAGAATCATCTCGGTCGACCCCGAGCCGCGAGCTGCGATCGACGCGATCTGCGATGAAGTCATTCGCGAGGGCCTTGAAACGCTTGATGTCACCGTTTTCGAGCAACTTGAAGAAGGTGACATCGTATTCATGGATGGGTCGCACAGAAGCTTCATGAATTCGGACGTGACAGTTTTTATGATCGACGTTCTGCCGAGATTGAAACCCGGGGTCGTAATTCACGTGCATGACATCGCACTACCATGGGACTACGGGGACTATTTCAAGAACTGGTATTGGAACGAGCAATACCTGCTCGCGGTTTACTTGATGAACGCCCGACAGCGAATTGATGCCATTTTCCCGACGCACTTCGTCTGTCGTGAACCGTCATTTGATGATTGGTTTGCGGATCCGCTCATCGATTTTGGCGGCGAGCGAAACCAAAGCTGGAAAGGGGGAGGTTCGATGTGGTTTACACACAAAAGCTAAAGGGCACGGGGAAGCGCGCTTAGCGGCATAGTGAGCCTGCAAGGTCGGCGTGTGTGTCGGCTGCGTATTCGATCGGACGATTCAGGTGCAAGAAGGAGACAGGTCAATGGCGGGACGGAAATCGTGAAAGTGCCGGAAGGAAATCCAGTGAGCTGGTTCCGGAAGCTCAGGCGAAGCCCCGAGGCGAGTCAAGTATCCGACCAGATTATGGCTAGGGTACGAGCGGAATATACGGTAATGCCGCGATTCGGTTTTCATCAGCCGTTAGATTACGCGACCCTGACGCCCCCGCCCGAGTTCGAGGCTCCCAGTGTCGACCCCGCCACGAGCCTGCTAGTTCCGAGCGGCGCCGATCGATTCGGGTATGCAACTGGCGACACGACGAGGTATCTGGAGTGGGGACGGACGGATCATAAGGAGCTTCGGGCGGTGTTCGATCGATATTCCGGTTTTTCGCCAGGCGATGGCAGCTCGCGGGGCGTCAGGATTCTGGACTTCGGATGTTCCTCCGGTCGCGTGCTTCGCCACTTTTACGAGGAGCACCGTGAACTAAATTGGGCGCTTTACGGCTGTGACGTGCAAGCAAAGGCGGTCGAATGGATGCGTCGATATTTACCGCTGCCGTTTAAGGTCGTTTGCACGTCGACACTGCCGCACCTTCCGTTCCCTGACCAATTCTTTGACTTTATCTACGGCTTTAGCGTTTTCACACATATCAAGTACCACTGGGATGCTTGGCTGCTCGAGTTGAAGCGGGTCTTGAAGCCGAGGGGGATCATGATGCAGACGATTCACGCGGAGAACGCCTGGCGCTTTTACGCAGAGCACAAGAACGAGGATTGGGTTAGAGCCGGCGTTAGCGCAAGGGTCTACGATGTCCCGGAGATGGATGTTGAATATCTATTGTGCGGGGACGTGGGCGTGAGCCAGGTGTTCTGGAGGAAAGAAGTAGTGAGGGAGTATTGGGGAAGGTATCTTGAGATACTCGAAGTTCGGGATCCACCACAATTTTCATTTCAAGATTGGGTAGTCTGCAGAAATTTGGATTAGCGAGCTGTCATGGCGTGCCGCATTTGTGATGGAGACGAGCTTCAGCGCGTGGTTGATCTGGGTCATCAGCCTTGGTGCAACAATTTCCTGACGCACGAGCAGATTGGCAAGGAGCCCCGCTATCCGCTGCGGGTGGTGTATTGCCACGGGTGCCATGCTTCTCAGCTCGATTTCACGGTGAAAAAGGAAGTGATGTTTGGCGACCACACCTATCTGTCCGGCATGACGCGCTCGCTGTCCGAGCATTTCAAACGCATCGCGTCGGACGTTGATCAGCGGTTTTTTGCAGGTGCGGCGCGAAAGAGTGTGCTGGACATCGGGTCGAACGATGGTACGCAGCTGAAGCACTTTCAGGTGCTCGGGTACGACGTATTAGGGGTCGAATCTTCGAAGACGACCGCCAGGATTGCCAGTGATGCCGGTGTTCCGACGCTGAACGCTTTCTTCAATCTTCAGACAATGCGCGACATCGGGCGGCGGTTCGATGTCTTTAACGCGGCCGGCGTGTTCTTTCATTTGGAAGAACTGCATTCTGTGTGCGAAGCGATCCGCGAGGGGCTGACGAAGGACGGCGTATTCGTCGTGCAGTTCCTCTATATGCGCAGCATCATGGAGAACCTTGCGTTCGATCAGATCTACCATGAGCATCTACTCTATTACACGCTGGAAACGATTGAAGAGCTGTTGCAGCGGCATGGTCTGCAGCTGTTCGACGCCTACCTGGCTCCGATTCATGGGGGCTCGATCATCGGGTATGTGGGGCACCGGGGTGTACGGCCGGCGAGCGATCGCCTGATCCAGATGCGGGGCGAGGAGCTTTTGTCCGGTTGCAACAGCCTTCGCGCGTACCGCGAGTTCGAGCAGCGGATCCGTCGAATGAAGGAGGAAAACCTTCAATACCTGCGAAATGCCAGAGCAGGCGGCAAGCGTGTATTCGGGTTTGGCGCACCGGTGAAGGGCAATACCTTGTTGAACTATTTTGGCGCAAGTACCGACCTGATCGAGTGCCTAGTGGAGAAAAACGAGCTTAGGAGAGGCTTGTTTTCACCGGGGATGCATATTCCGATCGTGATCGAGCGGGAGCTTACCGAGCGTCCGGACATCTACTATGTGCTCGCCTGGAATTTCAAGAGCGAGATTCTGGCGAACAATCGCGCGCTGATCGACGACGGGGTCGAGTTCTACTTCCCGGTCGACCCGAAGGAGAAGGCGTGAAGGTCGTCGTAACGGGAAGCTCCGGCTTTCTGGGAACGGCGCTGTGCAGCTTCCTGGAGCAGCGCGGAGTCACACCGGTTCGCCTGACTTCCTCCAATTGCGATCTGCGAAGGTCGGATAGCCTCGAGGCGCTCGACCGCGGGCAATTCGATCTGATCTTTCATCTGGCTGCTTGGACGCAAGCCGGCGATTTTTGTCTGAAGCATCCTGGAGAACAGTGGATTATCAATCAGCAGATCAATACCAGAATTTTGGCATGGTGGGCAGAGCGGCAACCTCAGGCGAAACTCGTGTTCATGGGGACTAGCTGCGCCTACGAGCCTGGATCGAGTCTGCGCGAGGACGAATACCTGGTCGGAGAGCCGATCGACAGCCTGTACACCTACGCGATGACCAAACGCATGCTGCTGATCGGAGCGCGGGCGTTGAGCCGGCAGTACGGCTTGAGATACCTGTGCACCGTGCCGTCGACACTGTACGGACCCGGCTACCACACGGACGGACGGCAGATGCATTTCATCTTCGACCTGATCCGAAAGATCATCCGCGGCAAGGAGTTCGGAGAGCCTGTCGTTCTTTGGGGCAACGGCGAGCAGAAGCGGGAAGTGGTGCTGGTCGATGACTTTGTAAAGATTCTTTGGGAGCTCACCGGGCAATTCGACAATGAGCTCTTTAATATCGGAGCGGGCGAAGAGCATTCGATCCGGACCTTCGCGGAGTTAATTTGTGAAATCGTCGGATTTTCGGCCGGAAGTATCGATTACGACGAGACGCGCTATGTCGGAGCGACGTCCAAGTGCTTGGATGTCGAGAAAGTCAGAGCCGCGCTTGGTTCCTTGAGATTGACGGCGCTGCGCGAAGGACTCGTGCGAACCATCGATTGGTTCTACAGCAGCGGAGCATATCGCGGCGTAACCGTATAAGGCGATCGAACGAAACGACCAGTCGATGTTTGTCTCGAAGATCAAAACGCTGTTGCAATTGCTTCGACAGCTCGCTCGCATTCCAATTATCGAAAGCGAAGTTTGGAAGTTGCGCCAGGGTGTGTCGCGTGTGGAAACGCAGACCGAGCAGATGGTAAGGCAGGTGGAGGCGATTGAAAGAGCAGCTGCGCTTGCGGGTCTGGGTCGTCGGATCGAGGAATTGGTGTTACGAGTCGAGAATCTGACATCAGATGCAAGCGCGCTTGCGAAGCGGGAGTTGCAGCGCGATATGAGGCTAGATCTGGACGTGGCAGTACTGAAGCGACTGTATATGCGGGCAAATGTTGCACCACCCGGGTATTACCTTTCGACCGACCATCCAGTTGCGAGCACGAGCGACGATCACAAATTCCCGCGCGGAACCGTCAACGACGACACGAGATGGCCACGGTTCTGCAAAAAGGCGGAAATGATCTTCCAGGGACGGAAGATCCGATTTCTCGATATTGGCTGCGCCGGAGGTGGCCTCGTCTTCGATTTCCTGATTCGCGGGCATGACGCCGCGGGTATCGAAGGCAGCGACCTGAACCGGATGCTGGAGCGGGCGCATTGGGGAGTCATCCCGGATCACCTGTTCACATGCGATGCGGCGGAGCCGTACCGCTTTCTGTCGGTAGATGGGGATCACCCCATCAAGTTCGATTTGATCTCGTGCTGGGAGGTCTTGGAGCATATACCGGCGGCATCGCTCGCTCAGTTCTTTCGGAACGTCAAAGAGCATCTTGCACAGGATGGGCTGTTCGTCGCATCGGTAGCGACGTTCGAAGACCGAGACGCCGAAACAGGCGCTGTTTGGCACAAAACCGTCAGGCCAAAAGAGTGGTGGCTCGAGGTTCTCGCTCGGCTCGGACTGGAACCGAGGGAAACAAGCTTCATCCACGAAGACTTCGCGAGAGGGACGGGCAATCCATTTGCGACGGATTGGGACGCGCGGCGAAACCCGGAACTGGGTTTTCACATCGTGGCGGCGCACGCGGCGAGGTCGGTTTCGGCCGTCCCGAACGCCTGACGTTTTGGACATACCACACCAACTCAGGTTACCCTGCGCGCTCCCACAGTCCGCGCGCGGCGTTTCAATGCAAGATGGACGACGAGCCCGAGCCACGATCTTGGGCACCAGTTTTGTCCTTGTTCAACTCGCCCAAGTCGTACTTGTCATTCTTTATGAGAAGGTCGAGTACGACACCTTCTCCTTCTACTTTTCGAAGGTCGAACTCATGCGGTGGTGGACTTCTGCGGTCCACCCCGTGATGTCGTCAGTGCAAGAGTTTTTGCCAATCGGATATAGCCGGCTTCAAATGCTGTTCGCGGGCGGAAGTGACTTCGCGCGTAATCAGCTTAATTTTCTCGTGGTGCTCGGCGTGGGACTTTACCTGGCTCGATACATGCGAGCTCATTTTTTCGCGTTCGCATTCCTTGCCCTCGCCAACGCCACCCTGTTTATGCAGTACACCGGTTACAAGACCGATGCGCCGCTCGCCGCGCTCTCGCTGCTGCTGATCCACGTCGTCAGCCAACCTTATTTCCGGCTGCAGATCACGGTGATTACGGGCCTGTGCCTTGTGCTGCTCAGCATCAAGTGGTCGGGCGGCATCATCCTCGCCGTTGCAGGCTTGCTCTACATCCCAACGCTCTGGCGCATTGCGCGCGAGCGCACCCCAGTCACTGCCGACTTTCTTTTTGCTGGCGGTGCGACGGTCCTCCTATTCAACGCCTTGGACCTTTCGACCTATATCGACGCGTTCCAGAAGACAGGCTCGTTCACGCCGACGCAATCGTTCGGCGTCGCGCCGCTGTCCTTCGGATGGAAGAACCTGCTCGTTGGTCTCCCCCAATATCTGTCCGTGTGCGTCGTCGAAACGTTCGAACCGCTCTGGCGCAGGCTGCGGGACATTCAACAGCTTGGCCCATTTCTCGAGGCCGTGACGTTCGGTGCGAAAGATTACGTGATCTTGTCGTCCGGCGAGATGCGCCAAAGCCTGACCGCTTTCGACGCACTCGCGTTCTTTGCCAGCGCGTTCACTCTCGTCGCACGCCGCGACGACGCGTTCGTGCGCAACTGTGCCATCGCCTCCCTAGTTTTTACCGCGGTCGTGTTGATGGCCTATCCGTATCAGCCGTTCTGGAACAACAGATATTTTCTGCCAGCGCAGTTGCTCGGCTACGTCCCGCTCGCATGGCTCACAATGGAATGGTGCGGCCGACGGTTCGCCGGGACGAGTGTTGTGCTGATTGCGACCGGCCACCTGATCATCAGCGCCTACTATATTGTCCGCGACCACGAACGAAATCTTGTGACAATCAACGATATTTCGGTGATCACGACAAAGCAGATCGCGGCCGGTGATCTTCCGGCCCCCGTGTGGTTTCCGCCAATTTACCGTCAGACGCTGACCGAGCGCGTGTTTCACGGATGGTTAGGATTTAAGGTCGTCTACGACAGCATGCACAAAACCATGACCGCCGCCGATCCGCTTCAGATCGTAACGGATTCGCGCGCGTCCAACGCGGACTATTCGTATCCCTTCCTGCGTGAGCGGCAGGTTGCCAACACGACCCTGATCGACGTGGCGCGCACCTCGCTCAGTCTCGACAAGCCGTTCGTAATCTGCTTCTCCGCCTCGGCTTGCCGCCTTGTCGCTCAATCGAGCGGCTACGCAAAGATCGCCGATCAAGGACCAACGATCGCTCTGTGGCAAAAGCTGCAGTAAGGCAGCTTCACGCAGTAGGAAGCGGATGTGGTGGCGCTCACCTCGGCGCCGAGGTCGACCAAGAACGAGGACGGGGAGCGAGATTCCGAAGCGCAATAGGCCGAACGTACTGCTCGGCGAATCCGGGAATCGGGTCGGTCATCGGGGCCCGGCGCTGCTCGAATGGGTCGTGGCGTCTCCAACGCTGAGGTCGGGTTCGAAGACGCCACCGCCGGGAACTGCGCCGTAGTTTTCGTCGTCGGCATGGCGGTGGGTGACGTAAACCGCACCGCCGACGACGCTCCACACTAGGGTCATACCAAAGAACAGGAGCGAGAACAGAACCGCATCCTCCCGAATGCCGCTCGCGACGATGGGAGCGGTTTTCCCCAGACCAAACGCCGAGAACATCGCCACAAAAACCGCTTCCCGGACTCCATGCCCCCCCAAGCTGATCGGCAGGCTTGTTGCACAGATCGCCGCCGTCAGCATTACGAGCATCTCGGCAAAGCCGATCCGGAGGTGAAGGCTCGCTGCAATGCAGCAGCCCGCGGCAACGAGAACGGCAGTGAGAACCGCGCCAGCGGCAAGCGCGCCGGCGGTGTATTTCAAAGAGGCCGCGTGGCTTCTGACACCCGACACCGCAAGCTCGATCACGTGGCGGGACGGCAGTTTGGTCCAGAAATCCTTCAATGGGCGAGGGGCACGGTGAAACGGCATCAGCACCACAACGAGGCCGCCCAGCACGATGAAACCCAGCAGCGCCGACAGTGCGTGCACCGCGTCTCGGCTGGCTTGAGTGGCCATGAGCGCTTGCCATTGGGATGGCAGCACCAACGCGGACCCAGTCAGCAGCAGAAGCAACCCGACGACGCGATCCATGACGACCGAAAGCGTGGCGTGCGTCCGCTGGTTGGGGACGTATTTCAAGACCTGCAATATTCTTACCAGGTCGCCCCCGATCGAGCCCAGCATAAAGGCATTGAAAAACTGCCCGACCAGGGTCAATCGGCCGACCAGGATCACGGGAAGCTGGATATCCTGGACTGCCAACAGGAACCACCACCTGATCGCAGCCAGGCAATAAGTCATCCCGAATAGAGCGCAGGCGGCGAGCAGCCACCACGGCCGCGCTTCGCCGAGGTCAGACGCGAGTTCGGTCCAGTTCAGCCGGGCGCCGATGTAAGCCAGTATCGATACGGTTACGGCGACTCTCGCGTATAGGGCGAAGGGGCGTGGCCCACCGCCGCGGAGGTCTCCATCCGTGAATGAGCGCACTGTCATCGAGTTGCCACACTGGGGTCGGCACTCCGGGCGACGTCGGGTGCGACCGGCTGAAGATTCAACGATGGTCGAACGGCAAACAGCAGTTGATACCCGAGCAACGTCGGGAAGAGTCGCGTTCCCAGCGCGAGCACGGAGTTGGCGATTCGCATCAACACACCTTGCGGGTGCATGCCAAGTGCCAATTCGACCGGCATGACGGTCGCGCGCTCTCCCACGATCGCATAGCCGGCCTTCTCGAGTAGCTCGCGCGCCGTGCGCCTGGTAAAAAACCGCAAGTGCGTCTTGTCCAGGATTCCCCGCTCGGCGTACTTGAAGCGGCCGAACAGCAGAGAAAGGCGTACCGTGATGTTGGCGACGTTCGGGACGGAAATCAGCAGCAGTCCGTCCGGCGCGAGATATCGGCGGCTCTCCGTCAGAAGAGTCGACGGGTCAGGCACGTGCTCGAGCACGTCCTGCAGAAGGATGCGGCCAAACCGCCGTTGCGCCAGTACGGACTGCGCATCCCTCAAGCCCCTTTCAAGATTGGCCTGAGCATAGGCGTCGAACAAGTACCCGTACTTCGGCGAATGCAGAGCGTCGATCCCGACGACGGAGTTTCCGGCGCCGATCACCTCCTTGGCAAAGAAGCCCTCTCCGCACCCGATATCAAGAACTTGCTGTCGTTTTCCGATCCACGACAGAAAATATTGATAGCTCGAATGCTGGCTTCGCTTCATTGGATAATGTTCGAAGTATTCCGAGTATTCTGGATAGCGCGCGATCGATGCCGCCGTGCGCTTGTATCGAATGACCGACGCGAACACGTCCTTCGCGTACTTGAGGCCGTCTACGTAGCAGATCTCGGTGCCGTAATAGGTCGGGATAGGGACCTCGGCGATTCGATATCCCTGGTGATGCAGCTTGATAATGATCTGCGTGTCGAAATGGAACACATTTGTCATGTGTGAAAAGTCGATGTTCCCCAGCGCAGCCAGGCTGTACGCTCGGTAGCCGCTGTGAAATTCGGTCAGTCCCATGCCGAGAGCGCGATTCTCGAAGAAGGTGAGGATCCGATTGCCCACGAATTTGTATAGCGGCATTCCTCCCTTCAGGGGCCCCCCATAGGTCCTCATCATTCGCGAGCCAAATACTGCATCTGCGGCTCCTGCCACGATGGGCGCGTACAGATGCGACAGTATCTCTGGCGCGTATTGTCCATCCCCGTGAAGCAAGACGACGACGTCGAATCCCTTGTCCAGAAAGTAGCGATATCCCAGCTTTTGATTGCCACCGTAGCCGAGATTCGTCTGATTCCTGATCACAGTGAGCTTTTCCAGGCCAGAGAGCAGCTTCAGGCCCTGCGCGAGTTCGTATGTGTGATCCCGGCTCGCGTCGTCGAAGACGACGACTTCCTCGACGTTTTCCCAGACATCCGCGGGAATGCGCTTCAGCACCTGCGCGATCGTCGTTACCGCGTTGTAAGCGACGATCAGGATGCCGATCTTCTTTCCGAGTCGGT
>Ga0137401_10000407_pt1 | contig 16630 bp, 20 predicted proteins | sample CZOMad1_1_16fung_FD_108286 | JGI IMG/M metagenome (GOLD analysis project Ga0137401, IMG submission 108286) | Vadose zone soil fungal communities from Angelo Coast Range Reserve, California, USA - CZOMad1_1_16fungal (Illumina Assembly) | ecosystem: Environmental > Terrestrial > Soil > Vadose...
ACCGCGTGTATGTCTATGACGACGATCATCACCCCGGCTGGTACTTGCTCTTCAATGCCCGGCTGGGTCGTTATGTACACGTCGAGTATTTCGGCCAGTAAACAATTCGAGCCGCGGAAAAGCGGAGTATTGGACAGGCTGTGAACAAGGGGCAAAACCAAATGGCTTTGCCCCTCTTTTATTTGCCCTGTGTCAGCAGCGACGAACTCAGAAACGAGCGCGTCCGAAGACCAGATCAGAGGTTATCGAGGAAAAATTGGGTGACACGCTGCATCAGGACCCGGCGCGCCGGCGGATCGCTGACGCCGTGGCCGCGGCCGGGAAATGGCAAAACCTCGACGTACTTCCCCGCCTCAATGAGATCGTTAATCACCGCGAGCGTGTTCGCGAAGTGCACGTTGTCGTCGGCCGTGCCGTGAGCAAGCAGCAGTTTGCCTTTGAGCTGCGCGGCATATTTCACCGGTGAAGAGTCCTGGTAGCCTTTTCCGTTCTTCTGCGGCAGGCCGAGGTAGCGCTCCGTGTAGATGGAGTCGTAGTAGCGCCAGTCAGTAACGGGGCCGCCCGCAAAACCCGCCTTGAAATCATCGCCCGCTTCAAACATCGCGTGCAGGGTCATATGGCCGCCGTAACTCCATCCCCAAATCCCGATGCGATTCGCATCGACGTACGGAAGCGACCTGAGATAGCGCACGCCGTCGCGCTGGTCGGAAAGCTCTTGCGCGCCCATGCGGAAATGCAGCGGCGTTTCGAAAGCATGCCCGCGCCCCGCCGAACCGCGATTGTCCAGTGAAAAAATAATGTAGCCCTTTTGCGCCATGAGCTGGTGCCACAGGAAGTTGGCGCCGCCCCAGGCGTTGCGCACCACTTGAGCATGCGGCCCGCCATACGTGTAAACCAGCACGGGGTATTTCTTCTTCAGATTAAAATCCGCCGGCTTGATGACACTGGCGTTGAGCTGCACACCGTCCCGCGATTTGACGGTGATAAACTCCATCAGCGAAAGATGGTAGTCCGCAAGCTCGGCAATTTTGTTTTCGTTAATCGTGGCGATGCGCGAACCGTCAGCGCGATAAAGATCCTGGCGCGGAGGGGCCACGGTGTTCGAATAGGTGTCATAGAAGGCGGCGGCATGGGGCGCAAAAACCACAGCATGCGTCCCCGCATCCTTGGTGAGCCGGTCGAAGCCCGTTCCGTCGAGCGCAACGCGGCAAAGATGGCGCTCAAGCGGTGATTTTTCGGTGGCGGTGAAATAGACCAGGCCCTTTGCTTCATCCACGGCATCGAGCGAAGTGACTTCCCACTCGCCCTCGGTGAGTTGTGCAATTTGTTTGCCTTCTAGGTCAAACAAATACAAATGGCGATACCCGCTGCGTTCGCTAGACCACAGGAAGCGCTTGCCATCTTTGAGGAAATAGAGATCGTCGCTGACGTTAATCCAATTCGGATCATTTTCGCTGAGCGCGGTGCGCGTCTTGCCGCTGGCGGCGTCCCCAATCAGGAGATCAAGCGTGGTTTGTGTGCGATTGAGCCGCTGAACGGCAAGATGTTTCGAATCCGTGAGCCAATTCACGCGGGGAATATACATATCGGTCTCCGCTCCAATATCCATCGCGCGAGGCTCCCCACTGTTTAGCGAGGCCACAAAAACGCGCACGCTAGGATTGGCGCCGCCAGCCGTCGGATAACGTTCCATTTCCGCTTCCCCGCTTGCCGAGGAAAAATCGACCAGTGGATATTGCGAGACTTTGCGTTCATCCATTTCGAGATAAGCGATCGCCGAAGAATCCGGCGCCCACCAGTAGGCCGTCTTTATGTTGAGCTCTTCCGGATAGACCCAGTCGAGTTCGCCTTTGCGAATTTCTTCCGTGCCGCCTTGCGTGACCGCGCGCTCTTTGCCGTCGGTGAGATTCACGAGCCAGACGTTGTAATCGCGAACAAAACTCACACTCCGGCCGTCAGGAGAAATCTTCGGGTCGGCGAGTGTGGCTTTGCCGGAAACCAGCGTGCGCTCTGTTTGTGTCTTCAAATCCAGCCACGCAAGCGCCGTGGGGCCCTGGAACAAAACGCCCGTACCATCCGGCGCCCATTGATATTGAGAGGGAGCGCGGCGGCCAAGACCCGTAGCTTGAGTTGGCCGCGACATGTCCGCCGCCAAAATCGCTTCGAGTTTGTCGGTCTCAACAAGAATCCGCCGTTCCCCTGAGGCCGCGTCCATCACCCAAAGTTCCGTCTTGGCGTCTTTGCCAGAGCCTTTCGTTTCGAAATAGCTGAGTCCTTTTCCATCCGGAGTCCACGCCAGCCCTCGCGTCAGCCGCCCGCTCAGGCTCGGCTGCGAGTAAATACGCTCGACCGTAAGAGCTTTTCCTGCGCTCCTCGGTTGCTGGGCAGTTGAAAAAGGAGTGAGGAATGCAGAGATGAGCGAGGTTGCACCAAATACGGATAAGGCAGAAACGCGGCACCGCAAGGACATGCAATCCTCCTGAGAGCGGACGCTAGTTTAAGCTGGAGCGGCGAGAAGAACAAAACATTTGGGCGGAAACTAACCCGGCGGCCAGCGAAAATTGCGTCCGCCGAGCAGATGCAAATGCAAATGAAACACCGACTGGCCTGCGCCGGTGCCGTTATTCAAGACCGTACGATAGCCCGCGAGCAGCTTGCGTTGGCGCGCAAGCTGCGCCGCAACCAATTGCAGCTTGCCGAGCACGGCTTGATCCTCGGGGGCAGCTTCGGTCAGCGATTCAAAATGCTTGCGTGGGCAAATCAGGATGTGTGTGGGTGCTTGCGGACTGATGTCCTCAAACGCAAAAAGGTCCGGATCTTCGTAAACAATCTTCGACGGAATCTTCTTCGCAGCAATCTTGCAGAACAAACAGTCGGCGCTCATCGGATTCCTCCTGTGGGTGTGCCTTCATCCAACCGGGTCACAAATGGTGTGAAGCCTTGGCGGTCATGAAGCTGATCGCTGAATTGATGCGCGCTATCCTCGCCTGAGATCTTGCCCACGCGCACGCGGTACAACACGCCGTCGGGAGAATCATATTGTTGAATGAAAATGGGCGAGTAAGACGCGCTGAGGCGGTCGCGGAGACGCTCGGCGTTGCCGCGGTCGCGGAATGCGCCCACTTGCACGGTGAAGAAACCGGATGTGGGATCGACGCCCGGAGAAATTACTTCCACGCGGACGGGCACGACGCCGGGACCAACAGAATCGACTTCTCGCGCGGCGGCAAAGGAAAGATCGATGATGCGATTGTCGACAAACGGGCCGCGGTCGGTGATTCGAACCACCGTGGACTTGCCGTTGTCCAGGTTGGTGACGCGCACCATGGTTTCAAATGGCAGCGTGCGGTGCGCCGCGGTGAGTTTATACATATCGTAGATCTCGCCGTTGGAAGCGCGCCGCCCGTGAAAAGGCACGCCATACCACGAAGCATTGCCTTCCTCGGCGTAACCGAAGGGCGCAGGAGCGGGAGCGGGCTTGTTGCGTTTCGCAACAGGCGCGGCTGGCGGCAGCGGTGCTGAACTTTCCGGAACACTGGTCGAGCGATTCGGCGACTCCCCCTTCGCCGGCGGTGTTTCTGTTGGCTGCGCCGGAGGCGGCTGGCGGCCAGCCACCGGCCTGCGAGAACCGCAACCAGAAAGCATCAGGAAAAACAGGAAGCCTAGGAAATAAGGGCGATGAAGGACGACGCGGTGACGAATGGAAGCCCGTGTGAAAATCACAAGCCTGCCCAAATCATGATTGTGAATCCTTCGGAGCTTGCGCGGAACGCGCCGCATTGCGGGCTTCGATCCACGCGGCAGCCTCCCTGAGCTTTTCCGAGACTTCGCGCAGAAATTGCGCCGTGCGCTTTTCCGTTTCCGGCGTAACTTCCTCCTTCACAAAACTCTTCACGCGCGCGAGTTCTTCGTCCACACGCCTGCCAAAATCCTCGAAGTTCTTGATGCTCTTGAGGCGCGCGAACTCTTCGTCGATCCGCTTGCCGAACTCTTCGAATTTGTCCATAAGCGCCCCATTCCCCGCAAAAAATCGTCGTGCAGAGAAGAACCGCGGCGACTTGGGTATTATAGAAACGCCGTTTGCGGGTCGCAAGGAGGAGCATTGGCGCTTCCCTACCGGTGGCAGTGGCGTGTGGAGCGGTGGAAAAATTCGATGCGCGGTTTTTTCGGCGGCGAGCAGCAGCCGCGGCCGAAGATTTGTCCCGCGTGCGGAGCGCTGGTCGGAATCAGCGCGACGCGCTGTCACGAATGCGGCGCGAGCCTGCGGTTTTCTCTCGCGGCTTTGAGCAAAGGTCTCTCCCGAATACTCGGCGACCACGAAGCCCCGGTAACCTCAGCTCTTTTGATTGCAAACTTTATGATGCTTGGGGTCAGCTGGCTTGCATACGCCGCCGTTGGCAAGGGAGGAGGCTTCACCATATTGTGGGGATTAGTCGGGGAACCGCAATACCGTCTAGGCGCAAGCTACGGGCCGCCGATTTTCTATGGAAATGAGTGGTGGAGACTGGTGACTGCCATGTTTCTCCACGGCGGGTTAATCCACATCGGATTTAACATGATGTCGTTAATGCAACTTGGTCCGGCACTGGAAGAGCTTTACGGATCTGCACGCTATCTGTTTCTCTATGTGGTCACCGGCGCGTTTGGCTTTTTGGTGAGCGCGTTTACTGGACATTTCTCAGTAGGAGCGAGCGGCGCGCTGCTCGGACTTGTCGGAGTGATGCTTGCGATCACAACCAAACGCGGCGGCGCATACATGCACGATCTGCGTTCACGACTGATCAGTTCGGTTGTCATTCTGTTCGTACTGGGGTTTTCTGGTTTCATGGCAATGGATAATTGGGCGCATGGCGGCGGCTTGGCAGCAGGATTCATGTTGGGAAAATTGTTTGCCGATCGTCAGCCGATGAATTCGAGGGAACGCCGGACAGCCTACGTCCTGGGTTGGCTTGCTGGCCTCGCAATCGCCGCGAGTTTTGTGTTCATGCTTATGCACTATCACGATCCCACGCCGTTTTCGCAGTAGGCTGTCTTCTCCGGAGTTGGCCAGTGCGTATCCGCCATTTGACAGCTCATCACCTATCAGACCCCAGTTCCTGTACTCTGTAGGGGAATAGAGATCGCGCTTATGGATCCCCGCTCAATCGTCGTCGTCAGCCTGCACACCCCCAAGGAAAAAGTGTGGGGCGAGCTGCTGTCCATCAACCCGTCCGGAATCACGCTGCGCTGCATCGATCTGAATTCTTTCGACCACTTTATCCGCCAGATCAATGAGCCAGACGGCGAGCGCATGGGCTTCCCCACGATTTTCTTTCCCATGAACCGCGTCGAGCGCATCTCTCTCGACGAACCCTCCGGTTCCATCCCCTCAATGAACGAGCTTTTCGCGCGAAAAATCGGGCGTTCCCTCTCTGACTATCTCGCGCAATTCGCCTGAATTGCGCTATCCTGAATCGCAATGAAAGGCCGCATCTGGACGGTTCCCAACCAAATTACCTTTTTGCGCCTCGGCTTCCTGCCGGTCTTTCTCATGCTCATTGCTTACGATCGTTACCGCTGGGCTCTTCTGGTTCTTGTTATTTCCGGCCTTTCCGATGGGATTGACGGTTTGCTGGCGCGCAGTTTGAATCAGCGCTCTGCCCTCGGCGCCTATCTCGATCCCATTGCCGACAAACTCTTGTTATCTTCCTCATTCGTTCTTCTGGCGTTTAAGAAGCAACTCGCGTGGTGGCTTACCATCCTCGTTCTCAGCCGCGACGTGTTGATCCTTATTGTCGCGGTCGTGATTTTGCTGGTCTCCGGCTACCGGCCGTTTCCGCCAAGCGTCTACGGCAAACTCACGACCGCTACCGAGATCATCCTGGTGTTCCTGATAGTGCTAGGCGCTGCTTATCCCGATTACCACATGGATACTATCAATCGCGTCCTCATTTATACGGTTACGGTGCTAAGCATTGTGTCAGGCTTCCACTACTCGTTCACCACGGCCAGACACCTCAGCGGTCCCACTCCTTAAGAGATGTGAAAAGCCAATCGAGTGGATAGGCAGCTATTTCTTGGCGGCTTCGTAGGCGCGGCCGAGCCAGCCAAGAGCGCTCTGCATGGCCGAAGCTTCTTCCATCTCGAAGAGAAACCATCCGGGGCCGGGCACACCCGAAATTGTGTCTATCCTGAAATCTTTCTTGGCTGAGTCCAGCAACGCCGGCGGCAGGGATGCAAATTTGAACATGAGTGACCTTGGCGATTTCATGGCACGGGAGCGGGGGAGCGCAGCAAAGATTTTTCCATTTCGATAAAGCCCCTGGTATCCGAACATAGGTCTCTTTGACACGCCGGGCCAGTCCGAGACTTCTCTTTCCAGCATGGCCGATAGTTCCTTCATCTCGTCGTCGACGGCGAACCACTTCGGCATCTTCGGGCGCTTGGATTTTGTCTTGGCAGCTTTTTTCTTGGTCTTCATGTGGCACGCCTTCGCTCACAGCACTGGATGCCACGCAGGCATGGGTTTGGGGCCGCCGGGAGGTAGCACAAGCTTTGGCTCCGTGAGGGACTGCACTTGTTCAAGGGTGGCGTCCGGAGCAAGCTCGCGGAGGACTAGGCCATCGGGCGTGACGTCGATAAGGGCAAGCTCGGTGACAATGTGATCAACGACTTCAACGCCGGTCAGCGGAAGCGTACACTTTTTCAAAATCTTCGGTTTATTGTCGCGCGTGGCGTGTTCCATAGCGATGAAGACGCGCTTCGCCCCCGCGACAAGGTCCATGGCGCCGCCCATACCTTTCAGCATTTTCCCGGGGATCGCCCAGTTCGCAAGAGTTCCTTTTTCGTCGACCTGCAACGCGCCGAGAACCGTTAGGTCAACGTGGCCGCCGCGAATCATGGCGAAAGAATCGGCGGAAGAAAAATAAGCTGTGCCGGGTAGCTCGGTAACCGTTTCCTTGCCCGCGTTGATAAGGTCCGGGTCGACTTCGGATTCGAGCGGATAGGGGCCGACGCCGAGCATGCCGTTTTCGGATTGCAGAATAACGTCCATGCCCTTGGGAACGTAATTGGCAACGAGCGTGGGCATGCCAATGCCGAGATTGACGTAGTAGCCGTCGCGCAGTTCCAGCCCGATGCGTCGTGCGATCCGTTCGCGTTTTTGCTCTTCAGTTAGTGGCACGAAATTCTCACTTTTCAACTCTTGGTCATTTACGGGTGGTCCGGCGCTCGATGCGCTTTTCGTATTTTGGCCCCTGGAAAATCGTATCCACAAAAATTCCCGGCGTATGCACTTGATTGGCGTCTAGCTGGCCGAGCTCGACGAGCTCTTCGACTTCGGCGATGACGTAATCGGCGGCCGTTGCCATCATGGGATTAAAGTTGCGCGCGGTCTTGCGATAGGTAAGGTTGCCCCAGCGGTCGCCCTTCCATGCTTTGATGAACGCGAAGTCGCCGCGCAGGCCGCGCTCCATCACGTACATGCGGCCATCAAATTCGCGCGTCTCCTTCCCCTCGGCAACCATGGTGCCGTAGCCAGTGGGCGTATAAAACGCTGGAATTCCGGCGCCTCCCGCACGCAAGCGCTCGCTCAGCGTGCCCTGTGGATTCAATTCCACTTGCAGTTCTCCACGAAGGACGAGCTGCTCGAAGAGTTTGTTTTCACCCACGTAGGTGGAAATCATCTTATTGACCTGGTGTTGCTGGAGTAGCACGCCAATCCCGAAATCATCGACGCCTGCATTGTTGCTGACGATGGTCAAATCCTTCGTGCCTTTGCGCCGGACAGCCGCGATGAGGTTTTCTGGGATGCCGCAAAGGCCGAAGCCACCCATGAGTATCGTGGCGCCGTCGGCAAGTTTGGCGATGGCGGCGTCGGCGGAGGCGATGCGTTTGTCCATTCGGTGCTCCGAACTGTAGGGAGGAGTTTACTTCATCCGCCGTTGCGGCTGGAAGCCAGGTGGAAGGCACATCGACGCGTCTGCTGGCTCCGGGAATCGCGTCAAGCAGTTTGGTGTACCGAAGAAGATGCTTAGCGACGCGTGCTTGTCGTGGTGATCAACGCCTTCATGTTTCCGTCACCGGCATCCATCGCGGCGATCAGAGAGTGGGAATTCGGCGTGATGTGGATGAAGGAATCGCGCCACTTGGTCATCTTGCCGTCGACCATCTCTTCGTAGTCGTTAACGAACGTGTCCCGCTCCCAGTGAGCTGTGCCGCGCAATTTACAGGGGCTCTTCGAATCGTTGAAGCAGACGAAGACGCGGTAGATGTTTGCAGGCTTGTCCCACCAAATCACGTAAAGGCCATCCAGCTTCCCTGCCGAACCGTTGGAATGGAATTCCGCGAACAGGCTCGTGCCATCCGCAACTAACCGGATGTGCGAACCCCCATGCCGCGAGCCGCCATTGGGAAAGAACTGACTCTTCACCATGCTCTCTGAAGTGTTCCATTCGCCGGCGAGGGCCTTTGCCAGCCGATCCATTTCGGGGCTGGCGGCCGTTTCGGCTAGATGGCTGGATTTCCCGGACTCTTGCGCGCCAGTAAGTGACGGAATCAGACCGGAAATGAACAAGCAAAAAACCAGGCAAGTATTCTTCATAATCGCCTCCCCTGTGTTATGACGCCGGAAGATAAAAGCTGTGAGCCGAAATACCAGGGGTTTGAAGGATGGTTGGGGCAACCACAGCAAAGAGTTGCACCCTACAAGGAGCGCAGGAGCTTATAGAGTTCATTGGCGGCGTCGAAGTCGCCTTCGAGCTCGCGAGACGCCAGTTTTTCGCGAAGTTCGTCAAGGCGGCGGGCAAAAAGATCAAGCGCAGCGGAAAGCACTTCCTGATTGGTTAGAACAATGTCGCGCCAGGTGGAATAGGGGCTGCCCGCCAGTCGCAGCGAATCACGCAACCCTGGGCCGGCAAGCGTGATGGGGAGCCCGTTCTCGTCGAGACGGTCGTAGAGAAAAGATGCCAGCGCCACGGCAGCGAGTTGCGGGAGATGGGATGCCAGACCGACCGCGTAATCATGTTGCGGGGCCCCTAGCCAGAGCGGCCGCGCGCCGATTTTTTCGAGAATTTTGACAAAGGCGGAAATGCGGGGATCGTGACTGGCGTCTTGTTCATCCACAGCGGAAGAACGCGTCTTATCACCCGCCACCACGGCTTCAGCAGATTGGGCTACCAGGGCGTAAGCGTTCTCGCGGAAAAGATCGGCGTCGGCGTGCGCGATTCCGGGCAATTCCCTGCCGGCCATGGGATGGCCGCCAAGGAAGAGCGGGCCTTTTTCGCCAGGAAAAAGTTCCGCGGCAGCTTGGGCGATGCGAACTTTGGTGCTACAAACGTCGGTGACGAGCGCGTGAGGGGGAGTGTGACGCGCGACTTCCGGAAGAAGATCGATGGTCGCCGCGATAGGAAGCGCCAGGTAAATCAAGTCCGCGTTTTGCAGAGGCGGCGCAAGTTCGGCACAAAACGCTGCATCGACCGCGCCGCGACTTTGCGCCTCCCGAACAACGTCGGGGCGGTCCCAGCCCGAGATATGCATTTCGGTGGTGTATTTGCGTAACGCGAGCGCGAACGATCCACCGATCAAGCCAGTACCAAGAATCGTGACCCGCGAAATGAGGTGCCCGGCTGCCATGGTCACGCGATGCGGCGGCCAATCGCGGGGGCGATGATCCGCAGCTCGCCCATCAGTTGCGCAAATTGGCCGGGCTCCAGAGATTGCGCGCCATCGGAAAGCGCGTGGTCCGGATCGTTGTGGACTTCAATGAGCAAGCCATCGGCACCCGCAGCGACCGCGGCGCGAGCCATCGGCGGCACTTTGTCGCGGCGGCCTGTGCCGTGCGAAGGATCGGCGAGCATAGGAAGGTGAGAAAGTTTTTTGATCACCGGGATCGCGGCGATGTCGAAGGTATTGCGCGTGTAGGTTTCAAACGTGCGAATGCCGCGCTCGCAAAGGATGACGTTGTAGTTGCCGCCGGCGAGGATGTATTCGGCGCTCATCAAAAGCTCTTCCATCGTGGCGGACATGCCGCGCTTCAGGAGAACAGGTTTGCGGATCTCGCCAAGCGCACGAAGCAAGTAGTAGTTCTGCATGTTGCGCGCGCCGACCTGAAAGATGTCGACGTAACCCAGCATCATCGGAATCTGCGAAGCGTCCATCACTTCGCTGATGGTGAAAAGCCCGAATTTGTCGGCGGCTTCGCGCATCAGTTTGAGGCCCGGCTCGCCCATGCCCTGGAAAGCATAGGGAGATGTGCGAGGCTTGAAGGCCCCGCCACGCAGGATTTTTGCGCCGGCTTTGGCGACACTTTCGGCGACGGACAAAATTTGTTCGCGCGATTCGACCGAGCACGGCCCGGCGGCGACAGCGACTTCCGGGCCGCCAATTTTAACACCGCGGCCAAGATCCACGATGGTGCCCTCGGGTTTGAACTGGCGGCTGGCAAGTTTGAAAGGCTGGGTGATGCGCATGACCTCGCGCACGCCATCGAGCAATTCGAAGTCGCGATGATCGAAATCGCGGTGCACGCCGACCGCGCCGAGCACAGTGTGCGATTCGCCCGTTGAGCGGTGAACGTTGAACCCGCTGGCGACCAGCCGGTCGATAACATGCTGGATTTGGGCGTCCGTCGCGCCTTCTTGCATTACGATGACCATGAGAATCCCCTGTTTCCTTCTCTACGCGATATAGTGGCGGGACTTAGTCCCGTGCCTTTCGCCTCGAAAATGCTCAAACTGGGTAGGCCAGGATCCCGGCCGCTGCAAAAATCTTATCCATGCATACCGCCGTGCCCGCTCATTCATTCCCCTTTGCCGTGCTTGTCGCCAGAGTGCATAGCATCGCGTTCCGCGGCGCGAGCTTCATCAATGATGCGCTCAAACAGACGGCGGATCGCGGCGTCGGTCAGCGGACCGGAATTATTGCGTTCGGCGTTCTCCAGCACTTCGTTCTCACGGTCCGGCTGGTACAGCGGAATCCTCGCCTCCTGCTTCAGCTTGCCGATTTCGAGGGCGCACTGCGACCGCTCGTTCAAAAGTTCCACCAATTTCTTGTCGATTTCATCGATGCGGCGTCGCCAATCACTCAGGTTCATGTGGCTGCCCCGCCCCGATGAATCGGAGCCTCGCGCCGTGAGAGACCGTGCCGAGCGGCTTCTTTGAGCGACCGAACGCGTTCGGCAAGCGCGTCGGCAGCGCCATCAACGGATTTTGCCTTTTCGATTTCGGAAACGAGAGCCGAGCCTACGACCGCGGCGTCCGCCAGGCCGCCGAGAACGGAAACATGGCCGGGCAGTGAAATCCCAAAGCCGACAGCGATAGGAAGTTGCGTAACGCTGCGAGCGCGGCGCAAGAGTGCCGGAAGATCGTCGGGCAACGCGTCTTTCGCGCCCGTGACCCCCGTGCGCGAAATCACGTAGAGAAAACCGGAGGAGCAGCCGGCGATTTTTGCGAGGCGCTCGTCCGTGGAAGTTGGCGCGCCGAGAAAAATCGTGTCGAGATGATGAGCGGCGAGAATGCGGCGATAGTCCCCGGATTCCTCAGGCGTGAGATCAGTAGCAAGTACGCCGTCGGCGCCAGACACTGACGCCGCGGAAGCGAATTTTTCGAGGCCCATCTGCAGGATCGGATTGTAGTAGCTGAAAAGGATCAGCGGCACTTGCGACGATTGCCGAATCCGGCCAACTAGCTCGAGAACGCCCGCAAGAGTTGTGCCGGCCTTGAGAGCGCGCTCGGACGCGCGCTGAATCGTCGGCCCGTCAGCCAGCGGGTCGCTGAAGGGCACGCCGAGTTCTATAACGTCGGCGCCGGCTTCAGCGAGCGCAAGAACAAATTTCAGCGTGGCGTCGAGCGAGGGATCGCCCGCCGTGATGTACGCGACGATGCCCAGCTCCCCGGAAGCGCGCAATTCGGCGAATTGCTTGGAGATGCGCGTCGAATTGGAGGCAGCGGCGGACATTGTAATTTGGGAAAGCCTAAAGATTAGAGCAGGCGGGAGTAAGTGTCCATGTCCTTGTCGCCACGGCCGGAAAGATTGAGGATCACGAGGTCGTCTTTCTTCAATTGCGGGAGTCGCTCCACTAGGCCGGCAATGGCATGGGCGGATTCCAGCGCAGGAATGATGCCTTCGGTGCGAGACAGCAGGCGCGCCGCATCGAGAGCCGCCTGATCGGAGACTGCGGAGTATTCCGCGCGCCGCTGATCCGCGAGCCATGCGTGTTCGGGCCCGATGGCGGGATAGTCGAGGCCCGCGGAAATGGAGTGCGTGGTTGCGATCTGCCCGTCCTCGTTCTGCAAAACGTAAGTGTAGGTGCCCTGCAGGACGCCGGGGCGCGCGCCAGTGAAACCCTGATGTGCCGCCAGCCGCGCGGCGTGTTCGCCAAGTTCACCGCCGCGGCCGCCGGCTTCGATGCCAATCATTTTCACGCTCGCGTCGCCCAAAAATTGATGGAACAAACCAATAGAGTTCGAGCCACCACCCACGCAAGCGAAAAGATGAGTGGGCAGCCGCTTTTCCGCTGTAAGGATTTGCTCGCGCGCTTCGCGGCCAATCACCGCCTGAAAATCGCGGACCATCGTAGGATAGGGATGCGCGCCCAAAACGGATCCGAGCAGATAGTGCGTGCTTCGCACATTCGTAACCCAATCGCGCATCGCTTCGTTAATGGCATCTTTCAGCGTGCGGCTGCCCGACTCAACGCCTACGACTTGCGTCCCAAGCATCCGCATCCGCACCACGTTCAGCGCCTGCCGCGCCATGTCCTCCGTTCCCATGTACACGACGCATTCCAGCCCAAGGTGCGCGGCCACGGTGGCGGAGGCGACTCCATGCTGTCCCGCTCCCGTTTCAGCGATGATGCGCGGCTTGCCCATTTTTACCGCGAGCAGGCCCTGCCCGATGGCATTGTTGATTTTGTGCGCCCCGGTGTGCAACAAGTCTTCGCGCTTCAGATAAATGCGCGGGCCGCCGAGCTTTTCCGTAAGGCGCGAAGCAAACTGCAGCGCTGTCGGGCGGCCGGCAAAATTCTTGAGCAAATCACTGAATCGCGATTGAAACGACGTATCAGACTTCGCGGTCTCGTAGGCGCGCTCCAGTTCAAACAGCGGCACCATCAGGGTTTCGGGAACGTAGCGTCCGCCGTAGGGGCCAAACCGCCCCGGCTCTGTGGTCGGTGATTGAAGAATGGAACTCATGGATTCCCACGAATCTTCCGCTCTAAAATTCTATTTCCGTTCGCCGCGGCGGACTTCCTGAATGAACTCGCGCATGCGGCCGTGATCTTTTCTCCCCGGCTTGGATTCCACGCCGCTGGCAACATCCACAGCATACGGCCGCACAATGCGCACCGCCGCAGCCACGTTTTCGACCTTCAGCCCGCCTGCCAAAATGATACGGTGGCCGGGTGCGGCGCGCCGCGCCACATCCCAATCCGTTGTGTGCCCTGTACCACCATATTGGCCTGTGTGCGCCGCGTCAAACAGAAACGCGAAGGCCCCAAGGTATTCATCGAGAATCTTCAAGCGAAAATCGGGCTCGACACGAAAGGCTTTCCAAACAGGGACGGCACGGGAAACTTCCGCAACCGTCTCGGGCGTTTCGTCGCCATGAAGCTGGGCCACGTTGAGCTTCAGCAATTTACAAAGCGCCGTGACGTCCGCCGCCGAGGCGTTCACGAAAATTCCTACGGCTTCGACTTTCTTCGAAAGCTGCGGGCGAATTTTTGCGGCTTCGATTTCGGCGATGTAGCGGGGACTCTTCTCGTAGAAATTGAAGCCCAGGAGATTCGCTCCCGCTTCGGCGGCGGCGAGAGCGTCGGCCGCATTCGTGATTCCGCAAATTTTGACGCGGACCATGGCCACCTACGCACTGCCCGCAGGTGGCGCAAGGAGAGCAGCAAGGGCAGCGCCGGGGTCGGGCGAGAGCATAAGGCGAGTGCCGACGAGGAAGGCGTCAAATCCGGCAGAGCGAAGTTTTAGCAATTCGCCGTGGATACGAATACCGGATTCACTGACGGCGATGCATTCGTCGGGGATACGTCCTGCCAATGCGAAGGAAGTCTCCACGTTGACGGTCATGGTCTTCAGATCGCGATTGTTCACCCCGATAATGCGCGCGCCGGCGGCAAGAGCGCGGTCCAATTCTTCGGCCGTGTGAACTTCGACCAGCGGCTCCATGCCAATCTCGCGGCCGAGAGCGATTAGGTCGCGAAGCAGCGCATCTTCCAGGGCAACCACCATGAGGAGAAAACTGTCGGCGTCATTGGCGCGGGATTCCCACACTTGCCAGGGATCAAAGATAAAATCCTTGCGAAGGACCGGGATCTGAATGGACTTGCGAGCATCGCGCAGGTTTTTCAGCGAGCCGCGAAAAAATTCTCCTTCGGTAAGAACAGAGAGCGCGCAGGCTCCTGCCATTTGCAGCGACTGCGCCAGCTCCACGGGTTCGAATGGTTCGCGAATCACGCCCCGCGAAGGCGAAGCCGGCTTCAGTTCCGCGAGAACGTTCAGCCCGTCGCGGCACAGCGCCGCGGGAAAATCCCGCAGCGGGGTCGCCGCTTTCACGCCATACTTGAGCGCAGTCTCCGGTAAGACGCGCTTGCGGTGGTCCACCTCGGCACGCCGCGCTTCCAGAATGCGGCCTAGCACGGTTCCGGTGTTGGCTTGAGCAGACATTGCGATAACTTTGTATGCTAGGGGTGTGCGGAGACAGAGTCAAATCGGGTGATTTGCGGTTCGTGATGGGTGGCTGGGAAGTGGCGCGGCGATGATGTACCTCGGACAGGGAGAAGCAATGGGATACGGCGAAGTCTATGGAGGCTTGCTGAAAGAAATCGCGGAGGAGGCGGATGCAATTGCGATGCGGTATTTTCGCGGCGACGAGTTACGCATCGACAGGAAAGGCGACGGAACCGCGGTGACGCAGGCGGATCGCGCCGTGGAAGAAATGGCGCGGGCCAAAGTGGCGGCCAGTGGGTTGCCGCTGGACGTTCTTGGGGAGGAAATGGGCGGCGGCGATACGAAATCACCGAGCGCTGAGCGGGCGCGCATGATTATCGACCCGATCGATGGCACAGAAGAATTTTCGCGCGGCATCCCCACTTTCGGGACTCTAATGGGAATTGAATCGAATGGCGAAATCGTTGCCGCGATGGTGAGCGCGCCGGGATTGCACTCGCGGTGGTGGGCATATCGCGGCGAGGGCGCGTATCGCGATGGAAAACGGCTCCACGTTTCCAGCGTGAACAGCCTGGGCAAGGCCATGGTTTTTACTACTGGCACTGGGCCGAGCAAAAACGCGCATGACCAGGCGAAAATCCGCGCTCTGTTGGACGCCGCGCGCAACAGCCGCTCCTTCGGCGGATTCTGGCAGCACATGCTCGTCGCGGAAGGCGCGATCGAGGTGGCGCTCGATTGGACCTCGAAACCCTGGGACCTCGCGCCGCTCGGAATCATGGTCGAGGAAGCCGGGGGCCACTCGACAAATGTGCGTGGCGAGCGAACGATTTATACGGGACAACTCATCAGCACCAACGGAATCATTCACGACGAAGTGCTAGAGATTCTGCGGCGAAGCAAGTAATGTTGCGCATCAAAAGAGTCTACGATAAACCGGCGAAGGAAGACGGCGCGCGCGTGCTGGTGGACCGCCTGTGGCCGCGCGGCATGACAAAAGAAGCAGTGAAGATTGATTTGTGGATGAAGGAAGTTGCTCCCAGCGAGGCGCTGCGCAAATCTTTTTGTCACGACCTGGAAAAATGGCCGGAGTTTCAAAAGAGATACCGCGCTGAATTAAAACAAAAAAAGGAGCTGCTTGCCGAATTGAAGAAGATCGAAAAGGAACGCAGAACGTTGACGCTGCTCTTTGGCGCGAAAGACGAAGAACACAACCAAGCAGTAGTCCTGGCGGAAGTTTTGAAAAGAGGGTGAAACAAGATCTAGAGACGCCAATCGCGAGAAACCAGCCGGCGAAATGCCCCTCCAAATTGGCCGTTTCGCCAGGTAAGGAAGAACCTTAGGCTCTAAATCCGAGTTCAGCCCTGCATCTTTCCGTTGGAGGTTTTCCGATGAATGTGCGCGTACAAGCCGAAAAAGCCGAACAGTTCCGAAAGCTTCATCACGGCCCGCGAATGCTCGTGCTCGCGAACGCTTGGGATGTGGCAAGCGCGCGGATTTTGGAAGAATGCGGCCATCCCGCAATTGCAACGAGCAGCGCGGCGGTCGCTTTTTCTCGGGGCTATCCGGACGGTCAACGAATTCCACGGGACGAGATGCTGGACGTTGTGGCGCGAATTGCCCGCGCCGTGCGCGTTCCGGTAACGGCGGATCTGGAAGCGGGCTACGGCACTGCCGTGAAGGACATGGCGGAAACCGTGAAAGCGGCGATCGAAGCGGGCGCCATCGGAATGAATCTTGAAGACGTGACCGGCGATGACGAGACTTCACATGTGGCTTTGCCGCTGCAAGTGGAAAAGATTCGCGCCATACGCGAGACGGCGAAAGCAATCGGTGTTCCTTTCGTGTTGAATGCGCGCACGGATATTTATTTGCTCCCGATCGGCGAAGAGGCCACGCGCTTTGAACGAACCGTGGAACGGCTGCGGGCATACCGCGACGCCGGGGCCGATTGCCTGTTTGCACCGGGTCTATACGACCGC
>Ga0137401_10000409_pt1 | contig 16560 bp, 15 predicted proteins | sample CZOMad1_1_16fung_FD_108286 | JGI IMG/M metagenome (GOLD analysis project Ga0137401, IMG submission 108286) | Vadose zone soil fungal communities from Angelo Coast Range Reserve, California, USA - CZOMad1_1_16fungal (Illumina Assembly) | ecosystem: Environmental > Terrestrial > Soil > Vadose...
GCGTGAGCCTTACTGGATCAAGAGGTAATCTCACGCAAAGTCGCCCGGGCGCAAGATGCGCAAAGACAAAATAAAGACACATCCGTCGAATTGCCGTGTTTGTTTTGTCTCAATCCTGCGAAATAATGTTTAGCCATTTAGAGATCCTGGCGGCATAACTATGGGACAATCAATACGAATTTTGCTGCAAACTACTATTCCATCGATCGAAGACGATTGGAATATTGGACGGTTCTCGCTTCTGCGCGATCAACTTGCTTCACTCAAGGATGAAAACGGCGAGACGATCTGCACGGTAACAGCTCGCGATCGAGAAACCGACGCGGCGGGTAACGACGTCGTGCTAAGCGCCCTTGATACGACTGATTTTGATGAGCTTTGGCTCTTTGCAGTTGATGCCGGCGACGGGTTGAGCGTCCCGGACTGTCAGGGCATTACTCGCTTTCGTCAACGAGGTGGCGGGATTTTCGCGACCCGGGACCATCAGGATCTGGGATCGTCACTTTGCACTTTGGGTGGAGTCGGCCGGGCGCACTTCTTTCATAGCAAACATCCCGATCCGGACGAGAGCCGTCATGTCCGCGACGATCAAGATACGAAAGAAATCTCATGGCCGAACTATCATTCAGGCAGCAACGGCGATTATCAAAAGATCGCCCCTGTCGAGCCGCTTCATGAACTCCTGCTGAATCCGAAAAATGTTTCTGGTGTGATTGAGTATTTCCCGGCCCACCCGCACGAAGGCGCTGTCGGCGTTCCCGATGGAGAAGAACACGCGCGGGTAATTGCGACAGGAGTAAGTCAGGTGACGCAGCGGGATTTTAACCTGGTCGTCGCATTTGAGCGCGCGCGCGATCAGCACGGCAACGATCTTGGGCGGGCAATTGCAGAATCGAGCTTTCACCATCTGGTCGATTACAACTGGGACACATCGAAGGGCTGTCCCACGTTTCTCGTTGAGCCACCTGGCGATCAGATCAAGCGCGAGCCGGAAAAGCTGGACGATTTGAAGACTTACGTAGCGAACCTCGCGCGATGGCTGGCGCCATCCATCTGACCCCGGTGCTTGATTACTTTGTCAGGCCTTTGGACCGCCGCTTCCTTCGGGATTTCCCTGGGCCCGATGTTCAAGCTTTTCCAACGCGAGAATTATTAAGGCGAGGGTCGTGAGCATCAAGGCGATTCCCAGGCTTCCAAGTCCAACAGTGACACCAATGGCCGCAGTCATCCAGATGCTGGCCGCGGTTGTTAGTCCCCTGATCTCGTGCTGCTCACTCAGCTTTAGGATCGAGCCGGCTCCGATAAAACCAATGCCGGTAACGATGCCCTGAATCACGCGCGACACGCCATCCGAAGACAGGCCGGCACCGGAACAAGAGACAACGAATGCCGCGGTGGCCAGGCTGACTAGCATGTGCGTCCGCAGGCCTGCGGGTTTCCCGGTGGTCTGGCGTTGGATCCCCACGATCCCTCCCAGCAACGTGGCCGCAACCAGTCGGATGATTACATGGGTTAGTTTCGAGTCATGCAACCCGAAAGTTAGTTCCTGCCAAAGAGCGTCCATCATAGATTTTCTTGTTAACGCAAACAGTCGAGAACTTAAATTCAATTCGCTCGACGAGACCACCTTTGCCAGTCCTCAACAGTTGCGCGTGCCATCGCCTTGGCCGCGGTGTGCAACCAACCGTCCGGTCTTTTACTCAAATCACGTTTGATTTTTCCGGCTGCGCGCTTGCTGCCCAGATGAACGTTCGCGGTCTCTTTTCCCATTGCTTCCAGCAATCTAAATTCATCGTGATCCTTTGGCAGGTTTGCTAGTTCAACTCGGCTGCAATCCGGGGCCAATCGCCGTGCGATCCAGCCTTTCCGCAAGTCCAGAAAAGGATCAGGACACCTGATCGCCTGCCTGGCAATACGATCGTATTGAGAGCGATCATCTTTCTTTCCGCTAAACCAGACGCAGATGGACGGAACAAGTGCCTTGGCCTCGCGGGCGATCTGGCCGCCGTTCCATTCCGCGAGGGCGACAAAGCGCTGCCGGCCCAGACTACCCAGACCGGCAACCCGATGGACCACCCGGTAAGGCAATTTTTTCGCGGGCAAGGCACTGTTCAGGGCCTTCGCGGCTCTTCCCGGAATCCGCGTTTTATTCGTCGGCAGATCATTTAGCTTTGCCCAGAACTTGACTGGATCGCGAAGCTCGCCGGCGACCGTTGTCCTTAACCACTCATGCCGTTCCGCCAGCACAAATGGGCTTCCGCCTTCTTTCAAGCCTTTAGCGTAGCCCTTGAGAATCGCTTCGCAGGCGTCGGCGGGCCGAAGCGCGAGATGATTTGCAGAGATTGCCAGATGGGCGCTCAATGCCAACCGCACTAGATCATTTGTGTAAGGAAGATCAAAGGCTTCATCGAAATCATTGACGCCCCAAACCAGACGCCCTTCCTGATCACGCCAGGTGCCGAAGTTCTCCACGTGCAGATCACCAACGGCCAGAACAACGGGAGCATTCGTAAGATCGGCACACGTCTCCTTCGACAGTTCAAGCCAACGATAAAAAGTTGCTCGCATGAACAAGAAGACGTCGGCGGACATCTGTTGATGTTTGAGCAGCAGGTCAGCCTTGATAATCGGCGTACGTTGGCCTAACCATCTCTCGTAGGATTCTGTCGCTTCTTTACAGTTCATTTTTATTCGAGCCTCAGCCAGGAATTCGGTGGCCCACAATTACATGAGCAACACGTCGACGCGATGCGCGTGGACCATTTCTTCGCACGGCGACCAGGCGAAGACCGTGAAGCGGCCGTCTTGCGAAGCGACCAGGGCCAATGAATCCCGCTGATCGTGTATGAACTGCGCCGCCGACAGATGACGTGTGCCGCCGTGCTGTACAGGGGGAACCACGATAGCCGTATTGCCGACGATCGGCTCAGTCAGCACCATCTGTTCGACTTGTTCGCGGCCCGACGCACGCTTGATTTTCGCGCCGAACGCAAGCACCTCATAATCATCAGAAATCAAAGTGGCGCCATCCACTGCGGTCAAACCGGCCACAGTGTCTACGGCGCTGCTCAATGATGCCTGCCATTCATTCTCGGTCTCCGGGCTCGGACCTTTCCGGATCAACCTGGCCAGTTTGGAAGATGAAGGCGCGACTGAATAGGTCAACGGGTGAACTATGGAATCGCGCCACCGGGACGTTCCCGCCGGCATGACCAGGAGCGTGCCGCCATGTCCGTGAGCGCGCATCGATGCGGCCAGTTGCACGAGCACATTTATCGAATCGTGCCACGTTGCCGGAGAAGTGAAGGCCAGCAGTGACTTCAGCAGATCGGGACAGTCGGGCAGGCTCGTGCCTTGCTCATCAACAATCTTTGTCTGCTCTCCTTTGAGAATGGCAACATTGGCAAACTTGCCAAAGCCATCGATGCGCCGGTGCTTGATAACTAACAATCCAGGTTCGATGTCCTCAAGGACAAACCCCAGGCTCGGAATGTGTCGCGTGGCTCCCCAGACGCATAGCTCATCACCGTCATGCCAGACACCCAGGTGAATTCCCGGGCGCTCGACTGCTGGAGCGAGTTTTGTCAGGATCGCCGGAGTTAGCGGCAGACGCTCTTCGAACTTCAGAGCATTGATCGCCTGTTCAGGTGGCAGAAAGGCCAGCGAGATTTTGGGGAAGCGACCTTCTTCGGGCCGAAAGCTCGCCCAGAAAGTAGCATCGATGATCGTTTCAATTGTTCGCGCATCAGGCGCGTGAGCGAGTTCCCGCTCATCACGCTGGCGGGCTTCCGCCAAATGGCGCGCAAAGTGGGCCTCAACTATCGCGGCCACCGCTCGAGCGGCTTGGTAGGTTGGTTCGCGGAGCATAGAAACTTTCGTCACAGATTACCACCGAAGGCGGCACAAAAGATTCTTTCCGGGGAGCAGCAGCGAACGGCTAAGAATAGTCCAGCATGCCGGTATGCATGGTCATCTTCCACTGGTTGCCGACTCGTGAATAGACCTTGCAGACGCGCCCGCACCATCGATTCTCGCGGCCCGCCTGATCGATCCAAAGAGTGTCGACATCGACCACGGCAAAAGCGCCATCGCCCTCTTTTGAAATCTCGATTTTCTTAATCTCTCGTTTGTTATGAGCCAGGCGATGCGTATCGAATAGTTTCTGCCAGCCACTCTTCCATCTCGCGTAGTCGTAACGTCCCCATTCGATCACCCAATCCATCGGATCGTGCGATTGCGGAGTCCGGGGCCACGGCCAAACCATGTCTGGGTGAAAGACGGTCATGAGCAGGTCAACATCCTGCAAGTCCCACGCTCGCGTTTCGCGATTGACGATCTCTTCGATCTGCTTCCGGATGTCGATAGTCATTGCGGAAATAAAAGAGGCGCGAAGAATACCACGCTCCGCGCCTCAAGTTAATTACTCCAACTCTCTAAGCTAGAAAGTAAACTTTACTGCTAGCTGGAGCTGCCGTGGATCACCTACGCCTTGCCGCAGGAACCCGTCAAAGTTAAAGAGTCCGGGCGTGCTGAGTGGATTGATGTTGTTCGCGTTGTTGAAGGTATTGAACATTTCAATCGTCGGGATCAACTCGTAATGCTCGCCAAACTTGAACGGACGCGCCAAGCGCCAATCGAAAGAAGTGTATCCGTTGTTCTTCCGCAGAGTGTTGCGGTTAGTTGCCGTACGCGTGGCGGGCGTGATTGGTTGCGCACTACGCGCTTGAAAACGCGGAACAAATTGAAAACCCAAGGGCAATTCCGAGTACATGTAGAAGTTGAACTTGTGCCGGATGTCGCGATCGGAAAGAGCGTAGTCCAAACGTAGATTGTTGATATCGAATGATCTGTCCGTAAACGGATCGCGTTCATTTGAATCATCATCTCTATCTTTCGATAGGACATAGTTCAATTCAAACTGGTAGTGGCGGCTCATCCGCTTTCGCACTCCCGTGGTGAAGCCGTTGTAGAGCGACTTGCCTACCGCGCTGGTAACAAACACGTCACCCAACGTCGGAAACAGTCCGGTGCGAGCGAAGTTCAGGAAGCGCGTCAAATGAACCCCCTGTGAGCGCGTGAAATCGAAGTAGAGCGAAAAATCTTTGGCTAATTCCTGCTCGAATCCGGCGTTTACCGTATAGATTCGAGGATTCGCGTAGTTCTTACTAAACACGCGCACGCTGGCGCCAAAAGGAATTCCGCCGCCCGCGGCCACCGGAACAGTGTTCGGCCACGTCGGTGGTTGCGTCGAGGCGCCAAAGCAGGTAAAGGCGAAAGTAGTTGCGCACGTCACGCCAAACTGCTGCGCACCGTTGTCAGTAATCGAACCAACCTGCGACAACATGTTCTGCCGCCCGTAAAAGATTCCGTAGCTCGCTCGCAAAACGGATTTGCCGCGCTTGGAAATATCCCAGGCAAAACCTACGCGCGGTTGAAATTCTTTCTTGGGACTGTGGAGCGTGCCATCAGACGGGAAATTCGGATTGGCCAATAGCGCCGCATAGGCTGTTCGCGATGGAGCAATTACGGGCTTGGGAAATATTTGGGCTTCCCATCGCAGTCCATAGTTCAGAGTTAAGTTCGATCGTAGCTGCCATTTGTCCTGGGCGAAGAGACCATAATCCTGATTCGTGATGGTTGACTTGCCCGGAGGAGGGACGCCCTGGATACCAGTCGAGATGCCATTCTGCAAATAAAGGAGCAACGGACCAACGACATTCGGGTTTGATGCTGGACAAACAGTGGGCGAAGTGATCCAAACTACGGCCCCGGCGGCATTTGCGCACTCCAGCGTTCTCGGTCCAAAACCACCGGCAGCGGCCGGTGAAGCATAACGCAGGAAGCCGGCAGGACTGTCGAAAATGTAGCGGCCGGTGAAGAAACCGCGAAAGACCTGATCGTTCAGAGTGTGCAGCCATTCACCGCCGAATTTGATCGTATGACTGCCGTGAATGATCGAGAAATTATCCTTGGCGTCGGTGCGCCAGATGAGTTCATCAATGGTTGGTTCCAGGAAGAACGGACTACCAAACCGGAAAGTGGTGGCGAATCCCATCGCCGTGTCAGCCGGCACGTTGGACGTAACGGCCGCGCGTGGGCGCAATTCGCGAGTGTATGAGAAATGCGCTTCATTCAGCGTAGTCGGAGAAAGCGTGGAGAAGAGATTAACGTTAAGGTTGTTGATCTTTGAAGGTCCTTCAATTCCGTTCGCCGAATTACCGTAGGTGGCGACGTCGAAAGTCTGGTTGGTGTTCTTCGAGTAATCGAAGTTGTACGAGATGCCGAGTTGATTCGACCTCGTAATATTGAAATCAGTCTTTAACAGAAACGCGTAGTTCCGGATCGGGTGCTTTACCGGCAGGCCTTCCTCCTGATTTCGCGTCGTCCTGATAAAACTTATTAATGCCAGTCGGGCGCAGTCGTCATTTGAATTGATCAATGCTTCGTTCGCTCCGATTGTCGGAGTCGTAACCGGACAGGGCGTGGCTCCCACTTGCTGACTAAGATTGGCGCGAGTCAGGTTCTCTCTAATGCCTTCGAGTGAAGCGAAGAAAAAAGCCTTATCCTTCTTAATCGGCCCGCCTACTGTTCCACCAAACTGCTCGCGCCGAAAATCCGTCAGTGGTTTGCCATCGGAAGTGTTGGAAGTCAGGGCCTTGAGACGTTGAAAGTAAAAAACGCTGCCGTGTACTTGGTTGGTGCCGGACTTTGGAATCACATTAATGATACCGCCGGCAGTCCGACCAAATTCCGCCGTGGCTCCAGTTGCCACCACCTGGAACTCCTTGACCGCATCCAGCGGAATGTCGATAGCAGCTCGTTGTCCGCCCAGTTGCTCGCCAAAGAATCCGTTGTTGTAATCACCGCCGTCCAGGCTGACGTTGTTGAATACCCCGCGCTGCCCGGCAAATGTAATCTCATCACCGTCAGGACCTTGAACGATGCTAACTCCCGGGGTCAAAGTAAGCAGGTCTTCGAATTTGCGTCCCAGAATCGGGGTCTGATTCACGGTAGTTTCATTCAAAGTGACGCTGCTCTCAGTCTTTACAGTATCAACGGTGGGTGTGGCGGTAATCGTGACTCGCTCCTGGACCTGAGAGATTTTCATGGCCACCGGAAGATTGAGGGCCTGACCGATGGTTAGAGCGAGTCGTTCAGCGACCGCCGTAGCAAAACCCTGTTTGGAGACCGTCACGGAATAAGGCCCGGGTGGCAGCGCCAGGGCAACAAAACGGCCACCGTCATCGGTTGTCAACGTGCGCGAAAGATTCGTATCGAGATTCTTGATCTCGACGTTGGCGCCGGGAACGATTGCGCCATTTGCATCGGTGACCGTGCCTTGAATTGTTCCCGTAGTCATTTGTGTTTGGGACAGAGCCGGCAATGCCGTCGCCAAAATGACGAACAAACCAATTCCTAGAGACCTTAGCCACTCGGAGCGAAACCTCAACCTGAAGTTATGCATGATTCTTCTCCTATTCTATTGTCTTTACGCGCTCGAATTTTACCGTTGAGCTTTGGACTTGTGAGGAGGGCAACAGCGGCCAGGCCATTTTGGGATGTCAAATTGAACGTAGCTTTGCGGTCCATTGCATTACATTACCGCGGTTAACAGCACTAGCGCTTGCGAAACCTGCGAAGCATCTTAGTTATCGCGCCTTAAGGCTGTCAATTATTTTGATCACGAAACAGCAGCGTTGTTACCAGGGAAACGGATTCGCTATCCCTTAATAAAAGTCTCAGGATCTGCCAGTGCTTCTTCCAGCCGGCTTAAGTACCGCCCCACATGCAGGCCGTCCATAAGCGCGTGATGCACCTCGACCGAAATCGGCATCATCATGCGTTCGTTCTCTCTGGCGAACTTTCCGAAAACAATTCTCGGAACCGAATCACCACGACCCCTGGTTCGAGCGTGTGCGAAGCTGGTAAAGGAAATCCAGGGCAGCGTCGTGTGGTAAATCACGTCATCACGCATGGTTGGCTTTAACTTTCCATTCCCAGTTCGAATGTCATCAATTGCTTTACCCATGCCCGTGATGAACGCTTCGAAGTCGCGTTCGTAATCAAAGTAGGCATAGGCAAAACTCTCGTTGGGCAGCAACACTGTGGTCCCACCGTTTATGACGTCATAGACAAAGACCCTTTCATCTTTGAGGCGGTAACGAAACGGCTCGATTTCGTTTGCGATCCGAAGCGCAAAATAATGGATAGCCAGCGAGATTTTGACGCCGGGGCGTTCGCGCACGAGAGACATGAGCTTGGTAACGTCGACGCTCGTGCAGACATTGAAGTAGGGGTTTGAATAACTGATGAAGAACTGAAACAACTCATGGCGCGACCAATTTGCTAAGTCAAGGTAGTGGTCCATGATCTTATTTCATTCGCGGACTAAGTAGTTTCGATCAAGTCTCCGTCAAGCTGTCTTCCGCCCAAGCCGCTCGAGCAGGAGCCATTCTACACGCTAATCGATCATTTTCTGCTGGACATACAGGCCTGTCTCCGCTCGTTTCAATGCCGAGTTGTGCGGATCTCGCGCCCGATGAATTCGATGATTCGAAGAGCGGTCGATGTGAACGGCCAAGAACGCTCAATCGAAACAACTGCTTTCGCCTTGCGAACGCAAGTCAGCTCTGTGCTAAATTAAGCACGCAGTAATTGCATCACCCTTGGAGGTTCTTTCGGATGACCTATGTAGTTGCCGAGCCCTGCGTCAACTGTCGCTATACTGATTGCGCTATTCCTTGTCCAGTAGAAGCCTTTCATCTCGATGACGACATGTTGATAATTAATCCCGAGACGTGCATCGATTGTGACGCGTGTGTGCCAGAATGTCCGGTTGAGGCAGTTTTCGCGGAAGACAAAGTACCGGCCGAATGGTCGCAATTTACGCAAATTAATGCGGAGCGAGCGTTGAGCGGATTGCCGACGATTAACGTACGAATGGATCCGCTTTGCCAATAGCTCGTCTTTCAATCAAATAAAAAAGGCGCGCAGTCGCGGCAACCGCAGCGGCTGAGGCGCCTTCTTAGTTTTTCGGAACGCGCATTGCCCCCACATCGTTCGATCATCTGGCAATGAAGAAAGGCACGAAGCTCTTATTGGGTGGAGTGACTGTGGCCGCCGCCGCCGTGGGCGCCATAGGGGCCGTCATTATGAAAAGAGATCGCAAATCGAAACGGTTTCGCAGTCGGGCCCCGGACTCGTGGGCCAGGCCGGGCATGAAGGTCACGTTTCGGGCGGAGTTGATGCCGGGACGAGATCCGGATGAACGGACTTATGAAGTAACGGACTTGCTGCCCAGCGGCCGGGTCTTACTCGATCGGGTTAACGGTGAACACACCCAGACAGAATTCGAGCGCCAGTAGGAAACGCTTCTCACCATTTGTAGATCCGGCCAGGTTCCATCACTCGCAATTTTTCGATTCCCAGCTCATTTAGTTCTTGAATCACTTTCTCGCGGTAAGCTGGTTTCAAATGCACGGCGAGAATGTCCATGCCATTATGGTTGAGCTTGTTGAGTTCGGCTCGCAGCATTGAAGGCGTCAGGTGCTTCGAAGCTTTCGCGAGTCCCTCCATTGAGTCGGGGAACGAAGCCTCGATGAAAAGAGCGTTCAGGTGCCTCGCGTGATTAACGACGTGCCAGAGTTCTTCCGTCTCGGCAGTGTCCGAACTGAACGCCACAGTTGCCTTACCATCTGAGACAAGCAGGCCAACAGTCGGCACGATGTGATTGACGGCGATGGCAGTGAGCTTGAGGTGGGCGACTTGAAATTCCTGGCCCAGCTGAAATGGAACGTACTCCATCACCGGTCCGTGCTCATTCCTTAACTCATCGAACTTTGGATACACGGTGTCGTTAAAGACATCCGCCTTCAGTAATTCGATTACTTCGCTGGTGGCATGAATGCGAACGGGCTGGCGTAGTTCGCCAAACAGGTCATCAACGAATATCGGCAGACTGGCGATGTGATCCATGTGAGGATGGGTCACGACGACATCACGGATCGTACGCCGTTGGGCTTCATTCAGGGCGATGCCAATGCTGCCCGCGTCGACGGTCACGCGATCATCGATCACAAAGCAGGTCAGGCGTTGCGCCGCGTTGGCGCTGCCCTGGTCATCGAAAGAACTTGGTAAGAGTTGAATCTGCAAGTATCGGGTGAATGTTGGGTTCAGACTAAAGCCAAAAATCGCGCTAAGTATAAGCCATACTGACTTGAGTTCGCGAGAATTTCTACTTCATCGTGGCCCCTGCGAAGGCGCGGCCATTCCCAGTTTCTGCCGCAACTCATGCAGCATATACAAATAATCATTCTCGCGTTGCTGGGCATAGTTGGGATCTTTAGCGTAGCCGCGCGCGACGCGGCTGCGATGGAAAGCGAGTTCGCTGGCAATCTGGTTGTAACGTCTTCGCGCTCGCCAGCCGGAGATTCCTTTATTGGTCATCGCGTACCATGACAATCCCATGCGCCCGCGAATCGTTGTAAGCTTTTCGTATTCAAGTGGATCAAAGAATCCTCGCTGATAGTCCGGGTAAAGAAACTCACGTACGATGCGACCTTCGCGGCGCAGCGAGAAAAAGATCACCATCAGCGTGATGATGAAGGTCGGACCCATGATCAGAAAATATCCCGCGAAGAAGCCCACTGCGCCACCGTAAGTCGCCGTTCCGTTCCAAGTGCCGTGCAAGAGAATAGCCAGCATGAATCCCAGCACTGGCGCCACGACCTTCACAAAACCATTGTTCGATTGGCGCGACCAGCCCAGGCCAATGCCCGTCATGCTGGTGAAAAGCGGATGCGAAAACGGCGCGGCCATTCCGCGCAGGATGAAAATGAAAGTGAGCGATTCCGCGCCGCCCGAAACCGCGCGGCCGTAGTACAGAATGTTCTCGGTCATCGCGAAGCCCAGGCCGACCATGCCGGCATAGACAATGCCGTCGACGATGCCATCGAACTCGTCCTTCTTCCAAAAGAAAAGAACGAAGAGGATGAAAGCCTTTGCGCTCTCTTCGACGATTGGCGCGGAAATTACGGCGCCAAAATTCTCTCCGATCCGCGCGCTGTTTGTGGCGGCACTGACGATTGCGCCATTAATCGTATTCAAAATGATCGCGATGAAAACGGCGACGAGTGCGCCCCATAGAAACGTCGTCGTTAACATCCATAGCGGCTCTGATTCGTATCGATCGATCCACAACAAGAGCATGATGTAGATTGGGACCGGAAGCGTCGCGCAAATCATTCCGATAATCAGTTCTGTTGGCCCAGTCTCTGAGCCGATAAGTAGAAGCACGATTAGACCCAGTAGCACGGCCACCATCAAAGCAAAAACAGCGAGGATGATCTTCAACGCGCTCCGATGGCCGGAAGATCTAACCATGCCAGGCGGAGTAATAACTGGAATATGAGCGTTATTCGGAGTGTAAGCGTTATTCATTGAAGCTCGACGTGACTGACCGCGATGCTCGCGCAGTATATCCACAAACGACTAAACCGGCTAGAGGTCTTACGCAATTGGCCGAGGACTCGTCAATCCGACCAGACAAGGCGAGCGACCGTGGCGAAGTGCCGCAATGCCGGCGAATACAATAAACAAGTGGGCCTCAACTCCTTGCGTGGCGTTGAAAATCTGTTGCAATCCATGGAACTCCAGTTTATGCTACGCTCGCTCAACGACATCTAGCCATCCGGAGACCCTAAAGTTGAAAATGCAGATACACGAATACCGTATCGCGAAACGAGAGTTTCACGTGGCTGCTGTCGGGCAATTGCGAACGAGGCGGGCTGCTTTAGTAAATCGTTAGCAGGTTTTCAATGGCTGAGATTGCAGTCACAATCGTAAACGTCTCCACCGTGCTTGAGCTCGCCGCGTTTTGATCAACCGGCTCGTCGCTCAATAGTTGGTTGTTGGTGCAAGGTGGCGCATTGGTCTCGCCGGGATTCGGGCAAGGTGGCGCATTGGTTTCGCCAGCAAGTGCGGTTCCCGCAACGAAGATAGTTAAGGTAGTTGCTAAAAATAGTCTTTTCATGCTTTTCATGGTTTGCTCCTTAAAGTTGCCAAACTTGTTCTCAATTGATCGCGCTCTGAGAAGGAAGTCGCTCGTTGGCGACTCTTTGAATGCGGCGCGCGCTGCACTTAATACCAGCCGCAAATGTTTCAGGCAAGGTTTTTATCACGATCCAAGAAAGGTAGGGCGCACATGAACTTAACAGCCCAGCTAGCGACACTTCGAAAACAGACTGACGGCTTGAGCCGCAATGAGCGCGCGAAATTGTGCTGCGATGCGGCGAAACACCTGGAAAAGGTCGGAGAGCACGAGGCTGCCGCCGAGGCCCTGGAAGAATTCTGGCCTGATCGGAACGAAGCGCCGATAATGGATGGTCTGGATGACCCGACAAAGGGGAGGGTCATGCTTCGCGTGGGCGCCGTGATCGGATTTTTGGGTAGCGCGGGCCAGACTCCCGGCAGTCAGGAGCGCGCCAAGGATCTGATCACGCGGAGTGTCGAGGTGTTCGAGGGCTTGGGCGACAACGTACGCACCGCCGAAGCTCGGGGTGACCTCGCGCTTTGCTATTGGCGCGAAGGCGCGTTTGATGAAGCCCGGATCAATCTGGCAGACGCGCTCAGCCGGCTTGGCGAGGCACAACCGGATTTGAGAGCTGTTCTTCTGATTCGCGCCGGAATTATCGAAGAGAACACGCGTCGGCTACAAAGCGCGCTCAACTTCTATAACGAAGCGCAGCCGCTGGTGGATAAGAGTGAGGATCATGTCTTAAAAGGATCTTTTCACTTTGAATATGCGCTGGTGCTCCGCCGACTGGCGGCTCCGGAAAACCGCGAGGATTATCTGGATCGCGCGTTGATTGAATATGCGGCCGCAAGTTTCCATTACGAACAAGCCGGCAACCAACGTTATCAAGCGCTAGTCGAAAACAATCTCGGTTACTTGTATTACACCATTGGCCGTCATAAAGATGCTCACAAGCATCTCGATCGCGCGCGGAATCTTTTCTCGAATCTCAAAGACATAGGACACGTCGCTCTGGTCGATGATACAAGGGCGCGCATTCTGCTGGAAGAGGATCGGCCCGCTGACGCGGAACGTCTGATCCGGCAGGCCATTAGAGGGCTTGAACGCGGGGACGAGCAAGCGATTTTGGCAGAAGCTCTGACAACTTATGGCGTTGTGCTCGCCCGATTGGGACGCCACGCGCGTTCCCGAGAATTGTTGGAGCGGGCGATGGAAGTCGCGGAGATCGCGGGGGACCGTGAAGGATCTGCGCGCGCAAAGATCAGCGTCATTGAGGAACTTACAAGTCAAACTTCAGCGGAAGAATTGGCGGCGGAATATCAAGCGGCCGTATCGCTTCTAACTGATTCTCAGGATCCAACAACTGCCAGGCGATTGATTAACTCAGCGCTCCGGGTCGTCGACGCCTTAATGCCCTCCGAGCAGGAGGAACCTCAAGTCGAGCTAACCTCATGGGATGGGTTCTCGTTTAAGCGTGAAGTATTAAAGATTGAAAAGCGACTGATCGAGCGCGCGCTGCGCGACGCAGGCGGGTCCGTGACGCGAGCCTCGCGCTTGCTTGGCTTCCGGCACCATCAAAGTCTGATTGCGTTGATAAATAGTCGTCACCGCGATTTGCTCGGCACGCGTTCCGCAGTCCGCAAACGTAGACATCACTTATTCTCGAAACCGCGCAAGACCCGCAAGACGCCGAAGCCGGAGGATGGATCTTCCGAGGTCGGAGGATCACAGCCGGAAAGTGACGCGGTGACTGCAGCCAGCGAAAATAATTGAAATGCTCTGTTAGCGGGCGCACGTCAACGCGCGCCCACCGTCGATTTGATAAGTCGCGCCAGTAATCCAACCGGCATTTTCAGAAGCCAGGTAAAAGACTAACTCAGCAATTTCGCGCGGGTCGCCCACTCGACCAAGCGGGTGAGTTGTCTTGGAGTGTTCCAGAAACGCTCGATAATCCTCTTCGCTCATTCCCCCGCGTTTGTGAATCTCAGTTACGACCACGCCCGGGTTCACCGCATTGACGCGAACTCCTTTCGGCGCCAGCTCCAAAGCCGCGCAACGGGTTAGCTGATCCAATCCAGCTTTAGAAACACAGTAAGCGAGCACGCCCGGAAAGGAACGCAGTCCGGTCACGCTGGAAATGTTAACGATGTTTCCTTTCGATTTGATCAAGAGCGGAGCGGCTAATTGCATCAGGTGAAACACAGCGCGCAGATTGACGTTCATCATCGCGTCCCATGCGGCCAGCGAAGTATTCTCTATCGAGCCCGTTGAAATATGCCCGGCCGCATTTACCAAAACGTCCAGGCGACTTGTTTCACCTATGACGCTTTCGAAAGCCTTATCAACATCTGCATCGTTGGTCACATCGCATCGAATGGCCGAGCATTCACCGCCATCTCGAACAATGTCCGCTGCGACTTCATCCAGCGCCGCGGAATCGCGGCCAACAGCAATAACCCGGTCAGAGGCTGAGGCAAATCGTCTGGCCACCGCGCGACCAATGCCCGAAGTCGCTCCGGTTACCATGACGATACGAGGGGGCGGTTTATCTTTCATCGTTGCTCCTTATTGGCGTGCTTGAGAAAGGCTCGTACCGTGCAAGTGGACTAGCGGTTTCATATTGACATAGGCCCGCAGAGATTGACTATACTCAGACGGATTCATAAGTTGATGGAGTGTTTTTGCACGCCGGTTTTAAGCAGGTTCCTCTGACTAAGAAAGAAAGCTGATTTATTTTCGCAGACGATAGTTCGTTCCCGACAAAATCTTTGTGATTGGCTCTTCGCCCGAAAGAATAGGTTGGCACGCTCTCCATCTACTTCAGGGTACATGACGGCGGCCGCGGCGGTGGCAGCAGCGTTGTTCTTTGTTTTGTGGTGGATGTTGCAGGCGGAAGAATCACCCTGGGTGCCGGCGGGTTTGGCTGCCAGCGTCGTCATACTCGTCGCAGCCTTCGCCCGGTTGTTGGTCGCCCGACGGGCCGTTCGCCATCGCGATCGCCAGGCGATGCACAATTCGTATCGGCGCGCTGCGCCTTATCGAGCGGCCTTTACCCAGGTTATGCATTCAACCAGTCGTCATGCGGCGGCTTTACGAGCCTTGCAAAGACAATCAGCTGCTGCCGATACGAGGGATGCCGCCGAAACTCATCGTGAGTTGTATGAATTGTGCAATGAGTATCTAACCGGGGCGGAAACAGCTTTGCATTCACCGGCCCTACAGGCAGACAGCCGCGTTGCTTTGCGCGCCGGACAAGAGCGCGTGCGCGAAATGCAGAAGCATCATTTGCTGACCTGGGCGCGGAATTCAGCGCGATCGCTTACGCATGAAGCTCAGCAACGATCGCGGCTCTACGAAAAAGTGGAGAATGCGAATCGGGCGTTGGATTGCATTGATCAGGCTTTGAAAGTTTATCCCGACGATGACGAGCTGAAGATTTCAGCGCGTGCTGTGCGCGAGTTCATTACCTCAAGCAGAGTGGCGCATTGGGTCGAGTTGGCGGAACGCGCCGCATTCAAAGGTCATTTTCAGCGGGCAATCGATTGTTATCGCGATGCGCTCTATTACCTGAGTCGCGATAAGCCCGACGCCGACGGCGAGGCAGCGGCAAACCGAATCATACAGGAAATAGATTTGCTGCGGGCGCGGCAAAGCACAGGTCAGACGTTAGGCTCGCAGCGTCGCTCAGCCAGCGCCAACATCTATCCAAAGTCTTGATGAAGATTTACAGACGACGGACGACGGAGACGACATGCTAAGACCGAGATGCCCAAGATGCGGCAGCAAAAGAATTCGCCGTGGGTACGAGCGAAGGGCCTTGTATCAGCGATTATTTGGCATCTACAACCTTTTATGCGATCATTGCAACTGGTTATTCAAAGCATTCAGTCCGCTGTTTAGGCTCTGGGAAGGCCAACGAAGTCACAGCAAATGAATTTTGTTTTCGTTGAGTTCGCTTCCATTTAATTTTGCATTAGACAAAAGCCATGAGAATTAAAAGCTTGATTTTCGCAGCGATCCTCGTAAGTTTCGCGCTCGGTTTGTCCGCGATCGCCCAGGAGCAGGCCCAGGGTCCGGTTCTTGGTTCGTCCGGGACTTCGATCGACAGCCAGGGCATTCGCAACTATTTGCTCGGCCCGGGTGACATACTGGATGTGCGCGTCTTTGGACAGGCAGATCTCAGCTCGCAAGTCGAAATCGATGCCGCTGGCAATATCTCTTCGCTGCCATTCCTGGAGACGCCGATTCGCGCCCAATGCCGTACCGACAGGGAAGTGCAAAAGGACATCGCCACGGCGTATGCCAAGTATATTAAGAACCCGCAAGTCAGCGTACGCATTACCCAGCGAAACAGCCGTCAACCCGCGACGATTCTAGGCGCCGTAAGAACTCCGATGCAGATAGCCATGATGCGACAGGTTCGTCTGCACGAATTGCTTACCAGAGCGGGTGGTTGGACGGATCGCGCCAGCGGCACCATTGAAGTCATGCATACCGAGGCTCCGATGTGTCCCCCTGAGGGCGCC
>Ga0137401_10000410_pt1 | contig 16549 bp, 15 predicted proteins | sample CZOMad1_1_16fung_FD_108286 | JGI IMG/M metagenome (GOLD analysis project Ga0137401, IMG submission 108286) | Vadose zone soil fungal communities from Angelo Coast Range Reserve, California, USA - CZOMad1_1_16fungal (Illumina Assembly) | ecosystem: Environmental > Terrestrial > Soil > Vadose...
GAGGTCCGTACGCATCTATCCTTGGAGAAGGATACGCCGGTCTCGCGCGCCGTCGAGCGGACCGGGCACATTCTTTGCCGCCCAGTTCTCGGCGGGCTGCACCACCAATATATCCGGATTTGATTTACGACAGGCACAAGGGGCAACTGCGTCTTCAAGATCGACAATGATACTGTCCGTTTGGGAACTAATCGCCTTCGAAACTCGTTCGGGGCGATCTCCCGGCACGAATAGCGGAAGCAAAAACTCGGTCTGATCGACCTGCATTCTCCGCTGTTCCTTTTTCTAATCCCAATGTTGGCCCGTATCGCAAGCCTTTGCTTCGTAAGCTTTGTCTAGGTTCGTTCCGTACGATTACCGGCGGCATAAGGAACGCCGCGTTGCAGGTGTCAGACTAGTTCAGAGGAAGAACGGCCGGTACCAGCAATATCTTTCCTCGAACTCCGAAACGGGTCGCCGATATTCGAGCAATTCGTACGATTAAACCGTTCGACCGCCATCGACGGGCAATATGACGCCGGTAATGAACTCTGCTTCATCGGACGCTAGGTAAATGCAAGCGGCCGCAATGTCGGAAGGCCTTGCTAAACGACCGAGCGGAATACTAGCGATGAACTTCGTCCTGTTCTCCGGCGTGTCAGGCACACCCATAAAGGCTTCCAGAAGTGCCGTCTCGCCCATAACCGGAGCGACGCAATTTACGCGGATTCTTGCAGGAGCAAGTTCTACCGCCAAAGATTTCGATGCTAAGTTCACGGCTCCTTTGGATCCATTGTACCACGTGAGGCCCGGACGAGGACGAATTCCGGCGGTCGATCCGATGTTAATAATCGAGCCGCCACCCTGTCGGCTCATGATGGGCACGACTGCTTGCGTCATGTGGAAAATGGATTTCACGTTTATTGCGTAAACGCGATCAAATTCTTCCTCGCTGACTTCGAGCAGGGACTTGTTGCGATGGGTCCAGCCCGCATTATTTACGACCACGTCGAGGCGCCCGAAACTGTCGGTCGTTTTGCCAATAGCTTTATCGACATCGACGCGTTTCGTTACATCGCCCGCAATTGCGAGGACGCTGGCGCCAGCATCCTTTGCCACCTTCGCAGCTCCCTCGCCATTCAAATCTAAAATGACAACCTTAGCTCCTTCTTGAGCGAAGCTGCGTACAATCTCCGCACCAAAACCGGATGCGCCTCCGGTCACTAACGCTACTTTGTCCTTCAGCCGCATCTGAGTTCCTATCTATCTCTCACGAATTTCCGTCCTATAAATCGGACCGAGCAGCTGTTTATGCGCGCGAAGGGCCTTGTGACGGCCTGGTCCCTGCGTTTTTTTGAAGCTAGTGCACAGTCACTGCAATCCACAGCGATCCAGAGTGCGTCTAGTGTGGCGAATGGTCGCCAATTGGAGAAATAGCAATTAATGCTGCCATCCATACACGCTAAGTATAGGAAGAACATATCTGTCCGAGCCAAAGACGCTTTCGGACAAGCTCCGCAACAATTTCCTTGATGAGGCGCTCGACCTCGCGTGTAGCTTCGGTCAGGGGGCGTGACGGATTGCGAACGAGAAAAACCGTACGGCGCATGATCGGGTCGCGTATCGGAACAATTACAAGAGTGGCTCGCTGTATCTCCTCAACAACCCCAGAGTGGGCGAGAATGCTATATCCAGATCCACGCGCAACGAGGGCTTTCATGTTTGTCAACGAATCCATTTCAGTAACGACGTTCAGAGAAACTGTCTGCGAGCTAGCAAAGCGTTCTATAGTTTCGCGAAGGCCATGAGACCGGTGAGGAAGAACCAGACCAAGCTCAGCGCACTCCCTTAAAGTAATTGGCTTTTGGGCGATTCCGTCGTTGCCAATTTTGCCGTGCCATCCGTCAGCTGCTGATACCAAGAATAGCTCTTCCATGAGAAGAGGCTGAATTCGCAGATGGCGTACGTGGTCGACGTCATACAGTATCCCAAGATCGAGTTGCCCTTGCGCGAGCCATTCTTGAACGTGACCACTCATAGCTTCCATGGTTCGTAACATGAGTTTGGGATATTGGTGGAGCACAGTCTCAGCGAGTGGAACGGAAAGAACATTTCCTGCCGAACTGGGGACACCAATGCTGACGGATCCGCGCAGCTCGCCCGAGCGATCCTTTATTTCCGTAACTGCAACATCGACCGCGTGTACGATGCTTTGCGCATGGGATAAGAGAATTTGCCCGCTATCTGTGAGACTGACGCCGCGCGACGAGCGAACGAGGAGGTCGACGCCGAGTTCTTGTTCGAGATGCTTTACATGCTGGCTGAGTGAAGGTTGTGCGACGCCAAGCCGGTGTGATGCAGCCGAAACCGAACCGAGCTCCGCGATGCGAACAAAATAGCGAAGTTGGCGAACGTCCATCCCTAAGTCCGTTATCATTTGTTCTTCTAACGAGTATAGCGAACATCACCATATCGAAAACCTATATTGCGACGGTATCAGGGTAGGTCCAGCCGCGCATGGCAGCTATTCAAGGAACTAATTATGCGAAGGGCAGACGCGTGAGGGCGCCGTAGACCAAACCGCCACTCATAACGCCGGACGTCATCCGTCCTTCAAGCTTGGCGCAGGGCGTCAGGCGGCACTAGCGCACTGTCCGCCGTTCGGGCCAGCCAGTCGACAATAACATCAATCTGTGCGTCCACCATTAGAGGAGGCGCATGCCCGCAATCCGGAATCTCGACTATCGTTGCTCGTGAATTTCGCTTGATCATCTCGCTCGAAGTTTTCGGCAGCAGCAAATCTGATTCCGCTCCACGCAAAATAAGAATTGGGCACTTGATGCGCTCCCACGCAGCCCAAAGCTTGCGGCTATGTATGGCGGGATATTGAAACCCTTGGGTTAGCCGCCTATCGTAGTGAAGGCGATATCCACCTTTTCCGTTGGGCCTGATGCTGTGATCGGACAAATGCCTCCATTGCCAATCTTCCAGCTTTCCAAAAGGTGCCAAAACGTTCCGAAAATAGGTTTGAGCGGCTTCCTCAGTCGGAAAGGAGTCGGGCGCATCGCGAACGTACTTTCCGATACGAAGCACCGCTTTCAGTGGCAAATCTGGGCCAATGTCATTCACAACGAGTCGTCGTATCGGAGAATTGGGCAATCCGGCCATTAGGATGCCGATCATCCCGCCAAGAGACGAACCGATCCAATCCACATGCTCAGCCTGCAGACTGGCAATCAGCACCGTCATATCGAGCACATACTGCTGCAGATCGTAGTCAAGTGGATTGACGAGGTGCCCACTATGGCCGCGGCCTACGATATCGGGGCAAAGCACCTTATATTGACGCGAAGCCAATTCCATTGCGAGGAAGTCGAAGTCGCGACCTTGGCGGGTTAGCCCATGCACACATACAACAGGTCCGAGGCTCCCCGAGCTTCCCCATTCAACATAAGATACCTGGTGGAATTGCTCGCGAGAGAGACTGCGTACACTGCATCGGATAAAGGAGGCTCGCTCTGTCATGAGGTCCTCGGAAGATTCTGCACCAGATTCGGGGCCGGCCAAGCACCCTTAGAGCTCATTCCGTTCGCCCAAGGAAAGCATCTTCCTGAGATCCGAGGGCATGTTGAGCCTCGCGACTAGTCTCAAACACATCTGTAGCGAGCTCGCGCTCGGACAAGGCTTTCACTAGCTTTAGCCTCATAAATGCGTTTGTGGTGTAACGGGACACAGACTCGTAGTAACGGTTCTGGATGTAGGCCACCATTGAGAAATAGGCGTCACTTATAGACTGATCCAATTCGAACCCGTCATAATTGGCTATGGTCCTGACCCTCCTACCAATCGATCGGCAGCGGGTTTCGATCTCTGCCCTGACCTGTTCGATGTGTTCGAGCGTTCGTAAATGAAGGCCCTCGTAGTTCAGGAACAAAGTGTTTCTGGCTTGATCATAGGATATTCGTTCGGAGATACTCAGACCTACGAGAACTCGTTCGAGATTCATTGTCTCGGGCCAAAAAATGCGAGAATCCATGAGGACGGGATTTCGGACAATCGGTTGAAAATTCATCTGGTCCAAAATATCTCGATTGATATCAATCCCGGGCGCAATCTCCTTCAGCTCGAGGCCGTCGGGTGTTAAATGAAATACGCATCTCTCAGTAATGAAATAGGCGGGCTGACCATTCTCAATGGCAAAGTCCCCGCTGAAGGTAACCTGCTCAACGCGATCAAGAAACTTTCGCGAACGGCCCTCGGACAATATTGACAATTTTCCTTCCTTAACATCGACTTTCAAGCCCTCAGTTGTGAAAGTGCCTGCGAAGAGCACTTTCTTGGCACTTTGTGAAATGTTGATAAAACCGCCAGAGCCCGCAAGTCGTCGGCCAAAGCGGCTTACATTCACATTACCTCGTCGATCTACCTGAGCCATTCCGAGACAGGCTAGATCTAGTCCACCTCCATCGTAAAAATCGAATTGCTGATTTTGCTGAATGATGGCCGCCGGATTTAGGCACGCGCCAAAATCAAGCCCGCCCTGAGGTATACCTCCGATCACTCCGGGTTCCGCAGTCAAAGTTACGAGCCTAAGCACGTGCTCTTCGGCGGCGACTGCGGCAAGACCCTCCGGCATCCCAATTCCCAAGTTTATTACGCCACCAAGAGGAAGCTCGAAGGCGCACCTTCGGCCAATAACCTTCCTCTCGCTCATTCTCATCGGTTCTACTCGATCGAGTGGGACCCGCTGCCGTCCAGAGTAGGCGTGATTGTAAGTTCCACCGTAGGTCTGCCGATGATTTCCTGTATCTGCGGCCACAACGCAATCGATCATGACCCCAGGAATTTGCACTTCTCGCGGATTTAGCGATTCATTAGCGGCGATCCTCTCCACCTGAGCTATAACCAAGCCGCGCGAATTGCGAGCTGCCGTGGCCAGGCTCAGGCCATCCAGAATGAGCGCTTCCCGCTCCATGGTGATATTGCCATCGGGGTCGGAAGTCGTTCCGCGTACAAGCGCGACATTGATGGGAAAGCTCTTATAGAATAGCCACGTCTCTCCATTTATTTGTTGCAGCTCTACGAGATCTTCCGCCGTAACATCATTCAACTTTCCGCCACCTAACCGAGGGTCGACGAAAGTGCGCAGTCCAATTTTTGAAAAGTTTCCAGGCCGGTGCGCAGCAATGTCACGAAAAAGATGGCAAATGGACCCAAGCGGAAGGTTATATGCTTCAAATTTATTATCGAGTGCCATTTCGGCTAGCTTCGGTACTAAGGCGTAATGGCTTCCAATTACCCTTTTGAACAGCCCATCATGGGCTAAGCGATTGATGCCGAGTTCTTTACCATCCCCGGGCGCAGCCGCGAAAACGAGAGTGAGTTCGCGCGGATGACCGGTAGTCAAAAATCGGCGCTCGAGCGCAAGGATGAGCTCGTCTGGAACACCAATCCCTACAAATCCGGATATAGCGACTGTGTCACCATCCTGTATGACGGCGAGAGCCTCATCTGCCGATACAATCTTGTTCTGCAGCTTCACTGAATTACCTCAAATAGCAGGAAGCTCGTTCTCATTGTCAGATGCGGTCAAGTCGATTGATGCTTGAGGAGCCACTGCGCAAGGCTAGACCCAAGGATCGCCTGAGATTTGCCGCTCACAAAAATCCCCATATGTCCAGCTGAGAGAGGAAGCTCGGTATATTCTCTCGAGGCGATGTGCTTGTCGAGATTCCGAGTCATTGCAGAAGGAACAATGTGGTCGTCCAGTGCAAATACGTTCAACACCGGCATAGTGACGGACTTGAGATCTACGGTCCTTTCGCCGAGGTTAAATGTATTCGCGATCAACTTATTTTCTTGATAAAGGTCTTTGATCCACTGCTTGGCTACTTCGCCAGGATGATGTGGACGGTCAGCTAACCATTTTTCCATCCGCAGAAAATTCATAAGCTTTTGCTTGTCACCTGCCGTTTCCATCAGATCGAGATTGTACTTCAGCATCGTTCTCATGGGCGTCATTGAAGCAAATATCGATCCCATAAGTTCGCCAGGAAGATTGCCGTAAGCAGCCATAAGCTGGTCGACGTCCTCCGGCTTGAGATTTTGACTCCAAATGTTGATAAAGCCGTGTCCAAGAGGTTCGTCGGCCGAACGTGCGTGAAAGTCGATCGGCGTGACGATTAGGATTAGGTTTTGCACACTTTCCGGGTGGAGAGCGGCATGGCAAAGACTAAATGTTCCACCTTCGCAGATCCCAAGAACGTTAACGCGGTCCACGCCGTCACGTTGCCTAATTGCTTCGACGGCGCCGTCTAAATAGTCGTTGATGTAATCATCCATCGTAAGAAATCGGTCGGCGCGAGACGGGCTACCCCAGTCGATCACGTAAACGTCGATACCTTCCTTGAGAAGATTTCTCACCAGCGAGCGGTCTTCTTGTAGATCAACAATTGTGTAGCGACCTACTAGACTAAATACGATTAGAAGAGGTTCTTTAAGCCGGCGCTCTACGAAAGGCCGATAACGGTACAGAATCACTTTGTCTGAGCGCCAAACTTCATCTTTAGGCGTAGTGCCAATTTCAACATCCTCATCGCGCACCTCACCCAAGAGACGCGCCCCTCCGACTAACTTTTTACCGAGGTCTGTTACGTCACCGAGCACTTGCGATAAGTCTGGATTGGTCGATGCTTCAGAATGGCTCATGATCATTCCTTGTTGGCGCTTCGCCACCGTCGCTTTTCAGTTCTGAGTTCTCGCTTCAGTTCGGCGACCGTGCGCGTTAGATCATCGATCTCAACCCGCGTGGGCAACCCGAAGACGTCATTGTAAAAATCGCCTATGTCTTGCTGAGCGAGTTTAAGGTTTGAGCTTGATTGCAGTAAGGCGCGTTGCGTTTCGAGATAGGGTGGCGAACGCTGCACTTCCAGAAGATGGCGGTTTCCAATCTCAACCCAAAGCGAAACTATCTCACTTCTAGAACCAAATGATTTGTTAGCTGCAGCCGCTTCATTAAGTTTGCTGGCGAACTCGCTCACCGCCTTAGTCCACGCTGCGAGAACGAGGCTGCTCTGTTCGAGACTTCGCCTGCGAGTCTCTGAAAACGCCTGAAACAGCGTAAGAGCCTTGTTTTCGATTTGCCCAAGGTCTGAGAATTTTGGGCCTTCCGTTATGCGACGAACCGTTTCGTCCATGTATCCTGTTGCGGAGAGCCATTCGCGGGGGTCGAAAATCTTTTGAAGAAGTTCGGTTGTCAACCCATCGGCGGTTTCGGACTTTAGAGTGCCCTTACTGATCGCATCAGTGACCTTGAGCGATGAAAGCAACAATTGGCGGAAGCTGTCACCGGCGTTCTCTATGGTCGAACTTCCAGATGCGAAAGGCAGAATCGGAAACAAAAGCGCCTTGCTCATCCCGTCAGCAAAGTCCTTGAACATCTTCTGCTGCGCCGCGGAAACGTCGTTACCGGCTTTCGTCCAGAAATCGGCAATGGTTTTCATCTGATCGGTGTCAGCCATTCCTTCCCCTCAGTTCGCGCTCGGCATGCGCCACCTATTGGCGACCGTCGAACTGTTTCGGCGTCGTACTACAGGTCGGCGCCCACGCGCTTTGTTATTCTTCGACGAAGGTTAGGGCGCCCCGTCGGCTTAGGCCAATAGGGGTTCTGCCTAGCGGGCATATCGGTTTTGTATGGACCAGACACTTGACCCGTGGAAGGCCAGCGTCTTCTCTCACGCCTCATTCTTCTCTCCAACTCCTTGTTTGGAAGTCGCGCTCGTAGCCAAAGTTTATAGGGGCGATGTCTTATAGTTATTTCCGTTTCGCGGTCGAGGGCTTTATTCAAGAAGATAAAAGACAAAACATTGTTTCTGACTGCGCGGCTTACGCAGTCGAGGTAGCTCCGAGGTAGATTATGACGAGACCCCTAGATGGCTTGATAGTTGTGGCACTCGAGCAAGCCGTCGCGGCGCCGTTTTGTACCATGCGGCTAGCGGACGCAGGCGCCAGGGTGATCAAGCTGGAGCGACCGGAAGGTGATTTCGCTCGGGGCTATGACGACGTTGCTGTGGGACAGTCGAGCTATTTTGTTTGGCTTAATCGAGGAAAGGAATCAGTCGTCGTCGATCTAAGAAGGGAGAGCGATCGGGCGCTATTTCTGGCTTTAGTCGCCGAGGCTGATGTTTTCATTCAAAACCTTAAACCCGGCGCCATCGACCGCATGGGGTATTCGGTGGATTCCCTCTGTCAAAAACACCCTCGTCTGATCGGCTGTTCTATTTCGGGATATGGCGAAACGGGGCCGATGGCTGAACGCAAAGCTTATGACCTTTTGGTTCAGGCAGAGTCCGGGCTTGCCTCGATCACCGGTGGACCGTCGGAAGCGGCTCGAGTTGGTTTTTCCATTGTCGACATAGCCACGGGCGCCGCGGCAGCACAGGCAATCCTTGAGGCTCTTTATGGCCGCAACAGGACTGACCGAGGCGTCCATGTTCGGCTTTCAATGTTTGATACTATTGTTGAGTGGATGGCAGTTCCATTCCTCCATGCTGCAAAGGGCCACCCCCCAAAACGAATAGGCTTAGCGCATCCATCCATAGCGCCCTACGGCGTATTTTTGTCCAAAGACAGCAAGCCAATCTTGATTTCGATACAGAACGAACGGGAATGGTTGGGGCTGTGCCAAGGCGTGCTGGATGATCCAGTACTGGTGACCGATACCCGCTTTTCCTCAAACGTTGCAAGGGTGCAAAACAGGGATGAGACTGACGCCCGCGTGTCCGCCGGCTTTGCGGGCCTCGAGTCATTGGAATTGGTCCGGCGGCTTAGCGGCGCCGATATAGCATTCGCATTTGTAAACGAACTGACCGATCTCTTAACACACCCCCAGCTCCATACCATCGCGGTAGAAACGCCGAGCGGCATTTTAGATGTTCCGGCGCCACCTGCTAACTGGGCCGATGGGCCTCGGAGATATGGCGCGGTTCCAGCCTTAGGTGCGCACAACGAATCCATTCGAAATCAATTCTTCGACAAGCGGTCTACGGCGCTTTAGGCGCTGCTTCACCAAAGGCGTCGTTTCTCGCTAACAGACAAAGTAGAGCTACTATGAGGGCAGTAATAAGCAATACTAGCGGCGGTCCGGAAACTTTGGTGTTGAAGGAGGTGCCGGATCCGCAGCCAGGTCCAAAACAAGTGCTCTTGTCAGTCAAGGCATGTGCGATCAATTTCCCCGACACGCTAATCATTGAAGATCGCTACCAGTTCAGGCCGGAAAGGCCCTTTTCTCCAGGCCAAGAGGTAGCGGGAATTGTTTCCGCGATCGGTCCCGGCACAACAAAATATGAACCGGGTGACCGCGTTATCGGTTGGCTAAATTGGGGTGGAATGGCCGAAAAGGTGGCTGTCGACGAAACGCAATGCATTCCTATGCCAAAGGGCATGCCGTTTGATGAAGCCTCGGCTTTTATTCTGACCTTTGGGACCTCGTACTACGGTCTAAAAGAGAGAGGGCATCTTGTGCCCGGAGAAACGCTTCTCATTTTGGGTGCCGCCGGAGGGGTAGGTCTCGCAGCCGTTGAGCTGGGCAAAGCCATGGGTGCGCGAGTAATAGCTGCAGCGTCTTCAGAAGAAAAAGTTAAAATAGCGAAAGAGCACGGCGCGGACGGTGGCATAGTTTATCCGCGGACTCTTGGTGACAAAGCAAGTCGAAAAGAACTTTCTGAAGCTTTTAAGGAAGCATGCGGCGCAAATGGCGCCAACGTAATTTATGATGCGGTTGGCGGGCAATATTCCGAACTCGCCCTAAGAGCCGTTGCTTGGGAAGGTCGTTTTCTCGTTGTAGGTTTTCCTGCAGGCATACCAAGCATTCCGTTAAATCTACCACTTTTGAAATCTTGCCAAATCGTCGGCGTTTTCTGGGCTGCTTGGGTGGCACGCGAACATGACGCTTTCGAAAAAAGCACGGGTGAGCTGCTAGAATTTTACAAGAAGGGTTCAATCAGACCGTTGGTTTCGCAACGGTTCCCGTTCGAGCAAGCAAGTGACGCAATTCAATGGGTCGCCGAACGGAAAGCAATGGGCAAGGTCGTTGTGATAATCGGTGACCAATGACTTTTTCTGATTGCTCGGCATCAGAGCGGACTAATGGTCACGATGATAGAGTGACAACTCGACTTCTCCCGTCTTGCGGTTCAGCTCCGGCGCTTGAGTTTCTCGAAATAAAGCCCGGAGGCGAAACTCTGGGCGCGCCAATTCTTTGTCTCCATGGAGCTTTTGACGGTACTTGGATGTGGCGGGAAATATTTCTTGGTAGTATCGCCGATCACGGCCGGGCGGCCGCAGCCATCAGTGTTCGCGGTCACGGAAAGAGCGGCGGCCGCGCTGATCTGCCCAGCGCGACGTTAGCGGATTACATACAAGACATTCAGTGCGCCTTCCGGGAATTTTCCGAACCTCCTATTGTGATCGCTCACTCTCTGGGCGCACTGATCGCGCAGAGACTGCTGGGCAAGGAACGGATGCGTGCGCTGGTCTTATTGACCCCTATGACTCCTGAAGGCATGTGCTTTGTAAGTCCTCAACTGCTAGCAATTATGCCGGCGATATGGCCTGAGATGATCGACGGCTTCTTTGGTTCTCGGCGGCCGCCGCTTACGCGCGTGGCAGATTTGATATTTCCGACTCGGCTATCTCCAACTGATCTGGATCGCCATGTATCTAAAATGGTGATAGAGAGCGCACAGGTGATGTTCGATGCGCATGTGCCTTCTGCGACCATGCCGGCATTCATGTGCGGCGTTCCCACGCTGGTTATTAGCGGCGCCGTAGACCCGATTGTCTCCTGGGAATCTGCCGCTCGAACAGCATTCTATCATGGCGGGAAGCATCTCGTGGCCAACAACGCCGGACATCTGCTTCACGTTGAACCAGGGGCCGAGCGCATTGCTACTGCCGTCTTGCATTGGTTAGACGAAATGTACTTGTAAGGTTGCATTTTCGTTTTCTTTGGCCTTACACCGGAGAATGACATGGCAACAAACATCAGAGAAGAGGACTTTGTCCGGAGCATAGCGGACGCTCTTCAATTCATATCGTATTATCACCCAGCGGACTACATTCGGCATCTAGCGGCGGCTTACGAAAGAGAAGCTAGTCCCGCAGCCAAGGATGCCATCGCGCAAATTCTAGTTAATTCACGCATGGCAGCGATTGGAAAACGCCCCATCTGTCAGGATACCGGAATCGTCAACGCCTTCGTCAAAGTTGGAATGAACGCCCATTTTAGTACGACGAAGAGTCTTGCAGAACTCGTCAATGATGGTGTTCGACGCGCCTATACACATTCAGATAATCCACTTCGAGCCTCTATCGTTTTCGATCCATTGTTCGCTCGAACTAACACGAAAGACAACGCTCCTGCAGTGGTTCACACCGAGCTCGTGCCTGGCGATCAGGTAATAGTTAGCCTAGCGGCGAAGGGGGGTGGATCCGAAAATAAGGCGCGCTTAGCGATGCTAAATCCCAGCGATTCCGTCGTGGATTGGGTAATCGCCACAGTGTCTACGCTGGGGGCCGGCTGGTGCCCTCCAGGCATGATCGGGCTGGGAATTGGAGGCAGTTCTGAAAAGGCAATGCTTCTGGCAAAAGAATCGTTGCTTGAGCCCATAGACATGTCCGAACTACTTGAGCGCGGTCCGTCAACACCAGAAGAGGAAATGCGGGTTGAGCTGTTTCAAAGGATCAACGAGCTTGGGATTGGTGCCCAGGGTCTCGGCGGACTTACAACTGTTGTTGATGTGAAGATTAGATCGTTTCCCACGCACGCAGCTTCCAAACCAGTAGGGCTTGTCCCGCAATGCGCCGCTAATCGGCATATTGAATTTGTGCTCGATGGCAGCGGCCCTGCGGAGTTTGAACCGCCGGACCTTAGTGACTGGCCAGAAATTGTGATTGCAAAGACTTCTCACTTGGCAAAGTGCGTTAATCTCGATCGACTCAGCAGAAAGGAGATAGAGAGCTGGCATCCCGGTGACAACCTTCTCCTTTCAGGGCGACTTTTGACCGGCCGAGACGCAGCCCATGCCCGTATCGCTAAGATGCTCGCAAAGGGTGAGCCGCTGCCTGTCGATTTCAACGGCCGCGTCATCTATTATGTAGGCCCAGTCGATGCTGTTCGCGAAGAAACAGTTGGGCCAGCCGGGCCTACCACCGCCACGCGCATGGACAAATTCACTGAGCTCATGTTGTCGGAAACGGGCCTAATTGGCATGATCGGCAAGGGAGAGCGGGGCATCGAGGCTATTGAAGCAATCCGCAAGCATCGTGCCGTCTATCTAGTTGCGGTGGGAGGCGCCGCATACCTCGTCTCGAAAGCTATTAAAGCCTCACGGCTTGTAGCGTTCGGTGACCTTGGCATGGAAGCAATCTACGAGTTTCAGGTCGAGGATATGCCCGTGACTGTTGCGGTCGACACCAGTGGGCAGTCGATACATGAAATCGGGCCCGCGCGCTGGAAGAAGCCAGCCGAATCCATGAAGTCCGTAAGTAACAGCCCTTAGTCGGGTTTGGACTAGCCTCTGCCTTCATAAATAATGCACCGCAGTATGCCAGCGCCATAACACCTAGGTATGGAGCGCAGTCGTAAAATGTCTTGGACGCCCCAAGCTTGAACGACCTAAGGATACAGGCGAAGCTGGATAGACTTTTTTGGCATTCACTCAGGAGCTTGACGCCGATCACTTCGCCTTTGGCATCGAGCGAACACGACACGTTGTTGGTTCTGAAACTTTCATTTTGCCCTCGAAAAGAGCGGTCGGTAAACACTTTGGGAGGGGAACATGGTATCGAAAAATACGGCAAAGGTCTTCGTTGCTTTTGCAGCTCTTTTGTCGACACTGGTTTTCGCTCAGGCCCAGAGCAATAAGCCCACCTCGCTCAAGATTGGCATCACGACCTTCCTTTCGGGACCCGCTTCGGTATTTGGTGTCCCCGCGAAAGCGGCGGCGGAACTTTGGATAGACGAATTTAATGCCGCCGGCGGCATCGATGGGGTAAAATTAGCTCCCGTCTTTATCGATGAAGGTCTCGGCGGTGATAAGTTTTTGTCGGAGTACCGTCGTGTCGCCCAAGAACCTGGCGATAAGGTAATGCTTTCCGCAATTTCGAGTGGCAACTGTAACACAGTTGTACCCGTCGCGGAGGATCTCAAAGTCCTGGACATAATGTGGGACTGTGGCACCGAAAAAATTCTCGAGGAGCGGCGCTACAAATATGCCATTCGCACACAGGCTAATGCTGTGACCGAAATGGTTGCTGCTGTTGTTTACCTTCTTAAGGTGAAGCCAGACTTCAAGACTATTGCCGTTGTAAACCAGGACTATGCCTGGGGACGTGATTCCTGGGAGATTTTCCGCAACACACTGCTGGCGTTCAAGCCGGATACAAAAGTTCTCGCCGAACTATTTCCCAAATTCGGAGCTGTTGATTTCTCGACAGAGATCACACGTTTGCAGGCGCTAAAACCTGATGTCATTCTTTCAACGGGTTGGGGTGGCGATCTCGATACCTTCGTACGCCAAGCCTCGCAACGGGGGCTGATGAAGACGTCGCAACTAGTGCTGCCGCTTGCTGAAAGTTCGCTCGAGCGTCTCGGTCCGTCATTGCCAGATGGCGTTATTATCGGAGCGCGAGGTGACCATTACTTCTTACACCCGGAAACCAAGAATGAGCCAAAACACAAAGGTTTCGTGGAAAAGTTTCGCGCTAAAACAAATAGTTACCCGATCTACCCCGTTTATCACATGGTAGCTGCACTCGAAGGGCTCGTGGCTGGCTACAATGCAGCAATAAAGAAAAATCCGGGTCAATGGCCGACGACCGACCAAGTGGCCGAGGCGATGCATGGTCTTGAGCTTCGGGGCTTAACCCGTCCGGTGAAAATCCGGGAAGACGGCCAGGGGCTCGAGGATCAGCTTCTCGGGGTCACAAAGAAGACGCCCGAATATCCGTTTCCAGTTTTTGACAAGATGATGTTGGTCCCCGCCGAACTGGTTACTACGCCGGTTGGCCAAAAGTCACAAGATTGGGTCAAGACGCTGAAGCCCGAACTGCTCAATGACCCTCGCTTAAAGATGCTCGGCGAAGGTAAGTGAAAGTTCGCCTGGGAAGTTCGCAATGAACGTCGATATCCTGTTGCTCGCTCTTGTTGACGGGCTTTCGTACGCAGGCCTCCTTTTTTTAGTGGCGTTGGGCCTGACTCTGATCTTCGGCGTTATGGGCATTCTAAATGTCGCCCATGGTGCGCTTTACGCTTGCGGCGGCTATACGGCAGCGACATTCATAAGTTGGGCCACGGGACTGGGGCTTGCATCACCGCCGTTGTTGGTTGCAGGTCTATTTCTTGCTGCATTACTGGTAGGTCTGGTCCTGGGATTCGTGTTGGAAGTCGGCCTCTTGCGACAGGTCCAGGATAAAGATCCAATCTTGCAATTGCTGGTCACTTTTGGCGCCTTTTTAATTCTTGAGGACGTTCAAAGCCTAATATGGGGAAGCGCCCCTTACTCGGCCAGCGAAGTAGTAACCCAGCTTGGCACGATCGAGCTTTTTGGCATCACCTACACCACCTATCAATTGTTGCTTATTCCGCTAATCGCCCTGCTGGTGTATGCTCTTTTGCAGTATTTTCTGCGCCATACTCGCATAGGCAAGCAGATAATTGCTGTCACGCACAACGCTGAGGTGGCGACGGCCTTAGGAATTCACTCGAGCCGAATTCGATTAGTAACGTTCGTGGTGGCCGCCATGCTCGGCGCTCTAGGAGGTGCACTGGCGGCACCGACTACTTCTATAGTGCCAGGTGTAGGCACTGATATGATCGTGCTGTCATTTAGTGTTGTAGCGACCGCGGGTCTCGGACAAATCACGGGGGCACTAATTGCCGCCGTCCTTATTGGATTAGCGCGATCGCTTGCGGTGTATACAGTACCCGAGCTCGAGGTTGTAGTTCCTTACATCATTATGGTGATAGTGCTGCTTATCAGGCCTTACGGTTTGTTCACGGTTGCACAGGCGAGGAAGATCTAATGATCATCTCGATCCTGAGCCTAGGCGGAGCGACTGCCTGCCTGTTCTTTGGCGTTTTGTTCCCGTGGATGAAAGTCCCAATTGTTATTGGATTATGCTACGGCCTCGCCGCTCTAGGGGTCTCCGTACTCATGCGAGCGGGCCAGGTGTCGTTTGGCCACGCCATGTATGCCTGTATCTCTGGATATACAGTCGCCTTCTTATCTCGATCGTTTCCGAATGCTGATGGATTATTGCTTATCGCTGCGGGGACCGTAACTAGTCTTCTAGCGGCGGCGCCAATAGGAATTTTTGTTGTACGCTACCGTGAGATCTTTTTTGGGATGCTCAACCTTGCCCTGTCAATGGTACTCTATTCTGTTCTAGGTAAGTTTTACGAGATCACAGGCGGTACAGACGGCCTCCGCGTGGATCGTTCAACGCTAGCCGGGTTGCATTTCGAACGGGCAGGCTACGAAACCGCACTGCTTGTTGTGGCAGTGTTCACGGCCCTAGCATTTGGATGGACTGTCCAACGCTTCTTTGGCTCCAGCGCTGGAGAGGCGCTTGCCGGAATTAAGACCAACGAGACGCGTCTGGAATACCTAGGTTTGTCCACTCGTAGGATTCTTTGGAACGGCTATATGATATCCGCCGCGCTGGTAGGGTTATCGGGTGCCCTGTTTGCGCTTCTTCAAGGATTGGTAACGCCGGAGTTGGGCTACTGGGTGCGATCGGGTGAGTTCATATTTATCGCCATTCTAGGTGGCGCGGCCCACACTATTGGGCCCTTTCTTGGCGCGGCTGTATTTCAGATAATTCAGTTAATTGGCGCGATGTTTTTTGCTGGTATCTGGAAAATGCTGCTGGGTGCAACATTGATTGCCGTTATTCTAATCGCGCCGTCGGGTCTTACTGGTGTACTTAAGTTTACTCGGAAATTGAAAGATCGAGGACAGTCCTCTCATTCCATAGCGGAGCAGAGTTGATGGAGCTTGTCCGAACCGAAAAACTTTCTCTCAACTTCGGCGGCGTAATCGTTGCTGATAATATTGATTTTTCTTTAGAAGAGGGAGAAAGGCTCGCCGTTATCGGAGCGAACGGAGCGGGAAAAACCACCTTTATCAATATCTGCACGGGATTTTTGAAACCTAGAAGTGGTAAAATATTTTTTGCCGGAAAGGAAATCACTGACTTCCAACCACGCCAAATCGTTCACCTTGGTCTAGGACGATCTTTTCAACTGCCCCAGCTTTTTCTTGAACACACGGTCCGACAATGTTTGGAGCTTGCTTACGTCGGACGAGGTGGGAAACTTTCATACCTTAGGCCACTCACTTCTACAGTCGATCGAAATGAGGTTGAGAATACGCTGGAAGTAACTGGACTTCGGACCCGTGGAAGCGAACCAGCGTCTGCCCTTGGCGAAGGAGAACGCAAGCTTCTCGACGTTGCGATGGCCCTAATGTTGAGGCCCAAGCTTCTCATCATGGATGAACCGACCAGC
>Ga0137401_10000411_pt1 | contig 16549 bp, 13 predicted proteins | sample CZOMad1_1_16fung_FD_108286 | JGI IMG/M metagenome (GOLD analysis project Ga0137401, IMG submission 108286) | Vadose zone soil fungal communities from Angelo Coast Range Reserve, California, USA - CZOMad1_1_16fungal (Illumina Assembly) | ecosystem: Environmental > Terrestrial > Soil > Vadose...
CCTTGCGGTGGAAGAAGTGCGTACGGATGGTGACTTTACGCACTACACTTGGATCGCGACCAAGGACCTGGCATCGCACGATAAGGTGCGGGCCGCGGTTCTCGCCGACCGTGAGAAGCGCTCCCAGGAAGAGCAGGAAGCGATCACGCACCTGTTCACGAGCCTCACCGATCCTGACGCGGCCCGAACCGAACTCAACCGTTCCTTGATCTTCCATCTGCCAAGCCCGAAGTGACCGAGACCAATTGACTCGTCGCGGCCTCCGGTTCCGTCGGAGGCCGCTCTTTTTCTCCGTGCTCATTGAACGACCCTCTGTATTTTCCGAACTTCTAACTCCTGATTAGCGCGGTGACCGGACAAGTGAAACGGGCCAAAGAGCATTTGTCCGATTACCCGGACCGCAACTACTGACGGAAATGGCGAATTCGTCTTCGCGGGACTCCCGCTATTGAGTCTTTCTAATCTTCCCGTTCGTATATCCAGGCAGCGGGGAATTCGCAGGCAACGATCGCCTCAAGGATATTTCCATGACCTTCCATCTCAAATCCATTTTTCAACGCGCCGAGCGATACGAGGGTGTCCGCAGGATCAACATTTACCTGTTGCGGCTGCTCTATATATTGATGTTCTTCGCGCTGGGCAAAGAGACCTGGACGCACATCCTCACCCCTCACCCACCAGGGACCATGGGAACCGACAGATGCTGTGGCGTGGTGCGTCTGGACGGCGTTCGCGACCTTGGCGGGCATAGCAATCATCCATCCTGTGAAAATGCTGCCGATCGTACTGCTGGAGATATTCTACAAAATGCTGTGGCTTATCCTTGTGGCGTATCCACTATGGTCGAAGGGTAGTTTGGCGGGATCGCCGGCGGAAGGCATCACCTCGGAGTTCTTGTGGGTGCTGTTACCCATCGTTGCTGTGCCGTGGAGCTATGTATTTGTGACCTACATTTACAAATCAAAGGAAGTGGAGATGAAGGTGACATCACTCCACCATGTACCATGACGAACTTCTCCGGTAAGCACGTTACCTCGCGGAACGTGGAGTAGCGGAACTTGGAGTGCAAAGAAGCAAACACTGGGTTCCCTGTGTGCTGTTCGAAATGAAGTGCTCCAAAACGTGGAAGCGGCTGGCTACGTAAGCCTCAAATTCGGCGAGACTCCACTCACGCGTATGCGCAGGATTCCGCGGAGGACCGTTCTGAGTGCCCGCCCGCCGAAGATTTCGGTCCGGAGTCAAGAGGATCACGTATCTGGAGTTTAATGGCGATTTTTCACTCAGTGAGCCTGACGGAGCAAGGTCGATCCATCTATACGCTATGCGGTTTCCCAAGCGCTACCGTTCCGAAATCATTCCTATCGTGCGCAGCCACGTCTCCATCAGCTCAGGCCACGCCGTGATCGGCATCTTCGTCCGCCGCAGCCCGAATGCATGTCCACCCTGCGTATACAAATGCATCCCGCGTGCTCTCCGCTAGGACACGATAAGTCTGAAGATTTAACCCGCACCTATTCACAATCATTTCATCTCCGTCTAACGGATGCCTAGCCGGATCCAGTTAAACGACTAACTGCGCAGTTTTTGAAACTGCTGCCTTCGTCTTTCGAATCGTAGCCATGGAAAAGGGGGATTATGGGGAATTTCAGAATTGGTTTGCTCGTCGGCGCGTTCATGCTGTTGGTTGTGCCGGCTCTGCGTCTGTCGGGGGATCCCGGCCCAGGTCATGATGATGATGGCCAGCGGAATCGCGATATTCGCCACGTGTTGCTGATAAGCATTGATGGAATGCACGCAGTCGACTACGAGAACTGCATGGCGTCCAATACCTGCCCGACTTTGGCCGCGCTCGGCCATACCGGCGTGACATACACACGTACTACAACTTCCAGACCCTCCGATTCGTTCCCTGGGCTGATGTCGATAGTGACCGGTGGCAGCCCCAAGACCGTTGGTGCGTTTTACGACGTTGCGTACGATCGCGTCTTGGCCCCGCCTAAGACGACCACCGGCAACGGACTAGTGGGTGGAAACTGCACCCCGGGAACGATCAACGGAACGCAGACCGAATACGAAGAAGGCGTCGAAATCAACCAAACCAAAATCAATGGTGGCGGTCCCTACTCAGCTATCGACGGCGGCGTTCTATCCATTGACCCCAACAAGCTCCCCCGCGACCCTTTCAATGGGTGCAATCCCGTTTATCCTTGGAACTTCATTCGCACCAACACCATTTACGGCGTGATACACGCCGCCGGCCGTTTCACGGCATGGTCCGACAAGCACCCTGTCTACGCCGCGGTTTCAGGACCCACCGGAACGTCCAACCCCACCAACGTCGATGACTACTACGCTCCCGAAGTGAACTCCAACCAACTCCCCTTGCCAGTCGTAACCGCCGGCAACAACTTTGACTGCTCGACAATTACAGCGAGCGCGAACGACTGGACCACTGATTTTCAGGCCATCCAGTGCTACGACCAGTTGAAAGTCAATGCGGTGGTGAACTGGATCAAGGGCCGAAATCATCTTGGCATCGCTAACGCTCCAGTCCCGGCCATCCTGGGTATGAACTTCCAAGCAGTGAGTGTCGGGCAGAAGCTGATCGAGAAGGGAGTCAAAGGTGGTTACACCGATGCAGCTGGCACACCCACGCCCAAGATGGCGAGCGAAATTGCCTTCGTAGACGCGGCCATCGGACAGATGGTTGCCGAGCTCAAGCATCAACATCGCCTTGATTCCACCGCAATCATCATCACCGCCAAGCATGGCCAGTCCCCGATCGATACGAATCGCTTCTTTCCGATCCCGGGGAATTCGGGAATGAACGGCATGCCGCCATCTCAGTTCCTCGCAGCCTTGCTTCCGGCGTCTGCGACCAGCGGCCTCGGGCTGGCCGAGGATGACATCTCCCAGCTGTGGCTTACAAATTCGGGCGATACCCTTACCGCAGTGGGACTCCTGGAAACCAACGCGAAAGAGGCGGGAATCGGCGAGATCTTTTATGGTGCCTCGCTCGCAACCATGTTTAACGCACCTGGCGTGCCGGCCGTTCCTGGTCTCTGCTGCCGTCTGCGCGAGGGCGGCGATCCGCGCTCGCCCGATATCATCGTGGCGCCCAACGTCGGTGTCGTCTACACCGGAAGCCTCAAGAAACAATCCGAGCACGGCGGCTTCGCCCATGATGATACCAACGTAATGCTGCTGGTATCTAACCCCGGCATCCGCGAGGCCCGGACGGTTACGAGCCTTGTCGAAACCAGTCAGGTGGCGCCTACCATCCTGCAGCTCTTGGGCCTTGATCCGACCGCCCTTGACGCCGTCAAGATTGAAGGCACGCCGGTGCTTCCAGGTCTGTTCCCTCCTAACCGCGACTGAGGCACGCACCCCGAGACACGGCGACTCATTCAAGCGGGGCGCGGCATTCAGCCGCGCCCTTCTTTTCTAAGTCTTGCTGTATCGGCTGAACGCGTTGTCAGGACTTCACATGTCCGGTTTCGCGTGAATGAGAACCGAGCGGAAACCTCCTCCTGATTTGCCTAACAAGTTGGCATCGCTGAGACGACAAGCAGCGATGTGATTTACCGAGGGTTTAGGTTCCGGGCGCAAGAGTGTCGGCCTGAGCGCGATGGTTGGCGGACTTTGCCAGGATTTGTGGCCGCCAAACTCGCCGCTCGGTAACACGGACGGTTCGAAGGAGAGGTTCTCGATGAATGTCTCGCGTGCGGCGCGCTACATGGCTTGCATTTCCCTAGCAATCGTCGGAGCGGTTGCCTTGGCGAGTCCGCCCGGGAGCGGCTATCACCTTGTGAAGACCGTTCCACTGGGGCCGGCGCCAGGTGACGTCGAGTATTTCGATTACATCACGGTCGACGCTGCGGGGAGCCGAGTCTACGTTGCCCACGGTACCGAGGTCAAGGTGATCGACGCGGACAATTTTTCAGTAGTGGGATCCATAACGGGGTTGCAGCGATGCCATGGCGTGGCGCTGGTGCCGGAACTGGGCAAGGGATTTATTACCGACGGCGATGGCGCCAAGGTCTTCGTGTTCGATATCAAAAATCTGAAGATTACCGGTGAGATCAAAACCTATCCTGACACCGACTCTATCACCTACGACGCTTCGTCGAAGCTAGTGTTCACATTCAATGGTGACAGCAAGAACTCCTCGGTAATCGATCCGGTGAAGGAAACCGTTATCAAGACCATCGACATGGGCGGGGGCCCCGAGCAGCCGGCATCTGATGGCAAGGGAACGATCTATGACAACAACGAAGAGACCAACGAAGTGGTGGTTATCGACTCACGAGCGCTGACGATCAAGACGCGGTGGTCAGTCAAGCCAGCAGGACAAGCCGTTGCTCTGGCGCTCGATCGCGAGCACCATCGCCTCTTCTCCGCGGGACGAAATCCCACGACGCTGGTGATGATGGACGCCGACAACGGAAAGGTGCTCCAGTCATTCCCCATTACTGCAGGAGTCGACGCCAACATCTATGACCCTGCCACAGGCTTGGTGTTCTCCTCCACTCGCGCGGGCGTGCTCCACGTCTTCCGCGAAGACTCGCCGGACAAACTCACCCCGGTAGAGGAGATCAAAACCGAATACGGAGCCAAGACCATGGCTCTTGATCCGAAGACTCAGAATTTGTTTCTGGTCACTTCGGACTTTACGTCACCAAGTGAACCGAAGGGAGCTCGCAAAGCCATCAAGGGAACAGCCCACGTACTGGTGTATGGACGCTAGAAACCTGGCCCACAGGCAGCTGATATTCGGACGAATCGTATACCTACCCTCCAACGCCACTTGATTCCATAACAATGTCTGCCAAGCCGTGAATACGCCGAAGCACACGACGGCCGGACCCACCCATCGAAAACGAAGCAGGGCCTTCTGCACGAACGGACTCGGCAGAGAGCCAGAGAGGCGGATGACGCCATATCCCAGGGCGGTCGCGTAGAGACCTCCCAGGATGGGGATGCCGCCTTCTATGATTGTGGGCCATTCCATCGACATCCAAGCCTCCCGCCAATCACGGCCTGGTAGAAGGAGCCGCCGCCGTGATCGATCCCACGCCGCGATACGATGTCAGGATCTTCTCGAAGGTAGGCTGCATATCGTGAAAAAGGGGCTCCACGCACCACGCCGTCATTTTCGTATAGGTGTTTCCGGACACCATGATTGCGGAGACGAACCCCAATGGAAAACCGCCCTTCTTGGGCGCGCCGCGGTAGAAAACGAGGAGGGCGCTTTTGCCGTCGATCGTGACTTTGGACTCCTCCGTCTCTTCAAAGCTCGAAAGGTTTCCCCGCGCATTGAGCATGGATAGCTCTTTATAGCTGTCCAAGGAGCCTGGATATTCTTCCTGCATCACCAAGAGAAAGCGCATTTTGTCGCGGGAGCTCAGCACCGTGAGCGTCTCGGGCGCTCGGCGGATATCCGGGTTGATGACCCATTCCTGGGGAAGAGTGAGCGAGAACCTGCCGGTCTTGTTGAGGTACCGGGCGCCCTGGAGGGACTCATCGACTACCTTCGGGGAATCCGTCTTTGCCGGCGCCGACTCTGCGCCGGAGTTGGGGCTGTTCTCTGGAAAATTGATGGTGATGATGTCGCTGCGCTTGAGCTGCATTTTGCCGTAAGCGGTCTCGACTTCAATCTTCTCGGGACTGACGGCGCTCATGTGCCCCACGATTTTGGTGCCGTCCTTCAATGAAATCTCTTCGGCAACAGAGGGCAGACCCACAGCAAGGGACAACCAAAGAATTGGGAATACACGTCGCATCGCTAACCCTCCGTGAGATTCGCTTCAGGGGTTGGCGAGCGTCACCCGTCCCTATGGGACGAAACCCTGGGTAACCCACCCCGACATTCGTATCCAATTTGAAGTGGCGTTCCGAAGCCGTCGATAGGCGGATGGTACTAGCGTTCGAGATACGAAATAACGGACTAGACATCGATGGACAGGTCGCCATCCGTTCAACGGACAGACGGCCGTTCCTCCGGACCATTTGAGTTATTGGGAAACCGGCTGCGCGAGCAGTTCGCTTTCAGCAAGAGAGCGGTCCTTGAAGAAGCCGCGAGCGGCTAGGAGTTCGGCGTTGAGCAGGGCTGCTCCTGCGGCGCCGCGGACTAGGTTGTGGGAGAGCAGGGTCAGCTTGATGTCGAGCAGCGGGCATTCGCGGACGCGCCCTACTACGGCGGCCATGCCGTTGCCCGCGTTTACGTCGCGGCGCGGCTGCGGGCGGTTCTCGTCGTCGAGTACGTGGACTGGGTTACGCAGGGCCGATGGCAGCGAGGCTAGTTCGCTACTCACTTCAAAGTTGCGCAGGACTTCGCGGACTTCTTCTGTCGAAGCAATTTTCTTCATGCTAATGCTGACGCATTCGAGGTGACCTTCGAGGACCGGGACCCGATTGCAGTGTGCGCTGAGGCCCAAACCGGCATCGACGAAACGCTTGCCGTCCCATTTCCCTAGCAACTTCTGCGGCTCAGTCTCCAACTTTTCTTCTTCGCCGCTGATGAAGGGCACGACGTTTCCATGGATGTCCATGGAGGCGACGCCCGGATAGCCTGCGCCGGAGACCGCTTGCAGGGTAACCACGAAGATTTTCTCGAGACCGAAGGCGTCGGCCAGCGGCTTGAGAACGAGCACCAGCCCCGCGGTCGAGCAATTGGGATTGGTAACGATGAAACCGGTATCGTACCCGCGAAGTTTCTGCTGCACCGGAATCGCTTCGAGATGCGCGGCGTTGACTTCGGGAATCAGCAGAGGCACGTCGGGATCTATGCGATGGTTGCGCGAATTGCTGACCACTGGATAGCCGGCGCGCGCGAAGTCTTCTTCCGCGGGACCCGCTACTGAAGAATCGAGCGCGGAGAAGACGAAGTCGCAGTCGAGCGACGGATCAAGTCCTTTGACGATGAGATCGCGCGCGGCTTCGGGAATCGGTGCGTCGAGATGCCAGCGCGCCGCTTCGGCATACGATTTACCGGAAGAACGCTCGGATGCGGCGACTTCGGTTAGCTCAAACCAAGGATGATCGGCGAGCAGTTTGACGAGGCGCTGGCCCACCAAGCCGGTGGCGCCGAGAACACCGGCTCGCCATTTTCTGCGCGTATTTTCCACTACTGAATTCGTCGCGCTTGACGTTGAGTTTCTCGCCGCGTCCGGGGATGCGTCGGCAGCTCCATTCCACGCCTCGGCCAAGGCGCTGAGTGAGGAAGGACCGCTCATGCCGCACCTTCCTGCTCAACGCGCTGAGAGCGAGCATTGGATCGCCGGCTTAATCCAATGCGAGTGCCGCGGACTTGCGGCTTGAAGGTGTTGCGCACCCACACCGTCATTTCATTTTCGGCCGCTAGAGGCAACACATGTGGATGAAGAACTTTGGCTCCACTGGCTGCCAGCGCGTGTGCCTCGTCGTAGCTGAGATCGTGAAGCAACTTTGCTTCCACGGACTCGTTGGGATTTTCGGTGTAGATGCCGTCGACGTCGGTCCAGATCACGAGTTCGTCAGCGTCCACGACGTGAGCGATGATCGCGCCAGAGAAATCCGAGCTGTTGCGGCCGAGCGTGGTGATCCGGCCATCGGGAGTCGCGCCGATGAAGCCGGTGACGACGGGGACGATAGCGTCTTCGAGAAGTGGAAGCAGGACTTCGCGCCCGCGGCGTTTCGTTTGCTCTAAGTGCGGCTTGGCGTCGCGAAACGTGTCGCAGGTCAGGACAAACTCGGAAGACGACACGGGTACCGCTGCCACACCGCACCGCTCCAGCGCGGCAGCGAACAGGCGCGCGCTGAGGCGCTCGCCAAATGACGCGAGCCGGTCGAACAGCTCCGCCGTCGCCGCGACGTAGTCGTGGACCGGAATTTCGTGGAGCAGATCGCGTCCGAGAGAAGCAATCTCATAAGAGACGCGGTCGTGGTCTTCGGCTTCGAGGGCCAACTCGCCGAGAACGCTGTGATGCTGGCGGAGCAGCGCTTCCGCTTCGGCGCGCGCATGCTGATTTTTTCGTTCGGCAAGGAGGTGAGCGATGGCGAGAAGGCGATCGGTGACGCCCTGCATCGCGGAAACGACCACGACCACTTGCGAGGTTTGCGCAACCGGCGCGACAAGTCCGGCGGCGTGCAACATGCGCTTGGCACCCAGCAACGATGTGCCGCCGAACTTAAACGCTACGGTCGCCTCGCGCCGAGGCGGGATCGCCACCGGGTGAGGCAATTGCGGAGATAAGTCACCCTCCGCGGGTGCTTCTGTTTGAACGTTTTTGGAACTCATGGCCGCTCCCTTTTTGGGTTACCGCTGGAGCGACTCTGGAGGGGGTTTTAGAAGAAGAAACCCACCGCCAGTTCGCTTCGGCGGTGGGTTGGAAACTTTGTTTCGGTTGCTAGTTTCTCCACTCGCCGGTAGCGGTAATCGTCGACGTAGTCGTAGTCGAGGTAATCGACGGCGACGGCATCGAGGAGGTAATTCGCTTAGCGGCGATGGAGGAAATCATATCGAGTGAAAGATAGCACGAGGTCGAGTGAGGGGAAAGTGAATATTTTGAAATGCTGGCCGCGGCGTGTCGGTTCCGATAGCAGATTGGCCTGGTTAACAATCTATGTTATGGCCCCTCCCCCCCTTTTTTCGTAAGTGCGGATTGTAAGGGACTTTAAGTCCTTTGTTTTTGGATCTGCGGATTCTAAACGAGTTACGGCGGTGTTTTTTGGATCTGCGGATTCTAGAGGAGTTAGCTGCATTTTATGTCTTGTCAGGATCGCCGGTTGTAGGTTGCCGCATCTCCAGATAAATGGTCGGCGAGCGCTACATCTGCCTGCAGTTTTTCCAGAGAACAGGATAGCACATAGAAATTGGCAAACTGCCTGAGTAGTTTTAGTACTACGCGTTAATGTATTGATTCTAGATGCTTTAGTAGCGCGACTTTTATTTTGTGGGTGGGTTTAAGACCGCAACGGTTGCTGGGCGCTTCGCGCCGACGGGGTACTTCAAACAATCGAAAGGAACTGGTTATGAAACCCATGAAGTGGCTCATCGAAATTTTGGTCCTGGTGCTGGGGATAGTAGTTGGGGCGTCTGGTTGTGGGGGCGGTGGATCGAGTATGACTCCGACACCGCAACAGCCGAGTGGAAGCGTATTTGTGACCGGGACGGATGCTCCTTTGCCGGGCGTGTTGTCCTTTCAAGTGGACATTACTGGCATGACGGTATCGGACGGGATGAATCCTCCGGTATCGGTGTTGAACGGGACGCAGACCGTGGATTTTGCACGGCTGAATGGACTGCATACCTTGCTGGACCTTAATTCGATTCCGGCGGGCACATATTTGAGCGTGAATGTGACACTGGCAAATCCCGAAATCGCGTATCTGAACGTGACGAACCCGCAGACGACTCCGCCGACACGACCGGCGATTGCGACGCTGAACGGAACGACGTCGCCGGCAGTGACGCTGACGCAGTCATCGGTGGCGATCACGTTGAGCAGCCCTTTGACGGTAACCGCCGGCGATATCATAGGCCTGGCGTTCGACTTCGATTTGCGGGATTCGATCCAAGTCGATTCGAACGGCCAATTCAGCGGGGTTGTGAATCCCACGCTGAAGTTGAAAACGGTTACACCGAGCGACGCGGATGCGTACATCGATGATTTCGTGGCGGGGGTGACCAGCGTCGGGACGAGCTCGTTCATGATTCAGGGGCCGCACGGACATCAATTCACGGTGAACGTGAACGATCAAACCGAATGGGAAAATGGCGAGAGCATCAGCAACCTGACGAACACGTCGATCGTGGAGATTGCAGGCACGCTGGACCGGACCTCGGGAGCGATTCTGGGGGACACGGTGGCGATCGTGTCGCAGAACAGCTTTTTCGCGGGCGGGTTGGTCACGTTTGTGGACCCGGCTACGAACATGGCGAACGACTTCGATTTGTATGTGCGAAGCGTGCTGCCATCCGGGACCGGTTTCCAGTCGGGACAGATCTCGACGATCGACCTGACCGGGAACGAAAACTACTTCATTTATTGGTGGCACAACAAGTTCAGCAACTTCCTGTTTAATTCGAGCCTGTTGGTGCCGGGGCAACACGTCAGCGTTGGCGGGCCGTTCAGTAACGGGGCCGTCACGGTGAAGCGGGTTGTTTTGCGGCACGAAGGGCATAGCGGATCGTGGGTGGTGGGCAGCACGGACACGGGAGCGAGCACGTTTCAGTTCAACTCGAACGGAGTTGCGGGCGTGTTGTTCAACGGGCCGATTACCGTGTATTGCACGCCATTCACGAAGTTCAAGGGCGGGTTGACGGGACTTGGCAGCTTGACCGGAACCGCGGCTATTAACTTGCGCGTCGTGGGCCTGGTGCTGAAGGATCCGATCAGCGGGCAGCCGGTCTTTGTGGCGCATAGCGTGGAGTTGATGAACTAGCGACCGCAACTATTACGGTAACGAGGACGGCCACGCCGGATATTGGGGTGGCCGTTTTTGTTTTGGCTAACCATTGGGATGCTAGTCCGATACGACCTTCGATGGTTGACATCGAGGAGAGATTCCTCCACTGCGCACGACGACCCATTCGCAGGAAGCGAATGGGGAAGAAAAAATCGGCGTGCTCCGGTCGGAATGACGGTTTTGGGGTGACTTTGTGGGGTGTTGAGGTGGCTGAGGCGGGAAAAGAGCCGGCAGGGATGCCGGCGCTACAGGTTGTGGTTCGATTCGAAGAGGAGACTGGAGCAGGTTAGGCCGGATTCGGCTTTTTGGAGTTCGGAGATGTCGATTGGGGTGACGTGGAAGCCGGCGTCTTCAATGCGGTCGCGGGTTTGTGGGAAGGACGCGGGGAAGATTGTCGTTTCGCCGAGGGGCAAGGCGTTGGCGGCGTGGGGTTCTTCTGGGGCTACGTCGATCCAGTTGTATGTGGCGAACGGAGCGGTGTCGAACCACGGACGATTTGCTAGCAGCGTGTTATTGCCCAAATGCGTGACTGCGGATTTCAGGTGCAGGCAGCCGGTCACCGGGACGCCTACCACTTTGTAATGGTGCGGAGCGAGGATTGCGGCTAGCTGGCGGATGCCCTCGGCGTTGCTGCGGGTGGTGAGGCCGACATAAAGTGTGCGACCGATACGGAGGACGTCGCCGCCTTCCATCGCGCCTGGAGGCGTGATGTGGGCGAGTGTGCGAAATGGGGCTAGTGCCTTCGCGAGGGACTCGGCTTCGGGTTGGCGGGATTTTGTCCCGAGGGGAAGGATTATTGCTAACTCGTCGAGGACGATGGCGGGGTCTTCTACGAACATGGAGTCGGGGAGGTCGGGTTCGGCGGGTAGGGAGATTACGCGGGCGCCTAATTTTTCGAGGAGTTGTTCGTAGGCGCGGTGTTGGGCTTGGGCCTTGGCTAGATCGACGGGTTGGCGGGCTACGAAGGTGAGTTCGCAGTTGACGATGGCTGGGCTTACGGCGCGGGTGATGGCGGTGAGCATGTTGGCGGAGAGAGTTTACATGAGATTTTGGTGGCGACGGGTCTGAAGACCGGCCACTACATCGAGGCCACAACAACTTGGCCGCTACAACGAGGATTGATGGGGGCGTTGGGAGCGGATACACTCTGCGCTCACGAAAAGGAGTGAAACGATGAAGGGTTGGCGCAGGGTGTGTGGGGCGGGGCTGGCGAGTCTGCTGATCTTCGGTGCTGTCGGCGCGAATGCTGGGCCGCGGGGCCAGAAGATGGAAGCGGCGGTCGACGAAGTGTTCGAGGATTTGACGGCGCCGGGTTCGCCGGGATGCGCGCTGGGTGTGTATCGCGATGGGCAGATGATTTACACGAAGGGTTATGGGCTGGCGAACATCGAAGAGAACGTGCCGATTACCGCGAAGACGGTGTTCGATATCGGATCGACATCGAAGCAATTCACGGCGGCGAGCATTTTGCTGCTGGAGAAGCAGGGCAAACTTTCGGTGAACGATGACGTGCGGAAGTATTTGCCGGAATTGCCAGACTACGGGAACAAGATCACGATTCTGCATTTGCTGAACCACACCAGCGGTTTGCGCGACTACCTGACGTTGATGGAGCTGGCGGGAATCAATATGGACGGTGTCACCACCGATGGCGATGCGCTGGCGCTGATCGTGCGGCAGAAGGCGCTGAATTTCGCTCCGGGGAGCGAATGGTTGTACAGCAACACGGGATTTTTTCTTTTGTCGGTGATTGTGAAGCGGGTGGGGGGGAAGACACTGCGGGATTTTGCGGCGGAGAATATTTTCGTCCCGCTGGGAATGACCCATACACAGTTCCGCGACGACCACAGCTCGCTGATTGCGGAACGCGCGATGGCTTACGATCCGAACGACAAAAAGGATGGATTCCGGTTGAACGTCTCCTATTTCGAACAGACTGGGGATGGGGCGGTGCATACCTCGGTCGAGGATTTGCTGAAGTGGGACGAGAACTTTTACAGCGGGACGATCGGCGGAAAGATATTTCTCGCCGAGCTGCAGGAACACGGAAAGCTGAACAGCGGAAAGACTTTGGAGTACGCGAAAGGTCTGTCGGTTGCGGACTATCGCGGGCTGCACACGGTGCGGCATGGAGGGGCGTGGGGCGGGTATCGCTCGGACCTGCTGCGCTTTCCGGATCAGCATTTTTCGGTGGCGTGCCTGTGCAACGTGGGGACCGCGAATCCGTACCGGCGCGTGGATGAGGTTGCGGACGTCTATCTAAGCGGCTTGATGAAGGCGAAGGCACCGAAGAAGGAGTCTGAAGAATCGCGAAAGAAAGAAACCACCACCGGAATTGCGCCGACGCTGGAGCAGCTACAAGCATACGTTGGGGACTATTGGGGAGAGGAACTGGGCGTGACGTACCGGCTGGGAATCGCTGACGGAAACTTGAAACTGGTGACGGTGCTGGATCGCTCGAGACTGCCGCGGGCCAATAATTTCTCGCCGAATGATTTGCGGCCGGCGGGCACCGACCAATTTTCGATTGGCGGGGACGGCGTGGAGGTTAAATTCAAACGGGACAGCAAGGGCACAGCGGCAGCATTTGAACTAGACGCTGGGCGAACTACCGGGCTGACATTTGTTCGCGTAAGCGGGGACGGGCGCTAGGGCCCGGACTACGGCCACGGCGCGAGAGAGCTTTGCGCGAAGTGCGCGATCCAGAGCCTGGTGATGCCCGCGCCCAGCAACATTCCCGCGAGGATTAAGGCGATCACGCCGAGGGTGATCCAGAGATCGGACTTAATTGCGGGCGACCCTTGCGCGGCGGCACGCGCCACCCCATTGTGACCCGCGGGCTGCACCAACGCGGAAGCCATCGGAGCGTCAGCAAACTCCGGGGGAACAATCAGACAGTAGCCTTTGCGCGGAACGGTTTCGATGTAGAGGGGCTTATCGGAGGAATCGCCCAAAGCCTGGCGGAGCTTGTTGACGGTAGTGTTGACATTGGCGTCGTAGTTGACCTGGGTTTCGGCAGGCCACAAGCGCACCCGCAACTCTTCCCGAGTGACCACGTCGCCCTGTTTTTCGACCAGCGCGATCAAGACCTGGTACACCTTGCCTTGCAACTTGAGGCGCGAGCCGTTTTTGGTGACTTCCTGGCGTTGCTGGTCGACCTGGAACGGGCCAAAGCGAATGTAGCGCGAAGGCAGCTGTAGCAGCCGGGAGGGTCCGGCGACCGCGTCAGGTTCGATCATGGAAGTCAGGTCCGTGGCCATACACCCCACTCCTTAACAAGGTAGACGTACGAGGCGAAGAAGTGTTTTCAATTGATACGAAATAATTGGTAGAAGGTTTCATTCGCCACAAGGTCCGAGAAAAGCCTGAAAACTCGGGAAACTATCTAAAGAATAAGCAAGTTGCCCGATCTGCGGCGCATAGTTTCGTGATTTAGCTAGACATTTTACAAATTTAAGACAACTACCGGCGCTGGTTCACCACACTCCACATCGCATCGAAACCGCGGCCGTTTCGGAAATCCGAGTGAACCCGCAGGAAGCTTGGCCATCGCTTTCCTTTCGAAAACAGCGCGTCTAAGCAAACAAGTCCGACAGGTGTGCCCGGAGATCAAAATGAACTCAATACAAAGGCTGATTTGCCTATTTGCGCTTGCAGCCGGTCTGTCTTGTGTTGCAATTCCAGCGGCCTTAGCCTCTGCTGACGAAAATACTATGGCCGAAGCCAATGCGGCTTGGGAAGCCAAGGACTGGGCGCGGGCAGCGAAGTTGTATGAAGAATTGTCGAAGGAAAAGGATGCGCCGCCGCGGGTGTGGTTGCGGCTGGGCGCTTCGCTGAGGTCGCTGGGGGAATATGAACAGGCGTTGGCGGCGTTCGACAAGGCGACGCAACTGGGCGCGGGCCAATTTGGAGAGTATGGCAAAAGTGCAGCATACGCGGCGATGAAGCAAGCGGATAAGGCGTTTGAAGCGCTGGACAAAGCGATGCAGCAGGGTTATGCGGACCCGGAGGCGCTGAGCGGTGATGCAAACCTAGCGCCGCTGCACGGTGATCCGCGATTCGACAAGCTGGTGGAGCAAGCGAAGAAGAACGCACGGCCTTGCGCGTACGCGAAAGAAAACCGGCAGTTTGATTTTTGGGTGGGCGAGTGGGACGTGAGCACTACGCAGGGCAGCGTTCCGGCGGGGACGAGCCGGATCGAATTGATTCTGGGAGATTGCGTGGTTCTGGAAAATTGGAAGAGCTTGAACAGTCCGTATTCGGGGAAGAGCTACAACATTTACGACCAGGCATTGAAACGGTGGGAGCAGTATTGGGTGGACAACGTTGGCGGAAATATTTTTTTTCACGGCGAATTGCTGAATGATGGCGTGCTGGATTATTGGACCGACGATATTCCGCAGGCTACCGGACCGAATTTGAGGCGGCACTTGCAGTTTATTCCGATGGGGCCGGACAAGGTGCGGCAGTTCAGCCGGGGGTCTATCGATGCCGGGAAGACCTGGAACGTGGAGTATGACTTTACGTACGTTCGGAAGAGTCGAATTGATGCGAGCCGCTGATGGGTTGACGGCTGGGCGTTTGGTGGCGCAGCAATGCTGCGCCCGTACAAGTGAACTCGCGAAAAAGGGGACGAGCTGCTAGCACGGCGACGTTTTGGCTACTTGACCGGGCTCTGCGCGTTCGTGGGCCCGTCGGGTAGGACCGAGATTTCGACGCTGGAGGGGTAGCGTTTCGAGCGGTAGATGTGCTGCGTGGCCTTCTGGTAGTCGCTCTCTTTCGCTTCGAAGATATTAGGGACAAATTTTTGAGGGTTGCGGTCGTAGAGCGGGAACCAGGTGCTTTGGATCTGCACCATGATGCGATGACCTTTTCTGAATACGTGATCGGCGGTGTGCAGGTCGATGGTGAATGGGGTTACTTCGTTGGGCGCGATTGGTTCGGGCTTTTCGAACGAGTTGCGAAAGCGGCCGCGGAAGATTTCGTCGGCGATCATTAGCTCGTAGCCGGAGAGCTTCCAGTCTGGCGCAACTTTTTCCGGATAGACATCGATTAGTTTGACGATCCAATCGCAATCGCTGCCGGTGGTGGAGGCGAAGAGTTTGGCGGTGACTGTGCCCGCGAGAGTGACGTCGTCGGTTAGTGCTTCGGTTTGCCAGGTAAGCACATCGGGACGCCGGTCGACGAAGCGCTGATCCTGCACGAGCCAGGTGTACCAACTGCCAGGATGATCTTCTGGATAGGTCATGTCGACGGGGCGGTGACGATACGGGACCGGATGTAGAGGATCGCTGACGTAAGCGTCGAACGTTTCGGCTGCGATGGTTTGCGGAGAATCGAAGGAAAGTTTGCCGTCTTCATGGAAATAGAGATTGCGGGTTTGCGCTTCGCGCGGGGGCCAGGAATCGAACGAGGTCCAGATGTCGCTGCCGGTCTGAAACAGCAGCGCTTCTTTGAGCGGGAGTTTGCCCTTGTCTTTCAGCCAGAAGGCGAACCACGGAGCTTCGATTTTTTCGCGGAAGTAAACGCTGGTGTCGCTGCCGAAAGGGATGTCTCCGAGCGTGGCGCCTTTTCCGTGGCCCCAGCCGCCATGGTTCCAGGGACCTGCAACGAGATAGTTCAGGTTTTTCTTGTCTAACTTTTCGAGGCGCTCGTAGGTGGCCGTCGGTCCGTAGAAATCTTCCTGATCCCACCAGCCGGCGACGTTCAGATTGGGGACGGTCGGCTGTTTCAGGCCGTAGGCGACGGCGTGACGCTTCCAGAAATCGTCGTAGCTGGAGTGCGCGATGAAATCGTTCCAGGTGGGGATGCCGCCGTGAAAATATTTGGCGTTGGCGTTGGAAAGGGCGCCGAGGCGAAGATACCACTCGTAGGTGTCGAAGCGGTCGAACGCAAAACTGTAATTTTCGTTGGAGGTTTCGAGTAAGGCGGAGTATTCGAAGGCATAGCTGAGGCGGAATGCGCCGTTATGAAAGAAATCGTCGCCGAGGAAGGTGTCGCCCATGCAGGCTTGCTCGGAAACGGCCTTCAGCGCGGGGTGAGGATTAATCATACCCATGGTGACGAGGAAGCCGTCGTAGGAAATGCCGTCGAGGCCGAC